>Ga0102924_1001027_pt1 | contig 33019 bp, 32 predicted proteins | sample PaiPotPPM11metaG_FD_80116 | JGI IMG/M metagenome (GOLD analysis project Ga0102924, IMG submission 80116) | Iron sulfur acid spring bacterial and archeal communities from Banff, Canada, to study Microbial Dark Matter (Phase II) - Paint Pots PPM... ...
AAAGCCGGCAAGCCTCTTACTAACGCCGACGTAATCAAGATGATCAAAGGTGGGCTGCCGGAGTCAGTGGTCATCGGCTCGATCCAATCGCAACCGGCCAAATATGATCTTTCGCCTGATGGCTTGATCGCGCTGCATACGGCTGGCATTACTCAAAGCGAGATGGACGCAATGCTGGCGGCGTCGGGCAAAGGTCCTAGCGCCGCTACTGCACCGTCCGCTGCGGCAGCACCAGCACCTTCGGTCGCCCCCGCGGCTCCGATCACGTCGACTTCGAAGCCGCATCTGCCCAAAGTCATTCTCGTTCAAGGCGGCGCGCCGCAGCCTTTACCGCTCGAGAAAACCCAGTTGGCACAGACCAAGACGAAACCGTCTTCCATGAAAAGCCTGGCTGGAGATTCCGTCGTCACCCAGGCAATGCAAGGCGGCATGAATACCGCAGCCAGCGGCGCAGCCATGCACATGAACTCGAGCATGGGAAGTTCTTCGATTCAGCAAGCAGGAAGCATTTTCTCGGGAGTGATGTCCCATCGCAAGCCCATGATGACGTACGTCTGGGGAGTTCCCAGTCCTGCTTCGACGACGATTGTGAATACCAGTTCGCCAGCATTTTCTGTGGACTACTCCAGCACGATGGGCGTGAATCCCGACGATTTTGAGCCAACGATCGTGAAGCTGACTCCGGCTCAGAATTCTTGCCGGATCGTCGGCGCAACGCAAGGCAAAGAAGATGCGCAATCCAGTTCCGCGGCGGATTGGCAGATCTACTCGTCCTTCCTGGAGGAGCGCGTTGCCGTCAATGCTCAAAGAATCAAGCCGGGCAGTTACAAACTCTCGCCAGCTTCGGCTCTGATGCCGGGCGAATATGCAGTGGTGCTGCGTCCGGTATCGAAGTCGAAGAAGTTTTCGGGCGGAGAAGTTGCCCGCGGGCAGGGAGACGGTTTGTTGTTCGATGCCGTTTGGTCGTTCCAGGTCTCATCGGACGCGGAGTAGGCGAAGGAAGACAAAATGAGCGCGCACATCGCAATCGGATTGAGAAAATCAGCAGCCAGCTTGACGCTGTTTGCCCTGCTCTTACTCGGTGTCTTTCTACTGGGGGATCTCGGCTGTAGCAAGAAACGCAACGGAGCAGAATTAGCAGGCTCAGATTCTTCGAACGGCGGCCAAGTTCAGGCGCAAGGTACAAAGGCGATGCGCAAGACCTGGGGACTTCAGGTCCTAAACCGGCCCGGATCGCAGTTCCATGTTGAATACTCAGACAAGACTTCGATCGTGGATGTTGCGACCGTTGCTCGTACATTTCGTGGCGTGACCGAAGATCGCAGCATTTTTTTATTCGAGGATACGCCGGAGCTCCGCGCCAAGCTGATTCCAGGAAAATACGTCCTGTTTGAAGGACTAGATTTGCGAAGGGTCGACGCCCTGGCGATTGATCCGAAAACCAAGAACCTGATCGTCGGCACGGGACGACCCTTACTGCGCGAGGCGTTAAAGAGCGCGAATGTCAAGTTCAGCGCTCCCGTCGATTTCTCTGATCTCTTCGGCCAGTTGCCTGAGGAAGGAAGGCTCCGCGACACACATCCTCAGGGATTCGCGCGGATTCTCAATTCGCCATCTCGCTGGTGGGACCTGATACAGCCTACTGCATATGCAAGTTTCAACCGGGGGAACGTGGAAGGCGAAGCCGAATACAGTGACAGCGATTTCGCGACCTGGAAGTGCCATTACCACTACAGTCAAAACTCCGATCACAGCTTGAGTATTGACACTCACCTGGTTCGCGAGGCGAACGGCCTGAACGCCGACCTCGAAATAAAGGGGCATGTCAGCCCATTCACGCAGGAATCCTCGTTGGTTCTGACCTCGGACGGCCAGCTACTTGAGAATTTCAAGAATCACGGTATGCATGGCGATTTGGATTTTGAATGGACGATTAAGACCTCAGAAGTCAAAACGCCGATGGACGAAGTTCGATTCAAACTCCCGGGCAAGCTAAGTATCCCGCTTGCCGAGCTAACGATGCTGCCCATGTCACTCCAGATCAGCGAGGCACTCCTGTTTCATCCTGCCTTTACCGGAAAAGAAGAAGTAGCGAAGGGCGGCTTCCATGTGACTTTCTCCGGCGATGAAGGGGTGAAGGTTGAAAACTCGGACATGGAACAGGACGGGCAAGCCGAGGGCGACAGCGGCATCGATCAGGCTTTCGCATTCTCCCCGTTCGCCGCCTTTGGATTGGTAGTGGCAGTTGCCGCTCCCCGAGTCGAATTGCGGATGGGAGCAGAAGAGCTGTGGGAGATGGCCACGGCTCCAATCCCCAGCTCCGTGGCTGAGTCTCTGACCGACGTACTGCTCAAGAATACGATTGCCGGCAAGTGGCTCAACAACAAGGTTGGCAACCCACTTTCCACCGAAGGAGCTGCATATTTTCAGCTCGTTGTTTCTACAACGGCTGCGCATTCCGGCATGCAAAGTCTCGTGCCGTGCCAGCAATTCACCTTGAATGCGAGAGGCCAGGTAGGGGTGGATTCAGAGTGGCTTGGCAGTAACTCGAACTGGCCGGCAAAGGACGTTTTTTCCAAGGACCTCATTCAGCGGGTGCCGAACAGCACCATCTGCGGAGCACCGAACAGTTAGCGAGAAGTACTTTGAGTGTGTGCGGTCGGCGAGAGCTATCAACGAACGATCTAAGGAGGAACTCACATGGCATTCTGTGCAAATTGCGGCGCGGCGATCAATCAGCGTACTGGCTTCTGCGGAAGTTGCGGCAAGTCAGTAGGTGCGGATAGTCCCGCGGCTGTCCCGGCGGGCCAATCAACCTCTGCCGGTACCATCGCTGTATCAAGCCAGTCCGGCTTGACCTCGAACATTGCCGCCGCTCTCGCCTATGCTCTCGGACTGATCACCGGCGTTCTGTTCCTTGTGATTGAACCATACAAGAATGAGCCGTTCGTCCGCTTTCACGCCATGCAATCGGTCTTCTTCAGCGCGGCTTGTATTGCGTTTTCGATTGCGTGGAGCATTCTGGTCGGAATTCTCAGCTCAATCAGTCCGTGGATTGCGCTGGCAACGCTTCCCATCCGCATCCTGATTTCGTTGGGATTTTTTGGAATGTGGCTCTTCGTGATGTATCAGGCGTACAGCCAGCGGGAATACCGGATTCCGTTTATCGGCAACCTTGCGGCGAAGCAAGTCGGATAGCGCACCGAGTCCTTCATCCAAAGGGGTTTGAAAGGAGGAACTTGTGAAAACGAATGAAGCAGTTCTCTCGACGCGATGGATTCTTTCAGGCTTGTGCCTGGCGCTGCTCGCCACATTTGCATGCAGCAGCAGAACGCCCAAAACTGCGAAAAATGACGATCCCAAGCCCGCAACGGCGGATGGCTCGCACTTCGACGGAGGAACTTATTGCGTGCAGACCATCTCCCAAGGTTCTCCAATGTCTCAGATGATTCACTTCTCCAACAAGGAGAACGAGAGCGACGGATCGTCGAAAAGCTTTGAATCCGACTTGTCCGCCGATAAATTAGACGTTATTTATCACGAGCGGCGCCATGCGACTCCAGATGATAAGCCCTTCAGCAAACCTGCCGTGAATAATGGCCCCTTCCACGTTCCGGCAATGACAGTGACGATTGCGGACGGTTATTCCGACCTTGTGCAGACCAATCACTACACTCGCTCCGACAGCCACGATTGGGGTATGGGTGTAACGTCGGTGGCCCAAGGTGCTACGCCTTGGGGGCTGTTCATCCAAAAACCCAATGTGACACAGGTCGGGACAGAAACCATCGGCGGCTTCGAAACGAACAAATATGCCGTCGACACCACGCACCAGAGCCAACTGGAGAAGTCCGCGGGTCTAATGGCGGGACAACTCAAGGACTACAACATCACTGGCACCGCCTGGGTCGCGAAAGACCTCGGCTGTGTTTTGCAGTACCAGATTGACTATGAAGAAGACGCCAAGGACGGCTCCGTTCGGAAGGTGCATTACGAGGGCGGCCTCTCGAGGCAATAGACTTGCATGCCAATGACTTGCACCTGTGGAGCTTTGCTGGCGGATGGCCAGCTCTTCTGTACTTCTTGCGGCGCGCGAGCGAGCGAGTCTGTGAAATCTGCACGCCGTTTTTGCGCGTCTTGCGGCGCTCCGATGGCGGCCAGCGATCGGTTCTGCAATTCCTGCGGCGCGCCACAGGCGCCATCGGCGCCAACCCCGCTCTCTCGGCCTGCGTCTGCACCGAGTATCGCTCCCCCCGCGCCGCCCGTAGTACCAAGCGTTTCGGCCGATGCGACGGCCCCTCCCGCGCAGAAAAAGCCCATGAGTTTTGCGTTCAAGCTAGTACTGGTCGTCGCGATCCTATTCGTGCTCGGTATGCTCGGGTTGAGTGCAGGCGCAGCCTACGTAGGATATGTGGCCAAGAAGCGGGTTGCCGCCGTCAAGGAGGCCTTCAATCACAACGACGTAGGAGGAATGATCGCTGCGGCCAAGGGAAACTCCGTCAAACGTCAACCGCTTCCCGACTGGAAAGCGGCGCCGCCCGATCTGGTGTCATCTCCCACCAGCAAAATTCCGTTACAGAAATCGCTGGGTTTTATTGAAACGGGCAGCGATCCGCTTTTGGGAGACTACGAGTCCATCTTCGAAGTAGATTCTCTCAATAACGATGCGCTGCACGTTCACGCATCGCAACAGTTCCCCGAAGGTCAGGGATTCGAACGTTTTTTTGGGAGCCACAACGATGACACTAAGAAATTTAATGAAATCGTGTGCGGGCGCACGATCTTTCTGAAGGACCTCGATCATTCCGCCGAGAGCGATGGTTACTTTTGCCGCAGCCGGCACGAAGAGAAGCACCCCGGTACGAACGCCATGGGTCTTTCCAAGAAGACACTGGAGGAGTTGCGAGCGACCGGCCAGTCACAATTCAAATTTCACCAAGACCCTCTGAATGCGGTTTTCTCATCGTTCAAGAATGCCCTGACCGCCGCGGACGATCCCGCCTCGAAGGACAAGGCGGCTTACGAACTGATGTCCAAGATGATGAATTTTTCTCCCGTCGACAACGGCGACGCGATGGAAACGCCCGCAGTCGATTGCACCCTGCAGCGGGTCGGCACCACCGATCTGTCTTTTCCGGTGATGGTCAACCGTCAACCTACTGAACTTCCAGTCATGCACATCACTTGTCAGCCCAAGGGCTCAGAGAAAGTAGCTCATCTCTACGCGCTCGATGATCCTGACAACCCGATGTTCCTGGCGGGCGGCTCCGACGCCGGCGGCCACGGCCAAGTCACCCAAATTTATTGGCAGACGCCCAAACATGGCCTTGAGGAAGAACTGGCCAAGAACGGTCGCGCTAAAGTCTATGACCTTTATTTTGACTTTCGAAGCGACGTTTTGCGGCCCGAGTCGGACAAGGTTCTGACAGAGATCGCTCAGGTGATGCACGATCATCCTGACTGGAAGCTGACCGTAGAAGGCCATACCGACAACGTTGGAGGGGACGCATTCAATCTCGATCTGTCGAAGCGTCGAGCCGCTTCAGTAAAGAATGCGCTGGTAAGGGATCACACAGTCTCTGCTGATCGTCTTCTCACCGATGGTTTTGGGCGTTCCCGTCCGGTAGACACAAACGACACGCTCGAAGGACGCGCCCGCAACCGCCGCGTAGAACTCGCCCGGCAATGAAGAGTCTGTACGTGTTCACTTCGAACTTTTTACTTCCTCAAAGCTGAATTGCTTGTCGACCTTGTCGTACGGTTTTCCGTCGACTTCCACATACGGGTAGACGAAGTAATTGAGCGCTGGACCATCCTGCTTAGGGGATAATGTGACGTCGCGCCCGGTCGATACCTGCACCCGATTGGCGTCAACGCTGCCGAAGAAATAATCCCGTTTCTCCTTTGCTTTCCACGCCTCCGAGATGTCAACAGGGATCCAGCCTGTCTTTTGCGCGTAGAACTCAGCCCAGCAGTGATAGCCGGCAATATCTCCTTTGTCTTTGTTTTCGGGCAGAGGAAAACCAATGTCGAAGCGGGCCGGAATCCCGTCAGCCCGCAACATGCCGATGAATGGGGAATGAAAATCTGTGCAGTTGCCGTGCTTCGAATCGCAGGCCCACACGGCGTCCCCGCGTCCCCAGCCTGTGCCCGTTTTGTCATAGCGCATATTCGTGAAGAGGTAATCATAGGCAGCCTTAGCTTTTGCCACCGCGCCACTCTGGGATCCGGTTACCTCGACTGCCAGTTCCTTGATCTTCCCGTCGGTAGGAATCAGACTGTCAGGCGCAATCAAACGGCGCATCGACGCTGACACGACTCTCGGCTTCTGATCTGTTCGCTCTAGCTGCGCGTAGTCGCCTCGCGAATATTCACGGCGCGTGATCTTGTACTCCACACTGAACTCTGCTGTGCCCGCAGCAGAATTCTGGATCTCCGCATACATTATCCGATTGCCGTACTCGGGCTCCTGCGTCATCCGCGTTTTGATCGGAGCCTTGATCGCCAGAACCCGCACCGTCTGATGCTGGTCAGTCTGTGGCACCGGAATCCATATGCGCACTTGCTTCGCCGCGGAAGGAATGTCCTTCACGGTGAAGTTGTAGGTGAAGCGAAACGTGCGACTTGGCTGGCTGAATGTCTGGGCAGTCGAAGCGGATTGCGCGGCCAACTGGCAGGCTGGTAGAAAAAGCAGCAACAACGACGAGAAAACTCGCAGCCTCACGAGACACTCCTTACGCGGCAGGATACAGTTCAAAATTTTACCAGCAGCCGATGGGAGGCAGGACTGGCGAGCACAACGTCAGGAAGTCCGCAGAAAAGCTCAGTGAAAAAGCGGCCGAGTTTCATCCCTTTTTTCTTTTGCCGGACTTCGCTCGAGCGCCTGCCGGTGCTTTCTTCTTCAATTTGCTCTGATTGTATGCGATGGCGTCACGGACGAGATTTCTTAGACCACGTTCATTAATCTTATCGCCCTCGAACAAATCGATCGCCCGCCACTGGTTGCCCCCGAGCCCTGCGTTGAAGAGCTTGCCAGGATCTGGAAGGCTCGCTCCGTGGGAAAAAGTAAGTTTCACCTTATCTTTGTGGCCGTTGCCTACCGCGATGATTCCATCGTGGGACCACACCGGGCTTCCCATCCACTTCCATTCCTCGACGATCTCGGGGTCTGCCTCGTGTATGACTTCGCGCACTTTCGCGAGTGTTTTTCCCCGCCAGTCTCCAAGTTCCTTGATCTTCGCGTCGATTAACGCAGAGGCGGATTCCGCCCCAGCAGGTCTTTTCATGTACACCTCCAACTCTCGAACCTAATTTAGCCGCGCTCCACGTAACCTGCAACCTCCCCAAAAAGAGGAGCGTTTACCGTTCGAAAGCGGTTGAGGAATAGTCGGAACAGTCCTCTCGATCGAAGGCTTAAGCCTCGGCAATGGCCGCGATGGACACTTTCATCCCGGGGATTCGGACTGGTAGCTTCGCGCCTTGTCGCGCAGGCGGGTTCGCGGGAAACCACCTCATCCACTCTTCATTCATTCCGGGGAAGTCTGTTTCCTCCAGAAGGATGACGGTTGCACTGACAACCCGTTCGAGGGAACTGCCCGCGGCCTTGAGGATGGCAGATATATTCTCCAAACACTGTCTGGTCTGTTCTTGGATCGTATCTCCCACGATCTTGCCAGTTACCGGGTCTTGCGGTCCGGTGCCTGAAACGAACACAAGGCCCGCTGCCCTGACCGCTTGGCTGTATGTCGGAGGCGGAGCCGGAGCGTTGGGCGTTCGAATGATTTCTCTTGCCATTGATTTCTCCAGCGTTGATTGGACGCCATGGAGCGCTATCCGACGAAGAACTCGTTTCGGAACGGCGGATCGTAACAACCTGAGCGTCCTTTAGTCCGTTAGACGGACATCGTCTCACAACTCCGCATTTTGAGCGAAAGATATGACATGAGACGGCGGTTGGCCCACTCAAGCCAAAATCAATCTTGAATGGGCCATGTCTGCCGTGTCCCTTGTCCATATGTTCATTGCTGAATTGCTACCTTCCTTTTCAGTCCCCCTGTTGAAGCGATTTGCGGTGTCCGCTGTTCAGTAATGCCTGCCTCGTCCCGCTGCGAGAGCCTCCGCAGTGAGGCGAGGTGGAGCAGAATCGAGAAGGGAACCGCGAAGACCGGAATCAGCGAAAGAGGAAACATGGCAATTAGTCCGCTGGGGCGATCAAACGAAGCGAGCTGAAGTGGCGAGGGCGAGGTAACAAAACCTAGCGTGACGGCCACGACCAGGTCGGTAATGCCGAGCCAGTTCCACACGCGGACCCGGGCCGAAGACCCTTCCGACGAGCGTGCAAAGCTCGCAGCCACGAAGGGAGCAAAAATTCCTACCAAGGTATCTCCCAAACCAGCCGGCAAGGCGAACAATGCCGACAGATGTCCGCCTGCGTATAACACCAGGAAGATCACCCCCAGGACACGATAGACCTGCACTCCCACGAGCCAAGTGTCGGGAATGATGGCCAGCGTGCGGCGAACTAAAGGCGAGACTCGAAAAAGCACGGCCCCAACCACGATTGGAATCAGCAGACCATATTGAATCGTGGGAGGGCCGGACGCGGGACGATACCATCCAGCCGTGGAAGTTGCTGCAGCGAAAATGAACCATCCTGCAAGCAGTAACGCAACGCTCCAAAACGCTTTAGCCCGATCCTTTTCCGTCCATGCCGCACGGCGTAATGCTCGACGAAGCCCGAGCAGGACCGTTGTGATAATCGTAATCATGCCCGTCAATATGTAGGGGGCCAGGTAACCCGGAACCAAGTACTTCATAGATTTTCCTCCATTCTCGAATCGAACAGCCTTAGCGATAGGATTATTACTATAATCCTATGGACGCAAAAAATTTAAAAACTTGTCAGCAAGTGATCGCGGACCAGGCCGAGCATCGTTTCCTTTTCCTCTCTGTCCGACAGGGTCCGGGCAACCGATAGAGCCCCCACCATTGCCGTGAAGATGAGGGTGAAATTCTTTTTCTTTTCGCCCGGGTCGGCGCCTGGCATGAACTTTACAAGTTGCTTCTTGTACGCGTCCATGCTGGTCTGAATCTTCTTCCTGACAGCAGTCCGGGTTCGCGCGATGTCCGGTGCAAGCGCAGCCATCGGACAGCCGATCCCCGGGTGCTCGCAATGTTCCAAGGAAAGGTAGCGTTTCACGATTTCCTTCCATCCCTCTCCCGCTTTAGCTGTTGCCGCCCATTCGGCGACCCGAGCTGCCACGTCAGTCACGCTTGCGTCAATGGCTTCCGTGACCAGGTCATTCTTGCTCCGGAAGTGCTTGTAGAAGCCTCCGACCGTCAGCCCCGAGGACTTCATAAGTCTGGCGACCCCTGGCCCATTCATCCCCTCGGATCGGAACTGTCTGGAAGCGCTTTCGACGATGCGGCGGTGGGTGTGCTGCTTGTGATCGGGTTCATATCGCATACCCGTTAGATTATAGATGTAATCCATGGATTCAGGTAGACCGGCGGGGTGTGCGACGCGAATCATTACTCTTGAGTGAGACGCCAGAGCACGAACTCAGACCCTCAGCGAGCCACGGAATCCCCTCGCTGCATAGTACGAGTCCGCTCCGTTGTGGTACACGAAAACGGTATTGAATCGCCGATCACAAAAGAGAGCTCCGCCGAGTTCTCTGATCTCAGTTGGCGTTTTCACCCAGCTTGACGTTTTTGTATCGAAACTTCCGAGTCTCTGCAACTCTCGATATTGTTCTTCCGATAACAGCTCGACGCCCATTGCCGTTGCCGCATCGATAGCACTATCCTTCGGTTTGTTTTCCTTCCTCGATTGCAGCGCTTTTCGGTCATAACAAAAACTTCTGCGACCCTTCGGACTTTCCGCTGCGCAGTCATAAAAGATGTATTCGCCCGTCTTGTTGTCACGACCAACAACATCCGGGTCTCCGCCAGTTCTTTCCATCTCATGCAGAGACCACAGTCTTTCAATCTTAGATTCCAGCTTTGCTTGAACTTCGGACCATTCCATGCCTTGATGGCGGTTCATGTTTTGTTCAAAACGGACGCTCAATACCTTGAGTAGAGCATCACGCTGCTGTTTGGAGAGGCTTACGTTTGACATAATTCCTTCCTGGATAACGTCGGAAAAGTCAGCGGTCGCGGCAGGATCGTCAGGCACTTTCCGGACATCGTCATCCACCGGTCTTAAATTACAAACTCGAGTACGAAGCTCTGTGTCCCACCGATCTCTTCGAAAACAGACGTCGAACGACATGGCCTTTCCACATCCACAGTCCGGAAAGAACAATCACAGGTACGAAGATAAACCGGGTCCTGAAGGCGTAACTGGGGAGCTTGTCGAACGGGCTATAAATGTAGCCGAGTATCGGAATGGCAAGAACGAGGTGAATCCAGCGAAAAATCGTCCGAGTGATAGCTCGGTTCGTGATATTCGATGCATTGGCTGTTATGGCCATGATGTACTCCTTGGATTTGATTTCAATTTCTTCTTCCTGGCCGGATCGGTTCACGACTCTCCGGCCGTCCTACGCGGCCCGTTGACGGGGTCAACCACCGAACTGCTTTGCATACTCGGCAGTCAGCCGCTGCCAGCCCGCGAGCTTCATAGCGTCAGCGCCGGCGATGCGGCCAAGGGGATTTCCGCTGAGAAAGCGATCCAGTACATCGAAAGCAATATGCCAGCCTGCAGCGCCCCACGAGATGAAGCGGCGATCGATCTGGTGCCAAAGGGTCAGACGCGTGCCGTCGTCAACGGCTTCGAGTTCCCACCGGATATCGCCGAACTCAAGCAGATAAGGAGCGTCCGCTCGCGTCACGGTTGCTTCCGTGGTCTTGCCTGTTCCCACCCAGGTAAGATTCACCGTGCTTCCAGGCGTACCCAGATCCCCATCGCTCACAAAGGGCGCCCATTCGCGCAGATGCGCCGGATGGGTTATCGCCTCCCAGACTTTTTCCGGCGAGTGGCGCAGTTCCCGGACGAGAATCAGCGTCCATTTGTCTCCGCCTTTTCGCACCTGCGCCGCACTGGCCGGACCTGGTATGTACTGCTCAAGATCGCCCATCTGTCGGCTCCTATCTACCACCGTGCCAGCTGCGTGATCTGGATAAGGTTGCCGCAGGTATCGTTCAGCTTCGCAATGGTCGAGCCCGGAACGTCCGTGGGCGGCATGCTGAACGCGGCGCCGCGGGCCTTGATCCGCTCGTACTCACCCTTGATGTCGTCGGTGAAGAACATCATCGCGGGCTGTCCCTGTTGAAACATTGCCTGCTGATACGCTTTGGCTGCGGGATTGTTGTTCAGCGCCAGCTGCAGCTCTGTTCCGTCTGGCTCTTCGGGAGATGCCACGGTGAGCCACCGGTACGGGCCATTACTGAAATCGGACTTCTTGGCAAAGCCTAGTACGTCGGTATAGAAATTCAAGGCCTTGGCCTGATCGTCCACATAAATGCTGGTCACTTTGATCTTCATTTCGTTTCTCCTTTGTTGCGTTCGCGGTTTGGCCGCGTTGTTTTCTGCTTAGTCTTTCTGTTCCCTGGTGTTGATGATCCATTCTGATGACGATCCATCCGGTCGAGATGGCGTTCGAGAGCATCGATGTGAACCGACCAAAAGCGGCGGAACTGAGCCAGCCAGGCATCCATCTCCTGAAACGGTTCCGGTTTCAAGCGGTAGAGACGACGCTGTGCATCCACGATGGACTCCACGAAACCGGCGTCCCGCAGCACTCGCAGGTGCTTTGACACCATCGGCTGTGACATACGAAGCTGACGCTCGATCTCCCCCACCGACTGTTGTGACGACACCAGGAGGCTCAGGATCGCGCGGCGGTTCGGTTCCGCAATGATCTCGAATACAGATTCCATGCTTTGTATATACCCCATACGGCATATGCGTGTCAAGGAATATATGCAAAAATCTTGGGCCGGCAGCGCTCCGGGAAATAGGAAAAAATCAGGCTGCGGCTAGTGAGCGGTCGATGCGGTGCGCGACTTGGCGTCGATTACCCTAAGCATCCCGGATGGACACAATCGGCCCGCACAAGGCGACTTCACCTGGCCGGCATGTCTTGGGCCATCCGGTTGCTTCGCTGACCTCCGAACAGACAAAGGACATCAACGGTACGGGACAAGCCCGGATACTGTTGACTTTTCATCGCTCGAGAAGCGGAAAGGACGAGGGCGGTAGCCATTGCGGGTCCGAACGTTGTATTTCTTCAGACGATCGCCCACTAGCCTCACCGTGATCGCGCGCCAGCCCGTATTTGTATTGGGCTTCGGGTAATAGCTCAATGAGTAAAGGTGTGCCAGATCGTCGCGGATGGACGCGAAAGCCCGGTGTTCATCTTTCCAGTTCTTTGCGAAATACGCTTTCCCGCCGGTCGCTGCCGTCATACGGTCAAAAACCGCGGTGGACAGCGGTTCCAACTGAGCCTCTCGCGTGCTGATCATGTAGATGGAAACTCCGGCCGATTGGGCGAATTCAGCGACGTCCTCGGGCGGCACCACGCTGGAGTTATCCGGGCCGTTCGAGAATACGACCACAACTTTCCTGCCCGTATTTTGAGCAGCATCCTTCAGGGTAAGCAAGAGCGCGTTGTAAAGCGCCGCCTGATCCCCAGCCACGGTAGAACGTACGGCTCGCACGACTTGCGAGCGGTCGGAAGTAAGTGGGGCAGCGCGCGATAGGTCGCGGCTATACGAATAAAATGCGATCTTGTCCGCGGTTTCCAGTGAGCGAACAAACTCCGTGATCGCATCTTGCGCGAAAACGAAGCCGCGGTACATATAGTCGCTGGTATCGAAAAGGACGAACACGTTGGCTCCGCCCAAGAGCGATGCAAGGGTCTGAGCCGTTACTCGGTCGGAAGGTTTGGTGGCCGCATCGCCCGACGGCGTCGCAGATGCGTCCGGCTCCGCCAGATCGCTAAGACTCCGGGCGGGTCCATCGCCCTCTGCAAAGGTGGCCATCTTCTCTGAGATGCCATCTTCGGTGATGTCAAAATCTTCGGGGCGGAGACCGGTAATATAGTTTCCGTTCTTGTCCGTTACGGCGACGTTAAGCTGAACCATGTTCACTACGACGTGAAATTCCGGATTTTTCTGAGCTTCGACGCCGGTTTGATTCCCCAGGAGTAGACCGAGAGGAATCAGAATCAGCCGGAATAATTTCCCTGCCATGGTTCAAGTCTCCTTTTCTGCGACCCAATCTGCCGCGGCGGTAGCGGGACCGGTCGACATTTCAAATCGAACGAAAGCGCTAAGGTCGCACCTCGCTGATCTTCGATTGCGACGCCAATTTACCTTGCCGGAAATCCGCTCCTGCCTCGTGCATTGCGCGAAGAAGTGCTGGCCAATCCTCGAAGTCGGTGGCAAAAATCTTCTCCACCATAATTCGGGTGAGCTCCGGCACGAAGTGGTTCAGCATGACGGGAGAATATCCACCTTCATCGGCGAGGCGTGCCCAATACAAATTCGGCGAGTCCCATGATTCAGCCAGAAACCGGCTGGAGTTCCCCGCGAAGGGTGGCATTGGCACCATGCTCAGCAACTCAAGCCCATAGTTCTGCGCAAGGCTGGGATGCGGCGTACCAAAATCCTTAGATAAGTGCTTCCAGTTGACCTGTTCGGGGTGCTCCTGACAAAGCCGTTGCAATTCCTGACTGGCTGTTCCCCACGCGACAGGTTGTTCCGGGTATCTTTTCCGGAATTCCGCGGCCAGATAAAACATGTCGGCCGGCATCATTTCAGAAACCAACTGTGTCGCGCGACCAGCACGCAGTGCGCGTTCGACCTGAGCAAGACGCTGAGGTAGCAACCGGTCCGACAGAATGGCGAGAACCTTGTTTCGCAGTGCCTCGTTTTCTGCAGACGCTGTCATGAGTTCTTCTCCCGATCGCTGATAGAGAGCGATGGCGTGAAGTTCCAATGGACCGACATTCCACCAGCGGGGAAGGACCGCGCCAGCCAGCAACTGTGGGGTAAGCTCCTCCCAGATCAGCGCCTGCACGTTATCTGGCGAAATGAAATCCTGCTCGAGCGCAGCCAAGGCATAAGGTAGATCGGCTAGCGAGCCGATGAAATGCGCTCCACCGCCCGCTGGAGAACCTTGGCCGAGCAGCACTGGGGCCTGCCACAGCGTCTTGATGCCGGCGATCGTCTCACCGGCAAAGTCGTGCGAGCGGACAAAAAGCGGATTATTGTGCAGCGCTTGCGCACCCGGAGGCTCGTAGTAGGCATAGTTTAAGCCCACCAGAGTATCCCGCAGAAACGAGGCGAGCTGGCCTCTTGCTTCTTCAATTTGTGCGCGCGTCGCCTTCGGAGAGCCGAGTACTTTGGGAATGTCAGTTCGGATCTGCGTATCTGTGTGATGATTGTTGTAGATTCCTTCTGCCCATTCCGTTCTTTCACTGTTGGTGAAAATCGGCCGGGGCATCTCGAATTCTCGCGTCTGTCCAGCTAGCAGCACGACATACTCTTCGGGCTCCTTGCCTCTTGCCTTTTCGGTCAAAGCCGTCCCGAGGATCGAAAGAGTATCGAGTGAGACCAACCGCTGTTCGTCCATTACGGATCGGATCCGGTCGGCGAGTTCCCGGTGTACCTGCTTTCCCTCTGGAGTTTTTTGCGCCGGTCCGGCCAGCAGATCGATGATTTCATCCTGCGAATACCTGGCCTTCCCGATCGAAGAACGGAACAGCTCTCCAATCGAAGTTTGCCCCGCCTCGTACAACTGAGCCGCATTGCGAATCGTCGCGAAAGGCTTGACGAGTTGACGCCATGAATCATCCAGTCGTGAGCTCGGAATCTGGCCCTGCCGAGCCAGAATTTGCCAGATCCCAACACTTGCCTGAAAGGTTCCAAGTGCATTCGCACGCACAGCCATTGGCAGATTGCCCAGGCCCTGAGCTATGTCCAGAAATAGTGCGATCGACTCGTCGCTTAATTCCGGAAACTCCGCAAAGATTCGATACTGATCGCTGAAGTCTTCAAACCTGCGTGCCAGCAAGCGGACGGTCGCCGGCGACAGGCGGTGTTCCGAAGGCCGCTTGCTATCGAGTTCACTAATGGCCATGTACTCCTGCAACGGACTACTCTCAGACGTTGATCGCGATATCGCGAACAATGTCTGTACAAGCTGATCGGGACTGCTCAACCGGGGAGTCCGCTTTTCCCACCTACGTACGGAGGCAGAGCTGTGCCATTGGAGAAAAATGTCTTTCCACACCTCAAGGTTGCCCGGGATTATCGGCTCGCCGCTGCTGTCAAACTGAAGCCGAGTCGTAAGGAGCAATATCGCTGGCGCCGGCCTGAAAGAACCTCGAGTCGCCGGAACCGAGGGATCAGGCGCGCGCAATGCTTCGTAGAATAGTCGCAGGCGGTCCGGGTCGGTGAAGTACGCGCGCTGGACGCCACTCGCTCGCGAAAGCGCGTCAAAATAGGCAATCATCCATCCTTTATCTCTAGCCAGGAGCTTCGAGACGAAGGCGGCGGGGGACTCTGGGCTCGCTCCCACCAGGGATTTCCACGCACTCTCTGCGCTTGTTCCTCCGGGTATATTGATTCGGCCCGAATTGATGGACAGACCTCTCCCATAAAAATCAAGTTCTGCACCATAGGGAAGCAGCTTGTCGATTCCAATAGATTGCTGCAAAAACCTACTCGTTTCGGGGTCAAGGTGTGAAACCGCCCAATACAGGCGCGCGACGGCCGCATCGCTCAACATTATGTCCAGCAAGTCATGATTGATGTTTTTCGTGCTCGACTTGGTCCAATCGCTAACGCCGAACAGGACGGGCACAGTGGACGGGGAGAACGGGTATTCGAAAGGCTTTCCACCTTGCAGCGTTTCTTCCAACTCCGGCAAGGGAAATCCGGAGTCAATGGCCAGGAACGCCCTCTCTGGATCCTCCGCTTGCAAGGATGTTCCAGCCTCGCCGCATTTTTCCCGCGTCCGATACCCGAGAATGTGGAGCAGAGGTTTTGCATCGTCACAATTCGAAACACGAATCACCATACCGCTGCGCGCTGCCAACGCGGACAACTCCCGGGCCTGTGCGACGTATCGCTTCAGAAGGATTAGAAACTCGGTTGGCTGACTGCTGCCCTGATATCCCTCGGTGAAGACGTTCCGGCTCAGCAAGGGCAGCACTTCATCCGGCGTAACCTTTTGACTGATCCCTGCCATGCGCATGAAAGATCGCATTGGACCGGGGATTACGACCTGCTCGTGCGTTGGCGGCGCTCCACCTTCGTCACTGGATATGGAAGCTGCGGTTGAATTCTGTTGGTAAGGTGCCGGAAGCGGTGCCACGCTCCCTGCGGACAGATCGCTACGCAAAAATGAAAACGTAATCAGGACGGACAGGTACAGAGGAGATTTCACGGCTGGCTCCCTCTCGGACCTGGCGAGACCTACTTCACTCCGACTCTCCGCAGAAGGCAGGGGGTGTCTTCCGTTCGTTAAACCGAAGTGTCGATCCCAGATTTCGTGAAAAGCTGGTCCCGCTCAGATTTCAATGCGGCCAAAATAACCCATATTGAGGGACTATCCAAGCGATTTTTTCGGATTTTTGTGAGGAAGGGCCCAGCCTGGACGAAAGTGCCGCTGGGCGTCCCGGAATTGCATGCGAAAGCCGCGACAGGCGGGCGGTTCAAGCCGCCTTCAGTTCCCTGGTTCGGCGACTCGGCCCGCGGTGCGAAATGCTTTCTGGACAAGCGTATAACGCGCGGCCCCGATCATGCCGCAATTGTCGTTCGCCACAATTTTGACGGGCATATCCTTCAGGATGGTTTCCATGCGCCCTTTGTCCAGAAATGAGTCGAGGAAGGCGCGCTCTTTCATCTTCGGCACTATCTTCGCTGCAATGCTGCCCCCGATAAAAATCCCCCCGGTCGTCATAAAATTCAGTGCGCAGTTTCCTGTCTGCGCGCCAAAGACGCTCACGAAGATCGATAGAGCCTGATCGCAGATCGGGGCCTTACCTTCCAACGCCACTTTGGAGATCATTGCCGGCGGGTCAGGCGCGGCCTTTATCTCTGTTCGCAGCCATTCCGGTTCTTCAGCCTTGTGCGTATCTCGAAGAAAGTCGTAAATATTCTTGATTCCGGGTCCGGAGAGGATTCGCTCACAACTGATGCGGCCATACTTCTTCTGCAAGTAGGCCAGCAACTCCGTCTGCAAATCGTCTCTGGGAGCGAAGTCAGCGTGCCCTCCTTCGCAGGCAAACGGATGGTGCCGGTAGCCATCCCAGTAAAGGCCGGCCATGCCCAACCCAGTCTTAGCGGAGATGACCGCCCGGTTGCCTTCAGCGTCTTCCGCGCCCTCGCTTATCGTGACGAAATCTTTGGATTCCAGGCCATCGATTCCATAAGCGTAGGCTTCCAGATCGTTGAGCAAGCCGACAGAATGCAGCTTGAGTTGTTTTGCCACTTCCTGCCCATCGATGATCCACGGCAGGTTGGAAATCTTGCTTCTACCCGCTCGTACCGGACCAGCTACACCGAGGCATGCGCTGTGAACCGGAATTCCCTCGCTCTTTATGAACTCCGCCAGAATTCCGGATAGCCCGTCATGCTGCTGGCTCATGTAATTCTTTTCCACCACACAATGCAGCCGGCTGCCTTCGGTTTCGAAAGCCGCCAGGCGGGTGTGGGTCGCGCCGATCTCACCAGCAAGAATCATGATTCAATTCTCCTCCACCCCCGGCCATCCAGACCCAATAATTGATCGGACTCCGCCGGTCCCCAGCTGCCGGATGCATAATTGGGAAACTTGCGCGGGGGAAGCGCCCGCCATACGTCCAACACGGGATCTACCACCTTCCATCCAGCCTCGACCATATCCGCGCGCTGGAATAAGGTGGCATCTCCAATCATGCAGTCATACAGCAAAACCTCGTAGCCGGTATAGGCATCCGCACCGAAATACTTGGAGTATTCAAAGCTCATGTCGACCGACCCCACGCGCAGCAGGGGCCCGGGAATTTTCGCGCCAAAACTCAGCGAAATTCCTTCTACGGGCTGGATCTGGATAACCAGCGTGTTGGTATGCAGCTTGTGAAATGGAGCATTGCGAAATAGTTCGAATGGCGTGCGTTTGAACTGGATCGCGATCTCCGTGTGACGCTGTGCCAGACGCTTCCCGGTGCGCAGATAGAATGGAACTCCGGCCCACCGCCAGTTGTCGATATTAATCTTCAAAGCCACGAATGTCTCAGTGCGCGATTCCGTAGAAACTCCGGGCTCCGTTCGATACCCGATAACTTTTTCGTCACCGAACTGGCCTGGGCCATACTGCCCTCGCACGCTGCGCTGCAAAACGTCGTCGGAGCTCAGGGGCTGAATCGAATGCAATACTTTGGCCTGCTCGTTGCGTACGGCATCGGCTTGAAACGACACCGGCGACTCCATCGCCGTTAAGCTCAGCAGTTGCATCACGTGGTTAGGGACCATATCCCGTAATGTTCCCGCCGTGTCGAAGTAGCCGCCGCGCCGCTCCACTCCTACGGTCTCGGCATTCGTGATTTGCACGTGGTCGATGTACCGTCGGTTCCATATGGGCTCGAAGATGGCATTGTCGAAGCGGAACACCATGATGTTCTGCACCGTCTCTTTGCCCAAATAGTGATCGATTCGGTAGATCTGATTTTCCTGCAGCACATTCTTGATATCGCGATTCAGCGCCTGTGCTGATTCCAGGTCGTGGCCGAAAGGTTTCTCGATCACTACCCGCCGCCAGCACCCGTTCTCCTGCCGGGAAAGACCGGCCGCGCCCAATTGCTGCACAATCTGCGAAAAAAAAATTTGGGAGCAGTCGCCAGATAGAACAAATAGTTCCCACTGGTGTGTTGCTCGGTATCGATCGCTGCCAACCGCTCCCGCAGGGTTGCGAACGTGACCGGGTCGGCAAAATCCCCGCGCTCGTAGAACAGACGGTTGCGAAACCACTCCACGGTTTCGGTTGAATCCGGTCCCGCTGGCAGAAAACTTGTAACTTGGCTACGAAAATCGTCCAGGCTTAAATCGTCGACGGAGACGCCGATCACCGCAAAATTCTCGGGCAGCAGCTTCGCCTTCCCCAGATTAAACAGGGCAGGCATCAGCTTGCGCTTACTCAAGTCCCCCGCTGCGCCAAACAAAACGAACACACAGGGACCGGCCGCTCTCTCGGCGAATCCGAGATCACTCTCAAGATTGTTTTGCATGGCGGCGGACATCGAGACGATTTCCCGGACTGGTCGAACATGGTAAATGACTGTTGCGTGGCTTTCTAGCGGATAGTCAAAAGTCCTCGACTCGGGAGTCCAAGCCAGGTTTTTTAAGAACCGGTCATGCCGTCGAGACTTGTCATGCTTTGCACGCGCTACATTTCCGGAAGTGCCCAGGCAAACAGCACGCTGCCACTGCTAGTCAGCACATACTGGCGTCCGTCGAGTTGGTATGTCATCGGCGAACTCACGATGTGCGAGCCCGAACCCGCGTGCCAGAGTGTTTTGCCGGTGCTCGACTCGAGGGCGAGAAAGTTTCCCATAGCGTCACCGGTAAAGGTCAGGTTCGAGTCCGTCGTCAGCACGCCTGCGCCCGATCCTTCCGGACCCAGTTCATGGCTCCAACGGATCTTGCCCGTCTGGTAATCAATTGCCTCGAGCAAGCCCTTTCCCCAGACTCCATAATCCGCACCGGCCCATCCGTAGACTCCGTCGGCCGGCTTGGCGAAGTACACGCTCCAACTGGGATGCGCATCGACGATGAACAATCCATTCTTTGGATCGAAGCTTGGAGAACGATAGTTGGTCATGCCCGCTTCATCGGGCGCGATCAAGCGTCCGTCCGGAGCCGGTTCTTTGGCCGGATTTGGAATGGGACGGCCTTGTTTGTCGATTCCCAGCGTCCAGTTCACCGGACCATAGGGAACGGTCAGAAGATTCTTTCCATTGGTGCGATCGAGAACGAAGAAGTATCCGTTGCGTGACGACTGCATCAGCATTTTCTTCGGCTGACCACGGAAGTCGCCGTCGACCAATACGGGAGTTTCAACTGCATCCCAGTCGTGCGTGTCATGCGGAGAAACCTGAAACGCCCACGCCAGCTTGCCACTCTCGGGATTCAAAGCGACGATGGAGCACGTGTAAGGATCGTCTCCGGGCCTCGTCGATCCATTCAGAACGGGAGTCGGGTTTCCAGTACCCCAGTAAACAAGATTAAGTTCGGGATCAAACGTTCCTGTCATCCACGTCATTCCGCCCGTGCTCTGATTTGGAGTTCCAGCAGGGCCAGTCGCGTTCCACTGCCACTGAGTCGCGCCCGTCTCGGGATCGATCGACCGTAGATACCCGGTGAGGTTGTCGAAGTCTCCTGAAACCCCAACTAGCACATGGTTGTGCACGACCAGCGGGGCCATGCTGGTCCAGTATCCCTTGGTGACGTCAGCAACCTGCACGTTCCAGCGCACGCTTCCATCTTTGCTGTTGAGCGAGACGAGGTGCGCATCGGGAGTCAAAAAGAAAAGATATCCCTTAAACATCCCCAGCCCGCGATGGCCGATGTGCTCGCCTGGGCTCTTCGGGTGAGTGTAATGCCAGATTTGGTGGCCCGAGCGTGCGTCGACCGCCCAAACATTCTCAGGAACGGTGAAGTACAAGATGCCGTCAACCAGAAGCGGCGTTGACTTTATCGACGAAGACTGGTTCGTCTGAAACGCCCACGCTAACGAAAGATTCTGTACATTCTCGGGAGTGATTTGCGTGAGCGAGCTGTGTCGTCTGCCGGAATAGTCGCCATGATATCCCGGCCAGCTGTCGGCCGGCGGATGAGTGAGCATTTGCTCATTGACGCCTTGCGCCAGCAGGATGGGCGCAAGCCCGAGCATGACGCAGGCTCTTACGGCGAACATAAATGCGTACCGCAACAAATTCATAATCGACCAGACTCCCGAAAATAATCGAAGCGCAACTCGGCGCTATCGCAGCGTTTGCAGATACGCCATTAGATTGTGAACATCCGCATCGGAATATTTGCTGAACTGTTCGACATGAGCCTCGACCGGCGCGTCAACCTTGTACTGAACATCCTTGATACGCCACGAACGGTACGTACCATCCGCATCGACCAAGCCGACCGTGAATTCGTCCAAGTATGCCAATGTTCCAGCAACCGCCGCGCCTGACCGAGGAGTTACAGCCACCTTGGACTTCGCGTGTTTGGGGTAAAGCATCTGCTCTTCCAGTTCTAGACCCTGATAGCGAGAGGCGATTCCGGCGAGATCGCCGGTTGGCGAGTGGCAAGATGCGCATCCACCGGCGCCATTGAAATATTCCTTGCCCGCTTCGGCGTTCCCCGTTTGCAGATCTGAAGGATCCACTCCCCTTCGACCACCAGCGCCCCTGCCGCTCGCGGCAACCGCCTTCTCCTGCTGACTGTGGATGAATGCGGCCAGACTCGCGATTTGGTCGTCGGAGCGGTCGAACGGCGGCATACCTTTGTCCGGACGCCCGTTGCGAATTACCGGCCCTATCCTGTTTCCGTTCACGTCGGCCGTTACCACCTTCGAACGCGTCAGATCCGGTCCGCTTTCTCCGCCCCCGGCGTCGCGGCCATGACAAAACGAGCAGTCCTCACGAAACAAAGCAGCGCCCTTCTCGACTAGCTCCGGCGGATATTTCGAAGCAGGCACAGTGCTTGTTTTAGATGCGGTCGCCTCTTGCGCACTTTCTGGAGTGGCCTGGGCCCTCATGACTGCAACCGACACGCAAAACGACGCGCCAAGAATCAGAGCAAGACAAAAGGCTGAAGGATGGATTCTCATTCCGGGTTCAATGCTCGATCCCTGAGGCCTGCGGTCGCTGATGAGAAGCCGTGCTGCCTTCAGTCATGCCGAGCACCCACTTGATCGCTTCAAAGTACATTGTACGAATGTCGGGATCGCTCCAGGCTTCTTCCGTGTGGCCGAGCGTCGAATAAAAAACGCGGCCCTTGCCGTACATTTTGTCCCAAGCGACAGCGAAGTCATGATCCGTTCGATGGATGCGCGGGTTGTTCTCGTAATTGAGCTTCGTTGGATCGAGGCTCAGCAGAACGTGAACTTTCTCCCGCGACCACTCTTTCGGCTGATAGATTTCGTCGTACTTGAGGAATGCTGCCGGAAAGTGTCGAACCGCGGGGAAGTTGGGGTCCTCATTAATGATGGGTGCGTTGAAAGTGAACCATGGGTGTTGATCAAACCATCCCCCGATCATCTCCCCGTATGCCGGCCATTTGTAATTCGTATCGAGCGCGGCGTGCACACCGACGAACCCCTTGCCATCGTCCTTGATGAACGACATCATGTCTTTTTTCTGGTTGTCGTCCAGGTCCAATTCCCCAGTGGTGCTCACAAAGATCAGGGCGTCGAAGTAGTCAAGATTCTTCGCGTTTCGTTCCAAGGCTTTCTTTGTGATCAGCTCGGTATCCGTGCGAAGCGTCGCATCCCATAGCCCGCTGTCGTGGCCCATGTTGTAGATCGCAGCCATCCCATCGGAGACCGAATCGTGCTCGAATCCTTTTGTCTGACCGATGACGAGTATGTGCTTGAGATGGATTCGTTTTTCGTGCGGAGCCGGTGGCAGGGAAGGGTCCACCGCAGCCTGATTCTGGGCTGCCGCGACTGAGATGAGTGCTGCCAACATCGACACGAGAAAAAAGGACAGTCGGGCACGGCGCAAGCGATTTCCCCCAAAAGATGTTTCTTCGGCAGGGCGGCTGTTCCGCAGCGGTTCCGAAGGCATAGAACCAAAATAATGCCGGACGTAAAGGTAGCACAAGTCCTCTACGATAGAATGACCCGGTTGCACGAGGAGAAAAAAGCTCTATGCGGGTTGGCGTCTTCACTCCACTGCTGTCGCAATTTCCATTGGAAACCGTTCTTAAGCGGCTCGCTGCGCTCCAGATCGATACCGTCGAACTTGCCACCGGAAATTATGTAGGTGATGCGCATTGCAAGCTTTCGATGCTCGACAATGCATCGGCATTGTCCGATTTCAAGAAGACTCTTGCCGATCATGGTTTCAGCATCAGCGCACTGAGTTGCCACGGCAACGCGCTGCATCCCGACAAGGCCATCGCTCAGCAGCATCGCGAAGTGAGCCGCAAGACCATTCTGCTCGCTGAAAAACTAGGAGTTTCGGTTATGGTCGACTTTTCGGGTTGCCCGGGGGATTCGCCGCACGCTGTTGCTCCCAATTGGATTACCTGTCCCTGGCCTCCTGACTTCCGCAAGGTTCTGGACTGGCAGTGGAACGAGGTTCTAGCACCGTATTGGATCGAACATGCAAAGTTCGCTGCCGATCACGGTGTGAAGATTGCCGTCGAGATGCACCCCGGCTTCGTGGTGTATAACCCGGAAACCTTGTTGCGCCTGCGGAGCATCGCAGGCGATCAGGTCGGCTGCAACTACGATCCCAGCCATCTTTTCTGGCAGAACATCGATCCCGTTGGCGCGATTCGTGTGCTTGGAAACTCCATTTTCCATGTTCATGCGAAAGATACCCAGCTCTATCCGGTGAACCTCGTGCGCACTGGCGTGCTCGATACCAAGCCTTACACCGAGGAGCGCGATCGCAGCTGGATCTTCCGGACATGCGGTTATGGACACGGCGCCGAGTGGTGGAGTGAGTTCATATCGACCTTGCGGCTCGTCGGCTATGACTCCGTGCTTTCGATCGAACACGAGGACAGCCTGCTATCGCCGGCCGAAGGTTTAAGCAAAGCGGCGACTTTCCTCAATAGCATCGTGCTTCGGGAAAAACCCGGAGCAGCATGGTGGTCTTGACGGATCGAAATCGGAAAGTGGAACTGGGGATCGCAGGGGTACAGATCCGCCGATGCGTACAGCGCTACGCCTCTACCTGTGGAGGCGTGGATGTTGCCTTCGTCTTACCCGAAAACAGCAGGCCCTGACGAGCGAAATTGTTCTTGCTATAGTGAGTGCTGATGACTGCGAAATTGCGCTCGTTACTCCTTTTACTGCTTCTGTCCCCTTGCATACCGGCAGTCGCGCAGGCCCCGATCGAGACTGTTGTGGTCGACACTCAAGCCGAGACTCATCCTCTCCCCCACTTCTGGGAACACATCTTCGGCTCGGGCCGCGCAATCTTGTCGTTGCGCGACAGCTACCGGCACGACCTTCGCGAGGTCAAAAGTGTCACCGCGATGCAGTATGTCCGCTTCCACGCGATTTTTCACGATGAAGTTGGCGTGTATGACGAGGATGCCCAGGGCAATCCTGTCTTCAACTTTTCTTATGTCGATCAGATTTATGACGGCTTGCTCGAAAACGATGTGCGTCCGTTTGTCGAGTTAAGTTTTATGCCGAAGAAGTTGGCATCCAAAGATGCCTTGCATGCCTTCTGGTACAAGCAGAACGTCTCTCCACCCAAGGATTATGCCAAGTGGGACGAGATGATCACGCAGTTTGCCAAGCATCTTGTGGAGCGCTACGGGATCGACGAAGTTTCGCAGTGGTACTTCGAGGTATGGAATGAGCCCAACATTGATTTCTGGGTGGGTGAACCGAAGCAAGCAACTTATTTCGAGTTATATGACCACACCGCGCGAGCCATCAAAGCCGTGAGCCCGCGGCTTCGGATTGGCGGTCCGGCTACGGCGCAGGCTGCCTGGGCCGATGATTTCATCCGCCACTGTGCCGACAAAAAAGTTCCTGTCGACTTCGTTTCTTCCCATGTTTACGGCAACGACAAGGCGGAAGACATTTTCGGTACGCACGAACAGATTCCGCGTCACCGCATGGTCTGCCGTGCCATCGCCAAGGTCCACCAGCAGATTCAATCATCCGCCATGCCAAAACTGCCGCTCATCTGGTCTGAGTTCAACGCCAGTTACGCGAATGAGCCTGATGTCACCGATGCGGCTTACATGGGGCCCTGGTTGGCCGACACGATTCGGCAGTGCGATGGTTTGGTCGACGAGATGTCTTATTGGACTTTTTCCGACGTCTTCGAAGAACAAGGTGTCGTGAAGCAACCGTTCTATGGTGGATATGGTCTGATCGCAGAAGAGGGTCTGCCGAAGCCTGCCTACAATGCATTTCTATTGCTACACCGGCTCGGCGATGTACGCCTCGCTGTATCGTCGGATGACGTTTTGGTTACCAAGCGTGCCGATGGTTCTTTGGTGATCGCTGCATGGAATCTAACGGGCCCCGGCCCCGGGGGCGCAGAGAAACAGATTGAGCTGCGATTTCAGCATCTGTCTCAAGCCAATCTGAAGATCGACCGTGTCGATGCCGATCATGGTGACGTTCACAAGATTTTCGAGGCCATGGGCTCTCCCAGATATCCCACCCAGGACCAGATCAATAAAATTCGCGCCGGCGGCCAGCTCTCACCTTCGGAGGTTCGACCGCTCACCGCAGCATCGCTCAAGCTCAGCATTCCTACGGAAGGGCTGGTCTTAGTGGAAGTGAAGCCCGCCCGCTGAAATTATTTTGCCGCTGACGCTGCGAGATTACTCCAGCTGACGCCTAGAGAGTGCAGGATCAACGCATCGCCTAGCGTCAACTTCTGGGGCTCCGCGACGATCTCGAACGCATATTGTACATTCGGCTCGAGAGTGGCGCACCAGGGCTGGTGTTCCTTCACTCCGAGGCAATGCGGACATGCTGCGGCAGCGTTGGGCTGATTGTGGTGATGCGTGAAGTCGATGTTGTTCATGGTCCTCTTCACTCCTAGAATTTCTCAGCGGTAGAAGCAACTGTTTGGATGTTGCGCGGACCACAACTGTGACGAGTCTGCAGGCTGAAAGACGTCAAGATACTGGGAAATCCGGTCGAACTTGCCGTTGATTTCGGATGCATCTCTCGAAAACAAACCCAATCCGAGTGGCTACCGTAGCTGGACACCTAAAATTCGCACCGAGACGCAGTGACTTTCCTCGATTGTGCGTTGCGTCTCGCTCAAGCGTGATTAAAGTCACACATCGCTCGTTACGCTCTCAGCGCAAAAGACTTAGCTGCCGCGATTGAGCCGTTGACTGCTTAATTCCTGCCGATTTAAGGGGTTCTAGCAGATTCTTACTAGTGATGTCCCATTTTCACGTCCCTAGAATGGCGATGCGCATGAATCCTAAATGGAACGGACAGTTCTCCTGCTTCGATCTGGTTGCCAAGACGGCCGTGTGCGAGCGCAGTATTGTTCAAGTCAAGGGCCTGGAAATTGGCGGCGATGAGTTCATCGTCATGGCCGGACCATGCGCCGTCGAGTCGGAGAGTCAGTTGCTCCGGACGGCCGATGCCGTAGCCAAAGCCGGTGCCCGAATTCTGCGCGGAGGCGCTTACAAGCCTCGATCCTCGCCCTACGCTTTTCAAGGTCTTGGTGTCGAGGGTCTAAAGCTCTTGCGCAAAGCTCGCGAAGCAACCGGCCTCGCCATTGTCACCGAAGTGATGAGCGAAGAGGATGTCGGCTTGATCGCCGAGTATGCCGACATCATGCAGGTCGGCACCCGCAGCATGGAAAATTACGCGCTGCTTGAGGCTCTAGGCCAATGTGAACGGCCGGTCCTTTTGAAGCGTGGGATGACAGCAACGCTGGAAGAATTCCTGCGATCGGCACAGGTGATCGCGGCGGCCGGGAATCCGCAGATCATCCTCTGCGAACGCGGCATTCGGACCTTCGAGACTGCAACTCGCAACACGCTCGACATTGCCGCTGTGCCGGTGCTGAAAACCGTGTCGCATCTTCCGGTCATCGTCGATCCCAGTCATGCGGCAGGCGTTCGTAGTCTAGTCCCTGTTCTATCGCGCGCGGCAGTTGCCGTGGGAGCAGATGGATTGCTCGTTGAAGTGCATCCCTGCCCTGAGGAGGCGCTCAGCGACGGCAATCAGTCGCTTAACTTCCCGGAATTCCGCGCCATGATGACCGATCTTCAGCCTTATCTCGACCTGCAGCAAGAGTCGCGCCAGGTCCGGCCGCAGCTTCTCGCGGTCGCAGGAGCCGATTAGTGTTGCCGCGTGCCATTGTGGCGATCGCTTTTCTGCTGATTTCCATATCGCCTGCGCGGCCAGGGGTCGAATCGGCGCCGGCCCCAAACCTTCCTCCATTGCTTTACACCGCCGCAAAAAACTACGACCCCCTCGCCTGGTTGCACGGTGCCGATCGCTTCAGTCCCGATGCGGCAATTTTTGCCGCAGAAGGGAACACTCCACGTCTCTTAGCTCCGGGCTTCGCCGCCTCCGCCGATCCCACCGTTTCGTTTGACGGCCAAAAAGTTCTGTTTGCAGGCAAGGCTCATCCGCAGGATCCTTGGCAGATTTGGGAGATTGCTTCCCCGGAAGGGAAGCCTCGCCGGATTACAACGGGCCCTGAAGATTGCGTTCGTCCTTTTTATCTCCCCGACGATCGCATCGTGTACGCGCGCAAAGTCGATCGCCGGTTTGTCATTGAGACCTCAGATTTGAATGGGGGCAAAGCCGTAGGCTTAACCTACATTCCCTCGAACTCTCTTCCCACCGACGTTTTGCGTGACGGCCGCATTCTGTTCGAATCTGCTTATCCGCTGGGAACCGGGAGTAATCCTGAACTTTACACGGTTTATTCCGACGGCAGCGGAATCGAGTCATATCGCTGCGATCACGGTGCGGCCCGTCATTCGGGCAGGCAAGACAGTTCCGGAGACATCGTTTTCTCGACTGCTCATGGCTTGGCGAGATTCACTTCAGCAAGAGCTCAGCAAATCAGAATCGATGTCCCTGCTGGAGAATACGCGGGAGATGTTTCCGAGACCGCGTCGGGCGAATGGATCGTTTCCTGGCGCCCGAAGGCGACGACACCGTTTCGGTTGATGCGCTGGACTGCCGGTTCTCACGAACTGCAATCCATCTTGGCGCAGCCCGACGCAAACATCGTCCAGCCAACTTTAATCACTCCCCGTGGCCTGCCCAACCGCCATCCCTCGGGATTGCACGACTGGCCGAACGCAAACCTGCTTTGTCTGAACGCGTACACGTCGAAATACGAGTTCGCCCCCGGTTCCATTCATTCCGTGCGCGTCTACAAGCGAGATGACGCAGGCACTGCCGAGTTGCTCGGCACCGCTCCTGTCGAGCGGGACGGATCATTCTTTGTTCAGGTTCCCACCGAGCAACCGCTGCAGATCGAACTGATCGACGCGGCCGGCAAAACCCTTAAGCGCGAAGCTGGATACTTCTGGATGCGCCGCGGCGAGCAGCGTGGATGCGTGGGATGTCACGCCGGTCCAGAGACGGCGCCGGAAAACGCGGTCCCAATGACCTTGCTGAAGTCTACGACTCCGGCCGACATGACCGGAGCAGCCGCGCAACGCGCAGGAGGACATTAGCTTGAGATCGCGAATCCTTTTTCCGCTCCTATTGTCTTCTGCGATGTTCGCGCAGGCGCCACAAACGACCACTTCCGGCCCGATCCGATTCGAAGATGCAACCGCGAAATCGGGCATTCAATTCACTCATAGTTTCGGCGCTCAACAACTTGGTTCGTTGCTCGAAAGCACTGGCTCCGGATGCGTCTGGTTCGATTACAACAACGACGGACTTCCTGATCTTTACGTCGTGAGCGGAAAAGCGCTGGAAGAGGGAATGCATCCTTACCCGCTTAAGCAGCCGCCCGCCACTCCGCCTCACAATCATCTCTACCGCAATAACGGCGATGGCACCTTTACCGACGTCACCGATCAGGCCGGCGTTGCAGCGAACATTTATGGCATGGCTGCCATCGCCGCCGACTACGACAACGACGGTTTCGTCGATCTCTTCGTCACCGGCTACGGCAAAGCGATTCTCTACCACAACAATGGCGACGGTACCTTCACTGACGTAACCGCTAAAGCTGGCATCAATGTTGATGGCTGGTCGATCAGTTCCGCATGGCTCGACTACGATCGAGACGGTTGCGTCGATCTGTTCGTGGGCCGCTACGTAAAGTTCGATCCGAAGTACCGCAACTTCTACGCAGCCGATAACTATCCCGGACCACTCGACTATGCTGCCGACACCAACCGGCTTTATCACAACAACTGCAACGGAACGTTCACCGACGTAACCGACAAATCAGGCATCGGTGCTTACAAAGGCCGCACCATGGGCGTGACTACGGCCGACTACGACGGCGATGGCTATCCCGACATTTACGTTGCCAATGACAAGACCGAGAATTTTCTCTTCCACAACAAACGCGACGGAACCTTCGAAGAAGTCGCGGGCGACTTGGGCGTAGCGTACGGGCAGAACGGCGAGAACACTTCGGCCATGGGACCTGTCTTCGCCGATGTCGATGGCGACGGCCGCATCGATCTATGGGTCACCGACTCCAAATACAACCGCCTGATGCGCAACACAGGAGCGAATGGGTTCGAAGACATTGGTCCGTCTTCAGGAGTGTCACAGGCCACCGCGCAGTACACGAGTTGGGGAAGCGGCATCTACGACTTCGACAACGATGGCTGGCTCGACATCCTCGTCTTCCACGGTGGCTTGATCCATCTTGTTCCACAGGAGCAGTCACTATTCCGCGGTCTGGGCAACGGAAAGTTCGCAGACGTTTCGCGCGATGCCGGCTCGGTGCTGGATGTGAAAACTGTCTCGCGCGGCGCCTGCTTCGCCGACTATGACAATGACGGCAAAGTGGATGTGTTCGTCGTCAATCTGGGCGCTCCAGGAACGTTGCTCCACAACGTAACGCAGAACAGCAATCACTGGCTCACGGTGAAGTTAAAAGGGAAGAAGAGCAATCGCGACGGAATCGGAGCGCGCTTGGAATTGACTGCCGGAGGCCGCAGACAAATTGCCGAACGATTTGCGGGCTCAAGTTATCTCTCGCAAGATGACGGCCGCATTCATTTCGGCCTGGGCTCAGCTACGAAGATCGAAAAGCTCACCATTAACTGGCCGAGCGGCCGCGATCAGGTTTTGGAGAATCTCACTGTGGATCACATCCTCATTGTGGAGGAGCCTTAAATGTCTCCTCGCTATGACAACGCGAACATCGAGCGACTGGTCAGGATTGTTGGCATTTTCTTTGTTTCTTTTCTGGCGATAGCGGCCCAGCCCGCTCCGCAGCAGTCCAAAGCATTACTGAAAGACCGCTACCTTTCTCCGATCGAGATGACGTTCTCGCCCGACGGAAGCACGCTCTACGTCGTCTGCCAGGACAGCGATGAAATACGTGTTGTCGATACTGCATCCGAAAAAGTCTCAGGCAGTATCCGTGTGGGCCATGTTCCACGCGGCATCGCGTTATCGCCGGACGGCGCGCGGCTCTACGTAACGAACGCGTGGTCCGATAGCGTTTCTGTCATTGATCTCGCCACGCGGGAAGTCGTGCAGACGCTAGCCACCGGATTTGAGCCTAGCGGAGTCGTCGCGGACAAAGCGGGAGCGACCTTGTACGTAGCCAACCGCCTCAGTGGCGATGTTTCCCTGATCGATCTCGCGACCGGACAGGAGCTCAAGCGTCTTCTCGCTGGCCGCGGCGCTAGTTATCTTGCGATCTCTCATGACGGCAAGCTGATCTACTGCACGCACATCTATCCCAATTCCGGCGCATACCGCAGTCCGCCAAGCTCTGAGATCACGGTGATCGACACGGAAACGCAGAGAGTCGTGGAGCGTAAGCCTCTTCATAACGTGGCTGGCGTGTTTCACATCGCAACGTCCGCGGACGGTAGACTTATCGTGGCCGCGCAACTCAGGCCCAAAAACTTGATCCCGCTCGCGCACGTGGAGCACGGGTGGGCCTTCGGTGATTCGCTGACATTGTTTGGCGAAGACGTACGCGGTGTAGTGCAGGTCCCGATCGACGAACTCGACCGCTACTACGCTTTGCCCTGGGGCGTCACAATCACTCCCGACAAATCGAAAATCTTTTTCACGACAGCAGGATCGGAAAGCGTCACCGTGATCGATGTGCATCGCTTGCTGAAGACTGTCCAGGCGCGTCACCAGACGTTCGCCAACGATCTCTCGGCTTCGGCGGAATACGTCTCCGCGCGAATCCCGGTCGGACACAATCCCCGCGGCCTCGTTCTCTCCGCGAATGGCAAGCGCCTATACGTTGCCAATCGCCTGGACGACTCAATTTCCGTTATCGATACCAGCGCCGACATGGTCGTCTCAACCATTGATCTTGGTGGACCGAAGAATGTCGATGCACTCCGCCGCGGCGAACGCCTCTTTTACACCGCCGACTTCGCCTTTCAAGGGCAGTTCGGCTGTTCGAATTGCCACATCGCCGCAACTATCGACGGCCTGCAGTGGGATCTCGAACCGGACGGCTTCGGGAAAGACATTGTCGACAACCGCTCGCTCGAAAGCCTCGCCGGAACCGAACCGTTCAAGTGGAACGGCGGCAATCCCGACATGCCAACGGAATGCGGCCCGCGCACCGAAAAATTCTTCTTCCGGTCGCAAAGCTTCACCCAGCAGCAGCTCACCGATCTGGTCTCTTTCGTTTATTCGCTACCCTACAGGCCGAACCGCTACCGCCTCGCCAACGGCGAACTCACGCCGGCGCAAGAACGGGGCAAGGCCATCTTCGAGCGTACCAAAGCAAAGTCCGGCTTACCGATCCCTGAAACGAACCAATGCACGTACTGCCACGGCGGACCGAAATACACCAATCAGAAACAGGTCGACGTTGGTTCGGGCAAGTCGACGGACCGCTCGCCGGTCATCGACGTGCCGCAGCTTCCCAATGTCGCCTATTCCGCGCCCTATCTGCACGACGGGTCGGCGCGCTCGCTCGAAGAAATCTGGACGGTATTCAATCCGAAGGATACGCACGGCGTCACCAACGACCTGACTAAAGATCAACTGAACGACTTGATCGAATACTTGAAAACGTTATGAAGGCGAAACTATCTGTCGCAAGTGCGTTGATATTGGCTGCTGCTCTGGCATCCGCGCAAGACATGCCCATGTTCCGCTGGGAGAATTTCACCACGGCGACTGGTCTCCCGGACAATCACGTTTTCTGCGTGCTGGTCGATGGAAAGCGAATCTGGGCCGGCACGGAGAACGGCTTGGGTCTTTACGAAAATGGCACGTGGAAAACTTTTCGTCCCGACCCGGAGGCGAAGGAGCAAAGTCTGGCGCACCGCGCCGTACTTTCTCTCGCACTTGACACGCGTAGCGGCGATCTCTGGATTGGAACCATGGGAGGCCTCAGTCGCCTCTCCGCCGGACGCATCGACACCTTCACGCAGCTGAATTCTGGTTTGAGTAATGACATTGTCTATGGAGTCGGCGTGCAAGGCGAGTATGTATGGACGGCGACTGCAGCCGGTGCGAGCCGCTTCAACACGCGCACCGGGCAATGGTCGCTGTTCAACAATCGCAACACGCCGATGTATGAAATCTGGACGTATGCGGTGAGCCCCGCCGAAGACAAAGTCTACTACGCGGTTTGGGGCGGCGGTGTCCTTGAGTACGACCAGAAAACCGAACGGTGGAAAGACTACAACGATCCCGACGGCGAAAACGAAATGGTCGTAATGAAAGATCAGGGGCTAATCCACGAAATCACGACTTCGGTGAGCTACGTCGACAAGATTCTCTGGGTCGCAACTTACTTCGGCGCCAGCCGTTACGATGGCCGCTATTGGCACAACTTCCTAAAGAAAGACAGCGGCCTGCCCAGCGACTTCCTGAACCAGGTCAAGGCAGTGGATGCCAATCGCGCCTGGTTCTCAACCGACAAAGGACTGGCTTATTACGACGGCACCAACTGGTCTGTCTACCGTCCTGCGCTCGACACGCACAAACCAGAGATGCTGGTGCGCGATGCATCGGGCGTGGTGAAGAAGGTCGCAGTGCAAAGTGCGCCCGCGCACAACTACGTTCTTGGTGTTGATTTTCAGGGTGAAGATATCTGGGTCGCTACTGCCAAAGGCCTGAGTCATGGCATTCGGCAAAAGAATTTTGTAGCACCTAAGGTTTCCACGGCTAAGGCGACAGCTATTAAATAAGAAACTTTCGGAG
>Ga0102924_1001029_pt1 | contig 32984 bp, 28 predicted proteins | sample PaiPotPPM11metaG_FD_80116 | JGI IMG/M metagenome (GOLD analysis project Ga0102924, IMG submission 80116) | Iron sulfur acid spring bacterial and archeal communities from Banff, Canada, to study Microbial Dark Matter (Phase II) - Paint Pots PPM... ...
GCCGGCATTCCGTTGTAGACCCTGTCGGTCATCGGACCTTAGATCTCCTTCAGCATCCCGGACAGGATCTCCCTGGTCCGGTCGGGTGACGTACCCGCGACCGACAGGCGTTCCATGACTGCTGCGTAGCGCTCGACTTCTTCCGGCTTGTCAATGTAGTGCGCGCCGGTCAGGTACTCCATGTAGACCACGTCAGGCAGGTCCGTCTCCGGGAACCGCATGATGGTAAACGCGCCGCCTTCGGCCGCGTGCCCACCGTACCTGAAGGGCATGACCTGAATGGTGATGTTGGGCTCGCCGACCAGGTCGATGAGCCGCTCGATCTGCCCGACGTGCACGTCGCGGCCGCCCATCGGGCGGCGCAGCGCGGCCTCGTCCATGATCACCCAGTAGCGCGGCGGGCTCTCCCTGGTGAGCAGCTTCTGACGGCCCATCCGCAGTGCGACGCGGCGCTCTACTTCGTCCGGTTCGAGACCGGGCGCGCCCTGCAAGATGACGGCGCGGGCGTACTCTTCGGTCTGCAGCAGGCCCGGGACGAACTGGACCTCGTAGACCCGGATGAGCTGGGCGGCTTCTTCGAGTCCCACGAAGACGTGGAACCAGTCGGGTACCACATCCTGGAACTTCTGGTACCAGGGGGTCGCGTTCGCTTCCCTGGTCAGCTGGACGAGCTTCTCGCGCTCCGCCAGGTCGTCCACGCCGTAGAACTCGAGCAGGTCGGTGACGTCGCGTTCCTTGAAGGAAACGCGGCCTAGTTCCATCCGGCTGATCTTGGATCCCGAGGCGCGGATGTGGTAGCCGGCGTCGTCCCGCGTCACGCCGGCAGTCTCGCGCAGGCGCCTCAACTGGGCGCCGAGCAGCATTCTGAGCACGGTCGGACCGCCGGCGGGAGCGGCGCCTCCAGGCGCACTAGCACTCAACGCGGTCCCCTCCAAAGTCTTCCCGGCACGCCGGCGATCCCCATTCACCGGCACTTCTGCCATCCTCCCGCTGCACGTGCACGAGCCGTCTGCACGGACGGTCGCACATGCACGCGGTACGACAACGCACAGATGATATCGCGCCCAGTGTCGGTACACGAGATTCTGGCAATACTGAGAACAAGGGATACATTAGGACATCGCACCCGCTGCTCGGCCCAGCGACGCTTCGCGCAGATCAGGGCTATGCTTCAGTCCGTCAGCGCGCTCACGTAAGGGCACCCAATGTTGAAGACTTCTTCCGGCGGACAGACAGCGCTCGCCGACCTCGAGAAGCGGCTCACCGGCCGCGTCCCCGACGACGCGGACCTCCCCGGCCCGGTGCGGCGGGCGGTCAGGTTCATGCTGGCGGGCGGCGCCCTCACCGGCATTGTCGGCATTTTTCTCGTAATCGCCACGATTGCCGACAAAAACGCGCTAACGAACTCCAGCGGGAAGAAGCTCAGCAGCGCGGAGTTCACCAGCAACGTTGTCGGCACGCTCGTCACGTACCTGGTCCTCGTGGTCATCTGGGTGCTAATGGCGCGGATGAACCGCGCGGGGCACAACTGGGCGCGGATCATCGCGTCCGTTTTGTGCGCGATCTCCACGTACGACGCTTACAACCTCGTCAACTCGCTGACCGGCGGCGTTACCATCACGATCGCGGGAATCGTGTACATCGTGTTCACCCTCGCCACGTGGGTCGTCGGTGTGATCTCTATCGCGATGCTCTGGCGAACCGAGTCAAGCGTGTACTTCAGGGAGCGATCCGCCGCTCGTTAGTGGGCGCGATTGTTGATTCCTCCTGATTTTCCCGCATTCCCGACGGATTCCCTACCCCCTCTGGACTAATCCCTGCGCCTGGCGTAAGCAAGGAGAGAAGTCTGCGGCCTTAGAGGGTCTAGACCTTAGGGAGGGGAGCCAGCGTCGTGGCACACGCATGGATGCCGGAAGCAAGTCGCATCCGGGCGGAGACTGACGGAGGCCCCCTGATCGGCGGCGCGCCCCGGGCGGTCTGGCTGACGCTGGGTACCGCCCCGGGCGCGATATCGGTTCAGTCGGCCGCGGACCGGCTGATCGGCGAGCGGCGCCCGTGCCATCTCATCTGGGACCCGCTGACCGGTGACATCGCGCAGCTCATCTCCGTTCTGCGGGCGGGGCGTGCGCTCGGCGCGGCCGATCACCTCGACTGGGCGCCCGGCCGCGTCCGGGCGTGTCCCGAGAACGTGAACGCCCAGGGACGGGTGTGCGTGCAGATCGGCGTGCTCGGCCATCCGGCGCAGCCGTTTACCGGCAGCTCGCTCGACGGCGTCGACCTGATCGTGAAATGGCTCGACTCCTGGGGCGTGCCGCGGCGCTGGCCCGCCGGCCGGCCGGAGGTTTACCGCATCGAGATGCCGACCGCGGCGACGGTCGTCGAGCGGCGCAGCCGCGCGGCCTGGGCGCGCGGCGGGCACTTCGGCGCGTCGCAGGTGCCCGGCTGCGAAAACGCGGGGCCCGGCGCGATCGACGTCGACCGGATCACCGGGCCCCACGGCCTCCAGGTCCGCGCCCGCGGCCTGCCGGCGCCCCGCGCCGAGGCAGCGCTGCCGATCCCGGCCTGAGACGGCCCGCCGCACAATCCGAGTTAGTCCGAACGGAATCGGCTGACTCCAGGTCCGCCACGCACTTGCTGATGGGGCGGGGCGGAGGCGTCGGGCCGACATCCGTTCTGGATAAGAGGTTTTGGCCTTACCCTTAGTTGAATGAACGACCGGCTAGTGTGGATCGACTGCGAGATGACCGGGCTCGACATCGAGCGGGACGCGCTGATCGAGATCGCGTGCGTGATCACCGACTCAGAGCTGAACCTGCTCGACGGCGGGATCGACCTGATCATCAAGCCGCCGGCCGAGGCGCTTGACCAGATGAGCGACGTGGTGCGGGACATGCACACCAAGTCGGGGCTGCTCGACAGCCTCGAGGGCGGCATGACGCTGGCCGAGGCGTCCGACGCGGTGCTCACCTACGTCAAGCACCACGTGCGGGAGCCGCGCAAGGTGCCGCTGTGCGGCAACTCGATCGCCACCGACCGCTGGTTCATCGCCCGCGACATGCCGGAGCTCGACAACTGGCTGCACTACCGGATGATCGACGTCTCCTCGGTGAAGGAGCTGGCGCGGCGCTGGTACCCGCGGGCCTACTTCGCCTCGCCGGACAAGCACGGCGGGCACCGGGCGCTCGCCGACATCATCGAGTCGGTGCGGGAGCTGCGGTACTACCGTGACGCCGTGTTCGTACCGCGGCCGGGGCCCGACTCGGCGACCGCGCGGGAAATCGCCGCCAAGTACGCCAGCCCGCGGCCCGGCGCTGAGGCCGCCGACCCGGGGGTCTGAGCGGCCCGGAACGGCGTTCCGTGCGGAGTGCTCGTGGCACTCACGCGGACCGCTATACTTTTTTCAGCCTTCTGGTGAAGGCGCATGGTGGGTGTAGCTCAGCTGGTAGAGCGCCAGGTTGTGGTCCTGGATGTCGCGGGTTCAAGTCCCGTCACTCACCCCATGTTGCACGGCGGGTGACCTGCGGTTTCGTCAGGTCACCCAATTTTTTTCTAGCCGACTGGTTAGAATTCTGGTTAGAACGGGACTGTGACGCCGGTCACATGCTGTCTCGTGGAGCCCTTTGTTGGGATGTGCTCGGGTTTCCAGGCTTGGTCTCGGACGGGTAGTTGTAGTGGCACGCTGAGTACATGAGCGATTTCCGTGACGCTGTTCCCGGTTACCGCGTGATCCGGGTCGGGGCACTGGACAGCGCGGCTCAGGCGGCGGACGACGAAGCGTGGATAGCGCGGGAGCCGTACCCTGATCTGGCCTTCGCCGGCGGGCCTGCATTCGGCATCTCTCACGAACTGGAGCACGGCGGGTGGCAGCTGCACCGGTTCTACTCCTGCACCTACCCGCAGGAGGCACGCGACACTATGGGCTCGGACTTTCGGGATCTGGCGCAGCAGCATCCCGAGGGCAGCGCCGAGCACGCCAAGTGCATGCGCGCGGCCGAGCGGCTGGAGTGGGAGGCGCTCAACGAGATGACCGTGCTCGGCACCAGGTACAAGGTGATCCGAGCCGAGCAGTTCATCCGCCTGGGTCCGCTGGGACCGGAGCCTCCGCGCCCGTCCGACCCGGACCCCGGGGAGCCCGGCATGTCTCGCCAGCTTGCGGATCCGGCCGAGGGTTTCGTAATTGACCCGGCCACGTCCACCGGCATGTCCGAGGGGATCCTGAAAGCCGAACTGCTCGAGATCGCGCGCCTGTCCGGTTCAGTCCCAAAGGAGGTACGTGACGACCTCGCGCACGCCACCCGGACCCACCCGGGCGGGGTACTGCTGCCGGCCGGGTTCACCATCGGCGCTGTCTCAGCGCCTCCGCAGAAGAAACTGAGGTTCATTGTTGTCAAGTTGATTTAAACTGATGTGAACGAATCTTGTCAAGGTTCCATGGTGGCGGTGGTTTCGGGCAGCCCCTCGACCGAGCGGGCGTTATCGATCATGTTGGTGATGGCTTTCAGGGAACGGTCCGACAAGCCGACCGCCCGCAGTGCCATCTCGCGGACCTGTGCGTCTCCCAGGGCTGCCGTCAGTTCCGCGGGGACGGCGTTCTCGTCCAGCGAGTCGTCTGGGAAGAAGTACGTCGGGGGAACGGCGAAAAAGCGCGCTATGGCGATGAGGTGCTTCATGGTCGGGTTGTCCCGCTGGCCGGTTCGAAGGAGCCACAGGTACGTGCCGGACACCACCCGCTCCCCCGCTGCTGCGTTGATCGCGTCGGCGACCTCGGCGGGCGTGTAGGGGCCGCGGTGTTTCGGGTGGACCGTGCGGAACAGGTGGTCGAGCCGTTGAGCGAACAGCCCCTCCGGGGGGCGCGTCTGCCTGGGCATGGTGGATTATCAACTCCGCGTGGGCCGGTGACGACCTTTGCAGCCTGCCGGATCTTACAGAGCAACGCAAGTTGTCGGCTTGCTGATGCTCATTCACCAGAGTTATTCAGGCACCCGCGGCCCAGGAGCGTCTTACCTGACAGTCAGGGAGAAGCTCGAGGCGTCCGACATGACCGTTTCGCCCGTTACGGACGAAACGGTCATGGTATTTAGCCGGGCTGCCTGACGCCTCTAGATCGCTAGTGCGCTCGTCCCTTGTTCCAATCCCGTCGAGTTCGCTCGCAAATGCTTCCTGGACGGCTCAGAGCGCCGGGGACGACGCGGCCTCTCCTTTGGCTCTCAACCGCATCATCAGTCAGTTCCAGTGCCTAAGGAGCCGTTCTCCGATCTGCTGGACTGCCGTCGTCAACTGGCGATTGCGGCGGTTTCCCGTACCGGATACGTTCGGTGCTGGCATCATTACGGCATGAGTTTCGGACGAGAAAGTGTGATGGGAGCAAATAGCTTCTACACCGTGATGGTTCGGGAGGAGCGAGGGTGGCGGCAGCTTGTCGCACCTGCGCTAAGACCCGAAGGTGCCTGCAGTGCGCTGGCTGATCTCATCCGCGAGCAGAAGCCGCTAGATCAGCAGTCAGATGAGGATCGCCAGCACGTCGAGCAAGCCCTGCAGCTGCTAGAGCAAGATGATTGCGAAATGATCATCGAGGGGCGTCGTCACCGACTGGTAAAGGCAAGTCTTACCGTCTCCTTCGAAGATGGTCGTCCATGCGGACCAGCCCCGGACGATCTCATGTTCATGGAAGGACCGTGGCATATGGCCGAACAGTCATGACGGCGAATTTGCCTAAGCATTAGGCAAGCCGCACGAAAGTGCGCCGACGAAGTTCCTCGGTCAAGCAGCGTCGGGTTTCGTGCGCCAACTCAGCTACATCGCCCTGGATCTCCAAAGGCCAATGCTCTGCGGCCCGTGCAACCAGCGCAAAGGCCGACGACATCCCACTCGGCGGCTAGGTCGCCTGGAGGCGGTGGGTGAGGGCGGTGTGGCGGCGGCCGGCGCCGGGGGTGCGGACGGCGGCGGCCAGGGCGCGGCGGGAGCCGGCCAGGACGACGAGTTTCCTGGCGCGGGTGATGCCGGTGTAGAGGAGGTTGCGCTGGAGCATCATCCAGGCGCTGGTGGTCAGGGGGATGACGACGGCGGGGTACTCCGAGCCCTGGGAGCGGTGGATGGTGACCGCGTAGGCGTGGGCGAGTTCGTCGAGTTCGTCGAAGTCGTAGGCGATCTCTTCGTCTTCGTCGGTGCGGACGGTGAGGGCGTGGTCTTCCAGCGACATGCCGGTGACGACGCCGGTGGTGCCGTTGAAGATCCCGGCGGTGCCCTTGTCGTAGTTGTTGCGCAGCTGGGTGACCTTGTCGCCGACCCGGAACACCCGCCCGCCGTAGCGGCGCTCGGGTGCTCCTTCCCGGTAGGGGGTGAGCGCTTCTTGCAGCAGCAGGTTGAGGCTGCCCGCCCCGGCGGGGCCGCGGTGCATCGGGCACAGCACCTGCACGTCGCGGCGCGGGTCAAGGCCGAACTTCGCCGGGATGCGGCGCGCGACGATGTCGGCCACGAGTTCCGCGGTGGCCTCGGTCTCGTCGGAGTTGAACCAGAAGAAGTCGGGGAACCCGGTCAGCGCGGGCGGGCGGCCGGCGTTGACCTTGTGGGCGTTGACGACGATGCCGGACTGCTGCGCCTGCCGGAAGATCTTCGTCAGCCTGACCACCGGGAGGGTTTCCGCGCCGATCAGGTCCCGCAGCACCTCCCCCGCACCGACGGACGGGAGCTGGTCGACGTCGCCGACCAGCAGCAGGTGCGCGCCGGGCGCGACGGCCTTGACGAGCTTGCTGGCGAGGATGACGTCGACCATCGAGGTTTCGTCGATGACGACCAGGTCGGCATCGAGCGGGTGGTCGGCGTCGAACTCGGGGTCGCCGCCCGGCTGGAGCTTGAGCAGCCGGTGGATGGTCGCGGCCTCGTGGCCCGTCAGCTCGGCGAGGCGTTTGGCGGCGCGGCCGGTCGGCGCGGCGAGGACCACCTTGGCGTTCCTGGCGCGGGCGAGTTCGACGACGGAGCGGACGGTGAAGCTCTTGCCGCAGCCGGGGCCGCCGGTCAGCACCGCGACCTTCTGGGTGAGGGCCAGCTTCACCGCCTCGGCCTGCTCGGGGGCGAGGTCGGCGCCGGTCTTGTTCTTCAGCCAGCCGAATGCCTTGTCCCAGTCGACGGCCTGGAACGCCTTGAGCCGGTCCGCCCCCGCAGAGAACAGGCGGCGGAGGGAGGAAGCCAGACTTCGTTCGGAGTGGTAGAAGGGCGGCAGGTAGACCGCCTGTACCGGGTCGGCGGCCGTGGCACCGTCCGCCGCAGCACGGTGGACCGGGATCTGGTCCCGGACGGCGAGTTCTTCTTCGGCGAGATCGGGGATGAGGGGCTCGATCAGGTTGGCGGGGACGGCGAGGATCTTCGCGGCCTCGGTGACCAGCAGGTGCGCCGGGAGGTAGCAGTGGCCGTCGTCGGCTGCCTCGGACAGGGTGTGGGCCAGGCCGGCCTTGATCCGCTCGGGGCTGTCCTTCGCGATGCCGACGGAGGCGGCGATCGTGTCGGCGGTCTTGAAGCCGATGCCCCAGATGTCCGCGGCCAGCCGGTAGGGCTGCTGCTTGACGGTATCGACTGACTCGTCGCCGTACTTCTTGTAGATCTTCACTGCCAGCGACGTGGAGACGCCGACGCCCTGCAGGAAGATCATCACCTCCTTGATGGCCTTCTGCTCGGCCCACGCGTCCTTGATCCGGGCGCTGCGCTTCGGTCCCAGGCCGGGGACCTCGACGAGCCGTTCCGGCTCGTCGTCGATGACGTGCATGATGTCCACCCCGAAGTGGGCGACCATCCGTTCGGCCATCACCGGGCCGATGCCCCGGATCAGCCCCGACCCCAGGTACCGGCGCACCCCCTGCTCGGTCGCCGGCAGCACCGTGGTGTAGGAGGCAACCTCAAACTGCCTGCCGAACTTGACATGCGACGTCCAGCGGCCGCGCAACCGCAGCGACTCACCGACCTGCGCGCCCAGCAGCGGCCCGACGACCGTGATCAGCTCGGTACTCGCGCTGACGGGGCCGCGGCCGGTGCCCCGGTCCGGCGCGACCCGCGCGATCGTGTACCCGGTCTCCGGGTTGCAGAACGTCACCCGCTCGAGCACACCGTCCAGCACCGCCACCTGCGGCTGCGGGCCTTGCGAGGGCGGCTGGGAGGCGGACGCGGGCGGCATACACCGTATTTTGCCGCGCGCCCGCTCCCGCCGCCCGCTCGACGGCTGACAAGCAGTACCCCGCCGTACGCTCGTCTCGCATCACCCGGATGGAAGCGGCGCTCGCAGCTTGCTCCCGGGCACCGAGCCGGCGGGGAGCTAGCCTTGTTTAGGTTGGCGACGAGCCAGGTCCGCCTGCGCACAATCAGCGGTCAGCCACGGGACAGCGGAGCGCGCCATGCGGGTGTCAGCCGTCTCGTTGTGCAGGACAGGGACGGTCCTGTCAGAGCGTTGTCCCGCCCCCAGTACCTCCTGGCGTGCGCGATGACGGGCAGATGCCCCTGGCCGCCAGGTGCCTGCAGCAGCAGTACCTCCCGGCTGGTCAGGTTCCCGGCCTCGAGGTACAAAGCGCCGGCCACCCGCTCGCGCCCGGCGCGCACCCGGGCTGTCTCGCCGGGGCCTTCCAGCAGGCACTCCGCGGCCCCGGGGCAGGTCCTCGGTGATCACGGCGAACAGCCCGGTGACCTTCGCCCCGGTCGCCTGCAGCGAACGGCTGGACTCCCCTAAACCCCACCATGGCAAGAGCCTACGCGCCCGTCACACCGGGAGGCTGTTCTTCCCGGCCTGGTCGCCGACTGCCGGGATCTTGGAAGGAACGCGACCGCCGCCCCGACCGCCCGGCCGACCGGCTGCCCGGCCAGCCTGGTCCGGTACTGCCGGTACCGGCTCATCTCCCACTCCCTGGCCCGCGGGCCAGGCCCGGCCGCGGGGGCGGGCACTGGGACCCACGTCCAGTCCGCGACCGGCAGGTCACCGCCGCCCGCAGCCTGCCCAGGCCGGACAAAGTCGGCCGGGTCGGCGTGGTAGCCCATCCAGTTCCGTACGAACCGCAGCCCGCCGAGCGTTCCCTCGGCCTTCCGCCGCCCGGCCGGGTCCAGGCCCGCCAGGACCCGGTCGTAGGCGTCGGGGTAGTAGCGGACCACGGTGGCGTCCACCATCGTGACCCACCAAACCGCCTCGCTGACCACCGCCAGCGCCTGCGGCAGGTCCTGGTCCCGCGCCTCGCCCAGCCGCCGCGCCGCGTCCCCCATCGCCGCGGCCGACCAGCCCAGGGCCGTGTCCCCGGGCCACGGCCCGCCGCCCGTGTGCTCCCGGCTCCACGTCACCCGGCAGGCGGCCGAGCAGAACCGGGCGTGCTCCCGCCGGGGCTCGAACACCGCGCCGCACCGCGCGCACTGCCGGGAACCCTCCATTACCCAATGCTAAGTCCCGCCGCCGCCCACGCGACAGCATCGCCGCCCCCCAGCGCAGGGACGAAACGGGCAAGAAGAGCCTCTCACCGCCGCTGCGCCAACAGCCTCCGACAACACCACTGAGAGCGTGCACGTGGCAACGGCGGCCAGCAACTGGCTGACCGGACGCTTGGCCAGATGCGATGCCCCGCTGGACCGAATGGCCAACCGTACTGCTCATCTCCACTGGCCCTACGGCCCCACAGAAGCCGTAACCCACGACGGACATGCTCCAGCAGCCGCTGATGCCGCGGCGACCGAACACCACCGGCAGCCGCCAGAGCTTGTTCCCGGCACCATCGAAACGCTGTTCTGCGGGGTTGTCCGGATCGCCTGCCAGGCATTGCGGGCACTAGCGCGTGGACTGGGACAGTACCCAGGTCTCCTTGACGAAGATGCCGTTCAGCTGCCGTTCGCTCCAAGGTAGTTCAGGCCCAGCGGCGGATACCGGTCGGCCAACCCCGGCCAGGGTCAGCGCGGTAACCTCCGCCGGGGGTCAGCCTGGTCGCCTCGGCGAACCCTGTGTCTGGTGGCGTCGTCCCGGCCGAGGGAGATCCCGATATGCTGCCCGGACAGGATCGGGTGTCGTTCTTAAGCCGCCATTCCGCCTACCCCGGTCCCCGCCGGACCCGCACGCGTGCAGGTGCCCATGCCGCTTGCTTACAGTTCTCATCTAGTTCTCATCCGGGATCGATCGTGGCCACTCTTCCTGCTTCACCCGGCCCACGATCTCTGCGGCGTGCGCGATGAGGTTTCCCAGCACCCGCTCAGCCGTCTCCGGATCGTCGGAAAGGCGCGCGATGAGAGCTGCAAGATCAGTGCCTGGGATGTCGCCGAGCCGACGGCACAGGCCCGCGACATCCGACGGCGGACGGGCATCCAACTGGAGGAGAGTAATTACAGCGCCATGAAATGGATCGCAATCACACACGATCTTAGTGAGTTCGCTGATAAGCGCGGAAGCGAGAAAGCTGGCAAGCGCCGCATCAGGCTGCCAGGCGCGATTGGTAAGGAAAGCACCGAGGTTATGGTAAGTAACCGCGATGTTCGCCAGATCTTCAGCCAGATAGGCGTAGCGCAGGGCGTCGCGAGCAAGGCGTACGGCGGCTTCGCCGTGACCGCGTGTGTCTTCGGTGTCGGCGAGCGCGCTGAGTACCCTGCCGAGCATCTCGATGTCGCGGGCGGCCTCGAGAGCCTGGCGGATGTCCTGCAGGAGGTTCAGCGCGTCCTCGACACGACCGAGGTGCAGCAGGGGCTGATAGTCGTTGTACATCTCCCTGGAGACGACGGCAGCAGCGGCGCGGCGTCCCCGCATACTGGCGATCACCGCAGCGTTCATTTCCAGTACGTCATCCCACTGCCCGGCCCGGCGAGCTGCCTCACGGCCTGCGGCAAGCAGGCGCTCGCGAACGGCCCAGGGGTCGACCAGTTCATCCGTGCCGCGCGTGTCCGGCAGCCTTTGCATGCGCTTGCGGAGCAGATCTACTTCCCTTAGAACTTGGCCGGACTGGCCCATCTCATTCAGAACATCCAGTATCCGGATCTCGTCGAATATCCGGCTCCACGGTCCCATATGAGCCTGCTGGGAGTATCCGGCGGCCTGGCTGGCGAGAGTGAGCGCTTCTTCCACCCGCCCGCTGCGCAGGCAGATATATGTGAGTCGCCCGGCAGCCTTCGATGCGGCCTCGTAATCACCGTCTGCCCTAGATGCGTCTAGCTGGATGCGCAGCTGCTTCTCCGCTGCTGCCGGATCGAGCACCCGCACTATCCTCGCCAGATCGCCGGCCTGACTGGGATCGTGGCTGGTGATTCGCTCGATATCGGGCAGCATCGCTGCCGCGTTCGCCGGGGATGGGCTCATGACGAAGGCGCCGACTAGGACGGCAGCAGCCTCCGCCCATCGCTGCCTGCGTATCAGGTAGGCGACGGCTGACGGACCGGCACGGACCGCAAGTTCTGTATCGACGGGCCCGAGACCGTCTTCGCCGGACGCGTAGCGGAATACCCAGAGCAAGACCTCGGCAGCTTCTGCGTCTACAGCATTCCTGAACGGCTCTCCCGCAGCGGCGCGTCCGGCGGAGGCGACGCCAGGATGGACGGTGAATGTCCGCGTCGGCTCGTCAGCCGCGACCAGGCCGCGAGCAACGACGGCGGTCAGCGCCTGGTTCAAGGCGGGGAGGTCACCACCGTGATCCAGCCGGGCCCACAGCTGCGGCCAAACGGCATCCAGAACAAGCCGTTCTCGGTCCGTTTCTTCCAGACAGCACACGAACCAGAACGCATCACGCTCCACAGGTTCGAGCGTCTCCGTGACAGCGCGGGTCCACGCCGCGAGGACATGCAGGTAGTCTCCGGGAGGGGCGCTGGACTCCCCGCTGGCGAAGAAGCCGGCTGGTAGGCCGCCTTGCTCCTGCCACGCCTCGCCGCCGACCTGGATAAGCGCGGCTAGCCGTTCGGGGCTAGCGGCTTGGCCGTCGGCAAGTTCTAGCAGCTTCGGATGGCCTTGGGCGATGCCGAAGATGCCCAGGGCCAGGTTTCGCGCCGCGTCGGCCTCGATGCCCGGCAGTTCCCGGCGGATGAGCCTGCGGAGGTTCGGAAGTTCCCACGCGAGCAGCAGCCCTTCGCTCGCTGATAGTGCATCTACTCCTTCCCCCTGAAGCCCGGCCAGTCCGACGGACTCGCGGCGGCTGGTGACGATCAGCCGCCCGAGACCGGTGTGCCCGGCCAGCGCGCCGATCACCTGGCCCCAGCGTTGGTCGCGCCATTCGCCGCCCTCAGACAGCAAGGACTCGATGTTGTCGATGACGAGCAGCAGGCGCCGCTGCCTCATCAATTCGGTGAGCCGCGGCAAGAACGCGGCGAGCTTGACCTGATCGGCAACCAGGTGAGCCATCTGGAATCCATCTAGATTGCGCTCGAGGGTGAGTGCGAGGTCGGTGAGTGCCTTGTCGATCGCGGTGCCTTCGTCGGGGGCTTTGTACCAGACCAGGCGGTCGAAGGCGTGCTCGTGGGTGTGGGCGAGTTCCAGCGCGCAGGCGGTCTTGCCGCCGCCGGGCATGCCGTGAAGCAGAACGCCTGGTATCCCGCCCTCGGCGGCCAGGGCGGCGCTGGCCCGTGCCATGACCCCGGTTCTCCCAACGAACCTTTCGGGCTCCGGCGGGAACCCAGCCATCTTCAGCGACCGGGTGTCGTAGTCGCGCTCCCCAGGTCGGCGCGGCGGCGCGGCCAGCGTAAGACCGACCGCACTCTCCCCGAAGATCGCGGGAGCCGCCACCGATAGCGCCGGATATTCGGTTACGCGGAGCCGCCTCAACGCCATGCTGAACGCGTGTGGCAGCGCCTGCCCCTTCTCAGCGAGCAAACGATACAGTTCGTAGCACAGGGCGATCGCAAACTCGTCGGTCACTGGGAAGCGCATCGCAACGACGGCGCAGCCGAGGCGTTCGCTCAGCTCCGTGGCCAAAGCGCCAGGAGATTGCGAGTCACCGCTGATCCGTTCCGTAAAACGCTCTTGTGAAACCGGGAGGCCGAGGAGCCTGCGCTGATCCGCAGTGATTTCTGCCGCCGACCAGCACGAGGAGACGGTGACGAGCCTGACGCGCCCGCGCACCAGGTCGAGAATGTCCGCGAGTACCGCCGCAGGGACTCGGTCCGGCATCCCGGCTGCGGTCTCGAGGAGGAGCTCGCCGGGGGAGCCGTGGCCGGATATGTGGATGATGTCCCAGCCCTCGGCTTCTTCAAGGACTTCGCGGAGCCGGTCGCGAGTCACGCCGTACTGGAGGACACGCACGTCGGCGGACTTCCCGGAAGCGGCGATGCGGCGCAACAGCCGGACAAGCTCGTGGCGTTCGCGCCGCAGGTTGAGCGGCTGACCGCCCTCAGGGAGACTGAACAGGCCGAGCACCCGTAGTCCGCCCGGGGCTGGGGAGAGGCCGTCAGCGCTTCCAGCTTGCATGACGAGCGTGATATCCCGCTCGGCGAGCGGTCTACCGTGAACGTGCGCGACTTCAAGGGGCCGGAACAGCAGGCTTCGAGCCTCCGGAGGGACGACGACCCGCACCGTGACCGGCCCACGCCTTGCCGCCCGCGCGAGCGCGTCCGCGATCGGCGGCCCCAGAACGTGATCGCCGGCCCATGAACCGATGCGTGCGACGATCCGCGCCTCCTCCTCGCGATACCGGTCGGCCGCGGCGTGCCACGACACGTAGTGCTCCAGGTCTGCGAAGGCCTCAGACTGCCACGACGCCGGATCGAGCCTAACCTCGTGATCGGTGAGGAAACCCCCCGCAGCGTCGGTAAGCACCCACCGCCATCCGCTCAGGTCCTTGAACTCCCGGACTTCCAGCCGCAGTTCATCCGCCACCGCAAGCCTCCTGTTCCGACCTAACGCCACCCTACGTCGGCTGCGGCTCAGTGACTGCCGGTCACGTGAAGGACCAAACAGGCCGATGACGAGGAGGACGCCGACGAACATCGCGTACCGGCACGGACCGACGGAATTGCGTGTTGAGCTTTCGCCGACCGCTCGAATGGATGATCTGTGCGACGTGGGCCACGCAGTCAGCGCACCTCCGGGTCGCCCGGAATCGGCAGGCTGCCAGGTGCCGCACGACGGTCGTCACCTTCTGTGATTAGGGCAAGCGTAGTCCCGTGCGGTCAGAGGGGATCCGCCTGATTGAGACTTAGGGTAGACGTTGCGGGCCTGGCCGGGATGGAAGTGAGCCGGGGTCGTAGCGTTGAGAGGTCCCGGTGTGCTGGCTCTCGAACCGCCTGCCGGCTCCGTTGCTGGAGCTTGGCTTTCGAGCGGCGTGCCTGCCCGCCGGGGCATCGCCGCGGCGTGGCTCAAAAGAGTCGCGAGCGCCCGTCAAGGTCTTCTGGAATCAGGCGTGCGCGCCGCGGTCTTCACCAGGTACCTGGGAGGAGGAGCCGTTCATAGCAGGAGTGATGATCGGGTCGACCCGCACAAGGCCTCGCAACGGCGGTGGCGATCCCTGTCTCGTTGCGACGGCCCTTGACGTGGTGATAATCCATCGCCGGTTCACCAGCAAGGTGGGTGGGTGAGCACGTCCGCGCCCGCTACCTAGCAGGCATCAACCGCGCCCCTGGCGGCATCTGCGCCCTGGCCGCACGAACGCTTCGTAACGACCGGCCCGAACTTCCGTGAGATCGTGATGCCCAGGCCGAGCAGGAACTCCTTGCGGTCGGCCGGATCACGGCGGCTCGGCGTGGACAGCGCGATCAGCCGCCGGATCTGGTGCTCGGTCATGGCTGCCACGATGGCACGGCACCGATCGATGAACACGGGCACGTCCTGCGCGCGGTAGGGCTTGCGCGGTCCGAGCAGGCTGATCACCGCGTCCGCCCCGGCGACTGCTGAAGCAATCCGCTCGTGGCCATCCAGCGCGCCCTCGACCGCCGTGAGCTGCGGAGCGTCCGGAAACTTGGCGGGAGTGCGAGCGAACGCCGTGACGCGATGTCCCTCCGCAAGGGCTTGATCTATCAGGAGGCGCCCGGCGGTCCGGTGCCACCGAAAAGGGTCAGGTTCATGAGGAGGTTCTACCAGAGCCACGCCACTAGGCGGGTTCGTGCACCGCGGGCGGCCACGCGCTCGATGTCGGTGCTGGCGAGTCGCTGGTTGAGCGGTTCGCTGGCCCCGGGGATCTCGTCTGGGTGCGGCGAAGACCTGGCGCGCGATCGGGCGCTTCGCCGGGCGGTGCGGCGTCCTGCCAGACGACGTAGTCCCCGGCGGGCAGAACGGGGAACACAGCGGCTTAGCGGGTGCCGCCCCGGCCGCACGCGCCCGCACCATGTTGTGGTTGCGGGCGTCGCTGCCCGCAGCCGAGATCTCGATTTCGGCCTGGTCACGGTCGGCCGCGGCGTGGATCACCAGGGCGCCCATGTCGCCGCCGATGTCGAGCACCAGGTTGTCGTGCGCCGACTCGGGCGCGAGACCGGACTCGCCAGCGGGCAGATGAAGCCGCTGTGCGGCACACCCAGGTAGGGGAAGTGCCGCAGGTAGGGCACGTTCAGGACGGCCGGGGTCAGCCCGTCGGTCACGGCGCGGGCCGCGGCGTCGGGGATGTCGCCCGTCCCGCGCCGGTGCCGGGGCCGCCCCGCCTTAACGGAGGCCCCGGCACCGAACTGGGATCGCGGGCACGTGGTTCAGGACGCGAACTTGGACGGCATGGAGGAGACGATGCCCTGGGCGAGGACGGCGCCGGTGCCGGCCATGTGGTTCTCGGCCATCAGCAGGTCCGCACCCTCTGCGGGGCTACCGGAGACTATCGCGTTGATGGCTGTTTCCAGGGTGGAGACGTGGCCTTGCAGGTCGGCGGCGACGGCTGTGGCGGGAAGCTTGGTGGCGCCGGACACGAAGGTGCTGAACTGGGTGGTGTAGCCGGCCAGGTCGGTCTTGGCGGTGTTGACCATGGCGGTGTTCTTGGTCGCCTCGCCGAGGGTGTAGTTGACGAAGAACCCGATGTGGGCCCGCCACAGCTTGAGGAACTGCTGCTGAGCGGCGGTCCCGTAGACGCTGCCGATGGCCGCGCCGAGCGCGTTCGTGTTGTCGGTCAGCGCGCCGATCGCGCCGGTGACTTCGGGGGCCTTGAGGTTGCCGCCGGCCGCGACGGCGGTCTGCACGACGAAGCCGGTCGCGGCGACGTGTTGGATGAGCAGGCCGGTCAGCGCGGCGCGCAGCGAGGAGGGCGGCGCGGTGACGTTGCCGGAGATTGACTTGGAGGAGACGATGCCCTGGGCCAGCACCTGGGCGGTGCCGCTCATGTGCATGGCGGCCATCTCCAGGTCCTTGCCGGCGGCCGGGCTCTTGGCGACGATGGCGCTGATCGCGGTTTCCAGCGTGGAGACATGGCCTTGCAAGTCGGCGGCGACCGCTGAGGCGGGGAGCTTGGTGGCGCCGGACACGAAGGCGCTGAACTGGGTGATGTAGCCGGCCAGGTCGGTCTTGGCGGTGTTCACCATCGCGGTGTTCTTGGTCGCCTCGCCGAGGGTGTAGTTGACGAAGAACCCGATGTGGGCCCGCCATAGCTTGAGGAACTGCTGCTGAGCGGCGGTCCCGTAGACGCTGCCGATCGCGGCGCCCAGGCCCTGGGTGTTCTGGTCCAGGGCGGCCAGCGCCGCCTTGGTGTTCTCCGAGGACGCGCCCTTGGTGATCGCGGTTTGCACCACGTTGGCGGTCAGGTCGACATGCTCGGTCAGCAGCTGGTCGAGACCCGCGTACAGCTGGGCGGCCGGCGTGCTGGTCAGCTGGGCCGACGCCGGGCTGGATGAGGGCGCCATGCCCGACGCCATGCCCGGGGACGCTGTGCCCGATGACGATGTGCCCGAGGACGGCTTGCTGGCGGCACCGGAGTTGGTGCCGCTGCTGGTGGTTGAGCAGGCGGCGGCGGCCACCACGAGGGCGGCAGCCCCTAGGCTGGCGCGGATGGGAAGGGAACTGCGCATCTGTGTCTCACTCTCCCGGTCGGTAAACGTTCGATCCGTAGAGTGTTCGCCGCGTGCGCCCTGCCGGTTCGGTTCCGGCGTGAGATTTCCTCGGTCAGGAAACCTGGCCAAGTGCCACGGGCTGGGACGGGCTGGCGGGGATGGTCCGCCCGTGTTCCAGGCTGACCGCGAACGCCCAGGTCCCGGAGTACGGCGCGGCCAGGTCCCCGATCCTGATCGGTGAGCGGGCGCCGGGACGGATGTCGAACGACCCGACGGGCAGCGGGATGTGCGCGCCGGTGATCTGCCACAGCACGTAGATCTCGCTGGCCGGGTTGGCTGCCAGCGCGGTGGGTTCCATCCACGCGACGCCGTCCTGGATGACGACCTGCGCGACCGCATGCCGGGTCGCCGCGCCGGACAGCACGACTTGCATGCAGGCATGCGGGCGCGCGCACGCCGCCAGCGCGGGCTGCGGGCTGCTCGCGGTGGCCGCCAGCCCCGCCCAGATCCCGCCGCCCGCGATGAGCACGGCGGCAGCCGCGGCGGCCACCTGCGTGCGCCGCGGCGGGCGCCGGCGGCGCAGCGGTACAACGCCCGGGTCCGGGACGGGCGGCGCGCCCGGCCGGGCCTCTGCCCGCCCGGCTGTGCGGGCGTCGGGGCGGCCGGCACCCGCATCGCCGGCCAGGGCGGCGGCCAGGATGCGGGGTCCCAGCTGTGCGCTCGGCTCGGCGGGCGGCGCGGTTTCCGCCAGCGCCGCGGTCACCTCCGCGTAGCCGGCCAGTGCTTGCCGGCAGAGCGGGCAGTGCCGGGAGTGGGCAAGGAACTGGCGCTCCTCGTCTTGCTCCAGGGCGTGCAGCGCGTAGCCTGCGGCGAGTTCATCGAAGCGGGCGTGGTCCGGACCCGGATCGCTCATGGTGCCCCCTTCCGGGGTAGGTCGGTGAGCGCGGCCAGCCGGGACTGCAGCCGCCGCATGGCCGCGAACGTGCGGGTCTTGACCGTGCCCAGCGGGACGCCGGTCAGCTGCGCGATCTCGCGCTGGGTGTACCCGCCGAAGTAGGCCAGCGCCAGGGCCTGCCGCTGCGCCTCGGGCAGCTCGGCCAGCGCGGAGCGAACCTGTTCCGCCCGCATCCCGTCGATACTGGCCGCTGCCGGGTCCTCCTCCGGAGGCGGGTCGAAGGCGCGCTGGGCAGCCCAGGCGCTCTGCCGGCGCTGCTGCGCGGTCTCCCGGCGCACGGAGTCCACCGCCTTGTGATGGGTCAGCCCGAGCAGCCAGCTCCGCAGGCTGCCCCGGCCCGGCTCGTAGGCCGCCGGGGAGCGCCACAGGCCGAGGAATGCCTCCTGAACGGCGTCTTCAGCCAGGGCATCGCTGGCGGTGACCTGCCGCGCGAGCCGGTAGCAGACGGCGCCGTGCCGCTGGTACAGCACCGCGAGCGCATCCGGGTCCCCGCCGGCGATGAGTCCGGCCAACGCGGCGTCGTCCAGGTCGCCCCGGCCGTGCTGCGCTGCGTGATCATCGGTCACGAGATACAGGCTAGCGTCCGGTTTCCGCGCCTGGCCGCTCCCCCACGTGCTCCCAGTGTCCTCGTCCCGCCCCGCTCTGCTGGTCAAGTGACCACGAAAGTTCCGGTCATGCCGGCGCTGGCATGGTACTGGCACTGAAATGCGTAACGGCCCGGGCGGGTGAAGGTCACGGTGAAGGAGAACTGCGTATCGCCCAGGGTCCCGGTCACTGTCGGGGAGGTGAAGCCCAGCGCCGGGATCACGATGTTGTGCGGGTAGGCGCCCATGTCCATCAGCGTGATCCGCACCGTCCCGGTGTGCAGCCGCACCGTCATCGGGGAGAAACGCAGCGCGTCGGTGCCGGCGATGGTGACCTGCTGGCTCGCCGCTGCGGGAGCGGCCGAGCCCGCGGGGGTTGCGGTACTACTGCCAGCGAAACCGACGACGAGCCCGGCCGCCACCGCGCCGGCCACGGCCACGGCGAGCAGGCGGCCGCCGGCCCGTCCCGGTTCCCGCCGCCGTGCCGTCCACAGCAGGCCTGCCGCCGCGAGCACCACGACCGCGGCCTCAGCCAGCGCGGCGGCGTTCTTTTCCGGGAACCAGGATGGCTCGTACATGTTCGGCACCGGCCCGAGGGGGCCCACGTCGACGTACCGGTACAGCAGCAGCGCGCCGAGCCCGCCGGCGGCTACCGCCAGGGCCAGCCCGAAGCCTGCCCGGCGGCCGACCACGAGCACGAGCAGCGCGGCGCCGGCCGCCGCGCCTGCCTCGACCCGGAACAGGTCTCCCTGGCTGATCGTCACCCGGATCCCGTCGTAGGCCGGCGCCAGGTCGGCGTGCACGTACGCATCGATGGCCAGCCCCGCCGCGGCCAGCAGCCGCAGCACCAGCAGCCCGGCCAGCGTCGCCCGGCCGTCGAGCCGGCCAGCCCCCGGGACCGCCGGGTGAGCGCCGGTGGCCGGGACGGGCCGCCCGCCTACCACGCCGCACCCTGGCGCGCGTGCGGTGCCTGCCACAGGGTGGGGATCAGCATCTTGCCTCCTGAACCGAGCATCGTGTCATCCCCAGTTCGCCGCGGCCCCCGCCCCCGGTTCATCCGAGCCTGCCCGGACGTGACGCTCGTCCGGCCTCGCGCCGCGCCGGGTCGGCGGCGAAAGGGCCGGCGGACACAGCGACGCCCGCCGGCGCGGCGGCCGGGCGTATGACGTGCCGGGCCGCGGCCTGCGGGGGGACGGCGCCGGGCCGGGTCCTGGTCCTTTCGCGGGGCCAGAAGGCGGCGGCGATCACGATGAGCAACGGGCCGGTATTGGGGTCGGTGCCCTGACCGGTGAAGATTCCGCCGAAGTTCTCCCCGGCTACCCAGATCACCAGCGCGGCGATGACGGCCAGGGCCAGCGCCGGCTGGGTGGTCCGCGCGCTGAGGACACCGGCTCCGATCAGGACGAAGACCGCAGCGAGCACGGCGCAGATCACTACGCCCTGGGAGCCGACCGCCGCGGCGGCGGCACGGTCGGCGGAGGCGACCCAGCCGGGCTGCGCGGCGGCAAGGCCGGAGAGCAGGTCATGCAGGGCCCGGGGTGACCTGCCGGACGCCTGCACGACGAGATAAGCCGACCCGGCCCACAGGATCAGCCAGGCCACCCGCGCCCCTATAGGGCCGAGCGGGCTTGCCTCGGCGACCGGGCGGCCCGGCTGCCTGCCCGGTCGCGCGGGCCAGGCCAGGACAGCGAGGAACGCGTACAGGACAGCGGCACCGGGCGCGCCGGTCAGCGGCGTGGCCGTCCCGGTGAGCAGCCCGCCCAGGCCCTCGCCGAGCCACCACACGGCCAGGGACCAGGCGATGGTCGCGGCCAGGGCGGCCCGGGCGGTCCGCCGCCACAGCAGTCCCGCCGCGAGCGCGAGCTGGGTGGTCGCGAACAGCGCGTTCCAGGCCGCCACGTCATGGCCGACCAGGCGGGCCGCCGCCATGGCCGGACCGGCGACCAGCCCCGGGTTGCCCATGGTGGCGGGCGCGAGCACCTGGGTGATGAAGCCCTTGCCGAACATGTACGGCTGGTACTGCAGGGCGGCGTCCAGCAGCCAGGCGACGCCGAGCGCGATCTGCAGGCCGCGCCTGGCACCCGCCGATTCCCGGTCGCCGGCCCAGGCCAGCGCCGTCCGGCTGGCTTCCGCCGCGGCCTGCCAGCTGCCCAGCCGCAGATGGCGCAGGGGACGAGCGGCACGTGCCGTCAGGCTGAGCATAGATATCAGTCCTTCCGCGAGCAGTAATGCGCTGGCGCTCCGGCCGGGCAGCCGGCGGACGGTCCCGGCCCGGTCACGGCAGGCGGCCGTGACCGTGGACTTTTTCGCGCCTCTCGGGGAATTCGCGCCACACGTGCCCCCGGTTCAGGCCGGGCGGGAAATCACGCAAGTATTTTCCGGGATGCGGGCTGCGGCGGGTCATCCCGTCGCCGGCCCGCGACCGGCGAGGGACCCGTGCGGCTACCGGCCTGCGCCTTACCGGCGGTGCGGCGGCCGGGGCGGCGGGGGCGGGATGGTCGCGAGGCCCGGCGCGGGTTCTGGCCAGACCAGCAGGACGGGGCACGGGGCGTGGTCGACGACGAACCGGCTGGCCGGCCCCAGGCTCCAGGGTCCCAGGCGGGCGCGGTCCCCGTCGCGGGCCAGGACGAGCAGGCCGGCGCCGTCGGCCGCGGCGATGACCTCCCGCTCGGTGCGCCCGGAGCGCTCCAGCCGGGTGCACGGGCGGCCCAGGCGTCCGGCCGCCGCGTCCAGCAGCTCCGCGGCGCGGACATCACCGAGGTCTTGCACGCGGATGCCCGGGTCGCGCCCGGGGCGGCCGCGGCCGAGCAGCCCGGCGTAGGAGCCGTGCGCGATGCCCGGGACGTCGCGATCGGTGACGTGGAGCAAGACGATGCCCTCGCCTGGTTGCGCGTGGGCGCGTGCGGCGTCGACGCAGGCGGGCCAGGTGCCCTCGACGATCCAGGCGATCACGGTCACGGGTCATCAGCCTCCCAGAATGCGCAGCGAGGCCCACAGTGCCACCACCGCCAGGACCACGGCGGCGGGAACGGTGAGCAGGCCAAGGCGGGTGAACTCATTCAGGTCCACCTCAGTGTCGTGCTCGCGGACGATCCGCCGCCACAGCAAGGTAGCCAGGGACCCGGCGTAGGTCAGGTTCGGGCCGATGTTCACCCCGATCAGGACGGCGAGCACGGCGCCTGGCCCGGCCGGGGTGGTCATCGGCAGCAGCACCAGCACGGCAGGCAGGTTGTTGATCACGTTGGCCAGCACAGCGGCCAGCGCCGCCACGCCCAGCAGGGCAGCCAGCGACGCGCCGCCGGGAACCAGGTGCCCCAGCGCGCCGGCGAGCCCGTTGCCGGTGACCCCGCGCACCACGACGCCCAGAGACAACACGAAGGCGAGGAAGGGCACGTCCGCGGCACGCACGATCGCCGCCGGGGAGGCGCGGCGCCGGCCCAGGGCCCGGACGGCGAGCACGGCCGCCCCGGCGCACCCCGCCCAGGCCGGGTTAATGCCGACCGCGGAGGCCAGCACGAAACCCGCCAGCGTGCACACCACGGTGACCAGCGCGAACAGCGGCACTCCCGCAGACCCGGCGACGGTCTCGGCCTGCGCGCCGGCATCCAGGTCGGTGGCGAAGAACCGGCGCGAGACCACGTACTCGACGGCGATGGCCGCCAGCCAGGGCACCGCCATCAAAGCGGCGAACCGGGTGAAGCTCAGCCCGCTCGCCGCGAACGCCAGGAGATTCGTCAGGTTGGACACGGGCAGCAGCAGGGAGGCGGTGTTCGACAGGTGGGCGGCGGCGTACACGTGCGGTTTCGCGCGGGCGCCCAGCCGGGCAGCGGTCGCGAACACCACCGGGGTCAGCAGCACCACCGTGGCATCCAGGCTGAGCACCGCCGTGACCGCCGAGGCGGCAACAAAGACCGCGGCCAGCAGCCGCCGGGGCCGCCCCGCCGCGGCACGCGCCATCCACGCGCCGCAGGCATTAAAAAGCCCTTCGTCGTCGCAGAGCTTTGCCAGCACCAAGACCGCCGCCAGGAAGCCGATCACCGGCCCCAGCTGCTGCGCCTGGGCCCGGGCGCTGTCCAGCGAGACCGCCCCGGCGGCGATCACCACGGCGGCGGCGGGAACCGCCGCAACTGCCTCCGGCCACCCGAACGGGCGGGTCACCGCGCACACCAGCACCACGAGCAGCAGGACCACCGACAGGGCCTCCGCAAGGGGTGCGTTCATAACCGGATCCTCCCAGACGCGGCCAACGGTGCCCTTCACCGAACCAGGCTCCTGCGCGCGTGCCGTGCCCGGGCCTCGTTACCCGAGCCGGGCGCGTCATACAATGCGCCGGCCTGCGCCGCCCAGTCCCGGACGCGGATCTCCCGGCGCGGCGCCGCTGGCCCGGCGCTCGGGCTCCTGGTGCACTACGCCAGCAGCGGGGACGTTGCCCTGGTTCGCGGAGCAGACCTGCCTTCGCCCGTTCCCAGCGCCGCTCCGGCTCCGGCACATCGTGCCGCACCGACGTCCAGGGTCGTCCGCCAAGGGGCGCCGGCGCCGTAATCCGCGCCCGGCGCAGACAGCCGGGGAACTCTTAAGCCGGGCTGAGGAGGAAGCGGGCGGTGGCGGTCGTGCCGGCCGGGCCGTGGCCGATGCCGACGCGGTCGGCGACCTGGCCGGCCAGCCACAGTCCATGGCCGTGCTCGGCGGGCCACGGGGCAGCGCCGTCGCCGGCACCGCCCGCCTCGCCGGCGGGTCCGGCTCGCCCGTCGTCGCTGACCTGGCAGTACAGGAATCTTCCGTCGGCCCAAAGGCGCAGCCGGCCGTGCCCGGCGCCGTGCACGACGGCGTTGGCGGCCAGCTCGTGCGCGACCGCGGTCACGTCGTAGACCTGGGGCCGGCCCAGCCCGGCCGCGGCGGCGTGCGCTGCGACGGCCGCCCGCAGCGCGTACAGGGAGCCGGCGTCGAACGCCTGGTCAAGGGGCGTGAACCCGGCGGGCGCCGCGCCGCCGCTCAGCCCGCTCTGGTGGCGCTTCCCCTCAGCGGTCACCGGCCACCAGCCGGATGCCGGGGATATCGTCGAGCCCGATCCTGGCGAACCCGGCGGCGACCTCGGGCAGGCACCGCAGGGTTACCAGGCGGGACAGGGACGCGATGGCGCGGGCGGCGTCGGCGATCATCAGCGTGCAGCGGGCGTCGACGAACGCCAGGGCGGACATGTTAATCATGATGTCGCCGCCCAGCCGGACCGCCTCGGCGAGGGCCAGGCTGAGCGGCTCCGCGGCCTGAAAGTCCAGCTCCCCGGCGATCCGGATGCCGGGCGGGGCGTACTGGCGGCAGATCCGCAGCAGCGCGTCGGCATAGTAGGTGGCCGCCGCGACCGCACGGGTGTGGAACCCGGCCACCGACGCCAGCGTCACCGGGTCGAACCGCTCCCGGTCGTACTGGCACAGGACCGCCGCGGTACTGCCCTCCAGCGCCGCTGCGATGCCCTCCTCGAACTCCGGAAGCTCCTCCACCCCGGCGACCGGGCGCAGCGCCCAGCTCATGTCCAGCGCCACCCGCAGCCCGGGGAACCCCTGCTCCCGGCAGGACGCCAGCTCCCCTGCCAGCCAGCCGACCGCCGCGCCCGCGCGGAACGACTGCCCCGACAGCAGCCGCCCCTCCCATCCGGCCGCGGTCATCTGCCCTCTGGCCATGGCCGGCTCCACCGCCACTCCGCGGTGCCCCAGCTCCCCGGCCGCCAGGCCCGGGCCCGCGTCGGTGAGCCACACCACTTTCAGGCCCGCGGCCAGCCCGTCACGGACGAACGCCGCGGTCAGGTCGAACAGCTCCTCGGACTCACCGAAAGTCAGGCACGCGTGATCTTCCGCGCCAAGCTCCGTCACCTGCACGCCCGCGTCCGCAGCCACCCTGCCTCCAGCCTGCACAGCCACCAAGCCCCTTTCAGGAAGACCGTACCGGGCACCACGCCGCCACACGGCACATACGCGACACGCAGCCGCCAGTCCTACCCGCGGCCCGGCCGGCTATGCCGGGCCGGGCCGCCGTCCTCACGACAGGCAGCCGGCACGCGAACGCGAAGAGGCCGCCGCAGAGAGGGTTCAGGCACGCGGGCCGGGAACCCGGGTGGCCTCCTCCACGCTCGCGAACACCGGCACCAGACGGTCAGCCCCCATCAGCTCCAGCACGCGCCGCACCGGACCCGACGGGCCCACCAGCCCGAGTGCGCAGCCCGCCTCCTGCCGCCTCCTCGCGGCGCGCAGCACCATGTGCAGCGCCCACGAATCCATGAACGAGACCGCGGACAGCTCCACCAGCAGCAGTGCCGGACTGTTGCCCGACTCAGCTGCCAGCACGTCCTCAAGCACCTGGCTAGTCACGTCGGCCTCCCCGCACAGCGCCACCACCGTGCACCGGCCGCCCGCCCACTGCCGGTCCACCACTGACACCGACAACTGCGCCACAGCTGCAATTATGGCCGTCCGGCCCCGCCAGCGGAACCGCCGCCGCGCAGCCGAACCTGCCAGGACCGGTCGGCACGCTTTCCCCCCAAGCCCCAAGGGCAGCCCGTCAAACGTGCTGCGCACCCCGCAGCGCCAGCACAGCACGGCCAGGATCGCGCCGACGGCGGCACCAGCCCGGACGGCGGTACCGCTGCCCGCCCGGAGCCGGTGCCTGACCCGGCACCCGACCCGGCGCGCAAGCTCGTCATCGAGGGCAACCGGGCCTGGGTCGCCGCCCGCACCGTCCGCAAGCGCTGGCTCGCCGACAACCTCTTCGGCCGGCGCACCGCGCCGAAGGAAGCGCTGCCGTTCGCTGCCGCCCAGCTCCTGGCCATGCCGGCCGCGCTGCGCGACGCGATCACCCGCGCCCCCAGGTCACAGCTGTTCGACCAGCTGACCGGCGGAGCCATCCGGCCCGACGCGACCGATGCCTGGACGGCCGCGCGGCTCCCGCTCGCTCTGCTGGCCGTGATCGTCACCTCTTATGAGGACCGGATGGACGGCGACGCCGGCCGCGCAACCTGGCGGACCGACCAGCACTTCACCCAGTGCAACCGCAACGAAGCCGGCGCCTACTTCCGGTTCCTCGCCAGCATCGGCTACGAGATGGCGCCCGTCGAGCAGGCCGTCGCCGCCGGCGTGCCTTATACCGGGGACCAGCCCGGCGACGAGCTGACGGCGACGGACGGCCCGGATGACCTGGCAGGTGCGAGCGGCGGGAACGGCGCGGCGGCCGAGGGCGGCCTGGTCGAAGGAGAACCGGCCGGGTCAGGCGATGCTGCCGGGGCGGACGGGACCACGGCCTGACTGCGAGAGCGGGGTGCGCCGGGCGGCGCACCCCGCTCTCGCGGTGGGGGAAGATCCTGTTCAGCGGTCCGTTCTGGCGCTCTGGGCGGCTGCGCAGATGGCGTCGATGATGAGGCGCAAGCCGCTCCAATCTTGCTGTCCGGCATTCGCGGGGTTCTCCAGTGCTGCTTTCGATTTGGCGCGGAATGCCTGCTGGATGGCGTCTTTGCCGGTGACCTCGCCCTGGCGCCGGCCCGCGCCTGGTTGACCCGGTCTCCACCGGACCGGCCGCAGCGTGCCATCCGGGCCGGTGAGCACGTCACGGCCCAGGTAGAGCTCGATGCTGGCGGCCAGGCCGTTCACGTCGCTTAGCAGCGTGCCCCCGGGAGATTCCGCGGTGGAGGGGCCGAGCACGGGATATTCTCTCGCGAGGTCAAGGTCGGGGTAGGCGATGACCTGGATCTGGGGCGGCAGCCGCGCCGTGGCGAGCGGGCGCATGGCGTCGGCCCCCGCGGTGTCGTTGTCGAAGACGGCGACGACCCGGTTGGCGATCCCCGCGGCGGCGAATGCCTTGACCGTGGTGGCCAGGGCGCCGGCGCCGCCTTGCGGCTTGCGCCCGTAGTCCAGGAAGCGGATCAGGTCGGTCAGGTGCGGGCGGAGGACTTTCAGTCCCGCCGCGAGGAACTCGGCATCGGTCTTGCCTTCCGTCAGCACGACCACCGGCGCGTACGCTCCGGCCCTGGCGCTCACCGCCGCCATGGCCGCGGAGGGAAGAGAAGCCGGCTGAGGCTGTTCGGCGCCTTGTGCGATGTCCGCGGTGGCGAGGACGGCGTCGGATCCGGGGAAAGCCAGCAGCACGGCCCGTAGCGCGTACCGGGGGTCCCAGCCTGTCAGTTCGTCCAGCAGCCATGACCGCCCGCCGGTGCCCGCATCCCACCTGAATCCCGGCTCGCTGGGGGAAGACGCAAGCATCGCCACCCACCCGTCCGCGCCCATCGACGCACGGAATTCGTCTGCGCGCTCGGCCTCGGCGCGGTAATACTCCTCGGCCTCGACAAACCGCCGGCGCGTGCGCGGGAACACGAACCTGCCAGGTGCCAGCAGTCCTTGCGCTGGACGCGGGCGCGGGTGCCGGAGCTGCCCGGACAACCGTTCCAGGACGCTCTTCTCGTCGATGCCCAGGAGATCCAGGCGGGCGGCCGCGGCCCGCCCGGGAGCGCGGAACTCCGTTACCTCTATTTCTTCTCCGTCCAGGCCCGGGTTCTTCCGGGTTTCCCGGAAAAATTCGCCGGACCCGAGGAACTGCCGCGCGGGAACTCGCCTGATCGCCCGCATGTCATCACGGAAGACCGCCAGCAGCTCATCCCCAGGACGATCCCAGAACCGGTCGATCGTAACCGGCCCGGCCTCCAGCACTGCGTAACTACTCACCCCAACAGTCTGAACGGCCTGCTGCCTGGAAGGCCGCATTGCGGTGCACGCCGGCCACACCCCGGAGGCGGTGTGAGCCGGTCCCGCGAAGTCACCAGCCGTTCGGGATGATCGCGGTTCTAGTTTTGCGGCGCGTAATCGCTGACCAGGTCAGGTGCCGTCCGGCGCGCCGGGGCCGCCTCCCCAGGGGCGGTCAGCGTGCGCCGCGCCGGCGGTCCGCAACCGGGCGGCACGGCTCGCGACAGGCTGACTGGCCGCCCGGTGTGCGTTCCCCGCGCCCGGCGCGGCGCCTTCGGTGACCGCCGGGAGGCAAGCCCGCCCCCGGCGTCAACCGAACAGGAGAACGCCTTGTGAACGAGTTTTCCCCTGACCGGGCCGCCGTGCTCGCGAAGGCCGCCCGGCTGGTCGAGTCCGCCGGATTCGCGGTCCTCGACCGGGACTGCAAGGCCGGGGGCGGCCGGCTGGACCTGGTCGCGGCCACGAGCAGCGGGACGCTGGCCGTCATCGAGGTGACGGCGGCCGAGCCGGATGCCGTCCGCGGCAGCACCGCGAGCATCACCCCCGGGCGGCTGCGTGAACTCATCGACGCCGGGGCGGCGTGGCTGCATGCCCATGACGGTTACTACACGGAGTTCCGGGTCTGCAGCCTGGTGCTCACCCCGGATACCCCCGGCGAAGCGGTCCCGCAGCAGGCCGGGGAGGCACGGTGACAGGGCGGGCAGACAATGACGAGCGGCTCGCGCTCGCCGCCGCGGCCGGACGGGTACCTGGCCGTGCGGAGATCGCCGCCGTGTTCCGCTCCGGAGTGCGGCTGGTCTGCCCTCGGCGCGCATCTCCTCGACCCGGTTGGCGGTCTGCCAGAAGAACAGGTAGGGGGAGATCGTGGTTCCAAGCACCGCGACCAGCAGGGACAGGCAGGCCTTGGACCAGGTCACGTGCGGGACGAGCGTGTCAAGGCCCACAGTCTTCCACCGCACGGCGGCGAAGAACAGGACGACGACGAAGAACAGGAGCAATAGGCACAGCAGCTTGAATACCTGCTGGATCCTGGTGAAGCCGTCCAGGAGGATCAGGGCCGTGATCGCGGCTCCCGCTATCAGCGCCCAGAGCCACCAGGGCCGTGCGGCCCGCGGCGCCGCCACAGCCACCGGGGCCTTGCCGGTACCGGCTGACGGCGCAGGCCGCGCCCGGAACCTAGCGCCCATCAGGAACGCCAGCTGCGGGCTCGGGCTGCGCGAAACGGAGTGTGAGGCCGTGCCTGCGCAGGACCGCGAGGAACCACAGCGCGGACGCGCCGGTTCCGGCGGCGACGAGTGCAATGGTAACGGCGGTCGTGAGCAGCAGGAACACGCTGGCCGGCTCGGTGACCATCAGGGCCGCGAGGGCGGCGGTGAGGAGCAGGAAGATTCCCGCCCACAGCCAGGTTGCCCCCTGGAAGAAGCGGTGCAGGCCCGGATGAGGGGTAGCCTGCCGTAGCGCGACTACCTCGGCGGCCAGCCGGGCAACGAGCGGGTCCGGGCCGCGCGCCGTCCGCGCGAACAGCACGCACAGGGCCAGGTTCGCGAGCGGGAACTGGAGCAGGAACAGCCACAGCTGGCCGGTGGCGAGCACCACCGCGGCCTGCATCGTGAGCACCACCGCGGAGATCGTCAGCAGGCTCGGCACCGATCCGGTCACGACCTTGCGGATGACCGCGGTGACCCAGATGGCCGCGAGCCCGGCGACCGTGCCCGCGTCGCGGCCGCCGGCCCAGGCGGCCACGGCGTACGCGGCCACGGGCAGCCCGGCTGACTCGGCCAGGTTCCAGCCCGCCGTCAGGGCCAGCCGCAGCGGCCGGGGGACTTCCAGGTCCCCGGCCGTGCGGGCACTGGCAGCGGGGAAGGTCCCGGCGCCGTCATCGTGTTCTCCCGCCCCGGCTGCAGTCATCGGTCCCGCCTCGCGGACGCAGGAATTGCAGCAAGGCGATGCCCAGACTGGCATATTGTCTAGACCCGATCGGGAACTCGTTCAGGCTGCCTGAGCGAATACTCCGCCAAGCATACGCCCGGCACCAAGAACCGTGGTCTGAGCCCGCTGGCATTTCCGCCCGGCTGCCAGATTCCGGCGTGGTGCCGCCGCCCTTCCGCAATGATTCCTGGCGCGGAGCGTCCACGGCAGGCGTTAAGAGCGGACGCCGGCTGGTTATCGGCCTGGGCGATGGCGTTTGCGGTTTCCGCTTCTTTCCCCCGGCCGGATTCCCCGCTTGACTGAGATTTGGTAAATCAGACGACCGCGGTCGCTAAATTCACACGACCGCGGTCGTTAACAAGGAAGCAGGTATCTTCATGTCGACCGTGATTATCGTGGTCATTGTCGTGGCCGTCATCGTGGTCGGGGCAGTTGTCTTCGGCGTGATGGCAGTGCGCCGCCGCCGGCTCCAGCAGCGGTTCGGCCCCGAATACGACCGGCTGGTAGGTGAGCGCGGCAGCCGGCGCGAGGCAGAAGCCGAGCTGACCGGACGCGAGCGCCGGGTTCAGGACCTTGACATCCAGCCGCTCACCGATGCGGCCCGGGCAGGCTACGCGGGCCAGTGGACGAGCATCCAGGAGCAGTTCGTCGACATGCCGGCGGACGCCGTCTCGGGAGCGCAGCTCCTCGTGGCCGCCGTGATGACCGAGCGCGGCTACCCGGTCGAACAGGATGACCAGGTTCTTGCCGACCTGTCCGTCGGGCACTCAGGCACCCTGGACCGCTACCGGGCCGCCGAAGAGATCAGCGGCAAGGCCACCGCGGGCACGGCCTCCACCGAGGACCTGCGCCAGGCCATGACCGGCTACCGTGCCCTGTTCGCCGACCTTCTCGGCGAGCCCGCAGACAGCGACCCCGCAGATCAGGGATCCGGGCCGGCGGTCGCCGCCGGGAGCACGAGCCGGCAGTCCACCGCACCTGACCCACAGGAGATGGCGAAATGACCACGCCCAGCGAGACCGCAATGAGCGAGACGGCAATGGATCAGATGGCAGCCGAGGACGAGACGGGCATGCTTGAGCGCGTTCCGGTTCCGGCCGGGCCGCTGCCGGCCGGAAATCCTGAATTCCCCGCCGCCAGCGCCACTGCGAGCCTGAGCGAGCGCTGGCACGAGATCCAGGCGGCATTCGTCGATGACCCGCGCGCTTCCGCCGAAATGGCGGCCGGCCTCGTCGATGACGGCGTCCAGGCGCTACTCGCGTCCGTCAGGGAGCAGCAGGATTCACTGCTGGCCGCCTGGCACGGTGAAAACGCGGGCACCGAGGAACTGCGCACTGCCGTCCAGCATTACCGCGCGTTCGGTGACCGTCTCGCAGATTTCACCCGCGAGATCTGACGACCTCCCGGCTGCCCGGTAAAGAAGCAGATGGCGAATGCCCGGAAGACCGGCTGGTCACCGCGCAGGAGCGAGGCAACCTCGCGACGATCCTGGATGAGCGACACGTGGACAAGGCAGCCTGGCCGGCCGTGAACCAGGTGCGGGCCGCCGACCTCGTCGCCCAGGGACGCTGCCTGTACTGCGTGCCGTCCTCCTGCATCGCCGCGCTCCTCACGACGGGTAACCCTGGAGGCCGGTGCCGCGAAGGCGCGGGCCCGGACCTGCGGCGGGCAGCCCGCTCCATTGCTGAGCGCGGTGAACTGCCACCCTGGTGCCATGCCACCTGAGCCCGCAGACCGTCAAGCCGCCCCCCGGACGTTCACGTCGGCCCGGACGAAACTGCTCGTGTCCTTCGGCGCGGCGATCGCCGCAGGGACGGCCGCCGCGGTTGCGGGCGCGGGTCGGGCAGCGCCGCTGATCGGGTGGGACATCCTGGCCCTGACCTACTGCGGGTGGGTGTGGTCCACCCTGTGGAGGCTGGACGCGGAGGCGACGGCGGGCCACGCCAGGCGGGAAGAACCCAGCCGCGACCTAGCCGACCTGGTGCTGCTCGGCGCGGCGGCCGCCAGCCTGGCCGCCGTGGGGGCGGTGCTGTTCGGAGCCGGCAGCGCCGCCGGAAACCTGAAGTACACCGAGGCAGGCCTCGCGCTTGTCTCCGTGTTCGTGTCCTGGACTCTCGTCCACACGGTGTTCACCCTCAAATACGCGCGCCTGTACTACTCCGGCACGCCCGGGGGCATCGACTTCAACGACTCCGGCGCCCCCGACTACCCCGACTTCGCCTACCTGGCCTTCACGATCGGGATGACGTTCCAGGTCTCTGACACCAACATCAGCTCCAAGCCGATCAGGCGGACGGCACTGCGGCACGCGTGGCTGTCGTTCCCGCTGGGCGCCGTGATCATCGCAACCGCGATCAACCTCGTATCCGGACTGGCCAAATGACACAACCACGCCACCTGCCTGGCGGCCACTCAGCAAGCCGGCCTCGGCTGGCTGAGGCCCGCCGGCCAGCGGGCGGGCTCGTGATCGGTTTGCGTGATGGGGTTTGCGGTTTCCAGCAGTTTCCGCGACACGGCAGCGGGAGTTAAGTAGGGAGTGAAACGTCAGCCGGCATTGGTCCCGCGACGCCCTCCATGACCAGACGGCGGCGACAACGCGTCAGGAGGCCCCCTTGATCATCCTCGGCATTATTCTCCTCATCATCGGCTTCATCGCCGCAATCCCAATTATCTGGGCCATCGGCATTATCGCGCTGTTCATCGGCGCGATCCTGGCACTACTCGGAATGGCCGGACACGCGGTCGGCGGGCGCAGGCACTACTTCTAGTAGCGGCCCGCGGTCAAGGCCATGCCTGGATTCCGAAGGTCTTGTGCGTGGCGAAGTTGCCGCAGACCATGTGCAGGTCAAGCCCGGCGGCACGGCCTTGTCGAGGGAGATGAGGAACTTCCTGAACCCGGCGGCGCGGTGACGGCGGCGCAGTTCGGAGATCACCATGCCGTCGGAGATGCTGAAGGCGGCGAGCAGACCTGTGGTCCCGTCGCGGCGCCTATGCTTAAACCAGCGACCGAGGGCTGGCCCACGTCGCCCGCGACATCGTAGCGCGCCGCTCGAGGCTGCCCCCTGATTGTGACCTGTCCCCGGAATGAATCGTGACCAGTCCCCGGAATCATGAGACGCGGGACGTCCTCTGGCGCGCACGCCGGGCCGCCGCGGGCCCGCGCGGCGGGCCCTGCTGATTTCGCGGAGAAGGTGAGCAGATGGACGGACAGCTGCTGTCGGAGACCTTCGTCGAGCTGACCGACACCATGGTCGCCGATTTCGACGTCATCGACTTCCTGCACGTACTGACCAGCCGCAGCGCGGAGCTGCTGGATGTTTCCGCCGCCGGGCTGCTGCTGGCCGACCCACGCGGGGAACTGCGCGTGCTGGCCGCCTCCAGCGAGGCCGCCCGGCTACTCGAGCTGTTCCAGCTGCAAAGCGACCAGGGGCCCTGCCTGGACTGCTTCCGGTCCGGCCAGCCGGTGGCAGCCACCGACCTGAGCACTGACCAGCGCTGGCCCCAGTTCGCCGCCGCCGCCGGGCAGGCCGGCTTCTGCGCCGTGCAGGCCCTGCCGATGCGGCTGCGGGACCAGGTCATCGGCGCGCTCAATCTCTTCCGCGCTGCTCCTGGAACTTTCGATGCCGATAGCGTCCGCGTCGGCCAGGCGCTGGCCGGCGTGGCCACCATCGGCCTGCTCCACGAGCGCAGCATGCGCCACAGCGATACCCTCAACGAGCAGCTCCAGACCGCGCTGAACAGCCGGGTCATCATCGAGCAGGCCAAGGGCAAACTCGCCGAGCGCCTCGGTATCGACATGAACCAGGCGTTCGCCATCCTGCGCGACCAGGCCCGCAACCGCAACCAGCGCCTGTCCGACCTCGCCCGCGCCTTCGTCGAAGGCACCCAGGCCGTCACGCGCCCCGCCACCAGCAGCGC
>Ga0102924_1001031_pt1 | contig 32913 bp, 23 predicted proteins | sample PaiPotPPM11metaG_FD_80116 | JGI IMG/M metagenome (GOLD analysis project Ga0102924, IMG submission 80116) | Iron sulfur acid spring bacterial and archeal communities from Banff, Canada, to study Microbial Dark Matter (Phase II) - Paint Pots PPM... ...
GCGCCCGCCCGCCCGCCGCAGCGTCCCCTCGTCTACGACGGCACTTACGCTGACGGCAAGCTGATGCTCACCACCCAGGGCCGCAATGGCGACGTGAAATCCGTCGCCGAGAAAGTAACCAAAGAGGCGACCCTGCCGCCCGCGCCCTTGCCTCTGCCCGCGCTCACTGATCTGCCCGACAACGGTCTCGCCCGCACGCCGCCCATGGGCTGGAATAGCTGGAACAAATTCGCCGGCCGGGTCGACGATGCGGCCGTGCGCGGAATGGCCGACGCCATGGTCTCCAGCGGCATGAGCAAAGTCGGCTACGTCTACATCAACATCGACGACACCTGGGAACTCGGTCGCGACGCCAACGGCAACATCTCCACCAACAAGAAATTCCCCGACATGAAAGCCCTCGCCGACTACGTCCACTCCAAGGGCCTGAAGATCGGCATCTACTCCAGCCCCGGGCCAAAGACCTGCGCGGGTTACGAAGGCAGCTACGGCCACGAAGTGCAGGACGCCAAGACCTACGCCGCCTGGGGCATCGACTACCTCAAATACGACCTCTGCAGCGACCTCGACGTCTACAAGGATGACGCGCCCACCCTTCAGGCCATCTACCAGGAGATGGGCGAGGCGCTTCAGTCAACTCACCGGCCCATCATCTACAGCCTCTGTGAGTATGGCCGCGCCGACGTCTGGACCGGCTGGGGCGAGAAGTCCGGCGGCAACCTCTGGCGCACCACCGGCGACATCTCCGACCACTGGGAGTCCATGGACCGGATCGGCTTCAGCCAGCTCAAACTCGCCGCCTACGCGAAGCCCGGCCACTGGAACGATCCTGACATGCTCGAGATCGGCAATGGCGGTATGACCGCCGACGAGTACCGCACCCACATGAGCCTCTGGTCGCTTCTGGCCGCGCCTCTCATCGCCGGCAACGACCTCCGCACCATGACCGACGAGACCAGGAGCATCCTGATGAACGACGAGGTCATCGCGATCGACCAGGATCCCGAGTACAAGCCGGTGACGTCGGTCAGCAGCGACGCCGGGATCGAAGTCTGGATGCGGCCGCTACACGATGGCTCCGTCGCCGTCGGCCTGTTCAACCGCACCGCAGCCCCCGCCGACGCGCAATTTGCCAAAAGCAGCTTGCCCGCCAGCTTCGCCGGGAAGAAGCTCAGCGCGCATGACCTCTGGAAGCACGAAGCCGCCGCCTTCGATGGGGACACATTCAAAGGCACCGTCCCCAGCCACGGCGTAGTTCTGCTGAAAATCACCGCCGAATAACCGGGTGCCCCATGTTCGACGAAGTCGAACCTGGGGTTACTCCTTCCTCCTGACGCCTACCTCGCCGCTTCCTGCAGCGTGACGACAGTCTCTCCCGCGCCCAGCGCGATGACCTGCGCGCCTGCATCGGTGGTCGTCTTTTCCGCAACCGTCCATCAGCCCGTCTTCGCACTCGTCTGCACGAACCTCAGGCGCGACGAGGGCACCGGCTCCATCGCCGCCGCCAGGTGTTCTGCGCCAACGCCGAACCCCACTCATGCCCCTCAATGCTCCCGTTTTTGTTGACAAACCAGGCAAGAATAAGTGATCTTCGATGTACTCGAAATTGTATCCATCGCATCCACGATTCAGCCAAATCGCCAGCGAAACCAACAACCAACTCCTGCAACCTGCAACTGACAACTAGCAACCGCCCGGAGCCCCGAACCGCATGCAGCAGGCCGAAGAAGATCTCCGAGCCATCGACGCCGCCGCATCCGGCGAGCACGCGCACTTCCACAAAGCGCTCGGCCTGTTCGACTCGGTGATGATCGTCGCCGGCGTCATGGTCGGTTCGGGCATCTTCATCGTCAGCGCCGAGATCTCGCGGCAGGTTGGTTCGGCCGGCTGGCTGCTGGTCGCCTGGACGATCGCCGGCGTGCTCACCGTCTTCGGCGCCCTCAGCTACGGGGAACTCGCCGCAATGATGCCCAGCGCGGGAGGCATGTACATCTACCTGCGCGAGGCGTTTTCGCCGCTGCTCGGCTTCCTTTACGGCTGGACGCTGCTGACGGTCATCCAGACCGGATCGATCGCCGCAGTGGCCATCGCTTTTGCCCGCTTCAGCGGTGCGCTGTTTCCGTTCGTCGACGAAAGCCATTACCTCATTGCGCCGATCCACATTCTCCCCGGCTACGCGCTTTCGCTTTCCACGGCACAGGCGGTCGCGCTCGTCGTCATCCTGCTCATCTGCTTCATCAATACTCGCGGTGTTACCTGGGGCAAGCTGATCCAGAACGTCTTTACCATTGCCAAACTTGCCGGCGTGGTCCTGCTGCTCGCCCTCGGTGTCTTCGCGTTCGTCCGCAATCCATCGGTTTTCCACGCCAACTTCGCCGACGCATGGCGCCCGCAGCACGTGGCGCTCATCCACACCCTCGATGCCACCACTGCGTTCGGACTCTTCGTTGCGCTGTGCGTCTCGCAGACCGGCTCGCTGTTCTCGGCCGACTCGTGGCACGACCTCACCTTCGTGGCCGGCGAAGTGCGCAATCCCCGCCGCAACCTGCCGCTCGCGCTCGGGCTGGGAACGGGGCTCGTCATCGGGTTGTACCTGCTCTGCAATCTCTGCTACCTCGCTGTGCTTCCGGTCTCGGCGATCCAGACGGCGCCGGGCGACCGCGTGGCCACGCTGGTGGTCGATACCGTGCTTCCGGGGATCGGCAAACTCGCGATGGGCTGCCTGATCATGGTCTCCACCTTCGGCACGGTGAATGCGCTGACGCTGGCCGGCGGCCGCGCCTGCTACGCAATGGCCCAGGACGGACTCTTCTTCCGCCGCGCCGGAACTCTGAACCGCAACCGCGTGCCGGGCTGGGCGCTGGCGATTCAGTGCCTGTGGTCGCTGCTGCTGGTGCTGCCGCGCACCTACGCCGCCGCCACCCACACTTATGGCAATCTCTACAGCAACCTGCTCGACTACGTCATCTCCGCCGCGCTGCTGTTCTACATCCTCACCGTGGCGGGGCTGTTTCGCCTGCGCTCGACGCGGCCCGACGCTCCGCGGCCGTATCGCTGCTGGGGGTATCCGTGGCTGCCGGCGCTCTATATTGCCGGCGCGTCCGCAGTGCTGGCGATGCTGTTTGCGTACCGTACCACCACCACCTGGCCCGGGCTGCTGATCGTCCTCAGCGGCGTTCCGGTGTATCTGCTGCTGCGCAAAAATAGTTCGCAGGCAGGTTCAGCGGCGCGGTAGAAACGTCTCCGAGCAGCTTCTGGGCTTAGCGAAACCGTCGTGGCCCCCCTCCCCCCGGGTTTTGATTCCAACATATTCCATCGACAACACTTAGATTCGAATCAGGATACGAATCAAGGGGACGGGATATTGAAAACAAACCACTTCCGTGCGTACTTCCTTTCAAGATATTCCAAACAAAGAGGTTAAGCGGCGATGATGCGCCTCTGCCAAACCCTCTGGTCGACGAATTATTATTTTCGCCCTTTGTTCTATTTTATCAGGCGTGTCAAGCGAATCGGTGCAAATCAGGGCTCGTGGCGATGCCTTGGAGTGGCGGTTGGGGTGGGTGGGGTTTTGATCCCATGTCTCAGAAGCGAGACATGGGGCACCCGTCTTTGGTGGTGATGGTCAGACGTGGGACAACCCGCTCGACCGTCAAAAATAGACCCAAGACTTCAGGTCGTAGACCTTGTCGACTTGATAATCGTTGCTGTCATAGTTCCCTTTCGCATGCACTCTCACTCTGTACGGTCCTTCCACGGAGAGAGTACCTTCCCTTGCGTCGTCAAAGAAGTCAACCGATCGAACCAAGTAAAGGCCGGGAACGATAAGCCTACGCTGCTCCAGATTCAAACCGTGGACTCCTACAGAGCCGCCATACTCATAATCTTGAAGCTGAATTGTGCTGCTCCCTTGTTGAAAGGTTTGCAACGGCTCCCTGTGTTCCGTTGCGCCAAGAAGTCCCTCAAAGACGACCGTACCCAAAAGATAAAGCGACGAAAGCAGCAGTAAAGGAGAAAGCAGTATCAATCCCCAAATCCTGGGTCGCCGATGCAGACGCAGCACGGGCCGAATAGCAAGAAACGGAATTGTGTAGACCACACAGTGAAAGATGAGGTTCAAAACGTCTACCGTAAAGCGCAACGTGCGAGTGCAGGTGTAACCGATGACCATGAGTGCGGCTATGACCAAGAGCTGTTGAATGGACCTCCCCACTGCTTTTGTCGATTCGGTCATGTTGCACCATACTGCTGCGGCGGGTGGCCCATATCTGACCATCGCCACTGAGGCGGGTGCCCCACGTCTCGCTTTTGAGACGTGGGCTTACGGGTTGCCACGGTTCCTCCGCGTGGCAGTGCATTCCGATTCGATTTCAACTGTTCCCTGTTCTCCGGTTGCGTAGTGGCCGTAGCTGGACCATGGCCAGTCGATGGAGTCCTTCACCAGGCCGCGGCTGACTGGATTCCGGTGGATGTAGTTGATCTTTTCGCTGCGCTTGGGGGACGAGTAGACGTTGAAGTCATAGTAACGAATCTGCCAGAACGGTTTGTGCGTGGACTGCACGGAGACAGAGAGCTTGAGAGCCTGGAGCGCCTTGCTCAGCGAAGCTTTCTTCGGCTCGCTCATGAGCAGATGGATGTGTTCCGGCATGACGACGTATGCGGCTACCACAAAGTCATAGCGAAGGCGCATGGTTTCCAGGGAGCGCTCGAAGATGGTTCGGCCTGAGACTGAACAGAAGAACGGCTGCCTGTGATAGCAACTGAAGGTGACGAAATGAAAATGGCCGGTGTGGTGGTACCGGATCAGGCCTTTGGGCATCGTGCAGCAGTGTAAACCCATGTCTCAAAAGCGAGACATGGGGCACCCGCCTTTGTTCTTAAATGGGAGACATGGGTTATGCGCCGGCGAAGTCTGCGAAGGGCTTCTCGCCGACGGACGGACGGTCGGCCTTGGCTTTCTCGAAGGCGGCAAGCGCGGCCTTCAGCTCTTCGCCGTGAATCTCGAGGCGCGGAGCGCGGACGCGAGCCGATCCGACGCCGGCCTTCTCCTGCACCCACTTGATGAGCTGGACGAACTTCGGCACCGTGTCCATGCGCAGCAGTGGCAGGAACCAGCGGTAGAGGGCGAAGGTTGCGTCGCGGTCGCAGGCCTTGGCGAGTTCGAACAGGCGCACTGATTCCGCCGGATAGGCGTTGACCAGGCCTGCGACCCAGCCCACCGCGCCCGCTCCCACGCCTTCCACCAGCACGTCGTCGACGCCGACGAAGATCCGCAGGCGGTCGCCGACCAGTGCGCGGATGGCCGCGACGCGGCGCACGTCCGCGCTCGATTCCTTGACCGCAGCCAGGTTGGCACGCTCGGCGGCGAGCTCGGCGATCTGTTCGGGCAGGAAGTCGGTCTTGTACGCGACTGGATTGTTGTAGAGCATGCAGGGCAGCGTGGTCGCGCCGAGGATTGCGGACACATGCGCCTTCATCTCGTGCCAGTCCGACGTGTAGACGTAGGGCGGCAGGACCATCAGGCCGGAACAGCCGGCGTCTTCGGCCTGCTTTGCCAGCTCGATCGCGTGGCTCGTCGAGAGCGCGGAGATGGCGGCCACCACCGGCGCTTTGCCGGCAACGCGCACGGCCGTTTTCAGGATGGCAATCTTCTCGTCATGCTCGAGGGTTGCGCCTTCGCCCAGCGAGCCGAGCATCACGAGTCCCTTGCACCCGTTGCCGAGTTGCCAGGCCGCGTGCTGCGCCAGAAATTTGTGGTCCACCTTCATGCTGGTGTCGAAGGGGGTTGTCATTGCGGGCATTACGCCAGACCATTCCATCAGAATTCTCCTCGCATCGATAAGGATTCGTTTTATTGACTTCAGCTGCCAACCGCGGTGAAAACGGCCTCCGCAGCCTCGACGAACCAAACAGCCCGGGGCTAAAAGCCCCTTGGTTCTGTTGACCTCTTTGCCGCGGCCTAAAGGCCGCTGCTACTCCGGCGACGGTTCTATATACTCCCCTGATCTCTGTGGATGACTTCGGTAGTTTCGCCATGCATGCAGAGCGCTTCGAGCGGGACGGGCGAGAGGGGCTGGCGGACCGAGACAGGCCTCCATCCCAGAAGATGTTCCACCGCGGGACCGCAGACGCGGCCCTGGCACGGACCCATGCCGCAGCGGGTTTGCAATTTGGCATCGGTCCAGCCGGTGCGGAATTCGAGATCGCCGAAGGGGACGTCCTCGCAGCGGCAGACGAGCGTGTCGGCGTGGGGAAGCGAGCGCAGTTCGTTGCGCAGGGCGAAGGCTTTCTCCATGCGAAGGCCGAGGGCCCGCGCGGCGGCGGCGCGCTTGTGGAGCGCGGTTGCGGGCCGGCCCGCGCAGACGAGTCCGGCAATCTCACCCTGCACCAGCGCGGCTTCGAGTCCAGCGATGCCGGTGGGCTCGCCCGCGCAGAATACGTTGGCGAGCGACGTGCGCTGCGACGCATCGACCTCGACGAAACTTCCGCGGAGCGTGCAGCCGAGCAGTTCGGCAATCTGCGTGTTCGGCACGAGATGATAACCAAACGCAAGCAGATCGCAGGGCTCGGTCCAGGTTGTGGAGCCGTCGGTGATGCGCGCGGCGGTGAGCGAGTGGCCGTTGCCGGCGGCGACGGCTTCGACGACCCAGCAGCCGGTGCGGTAGGGCGTCCGCCAAAGCTTGCGGCGATAGCTGGCGCCTTGCATCAGCTTGGCCGGATCGCGCAGGAGCGAGAGGACGAAGGGGGTCAGTTGCTGGAGCGAGGCCTGTTCGAGCACCGTGGCAATCGTCGCGCGATCGGCGGCCAGGTGCGCGGCTACGGCGAGCAGCAGCGGCCCGGTTCCGGCGACGACTATGCGCTTGCCCGCGACGGAATATCCGCCGCGCACCAGTGCCTGCAGTCCGCCGGCGCCGAGAACGCCCGGCAGCGTCCAGCCGGGGAAGGGGAGAAAGCGCTCGCGCGCACCGGTCGCGAGAATCAGCTTGTCGAAGCGGAACTCCTCGACGCGGCTGGTGGTTTCTTCGAGGGTCTGGACTACACCGGAGGCTTCGGCGCTGAAGACCGAGCGGCCGGGGAGGACCTGTGCGCCGGATCGCCGCAGCGCGTCGAGCGCACGTTGCCGCGGACCTCCGTCGCTGGCGGGCGCGATGGACTCGCGCCAGATCTGGCCGCCGGGGGCGAGGTTGTCGTCGAGCACGATGACCTCGCTGCCGTTGGTGGCGGCTGCGGTTGCGGCCGCGATGCCCGCCGGTCCTGCCCCAATGACGAGAACCTCGGCGCGCGTCATTTCCCGAACTCCATGGGGTCTGTCTCCACCGTCATGTTGGGCTCGCAGAGGATCTGGCAGGTGCGGCGATGCGGAACTCCGTTGACAACGGCGCAGCACTCAAAGCAGATGCCCATGCCGCAGAGCGGTGACCGCGGCTGGCCGGTCACGGAGATGCGATTGGGCTGCGCGGCAAGCAGCAGGGCGGCAGCTACGGTGGTGCCGGGGGCCACTCGGTTGGGGACGCCGTTGATCGAGACGGAAACGTACTCAGGCATGCGACAGCCTTGCCGGCTCCAGCATGCGCACAGGCAGGTAGGGTTCGGCATCGATGGCCGACTCGCGCCCCAGCATTGCGTCCATCAGGAGCCGCGCCGCGCCCGGCGCATTCGTAATTCCCAGTCCTTCGAAACCGGCGGCCAGCCACAACGAAGGGTCGTCGGAGAGGCCGGTGGCGGGGCCGATCAAGGGAAGCTTGTCGGCGGTGGCGGCGCGGAATCCGGTCCACGCGCGCAGTACGGAGAGCCGTTCCAGCCCAGGCATATATTCCTTCGCGCGCTCGATCATCTGGCGCAGGAGGTCGGCGTCGATCTCGCGGTCTTCGTTGCCATACTGCCGCGACGAGCCGAGCAGCAGCTGGCCGGTCTGGCGGGGCTGGATGTTGAAGGCGACGGAGTCGTCGGTGACCTTGTGCGCGCTCTTCAGATAGCCGAGCTCCACCAGTTGATGGCGGAGGAATCCGGGGTAGCGCTCGGTGATGACCAGGTGGCCTTTGCGTTTCTGGATGGGCAGGGACGGCAGCAGATCGCACTCGGCGCCAACGGCCAGGACGATGCGGTCGGCGATCAGGCGTGTGCCGTCGCTGAGGACGACTTCGCCGTGTGCCGCCGAGGCGGCGCGAGCCAGAAAGACCACCGCGCCCTGAGCCTGGGCCTGAGCGAGGTAAAAGCCTGCGGCTGCAGGCGGGTAGACGACGCCATCGCCGGGCACCAGCAGGCCTCCGGCGAGTCCAGTGCGCAGATTCGGCTCCTGCTGGGCGAGTTCCGCCGCGGTCAGAACCTGGGCGGGAACGCCGGCGTTGTCGTAGATTCGCTGCCGGGAATGGACGTCGGCCATCTCTTCGTCATCGGCTGCGACCCAGATGGTGCCGCAGCACTCGTATTCGACGGACTTGGGCAGGCCGGGCGACTGCTGCTGCCAGAGGGAGCGAGAGTAGGCGGTGAGGGCAAGCTGCGCGGGGGAGTCGTCCATGACGACCAGGTGCCCCATGCCTGCGCCGGTCGCGCCACCACCGGGAGTCGCTCCTTCGATTACGGCGACGCGCCAGCCGGTGAGCGCGCACTCGCGGGCCACCGCGCTGCCAACAATTCCCGCACCTACAATAACGACGTCAAAGCGCTGCATCTCAAAACCTGATCCCGTGGGAAAAAGGGTCGTCGCCGGCAAACAGTAGCTTCGACTCTCCGGTTACCCAGGCTCTTCCTCGAATGCTGGGGTTCACCTGTCCGTCGCTGCCCTCCCGGACCGAACCCTGGAAGACGGTGCCGAGGATGCCTTCCTGTCTCCAGATGACGCCGGGAGCGAGCTTCCCATCATCGTACAGGCAGGCCATTTTGGCGCTGGTTCCGGTGCCGCAGGGGGAGCGGTCGAACGACGCGCCGGGGCAGAGGACGAAATTGCGCGAGGAATTCCGCCCGTCGGCCGGCTCGGAGAAGAACTCGATGTGGTCGATGTAAGCGCCGTCGTTCCCGGTGACTCCGTTGGCATGGAGCGCGGCGCGGATGGCGATGGAGACGGCGAGCAGCTCGCTGCGGTTGCTGGTGGTCAGCTCGCAGGGCGGCTTGGTGACCAGGAAAAACCAGTTTCCGCCCCAGGCTACGTCTCCGGTAAAGCGCCCGTATTCAGGAACTTCGACTGCAACGCCGGCGCGGTGGCGGTAGCTGGGAACGTTTTCGACGGTCACGCTGCCATCGTCGTGCAGGGTGGCCTGGATAGTCCCGACGGGGGTTTCAATCTTGTGCAGGCCGGGGCCGATCCGGCCGAGGTGAGCCAGCGTGGTGAGCACGCCGATGGTTCCATGGCCGCACATTCCCAGGCATCCGACGTCGTTGAAAAATATGACCGCGGCGGAGGAATCCGGCTCGATGGGTTCGAGCAGCAGCGCTCCGACGACGACTTCCGAGCCGCGGGGTTCGCAGACGATTCCCGAGCGAAAATGGTCGAATTCGGTGCAAAATCGTTGGAGACGGTCGGAAATCGACCCGGTCCCGAGATCGGGGCCGCCGGAGATCACAACCCGGGTCGGTTCGCCTTCAGTATGGGAATCGATGACATGAACTGGCTGGCAGAGGCCCATGCCGAATAATACCCCGTTGTCGACGATTTTGGATACATTATTCAGCCGAGAATTGTGCATTGAAAAAGCCAAAAAGGCGTTAGAGTGACAATGGAGTAGAAAAAACATTGAGAACTGCAGCCGGATCACCCATGAAGAGAACTGAAAGTCTGAGAGCCGCAACTCCCAGGGCAAAGGCCGAACACGGTACGAGCTTACTGACAGCGTTTCGTGAAATACGAGAACTGATCGTTCATGGCAAACTCTCCCCCGGTACGTGGATCCTGGAAGCGGAACTCGCCGAACGGCTGAATATGAGCCGGACGCCGGTGCGTGGAGCGATCCACTGGCTGCAGCGTGAAGGCTACATTCTGGAGCATCGCAGCGTTAAGAAGTCGCGCATGATCGTGGCGCCGCTGACCAAAGAGGATGCGAACGAACTCTATCTCATCATCGGAAGGTTGGAGGGCATTGCGGGGCGCGGCGTTGCGGCGCTTCCCGCGGCGGAGCGCAAGGACATCTGCGGGCAACTGCAGAAGTTGAACGATCGCCTTGAGGTGATCTCGAAGGACCACGATGGGCCTCCCGGGGAAATCTTCGAGAACGACCGAGCGTTCCACCGGCTGATCATCAAGTACGGCGCGGGCGCACGCATGACCACGCTGCACAAAGCGATTGAGCCGCAGACCGAGCGCTACTGGCGGCTGTATGCGAGCTCTATCATCAAAGACCTGCATCTCTCTGTGGCAGAGCACGACGTGGTGATTCGCGGCATCCAGGCCGGCAATGCAGACCAGGTCGAAGAGGGGCTGCAGACGAACTGGCTGAAGGGCTCCGAGCGCCTCGGCCACGTCATCGAGATCTTCGGCGAACGCGGCAGCTGGTAACGGGCCGCCGCGTTGGAGCGGCCCTCATAGCCCCACGAAGTGTCGTGCAGGCGCGGACAAAATGCGGGGGTTCTTCCCCTTCGACTCCGCTCAGGGTCAGAATGACAACTCAAGAGATCATCGCAACCGGGGGTGGAACTACTCCTTGCGCACGTTCACATAATAGAGGTCGGTCGCGACTTCGAAATCTTCTTTTGCAATCGAACTCGGAAGCACTTTCCATTCCTTTGTTGTCGGCTGCACGATCTGCCATGCGTCGTGTTTGCCTACACGCACGGGCATGGCGAAGTCCGCCTCGTCGGCCTGCCAGCGATAGGAAACGGTGTGCGCCGTGTCGTCGAAGCGAAGCTCCAACGTGGGGATCGCAGCGTGGCGGAGGTACTGGTTGAAGAGCGGCGTCAGGTTGAGCCCGGTCTGGGCGCTGAAGAAGGCTGCCATGTCGGTGGTCAGGATGGTCTGATATTTGAAGTGCTGATAGTAGTCGTGCAGCAGCTTGAACCAGACTGCATCGTCATTCACCACGCTGCGGAGCGTGTTGAGAAACAGCGCGCCCTTCTTGTATTGATCGACGGGCGGTGTGCCGTAGATGCCTTCTTCGGTGAGGATGGGCTTGGCATTCTTCACGCCCTCTTTGCCAGTGTTCATATACGTCAGCCCATCCTGCTTGCCCCACATGAATTCGACGAAGAGGCTTTCGCAGTAGTTGGCCCAGCCTTCGTGGATCCACATGTCGGAGCGGTCGCGCGCGGTGATGCTGTTGCCGAACCACTCGTGCGCGCTCTCGTGCACGATGATGAAATCGAACCATGTGCCGATACCGGTCTTCGGCCGGCCGAGGTAGCCGTTTTCGAAGTGGTTGCCGTAGGTGATCGCGGTCTGGTTCTCGACGCCGGAGTAGAGCGCCTCCACCAGCTTGTAGCCATCCCTGGGAAACGGATATTCGCCGAAGTAGTGCTCGTACGCTTTCAGCATGTCCTTCACCTGCACAAACTGATGCTTCGCCTTATCGAGGTCTTCCGGGAAGACGAAGTAGTCGAGGCTGAGGCCGTTGTAGCTGTCGCTGAAGTGGGTGTAGGTACCGATGTTCAACGACACATCGTAATTATTGATGGGATACTGCACCTTCCAATCCCAGCGCGTGTATCCATCGTGCAGATCGGTCTTCGCCTGGAAGCGGCCGTTGGAAACTTCGACGAGGTTGCTGGGCGCTTCGACGCTGATGTCCACGGACTCGGGCTCGTCACGCCACTGATCCTTGTTCGGCCACCAGACACTCGCGCCCTCTTCTTCGCACGCCGTGTTGACCAGCGGCCGGCCCATCGGATCTTTGCGGAACACGAAGCCGCCGAAGCGCCCCATCTCCACCGGGTGTCCCGAATAGCGGAAGTCCACCGTGTACACCTGGCCCTTACGCAGCGTTCGCGGAAAATCGATATAGATCGAACGTCCCCCGACGCGTTGATATTTCAGCGGCATCGGCTTGCCCTGCGCATTCTCGAGCGAGATTCCATCGATGGTGAAGGTCGGCACCAGGTCGAGCTGAATGCGCGTGCCATCCTGCAGCATGCGAAAGCGGATCGCATTCGTCCCGCTCAGATATTGCTTCGCCGGATCGACGCGCACGTGGAGGCGGTAATACAGCAGATCGTTGTTGGCGCGATACGGGCCATAGCCGCCCAGGAGTTTGTCGCCCTCCTGCTCGGCCGACGGAGCTGCGGCGTTCGCGGTAGTTTGCGCGCCTGCCAGCGCGAGCGCAGACGAAAATAGTACCGCTGCACCGAGAAGACGATTGCCACAATGGGTACACAGTCGCATTCGTATCTCCTTGTGCGGAAGTCATCGGTTCGATGAACAAAGAACCGAGGCTAAAGCCTCTCACTTTTGCTTGCACTGTTACCGCGGACTAAAGTCCGCTGCTACTCCAGCGACGTCACTGTGGATCCGCCGTCATGGTCGAGCGATGGCCGGTTGTCGTCGTCCAGTAGTCCATCCACCGCTCGCGAATGCCGTTGACGCTCTCGATCAGTTGCGGGCTTGGCGTCTTGCCGTGTTCCACCACCAGCACCATGCCGGTGTTGAAGTTCTTCTGCGCCTGATTCACGTCCGGCAGGCGAGGCCCTTCGACGGCGATCACATCCCCGATCGTCACCTTGGTGCGGTCGGCTTTGAAGATCGGGTGGCCGTTAGCATCCTTACCCGCAGGCACCAGGTTGCGCAGGATGAAGAAGTCCGGCACCTCGGCGGCGGAGACCATGCCCATCAGGTAGAGATCGAGATAGGAATACCCGGTCGCCGGCACGTAGTAGTCATCGTCGAGCTGGGTAAACGTGCCGTCGAAGTTGTCCTGCCACACGCCACCTCCCATTGCGGAGGCTTCGGTCGGCCGCTGGTAGGGAAACGGCACCGGCGCCTGCAATCCGCGCGCCCAGTGTGTGGGGCCAAGCTGAATCGTCTCTCCGTTCACCTTGGCCGAGACGAACGCGGACCAGCGATGCCCCATCTCATGCCCGATCTGCGACATCGCGTAATCGTAAGGGGGAATCTTGCCGTTCGCCGTCCGCTCTGCGAGCTGCGACGAGTACGCCGCGATGTTGTGCGTGTTCGGTTCGGTCAGCCCATCCGGCGGATACATCTGCATCTGGTTGGCGCCCACGAACACGGGCTGGATGAACTGCCATTGGAAACGCCCCTGCGTGCAGAAGCCCGCGAGATTGCGCTGATTCGCGCCGATGCCCGTCACGGCGCCGCCCGCGGGACCGCCGCCGAGCGGGCCGGTGCTCGAAGTGCCCGCCTCGGGATTGTCGATACGGAAGTCCGAGTAGTACGCAAGCATGTCGAATTTATCGCCGAGCGCCTTGATGACGGAGCAGGTCAGGTCCATCGCGCGCGGCGGCGTCAGGTAGTGAAACGCCTCGTACACAACGGGGAAGGGGCCGTCGCGTTTTGTCAGCGACGAAAGATGCGCGGCCGGGCTGACCAGCCCCGCCAGCTTCACTGCGTGCGGCGCGACGCGATCGACGATGGAGGGCGGCGTGCCCGGCGACTGGGTTGGCGCTTGAGCTGGCGCCTGGGCCGGCGTTTGGGCTGGCGACTGAACTGCTGCGGACAGGAAGACTTCGTCGCCTGCCTTGTAGCCATCCGGCAGCGTGCCCTCGATGGAGATGGTGTTGCCGCTCACCGTCACCGCGGGCTGCACTCCACTTCCGAATGCGGTGTAGCGAGCCGCCCCGCCGAATCGCCCGCGTCCGCCTCCTGCCTGCATGGTCCAGACCGTGCCGCTGCTCGCGGTGCAGTCTCCCGAAGGCTTCGCGCGATCGAGGCACACGCGATACGCGACGCCCATCATCGCAGGATCCGTCTCCGCGAGGATCGGCCCACGCGTCTCCAGCGTGACCTTCAGAAACAGGCTGTCGACTGCGGTCAACTTCACGCTCTTGATATCGAGGTGCGCCGCGACCGCTGCATTCTCTTCCGCAGGAACATCCGCGATCTTCGTCTCGCTGCCGTTATGGACCACGGGGTAGACGCCCACGACCGCGTCTTCCGCATGCACCTCGTCATAGCTCAACTCGATGGTGCCGTCCTTCGCGAGCACCGCCTGGAAACGGTTCGTGGTCGGCGTCCAGGACATATCCTGGATGCCGCCCACCGGCTCGGTCACGCTCCACGTGATCACCGCGCGGTCCGCGGACTCCTTGAGGTAGCGTTTGCCCGATAAGCGCGGCTTGAAGAAGACGCTGATCGCCGGCGTTGTATTCACGAACGCCGGTCCAGATTGCCGCAACTCCGCAAAGCGATCCACCGAAAGACCGCCGGGGTCTCTCGCGTCGACGACCGACGGAGGCCGGGGTGCGGCTCCCACGCGCGGGCCAAACGTAATCGACCCGGTCATGCCGACCGAGAACGTGCTCCAGGGCTTGCTGGAAAAAGGGAAGGCGAAGTTCTTCAGGCTTGCCTCGCTGCCCTGCATCTCCGCGCCGAAGTCCGAGTCCCAATGCGGCGCAACCGTCTCCACGCGATAGCCGGCTGCTTCCGGAGTGAAGCGCAGGGTGTGATGCGCGAGGTTGAAGAGGTTCGCCTGGCCGAGCACTCCCTCATCGAGGGTGAGGACAACCAGCTTGCCCTGCGTGGTGACGGTGCCGATCGAGTGCCCCGGCTCCTGCCGATACTGCGCCTGCGCTGCGAATGCGCCGAGCATCGTCAACGTCAAAAGTCCGGCCTGCACGAAATTCTGCTTCCCGCTGTTGCTCATCACGCCTCTCAGTTCTCGTTTGGCTCATCGGCCGGCAAGGAAACCTTGTTCCAGTCCGGCGGTTCAACGCCCAGCAGATTGTGGACCAGGTAGTCATCGCGATAGTGCTCGTCGGACAGGATGCCGACGCCGTGGTTTTGCCCGGGAATATAGAGCATGTCGAAATGCTTGTGCGCCTTCACCAGCGCATTCACCACCTGCAGCGTCGATGCAGGATCGACGTTGGTGTCCATCTCACCCGCGATGAGCAGCACCTTGCCCTGCAGGCGGTAGGCGTTGTCGACGTTGGACGACGCCGCGTATTCCGGGCCGATGGGCCAGCTCATCCACTGCTCGTTCCACCACATCTTGTCCATGCGGTTGTCGTGGCAGCCGCTGTTGCTGACGGAGACTTTGTAGAACTCCGGATGAAACAGCATCGCGCCCATCGCGCTCTGTCCACCGGCCGAGGTGCCGAAGATGCCCACGCGCGAGATGTCGTAGTACGGATACTTTGCCGCCACCGCTTTGTGCCACAGAATGCGGTCGGGGAAACCCGCGTCGGCGAGGTTCTTGAACGCGACGTCGTGGAAGGCCTTGGAGCGGTTGCTCGTGCCCATGCCGTCGATGTGCACGACGATAAAGCCGAGTTCCGCGAGAGCCTGGTCAGGCGCCACCGCGCTGAAGGCCTTGGGAACGAAGGACCCCTGCGGGCCGGCGTAGATGTTCTCGACCACCGGGTACTTCTTCGTGGGATCAAAGTGCATCGGCCGCGTGATGGTGCCCCAGATGTCGGTCTTGCCGTCGCGGCCTTTGGCCACGAAGACTTCGGGAAACTTGAAGCCCGCCGCCAGCAGCGCAGAGGTGTCGCCCTTGTCGAGATCCGTCACCACGCTCTGGTCCGCCGCGCGCCGCAACTGCGCCACCGGGGCGAGATCGATGCGCTGCCACATGTCGACGTAGTATTTGTGGTCGTGGGAGAACGTGATCGTGTGGGTGCCGTCGGCGTCCGTGCATTTGGTCAGGCCGGTGCCGTCGAAGTTGATGCGATAGAGCTGCGTGAAGTAGGGATCCTGCCCGGGAACGATGCCGCCCGCATCAAACCAGATCTGCCGGTTGGCCTCGTCCACCCACTCCACGTTGCGCACCAGCCAGTCGCCCTTGGTGATCTGGTTCTTCACCGTGCCGGTGACTCCGTCGTAGAGGTAGAGATGCTCCCAGCCGTCGCGTTCGGAGGCCCAGATGATTTCCTTGCCGTCGTTGACGTCGTGCCGGTACTTCCGGCCCGCGGAGAGGCCGGGGCCGAGGTCGTTGTAGTAGAAGAAGGTCTTCGTCTGCTCGGTGATGAGCGCGCGCGCCTTGCCCGTCTGCGCGTCGACTTCGATGACCGAATACACCTGGTGGCCGCGCTGGTTGTACTCAAAGGTGAAGCCTCGGCCATCCTTCCACCAGACCGGCGTGCTGATGTCGAACGGATTGGGAAACAGCGTGCGATCGATCTCCGTCGGTTGTTTGCTGGCAATGTCGAACAGCACGGGATAGGCCGTGTCCACCGGGTCGCCCGGCTTCACGTAGTGATTCGTGCTGTGCTTCGGCTGAACCTGGTCGGCGGGAGACGACTCGATGTAGTTGACTTCGCGGTCGAAGCCGGGGCGGACGTGGTAGGCCACCAGCTTCTTCGAGTCCGGCGACCACGCAAACGAGCGCAGCGTGTAGGCGTTGTTCTCCGAGCCGTCGAAGCTGAGGGGAAACGCCGGTCCATCACCGGTCGGCTTCAAGTACACATTGAAGCCCTGGACGAAGGCAACGTACTTGCCGTCGAACGAGGCGCAGGTGTCGCGCGCAGGCGGCGCGGGAGTCTGGGCGCGGGCGCCTCCGCGCGCGGGGCCGTCCTGCGGCTCCGCCTTTGCCCCAGTCGGCTGCGGGGCGCAGCTGCGCATGCGGCCCAGGAAGCGGCCTTCTGCGCCATCCTGCGGAGCGGGCGGCTGGTAGGGCAGCCCATCGACCGGATCGCCTCCCGGGCCTTCGGGGTCCGCCTCCGGGTTGTCCGGCGCCGCGCGTCCACCCCGGCCAAGCTGCGGGATCGGCCCCGCCTTCGTGCATGTGTAATCGGAAAGGTTGCATTTATAGAGCTGCCGGCTCGCTCCGAACTGAATCGAGTGCTCGTCGTCCGCGAACATCAGGGGCGCCGTGGTGCCGGGTTCCGGCAAGGGCCGGCCTGCACCTGCACCGATCGGCGCGAACGGAAGCCTTAGCGCTGTGTACTTATGCCCGCTGACGGAGGAGAGGGCGGCGGCGAGTTTTTCCTGATCGAACGCCGGCTTCTTGGTCCCCGCATCTGCATCCACCAGGACGAACTCGGTTCCGCCCTTCACGGATTTGGGATACCAGAAGTGGTCCCCGTTGCCGATCCAGGTCGGAGTGCCCGGCGTGCCGACGACCAGGTCACGCGCTTTCGCCCGCAATGCGTGCGCCCGTTGATAGTCCGCCAGCGTTCCCTGCGCAGCGGCGAACGGGGCAAAGGAGAGAAAGCACAGGGCCGCGGCCACGGAAGAGCAACAGAGTGAAGTTCGCGGGGCGAAGATCATGAAAAGCTCCTGACGGCTGAATTGCGAGGCAGAGTTTTTCGGAAGTATACATGATTGTATCCAACCGTAAACCCTCCTGACGGTGCCGCAGAGAGGCCTAGAGTTGGATCGTTCGCGCCGCGGGGCCGGGCGTGATGCGCTTCGCCTCGCCGCCAGCTTCCGACACCATCAACTCCTTCGCCGGGAGAAGTCCTTCGCGGACTGCGCGGTAGTGGAGCGTGCGGGTTGCGTCGTTCCAACTGAGATCGACGAGCGCATACGCGCCCTTCTCGTAAGCAAAGCCATCGCCGTCATCGTCGTAGAGCTGAAACGTCCCATCGGCGCCGGGATAGATGGTCAGCCGAACTGGCTCGTGCGATGGCTCCGCGACATATTGCTTCACCGGGCCGGTTGGCAGAATCGCGCCCGCGCGCACCAGCAGCGGCATGGTGTCGAGCGGCGCCGCGATCGTCGCAGTGCTGCTGCCGTCGATCCGCTTCGCTGTCCAGAAGTCGTACCATCCGCCCGCCGGCAGATACACCTTGCGTTCGGTTGCGCCCTTCTCGAACACCGGCGCCACCAGCAGGCTGGGGCCGAAGAGATACGAATCGGCCGTCGCCCAGGCCGCCTTGTCGTCGGGGAACTGCAGCCCGAGGCTGCGGATCAGCGGGATGCCGGTGGTATGCGTCTCCCACGCTGCGGAGTAAAGATACGGCATCAACGCAGAGCGCGTGTTCAGGAACTTGCGGCACACCGGCTCGACTGCGGCGTTGTGCAGGTCTTCCTCCTTCGGCAGAAACGCTGCGGCGTTGGCGCCCATCTCCGACGGCCCATAGCTCCCCGTGTTCCACCCCCAGGGGCGGCGCAGTTGCCACGTGCGTCCGTGGCAGCGGAACGATGGGCAGAACGCGCCGAACTGGAACCAGCGCAGGAAAAGCTCCGCTGTGAATTCCGCGGTCGGGACAAAGCCGCCGATGTCGGTGCCCCAGTACGGCACGCCGCTCAGGCCGGCGTTGATGCCCATCATGATCTGCGTCTCCAGCGTCTTCCACGTCGAAAATGTGTCGCCGGACCACAGCCAGCCCCAGCGCTGGATGCCTGCGTAACAATTGCGATGCAGCGCGAAGGGCCGGCGCGCGGGCGTGGTCATGCGGCCGCCCTCCCAGTACATCCGGTTGCGTACCAGCCGCGAGGCCACCGGCAGCACATCGCCCTCGTCCGGCCACCAGCCGTCTACGCCCATCTTCACCAGCGGAATATGCTGCAGCCAATAATTCGCCGCATCGCTGGGCACCGCCGCAGCCGTCCCCGCGTCGTCGGCCTTGCCGTGCAGATTCTCCGGCGGATTCACCACGTGCAACACCACGTTGAAGTGCAATTGGTGGAACTCGCGCAGTATCGCCTCGGGGTCCGGGAAGACTGCCTCGTTGAACGCGAACGATCCATGCCCGGTATTCCATCCCGAGGGGCAGAAGCCCGTTCCCAGATAGATCACCGCATCGCAAGGCAGCTTCTTCTCGCGAAACGTGCGGGCCTCGTCGATGATCTGCTCGCGGCTATCCAGGGTGCGGTGCGACTGCTGGAAGCCCAGCGTCCACTTCGCCGGCAGATGCGGGAAGCCGGTGATCTCCGCATACTGACGCAGCAGCGCGGCCGGCGTCGCCGCGACACACAGGTAGAGGTCCTGCCCGCGCGCAACGTCGCTCGGATGGAACACGCCAGCGTCGCCGGAGAGATCGAACTGTCCGCCCGGCTCGTGGAAATAAATTCCCCAGCCGTTGCCCATCACCCACGGAATCGGGTTGCGCGCGCCGAAGATGCGGAGGTTGTCGCCGGCGCCATTGCGCATGATGTCCTTCACGCCGCGGCGGTCCATCGGATGCACGCCCGGCCCCATGCCGTAGACGGGCGCATCGTTGTAGCTGAAGCCGATCTGATTCTGGTCCGGCCGGAAATTCAGCTCCTGCACCACGCCGCGCCGCGGATGCTTCACGGCGATGCGCAGCGGCCGAGTCGCGACGCTGACGGTGTATTCGCCCCAGGCGATGTCCTGGCCGTCTGCGTCCGTGCGCAGCACCAGCATTGGCCTGGCGAAGTGACGAGGCGCAATGCTGCCGTCGTCGTAGTACTGATCCAGCACTTCGTCCACCGCGGCAACGGAGATGCGCAGCGTCGAGTCGGTGACCGCAGTGAGGGTCACGTCCATGCCCACCGCGCCCTTCACGGCCCGCGACGCTTCTTCGGTCCCGCTCGGAGGTGCGAGCAGCTCCGCGGAACTGAATCGGCGCTGGAGCAACACGCCGGCGGTGGCGGCGCCCAGTTTCGTCATCATCGATCTGCGCGAGAAGTGCTTTTTCATTCGAACCTCATCGTCTGGGGCTGGGCCTTGCAGGGCTAGTCGCGAGACTAAACGAATACCGATTTGTATACAACTCGGGTCTCTTCCGGTATAAATCTCTCTAAGACACGCGGCCCCGCCGCTGTTCCCAATTCCCAAGCGAGGCAAGAGAATGAGCATGGCCGAGAAAGCGTGTCGAGTGTTCTGCGTTTGCGTGATCCTGTCCAGCATCGGGGCGAGTGCGCCGGCCGCGCCGCCTGCACCGGCCGCCTCCGCCGTGATGCCCGCTGTGATTGAGCAGTTCACCGCGGACCGCATGGCGCTCACCCGCACCTTTCCCCTCGTCATCTCGCCCTCGCATGTCGAGCGCTTCGAACGCTTCTACCACGACGAACTCACCGCGCTTGCCGCCATCGACTTCACGGGGCTCTCGCAGGAGGACAAGGTCGACTACGTTCTGCTGAAGAACTCTGCGACCGCGAGCCTGCATCAACTCGCGATCGAAAAGCACCGGGTCGACGAGATGCAGCCGCTGATCCCGTTCGCCGCGACCATCGAAGATCTGCTGGACAAGAAGCGCCAGATGCAGCAGCCCGACTCGGAGAAAGACGCCGCCGCACTGAGCGCCATGGTCAAGCAGATCGACGCGGTGGAGAAGCAGTTTGCTCCGCCGCATGACGCGCGCGCCCACAGCGACAGCGACCCGGCCGACGATGCAAAGCCCGAGGCGAAGCCGAAGCCGAAGATTGATCCCATCGTCGCCAACCGCGCCGTCGAAGCCACGCGCCAGCTCAGCGCCGAACTCAAAGACTGGTACGGCCAGTATGACGGCTACAACCCTACCTTCACCTGGTGGGTTGCGCAGCCGTATAAGGACGCGGACAAGGCGCTCACCGGCTACACCGCGTTCCTCAAGGAAAAGCTGATCGGCATTAAGCCCGACGACAAGACCACCATCATCGGCGATCCCGTCGGCCGTGAGGCGCTGCTCAACGAACTCTCCGACTCGATGATTCCGTACACGCCTGAGGAGCTGATCGCGATTGCGCAGACCGAGTACGACTGGTGCATGCGCGAGATGCTGAAAGCCTCGCATGACATGGGCTATGGCGACGACTGGCACGCCGCCGTCGAAAAGGTGAAGCAGATGCACGTTCCGCCCGGCGATCAGCAGGAACTCATCCGCAAGCTGGTCGTCGAAGGCAGCGACTTCGTCAAGCAGAACAACCTGGTCACGGTGCCACCGCTGGCGGACGAGACATGGACCATGATCATGATGACGCCCGAGCGCCAGCTGGTGAACCCATTCTTCACCGGCGGCAGCCAGATCAGCGTCTCCTACCCCACCGACACCATGACCTACGAGCAGCGCGAGATGAGCATGCGCGGCAACAACATTCCCTTCGCGCACGCCACCGCGTTCCACGAGATGATCCCCGGCCATTTCCTGCAGTTCTACATGAACTCCCGCTATCGCACGTACCGCCGGCCGTTCTCCACGCCCTTCTGGGGCGAGGGCAACGCGCTCTACTGGGAGATGGTGTTCTACGACAAGGGCTTCGAACGCACGCCCGAGGAACGCGTCGGCGCGCTGGTCTGGCGCATGCACCGCTCCGCCCGCGTCCTCTTCACCATGAACTTCCACCTGGGCAAGTGGACGCCGCAGCAGTGCGTGCAGTTCCTCATCGACAACGTGGGATTCGATTCGGAGAACGCGCTGGCCGAGGTGCGACGGTCGTTCGACGGCTCCGTCGGTCCGCTATACCAGTGCGCCTACCTGATGGGCGGGCTGCAGTTCCGCGCGATGCACCACGAACTCGTGGACTCGCACAAGATGACCGACCGCGAATTCAACGACGCGGTCCTCCACGAGGGCCCCATGCCCATCGAGATGCTGCGCGCCGACCTGGAAAACGGCAAGCTCACGGCCGACTTCCAGACCAACTGGAAGTTCTACGGCGACCACCCCGCGCATCCATAGCGGACGGCGGCCTGCGCTCGGTCAGGAGGTCCACACACCGATAGGGAAGGCAGTCTGAGGAGACTGCGATTTGCCAGAATCGCTTACGCCCTGGCCCGGTGCCGCATCCTGGCGGGAGCCAGCCGCACCGCATCCGGAACCACACGCCGACGCAGAGGAACTGGCCCGGTGTCCGGATCCTCGAGCAGCGCGATCGGGCACACCTCCGCGTGCTGCCCGGCTTTGCCCGCGGACGCTTCCCATCGTTCCACCGTGCATCCGCAGCGCACGCAGATCTCCTTGCTGGTCAGCGACTCCTGCATCCGCTGCCACTCCGCTTCGCTATGGATCAGGAGCGCATGGGTATCGCTCAGTTGCTTTCGCGTCATGTGCGAGCCGTCGTCCCACCAGATCGACTTATCGGGTTGCACCGTTCCAGGCGTCCCGTTCGCGATCCAGATTACGCGGGTGCCTGCGTCGAGGCTGTCTACAAATGCGCGCACATCATGATGCCGGTTCGGGGCTCCCATAGGTATCACCCTCCCTGCACTTCGGAGCCTCATACTAGGCCCGGGGTTTTCCCGTGTCAAAAGAATTCTTCTCCGCGCATCCATGTTGCAAAAGATTTCATTCCCCAGCGTGGCGGCCGCCGCCCGCCGGCTGCGGCCGCGGGGAGGATTTACAGGTACTTGCGCCACTCGTCGGATTCCGCAACTTGCTTTAGCAGCAGGAACCTCTGATGAATCAGCGCGCGGATGTGGGGCACCAGGATGTTCTTGCCCACCAGCCTGCCGGCCCAGCCGAGCGGCAGCGAAAAGCGCACCGTATCCTTCATCAGCACCTGCCCGCCGATCTCCGTGAACTCGTGGTCGTGCTGAAACGTGCGGAACCGCCCGGCGATCATCCGGTCCTGAAAGTAGCGCGGCGGATCGTATTCCGAAATCAGCGACACGTGAACCTGCGGCATTCCAAACTTCCACCCCTGCCAGCGCACGCGGTCGCCGCCGGCCACCAACCCCTCCGCGCGCAGCCCCTCGCCGCGAACCGGCCGCATGCCCAGCCCTTGCTCGACCAGCTTCAGCGATGTCGACAACAGGAAGCAGCGCTCGATCGGCGCCATCACATGCGTATTGTCCTTGACGACGAACATGAGGCGCTCCGCTTCTCGTCGAACGGTGGCTGTCAGTCCCCGCTGACAGCTCATAGCTGATAGCTGATAGCTGTTCGTGAAAACGTCTTTTCTACCCGCCAGCACGATCAAAGTCAGAACGCCACACCGGTTCCTCGGCTGGCGATCGTCGCCTACAACTCCATCGCGCGCCGTTTCACCGGAGCCTTAGCCCGCTCTGTCGCTACCCGAGGCAGAATCACCACAGTGCCGTCCACGCGTTTCATGAACCTGATTCGATCACCCGATACCAGGCGCAGATACTCACGGATCGCCTTGGGAATGGTTATCCTGCTGTCCGCATTGAGCATCGACTCTATATCACACCGCCCATAGAACCTTGAGCCTTGAACAGCGTTTACAACTCCATCGCGTGCGCTGCCACCAGCCCCTTCGCCCGAGCCACAAATTCTTCCAGCGTCGCCGACCCCTGGTCGCCCTTGCCCCGCGTCCGCACGCTCACGCTATTGGTGGTCGACTCCTTGTCGCCGAGGATCAAAATGAACGGCACCTTCTGCAGCCCGAAGTCGCGGATCTTCGCATTCATCTTTTCATTCCGCGCATCCAGCTCCACGCGCAGCCCCGCGGCCTCCAGCGTCGCCTTCACGTGTTCGGCGTAGTTCATGTGCTTCTCGCTCGAGATCGGCACCAGTCCCACCTGCACCGGCGCCAGCCACAGCGGAAACGCGCCGGCGTAGTGCTCGATCAGCACGCCGAAGAAGCGTTCGACCGACCCGAACAGCGCGCGATGCACCATCACCGGCTGGTGCAGCTCGCCGTCCTCGCCCTTGTATTCCAGTTTGAAGCGGGCGGGCAGGTTGAAGTCGAACTGCACGGTGGACAGTTGCCACAGCCGCCCCAGCACATCGACCAGCTTGATGTCGATCTTGGGCCCGTAGAACGCGCCCTCGCCCAGGATGCTCTTGAACTGCACTCCGCGTTTGGTCAACACATCCTTCAGCACCGACTCGGCGTGCTCCCAATCGGCAGCGTTGCCGACAAAATCGCCCGCCTTCTTTGGATCGCGCATGGAAAGCTCGACCCGGTATTCGTGGAAGCCGAAGGTCTTCAGCACCGCCTCGGCGAAGTCCAGGCAGCCCTCGATCTCGCTCACAATCTGGTTGGGCGCGCAGAAGATGTGGGCATCGTCCTGCGTGAAACCGCGCACGCGCAGCAGGCCGTGCATGGTGCCGGAGCGTTCGTAGCGATAAACATTCCCCAATTCCGCATAGCGCTGCGGCAGATCGCGGTAACTGCGCGGCGATGACTTGTAAATCAGGATGTGTCCCGGGCAGTTCATCGGCTTCAGCCGGTACTCGGCGTCATCCAGCTCCATCGGCGGATACATATTGTCGGCGTAGTAGCCTTCGTGTCCGCTGATCTGCCACAGTTCGCGCCGCATGATGTGCGGGGTGAACACCATATCGTAACCGCGGCGGATACATTCTTCGCGCATCCAGTCTTCCATCACCTTGCGCACCAGCCCGCCCCTGGGATGCCAGAAGATCAGCCCCGCGCCCGCCACTTCCTGGATCGAAAACAGGTCGAGCTGCTTGCCCAGCACGCGATGGTCGCGCGCCTTGATCTCCTCCAGCCGTTTGAAGTGCGCGTCCAGATCCTTGCCGTTGAAAAACGCCGTGCCATAGATCCGCTGCAGCTGCTGGTTCTTCTCATCGCCCAGCCAGTACGCGCCGGCAATGGACGTTACCTTGAACGCCTTCACGCGCCCGGTGGACGGCACATGCGGCCCGCGGCAGAAGTCGGTGAACGCGCCGTTGTTGTACAGCGAAATCTCATCGCCCGGTTTGGTGAACTTCTCGATGAAGTAGATCTTCATGAACTCGCCGAGGTTCTTGTAGTCCTTCAGGCCCTCCTCGCGCGGCTCTTCCACGCGCACGAACTTGTCATCCCGCGCGACCACCTCCGCCATCCGCGCCTCGATGGCAGCGAGGTCCGCCTCGGTAAACGGCGTCGCGCGATACACGTCGTAGAAAAATCCGTTGTCGGTCGCCGGCCCATGTCCCAGCTTGGTCTCCGGAAACAGCTCCAGGATGGCCGTCGCCATCACGTGCGCGGCCGAGTGCCGCAGCACCTTCAGCGCCGCCTCGTCGTGCTCCTTCAGCAGCCACAGCTGGACGTCTTCGGTCAGCGGCGCCGCCAGGTCCACCAGCCGCTCCTCGCCGCTGGCGCCCGCGCCATACATCGCGTCTTCCGACGTCGCGTCCGATTCACCCGTGAGGGCCGTATCGTCGCCGGTGGCGTCGGACGTCAACGGCTTCACCCGCGCCACCACCACCGCAGCGGCCAACCGCGGCGAAATGCCGTTCGCAATCTCAAAAGGTGTTGTCCCGCGCGGAACTTCGCGCACGGAACCATCAGGAAGCTGGACTCGAATCTGCTCTATGCTCACGCTTTACAGGATACTTCTTTCGCCGTCGACCCCGCGCTGGATTCGCCCTCGGCCCCGCCCCTGGGGTACAACCGTACTGGAAAGCCGCAGCCATTCTGAGAGCAGCGAAACAAACCGCATGAGCCAACGTCCCCTCGCCGTCACCCGCCGCCAGGCCTTGCGCTGGACCGCCGCAGCCGGGGCAGTCGTCGCCACCACCCGCACCCTGCCGGCCTTTGCCCGCGCCACACCTCGCCCCGCTTTCCGCCCCACGCTGCTGGCGCAGGTCGACTACGCCCAGGTCGACCTCGCGCCCGGCCCGCTCCAGCGTCAGTTCGAAGAGAATCATCAACTTCTGCTCAGCCTGGACGAGGATAGCCTGCTCCGTCCCTTCCGCCTCCGCGAGAGCCTGCCCGCCCCTGGCGCCGAACTCGGCGGATGGTACAGCACCCATGGGTTCGCTCCCGCCTGCCCATATGGACAGTGGCTCTCCGCCCTCGCACGCTTTTACGCCGTCACCCAGGACGAAGCGACCCGCGCCAAAATCGACCGCATGGTTCGTGGCTACGCCGCCACCCTCGATCCGACCGGCAAGTTCTACCCCGGCTACATGTTCCCCGCCTACATCTACGACAAGCTGGTCTGCGGACTCACCGACGCGCACCTCTTCGCCGGCCAGCCCACCGCGCTCGACGTCCTCGCCCTGGCCACCGACGCCGCGCTGCCGCATCTCCCCGCCCGCGCACTTCCGCACAAGGATCCGCCCATCCCCGGAGGCGTCGACGACGAGAGCTACACCCTGCCGGAGAATCTCTTGCTCGCATGGCAGCGCACCGGCACCCAGCGCTACTACGATCTCGCCCAGCGCTTCCTCTTCCACGAGTACTTTGACCCGCTCGCCCGCAACGAAAATGCCTTGCCCGGCCGCCACGCCTACAGCCACGTCAACGCGCTCAGCTCGGCCGCCGCCACCTACCTCGCCACGGGCGACCGAAAATACCTCAAGGCCGCCACCAACGGCTTCGCCTTTGTCGAGGACCAGAGCTTCGCCACCGGCGGCTGGGGCCCGCACGAGCACTTCATCACACCCGGCACCGGCCAGCTCGGCGACAGCCTCAACAGCATGCATGCCAGCTTCGAAACGCCCTGCGGCGCGTACGCCCACTTCAAAATCGCGCGCTACCTCCTGCGCATCACCGGCGATTCCAGCTACGGCGACAGCATGGAGCGCGTCCTCTACAACACCGTCCTCGGCGCCAGGCCCATTCAGCCCGACGGCACCGCCTTCTACTACTCCGACTACACCTTCACCGGCCTCAAGCGCTATCACAACTCCCACTGGCCCTGCTGCTCCGGTACGCTGCCGCAGATCGCCGCCGACTACCGCATCAGCGCCTACTTCCAGCATCCGCACGGCACCTACGTCAATCTCTACGTACCCTCCACGCTGCGCTGGCAGAATCGCGGCGCGCAGTTCTCCCTGCGCCAGCTCACCGACTATCCCTACGACAGCCACATCCGCTTCGACGTGACCGCCGGGTCGCCGGCAACCTTCTCCGTCTTCCTGCGCATCCCCGCGTGGGCCTCCGCGGCCGCGCTCACCATCAACGGGAGGCACGACTCGACGCCACTGCTTCCCGGGACCTTCGCCGAAGTCCGCCGCCACTGGAAGACCGGCGATCGCATCGAACTCAATCTCCCCTTCGTCAACCGCCTCGAGCCGGTCGACCCGCATCATCCGGATACTGTCGCGCTGGTCACCGGCCCCCTCGTCCTGATGGCGCTGCGAGATTCTGCGCCCGATCTCTCGCCTGCACCGGCATCCTTGGCCACGCCTGTTCCCGCGCCAGCGCCGCAGCCGGCGCTCACCCGCGCCGCTCTGCTCGCCGCGCAGCAGGCATCGCCGCTCTCGCATCAATGGGCCGCCGCGTCCCCCGCCGGCCCCGTCACCCTCAAGCCATTCCTCGACATCGACGGCGAGCCCTACACAACCTACCTGAAGGTCGATCCTGCCTGATCCGCATCCAACCAAGCGCGGGAGAAGGTTCATCCTCACCGGCGCAAATTCGCCCTCGTCGTGCCCGTGGTAGCGACCGGAGGCGAGTTTTACCCCGCCTCCGCTGCCCCTATTTCGCGGTAGCTGCCGCCAGATAGCTCAGATCGGGCTGAAAGCGATAGATGTCGAATTGGCTGCTGACGATCAGCGGTCTGAGCTTCACAAGGAAACTCTGATAGCCTTCCTTGCCCAGCGCCTTCTCCACGCCCAGGGTTCCGTCCAGGTCTGCCCAGTTGTCGAATCCAAGCACGGAAGTCACCACCGTGTTTGGCTCGCCGAATCGGCCAAGGGCGATCGAGTAGTCCTTCGCCCCGCTCTTCTTAATCCCCGGCAGGATCTCGCTCTTCTGCAGCGCGAGATAATCGCCCACCTTATCGGCGCGCACCTCCGTCATCAGAACCCGAATCATCATCGGGATCTTCCCACTGTCTGGCAGGCTCAGATCCGGATCCACCTCTTCGATGATCCGCCGCCAGCTTTCCGTGCATTCGGTGATCCGCAGGGAAATTCGCGCGATGTCTGCGGCCTCGTCCTTCATCTTTGGGTCCGCCCCGGCATCCATCTCCGCCCACGTCTTGTAGTACTGGGCTCGCGCGAAGGTTCGCGGTCCGGTCTGCGACAGCCACATCGAGTAATAGGAGGCCGATCCGCCTTTTGCCAGCACCGCGTTGTATTCCTTGATCTCCGCCTGAAAATCTCCAATGCGGTCCGGCTTGACGGTGTAGAACGTGACGCTGCGGATATTCCCCTGGGCCGCTGCGGGCGCGATCAGCGCTGCTGCAACTCCCGCCGCCACGATCGAGTGGCACACCAGTTTACGTAGATTCAGTCGCATGGATTTCCCTCCTCGGTGCAAGCCGGAATCTGCGTTCCGGCATTCGAAGGTCCGGAGTTTCAGCCGAACGTTGTCTTCGGGAAGACGGTCGCCAAAATCGGGGGCCCGGACGCGCATCTTCGACTAGGGCCCGACCAGATTTGCTTCTATTTGTCTGGAGCGGCGAGTATACACACGCGCCGCCAATGCCCGGAAGCAGACGTCAATCCAGAGGCAAGCGGGCTCGCGGAGCGAGTCAGCGGAATCATTACGGCAATGGGTGGGTAGTTCGCAGCCAGGCTTGTCGCATAAGGAGCTGAAGAGGAACGGCCGCGCCCATCTCAGGCCCGCCCGTCCCTCTTCACCATTCTGCGCTTCTGCGATCTATGCGGTCTGGTTCTGCTCCGCCGAAGTGGCCTCCGGGCGCAGCACCAGTCCATTGGCTTTCGCCCACACATGTCCTCGCCAGATGCCGATGAGGGGGGCACCCGCGACTACAACAAACGCATAGATCACCGCAGTTTGCATACCGACTTCTCCTTTGTTGTGACCTCAGCCACCGTGGAAGCGGCTGAGTCGGACGGTGAGGACATTGAATCGGCGTGTGGGCCCGTACCTGTCACCGCAGGCACACTCTGACTATCGACCCGCGGAACCCATCTCACCAATCCCACCTTCGGCTTACCCCTAACCCTTTCGTGGGATCAAAAAAACACTGCTATGTCACTTGTCCGACCAATCATTTCCCTCCCTACCGGTTGACAGGTGAAATTTCCCGCGCTTACTATTCACCCTGCTCAGATAGCCCCGGCCCCTTTTTTCTATGACCCGCATCGCACCCTCTTCACGAGGGAGCGTGTATCCCGAACGGCGGCGAGGTCGAACTCCAAGGGTCGGTCCATTCTTTCAGGAGGCTCGGATTGCCATGAAAATGACCACAAAACTCGCGATCGCTCTCGCCACCGTTCTCTCCATCGTTGGTCCACATTTCGCCTATGGACAGGGCTTCGGCACCATCGTCGGCACCGTTACCGACCCCTCCGGCTCCGTCATCCCGGGCGCAAAAATCAGCGTGGTGCAGCAGGGAACCCAAGTCACCCGCGCGGTCACCGCCAACGACCAGGGATTCTACGTCGTCCCCGCGCTCCAGCCCTCCACCTACGACGTCACCGCCACCGCGTCCGGCTTCGCCGCCTTCACCCACAAAAACATAGCCCTGCTCGCCGACCAGAGCCTGACCCTCGACATGAAAATGACAATTGGTCAGGCCATCGAGACCGTCAGCGTCCTCACCAACGCGGTCCAGGTCGACACCTCCACCTCCACGCTCTCGCAGGTCGTCGAGCAGAAACGCATCGTCGATCTCCCGCTCAACGGCCGCAACCCCGTCTCGCTCGCGCTGCTCGTTCCCGGCACCGTCCAGGCCCCCGCCAACAACGCCGATCAGGGCCAGTACAAAACCATCCCCGTCGCCATCACCGTCTCCGCCAACGGCTCGCGCGCCAACCAGACCGGCTTCAACCTCGACGGCTCCTCCAACAACGACATCTACACCAACGTCAATCAGCCCTTCCCGTTCCCGGACGCCTTGCAGGAGTTCTCCGTCCAGACCAGCAACTACACCGCCCGCTATGGCGGCAACAGCGGTGCCGTCGTCAATGCCATCAGCAAGTCCGGCACCAACGACTTCCATGGCGACCTGTTCGAGTTTGTCCGCAACGCTGTCTTCAACTCCCGCAACCACTTCGCCACCGTGCGCGACCAACTCAAGCGCAACCAGTTCGGCGGCGTCCTCGGCGGCCCCATCTACAAAGACCACACCTTCTTTTTCTTCGGCTACCAGCAGACCCAGATCCGCAACATCCAGAACGGCGTCAGCGCGCTCGTCCCCACCACCGCCGAACTGAAGAACGGCGACTTCTCCGCCATCCCCACCCAGCTCTTCAACCCGGTCACCAAGGCGCCCTATCCCGGCAACCATATCAATCCCTCGACCTTTGATCCCGCTGCCGTCCAGTTTGCCACCAAGTATCTTCCCACCCCCACTACCGCCAACGGCCAGGTCTTCTATGGCCTTCCGCTCTCGCAGAGCTTCAACGAATACATCGCTCGCGGCGACCAGGCGCTCGGCGGCAACGACCACCTCTTCGCCCGCTATTACCTCGACAAGTACAACAACAATCCCTTCCTCACGCCTTCCAACTACCTCACCACCGTCAGCGCCACGCAGATCTACTCGCACAACGCCATCGTCGGCGAGACCCACATCTTCACCTCGAAACTCCTCAACGAGGCGCGCCTCTCCTTCTCTCGCGTCACGACGAACGCCGGACCGCCGCCCAACTCCATCTCCGCTGCCGACCTCGGCATCCCCGTCTATCAGCCGCCGCAATTCGCCAAGGCGCTCGACGGAATGAACGTCTCCGGCTACTTCAACATCAGCTCCTTCCCGCCGTCCATCATGAACCGCACCGCCTACACGCTCTCCAACGAAGTCAGTTGGACTCACGGCCGCCACAACTTCGCCTTCGGCGGCTCGCTCACCCGCGGGCAAGTCCTGCTCCGCGACGCCTACCTCTACGGCGGCGTCTTCGGCTTCACCGCCGACAACACCGGCAACGCGCTCTCCAGCTTCCTGCTGGGCAGCATGCGCACCTTCCAGCAGGGCGCCGGCGAATTCAAGGACAATCGCGACTACTACTACGACCTCTACGCGCAGGATGACTTCCACGTCCTGCACAACCTCACCCTCAACCTCGGCCTGCGGTACGAGCCCTTCGTCCCCTGGTATGAAGTCAACGGCCGCGTCGAGCAGTTCCGCGCCGCCAACTACATCGCCGGCGTCAAGTCCACGCAGTTCCCCAACGCGCCCGCCGGCCTGCTCTTCCCCGGCGACGCCACCATGCCCCAGTACGGAGTGACGGCTTCCTACCTCAATTTCTCCCCGCGCATCGGCTTCGCCTACGATCCTCTCGGCAACGGCCGCACCAGCATCCGCGGCGGCGCCGGCATTTTCTTCGACTCGCAGCAGGTCGGCATCGAGAACAATCGCTTCGTCGACGTCTCGCCCTTCAGCACTCAGGTCGCCATCACTACGCCCACCGGTACGCTTTCCAACCCCTACGCCGGCATCAGCAATCCCTTCCCGCCGCCGGCCAAGCCGCTGCCCAGCTTCCAGTTCGTGCCCACGCCCATCCTCGTCGTCACCTACGATCCCCGCGCCAACTCCCGCATGGATGCGCCCGTAACCTATAACTACAACCTCACCGTCGAGCATCAGTTCGCCTACGACATCCTCGGCCGCGTCGCCTAAGTCGGCTCGCAGTCCCGCCACCAGACTGAGACTGCAGAGCTCAACCCCGCCGTCTACATCCCCGGCAACGCCCTGTCCACCGACCAGCGCCGCACCTTCAACGGCAACCCGGTCGGCGCCGCGCCCACCGGCTCCACCCAGTACGGCAGCATCGGGCAGGGCACCCAGGACCTCAACGGCAATTACAACTCGCTGCAGATCACCGGCCAGCGTCGCGTCAAGTCGCTGACTATCCTCGCCAATTACACCTACTCCAAGGCGCTCGACGACGTCCCCAACGGTCAGGGCAACGCCGGCGTCGCCGCGCAAAGCCTCTCCGCCCTGCCCATCACCAACCCGCTCCGGCATAAGTTCGACTACGGCCTCTCCGACTTCGATCGCCGCCACATCGCTACCATCTCCTACGTCTGGGATCTGCCCACCCTCACCGGCAGCAACCTGCTAATGCGCGAAGCCGCCGGCGGATGGGAACTCACCGGCATCCTCCGCCGCCAGTCCGCCACCCCGCTCACCCTCACCGCGGGCGCCGACCGTTCGCAAACCGGCCTCAACGCCGACCGCGCCCTCCGCACCGGCGCCAACGTCTACGGCGGAGCCGCCTGCGCCAAAGTCTCCTCCACCTGCGTCAATTACCTCGACCCGACCGCCTTCGTCACCGTGTACACCGCCACCAGCTACCCCCTCGGCACCTACGGCAACACCGGCAAGGGCCAGTTCTACGGCCCCAGCTTCATCGGCTGGGATATGGGCGCGCTCAAAAACTTCCCCCTTACCTCATCCGAGCGCTTCCGCCTCCAGTTCCACGCCGAGTTCTTCAACGTTTTCAACCACACCAACCTCAACAACCCCACCACCGCCGCGAACTCCGCGAACTTCGGCAACATCCAAAGCTCGCAGGATCCGCGCATCGGCCAGCTAGCGCTGAAGTTTATCTTTTAGCGCGCACCCGGGTATCCCAATGTCGGCGTGGCCTCCACCACGCCGAGGACGGGGTGCGTCTCATCCAGTCTTCCCGGTTTTCGCTGTGACCTCCCTCACAGCCCCAGCGCACCCCTCCAGCATCCAATAGCTAAGGAGTTGGCGGCGGTAGCCGTCGTTGGGTGGATATCCGAGGGGTGTACGTCGCCGCAGGTTCTTCTAACCCAAAAGTTCAATTGTTGCCGTCTCGGGGGCCGACTAGTCTGCCCCTCGGGGATTGTGTGGTCATTTCGATGCGCGCATTCAAACTAGCTTTCGCGTGGTCCTTTGCCGTAGCCGCCCTGGCGGCCCTGCGCACGGCCCTCCACATGATCCCAACTCATTTCCTCGGCCTGGCACACGAAATCTACGCTGCCATCAGCTTCGCGATCCCACTGAGCCTGGCCGTTCTCTTCGCCTCCGCTTTCTGGACCACGCTCAAGCGTCTCCCGGCGGCCCGCACCAGCGGACTCCTCGCCAGCCTGGTATCCACCCTGGTGGGCGCGCTCCTCGTCCGCTACCACCTAACGTCCGTTCCCAGCCTCCCCTCGCTGACCCTTGCCCTCGGCCTCATCGGCCTGGCCCTCTTCGCTCGCCGCGAGTCCGCCGCACCTGCCCCGGCCCCCAAGCC
>Ga0102924_1001033_pt1 | contig 32896 bp, 30 predicted proteins | sample PaiPotPPM11metaG_FD_80116 | JGI IMG/M metagenome (GOLD analysis project Ga0102924, IMG submission 80116) | Iron sulfur acid spring bacterial and archeal communities from Banff, Canada, to study Microbial Dark Matter (Phase II) - Paint Pots PPM... ...
ATTAGTCAACCTTGGCAAGGACTGGATCAGCAGCGCAATGCCCAACCTCTGGCTTTTCGGCATGGGGTTGCTATTCATCCTGGTGGTCATGGTATTTCCGCAAGGCGTCTGTGGGTTGGCAGAATCGTGGCCCCGCATTTTGCTGCGCTTCCGCCGCCCCGGCGCGCCGGAACAAACTGCTGGAAGCGGCCTCCATGTGGCTTCAGCCGCTTATGCGAAAAGTTGTGAGGAAGGGCGAGGTGTTGAATGAACCAACCACTACTTCGGGTTGAGAACCTAACAGTTTCGTTTGAGGGATTTAAGGCTTTAGACAGGATGTGCCTTACCCTGATGCCTAAAACCGTGCGGGTTCTGATTGGTCCCAACGGAGCTGGAAAATCTACGCTGCTGGATGCTATTACCGGGCGCGTCCAGCCCACCGCGGGCGAGGTCGTCTTCAAGGGTGAGAACATCACTCGTCTCGATGAACACAAGATTGCCCGCCGGGGCATCTGCCGCAAGTTTCAGGCTCCTGGCATCCTCGATAACTTGACGGTCTACGAGAACCTTGCGCTTGCGGCTTGCCCCCGGCGGGAATGGTGGTTCAATTTGAACCGCAGCGTTACGCCAGCCGTTAGAATCCAGGTGGAAAAAGTCCTTAATTTAATTGGCCTGGAAGAAAAGAAGGACTCGCTCGCCAAGCATCTGGCCCACGGCCAGAAACAATGGCTGGAGATGGGCATGGTTGTCGCCTCGGATGCGGAGTTGCTCCTTCTGGATGAGCCGGCAGCCGGCATGACCCACCAGGAGGCCGCGCAGACAGCGGATTTGATCCGCAGCCTTTCGGACCGTCATAGTTTCCTTGTCATCGATCACGACATGACTTTTGTGGATCAACTTAAGGCTCCGGTGAGTGTTCTCCACATGGGAAGGCTGCTCAAAGAGGGGAGCCTGGAGGAGGTCCGCAGCGATCCTCAGGTGGCAGCAGTTTATCTCGGAAGAGTAGAGGAGGTTTCCAGTGGTTACGCTTAAGGGGGTTTCCGCCGCTTATGGGCTAAGCCGCGTCCTCCATGATATTGACTTGACCGTGGGATCGAGCGAAGCCGTTACCCTGTTGGGCCGGAACGGCGCCGGAAAGACCACCTTGCTGCGAACCATTGTCGGCTTGCATCCCGCGCGCTTGGGCAGCATCTTGTTGGACGGGAGAGACATCACAAAACTTCCAGCGCACCAGCGGGCAGCCCGGGGTGTCGGCTATGTTCCCCAGGGCCGTGGCATTTTCCCACACTTGACGGTGGAAGAGAATTTGCGGCTTGGGTTTGCGGCGCTCCCGTCCGGGAAAAGCATCACTTCCCGGACGGTTCCTGAGCACGTGTACGGTCTTTTCCCGGCTCTCGCCGGGATGCGCAGACGGAAAGGCGGGGTGCTCAGTGGGGGTGAACAGCAACAGCTCGCCATCGGCAGGGCCATGGTTTCCGAACCCAGGCTTTTGATTCTCGATGAGCCAACGGAAGGCATCCAACCCTCCATTGTGCAGCAAATTGGGGAGGCCATCCGTGCGATCCGTAAGGAGTTGAAAACTTCCATCCTGCTCGTCGAGCAATACCTCGAATTCGCATGGTCTGTTGCTGACCGCTTCTACGTCATGCGGCGGGGCCGGCTGGAAGAGCAGGGCAGCACACAGAACCGGGACCCGGAAACCGTGGCACATCTTATGAGTGTCTGACGAATCGTGAGCTTTCGGGAAGCGTGCGTAAGATCGGTCGCGCGAGCCGATTGGGAGCTACTTCGCCAGGATGCGGCGGACGGAGGTTCGCCTGATGCGCAATCGGCGGGCAATCTCGAGAGCAGCAGCTTATCACTGCCAGATTAACGCTGGGAATTTCCATAGCGTTCGCGCGCCCAAGCCCTGGTCAATCTTAGCCAGCCCGTTCTTCCTAATGCTTTCCCTTGTTGAAGTAATTGCGTCAAGATCACCGCTGAGACTCCTGGAAATACCGCGCTCTCCTTCCCCCCTTCGTACTGACCGTGCGATAACCGAAAAATGGCCACGCGGTCTCCGTTGTAGAGCCAGACCTCTGGTACGCCAAACTCCGCGAAGACCGGCAGTTTGTTAATGGAGGGACTTGTGATCTCAATCTCGATTACTAAATCCGGCGGCGGGTCCATGTCAAGATCGACGCGCTCCTTGTTGCGGACCCGTTCGACGTTCTGCACGTAAAAGCACGAGTCTGCCTCGAACCCACGCTCAAGATCCTCGCGCGTGAACGTTGACGCCCCCAATCCTTCCACCTCAATGTTCATCTCATCGGCCAATATCCCGATCAAGTCAGCAATTCTCAGATTGTAACGTTCGTGTTCTGCGGAAGGGCTCATAATCTCCAGAACTCCCCGGTCAAACGTGAGCCGGGGTGAACTGCCATCGCCGTGTTCATACAGCAGGCGCTCGTAAGTTTCCCAGGAAAGGTTGCGCAGAATAACGCGCTGTTCAGGCCGACTCAAAATCGTAGTCATACGTCACTCGCTCGATAAAAGGTGCCAGTCTCATCTATTCTACTTTAAAAAGGGACTCGTCAGTAGAATCTGTGGGCAAGTTGGGGTTCGGGTAGCTTGCCAAGGGAGTGGTAGAGTGCGATTTCCGTGATGTGGAAGGTTCTAAAGCCGTAGGATTTTCTCATGGTGACTTTAACCTTGTTGTTCAGACCCTCCACCACGCCGCTGGAGAACTGCTTTTTCGCCCGGAATTAATTGAGGATCAGCTCGCGGTGCGCACGGAGCAGGCGGGCGATCTTCTTCATCGGCTCGATGCGCGAGCGCCTGGTTTGCCGGCACCCCTCGGTCAGGAACTTGGCCGCCCAAGCGGGTGAGTTGTAGTCCCAGAACTGCTGGAAGTCCTCTTTGAGCAAGTAGGCGCGCACCGTCCGCAGGTTGTAGCGTAACAGGTCCCTCAGCCGGAAGCGCTGCGTCGCCGTCAGGTTCTGCTTCCGTTTCAGGATGCACCAGCGGGCCTTTTTGCGCAGCGGCTCGTGCCCCTCGCGGACCATCGTCCGCGCTTCCTCGCGCGCACCTCTCCCGGATCACCCGCCGGTACGGTTTCCACATGTCCGAACACACAAACTCGATCGGGGCGGCCCGTTCCACCCCGATTATCGCAAAGAACCCTTCGAAGGTCTCAACGGTTCGCTCCTTGCCCACCCAGAGCAGACGCGTGAGGTGGGCATCGATCTGGTATACCAGGGTCAGGTACTTGTGCCCCTGGGCATATTGAATCTCATCGACCCCGATCGCGCCCATCCGCCCCAGCTCGCGATGCGCCAGCCCCCAACCCACCACCCACTCCACCGCTTGGCACACCTTGTCCCAGGAGGTCTGGAACGATTCGGCCACCTCCTTCCACGACAGCTTCCGTGCCCAGTGCGCCAGAAACTGCATGTAGGCCGGCACGCGAAATGCATGTCGTCGTCGCCGCTCGCAATATAGGGCTTGTGCCAGTGGATCTGGCCTTCTGCGCCCAAGGTTCAGTTCGACGAGGAGTGAGGGTGGGTCGTAAAGGGCAGGCGCAAGACCGTGAGCACCTCGCAGGGGATTGGTTGCGCGTTTTGGCGTTACGTGATATAACGCAATAGGTGATGCGGACGTTAGCGTTACGCAGAAGACGGGAGCTGCCATGAGGCGCGCCAATCCGTTCGTCTACGGGGAAATCGTCAAGCGCCCACAGTTTGTGGACCGGGAGCAGGAACTTCGACGTCTGACGCGGGATCTGCGGGACGCTCAAAAGGTCTTTCTGCTCTCGCCCCGGCGCTTCGGAAAGAGTTCTTTGGTGGGGATGGTTTTTGAACAGTTGGAGAAGCAGGGAATTCGCACCGTGACCATTCCGGTGAGCAGCTATTCAAGCTACACGCAGTTTCTTGAGAAGTTCGCGGAAAAGGTCATCCGGGCCGGCGGGCCCTGGCAGAAGGTCAAGGATTGGGCGGAGCGATTCGTGGATCAGGTGAAGCCCCAAGCGGGCCTGGACCTTCAGACTGGGGAAATCACGCTGTCTTTCGGGCGGCGGGACGACCCGGAGCCGCTGGCTCCCGAGGTATTTGCCCTCCCCGGACGCATGACCGAGAAGGGCAATTTCCAAATGGTTATCTGCCTCGATGAGTTCCAGCAGATTACACAGTTTGACGGGGTGTCAGTTGAATCCGCTCTTCGCAGTGCCATTCAGCAACAGCCAAAAGTAGGCTATGTCTTTGCCGGGTCACAACCCTCTCTGATAAAGCAAATGCTAGCTCCCGACCGTCCTTTCCACAAATCGGGGCCGAGCTACTTTCTCGAAAAGATTAACCCTACCGACTGGGAGCATTTTATCCGGGCCAGATTCCGGGAACGGGGCCGGACCGTTAGGGGCGGGACGCTGGAGCGATTGTTTTCAGCCTCGGACCTGATCCCTTACGACGTGCAGCGGATCGCCCACGAGCTCTGGGACCATGCAGAGCTCGCCGGCCGAAAGACGCTCGATCGCAGCGACGTCGATACCGTCGTTCGCCAACTTGCCGTGAGCCAGTCGGATTACTATGAGCGCGCGTGGGAGCAGCTTGCTCAGCGCCAGCGGGCCGTGCTTCAGGCGCTGGCGGCACGTGGCAAGTCGGCGCTTTACTCGGATCGAATCCGGAATGAATACCGCTTGGGCCCCGCCTCGAGCGTCCGAACCGCCTTGGTATCGCTCGGCGAGCAGGACATCATTGGCCGTTACAAAGGGTCTTATTTCTTTGTGGATCCAATCTTCGCCGTGTGGATTAGGGAACTCGGATAGAGAGGGTGAAGGAGGGCTGGGGGTGAACCCTCGATCCTGGTGAAGGGCTCTCCCCAATAGGCGTTAACCTAAGCGGATTTTCAGCCAAAAATGGCGCGTTTTAGGGGCATTGGCTTGTCTCCAAAGAGCCTTCTGAGGCCTTAGGTTAACGCTTATTGGGCTATCCCCCAGCCGTAATCCTCCTTCTGGGCGATCGCTCGAAGACCTTCTTGTGTCGGCGTGGGGTTCACTCCGCATCCGGATGCGATACAGGGTCCAGCGACACACACACTCTCTCTCTCCAGCGTCAGCGGAAACAAACCCGGAAGGTTTAAAAGTTGCACAGCTGAAGCCAACTTCTTAACATGCGCCTGACACCTGTTTATTAGGACGCCCTTTCGATGCTATACTCACCACAACTATGAGGGGGAGCCTGCATGGCAAGACGGCAGTGTCCCATATCCAACCGTTTTCTATGAAAGGTGGTAGTCATTATGTCTTGGGAGATGGCTGTATTCCGGCTTCTTTTTGTTTTAGTTTTCGCAGCGGCGTCCTATCATCTGCAGCCGTTCAATTGGTCTCATGAGAGCTCGGCCATCCTGGGAGCGTGCCTTGGAGTGCTTTTTGTCGGTTTTGAGATGCGGCTGAGCAAGGTTAACCTGACGAAACTCATCGGCGCGGCAGCCGGTTCAACGCTCGGAATTCTTGCGGCTCTCATGATCAGCCATCTGCTGAGCCTAACCGCAATCGAAAAACATTCGGCCTCTTATATCCAAGTAGCCCTCCTGATGCTCATGGCTTATGTGGGCCTGGTGATCGGCGCGGACAAAGGACAGTTGCTGAACCTTTCGGCCATGGGAGGACTCTTTTCCGGGGACCGGCCTACGGGCGGTTCAGCCAAGATTCTGGATACCAGCGTTATCATCGACGGCAGAATTTCCGATATTTGTGAGACCGGATTTGTGGACGGGACGCTGATCATTCCGCAGTTTGTGCTCCGCGAGCTGCAGATGGTGGCGGATTCCTCGGACGCGCTCAAACGCAACCGCGGCAGACGGGGCCTTGACATCCTGCAGCGAATACAGAAGATGAGCGGGGTGGATGTGCAGATCGTGGAAAATGACTTTCCGCAGGTCCGGGCCGTGGACATGAAGCTGATCGAGCTGGCCAAGGTTTACCTGGGAAAGATCGTCACCAACGATTTCAACCTGAACAAGGTCGCTCAACTGCAAGGCGTGACGGTACTGAACATCAACGACCTGGCCAATGCTTTGAAGCCAGTGGTCTTACCCGGCGAATCCATGCGGGTCTTCATCCTGAAGGAGGGAAAGGAGTACAATCAGGGCGTCGCCTATCTGGACGATGGGACGATGGTGGTGGTGGATAATGCCCGGAAAATGATCTCCAAGACCATTGATATCGCCGTCACCAGTGTGCTGCAGACCACGGCGGGGCGGATGATCTTCGGCAAATACGACGACCGCGCCAAGGTTGAGATGATTAATTCGTAAAGAAGCTATCCGCGGTCAGCTACAGTAAAAACGGCCTGGGCTGGGTGCTGATTGCTTGATCTAAATTATGAGCACGCTTGCCATTATTCCGGCCGCGGGTTCTGGTACCCGCATGGGGAGCGGAACGCCCAAGCAATTCCTTGCCCTGGAGGGCGTGCCGATTTTTGTCCACACGCTGCGCAAGTTTATCGCCTCCGATGCCGTGGACGATATCTTGCTGGCGCTGCGTCCGGAGGAGATGACACGGGCTCAGGCGGAAATTGACCGCGAGAAGTTCCCCAGCCCCCCCCACATCACACCAGGGGGTTCGACACGGCAGGAAACGGTGGGGCTGGCACTGAAACAAGCGCCGCCGGGAACCGAAATTGTGATCGTCCATGATGCCGTCCGGCCCTTTGTCGAGCCGGAGATGATCCGCCGGATTGTGGACGCGGCACGGAATAACGGCGCCGCTATTTTTGCAGTTCCCACCGTGGACACTGTGAAACAGGTTGAGCACCAGATGATTATGGGGACCATTCCTCGCGAGCGCATTGCGCTCGCCCAAACCCCTCAAGCTTTCCGCTATGATTTGATCTGTGAAGCTTTCGAAAGATCGCGATCCGAGGGTTACCATGGAACGGACGAGTCCAGTTTGATTGAGCACTTGGGAGGGAAGGTAGCGGTGCTTATGGGCTCGGACCGCAACATCAAGATCACGAAGCCTTCCGACCTGCCGCTGGCCCGGCTCTATATCGCCCAGGAACGGGGGCGATTATGGCAGCCGGACACCATCAGCACACCCGGTCCCGCGTGAAAACTATTCGAAGAAGCGCCAAGACCAACCGCAGAGACTCCGCGCAACGCTTCGAGACAACGGGGCGCAGCCAGGGCGCTGATCAAGTCCATGCGGGTAAGTTTTCCTCCCGCGTGGGTTTTGGGAATGACGTTCACCGGCTGGTTAAGGGAAGAAAGCTGATTTTGGGTGGAGTTGAAATCCCCTTCGGCAAAGGTTCTTTCGGGCATTCGGACGGTGACGCCCTGACTCATGCGGTTTGCGATGCGCTGCTGGGCGCTGCGGCGCTGGGAGACATCGGCCGCCACTTCCCGGACACTTCACCGCGCTGGCGCAATGCCTCCAGCCTTCGCTTCCTCACTGACGTTTGCAAGCTGCTGGATCGTACCGGATTCAGGGTCGTGAACGTGGATGCAACGATCAGCCTGGAGAAGCCTAAGCTTGCTCCTCACATCGATCGAATGCGAACCTGCTTGGCAAAAGCGCTCGGGATTCGGTTGGATCAAGTCAGCGTGAAAGCCAAGAGCGGCGAGGGAATCGGCGAGATTGGACGGAGCGAAGCCGTGAAAGCGGAGGCAGTGGCGTTGTTAATCAAGGAAGATTGACTCTCCGCCTTGTCAAACCTCCTTCACACCCATGCAATTCGTTAGCCCAACCACTGCGGGTTGTGATACGTACCGTCAAACTGGTGGGTGTTCTTGAATGGCTCATACTTCCCGGAGGCGCCCGCAACGGCCGTTTTCTGAAGTAACACCGCTATCTGTTCGTGAGTGAGCGGCTTGAAAGTGCGCGCGGCTTCCAATGCCTGGTGAACGCGGTCCAGGCTCTCCATCCCGTTGATCACCACTGAAGTCGGCAGGTTCATGGCATAGTGTAGGCATTCGATGGGTGTCACCGTCTTGCTCTCCAGAATAATGCCGTTGGCCATCGGCTTCATGCCCAACACTCCGATTTTATGTTCCACCAGCACTGGCACAACTTTCTTCTGAAAACTGTGGTAGTGGGCATCCATGATGTTGAGCGGCATTTGAACGGCGTCAAATGTAAAGTTGTGGGCGAAGGCGGTGTGCAACATCTTGAGATGAATATCCGGATCTTTGTGTCCGGTGAAGCCGATGTAGCGGATCTTTCCCGCCTTTCTGGCTTCCATCGCCGCATGGATAGAGCCGTCCGGGCCAAAGATGCGCTCCGGGTCCGTGGGCCGGATGACCTCATGAAATTGCAACAGGTCAATGTGATCGGTTTGTAAGCGACGCAAGGAATCATCAATCTGCTTGGCTGCCACGCTCTTCACCTGTCCGTCAATCTTGGTCATCAGGAAGACTTTCTGGCGGTATCCGTCACGCAGCCCTTTGCCCATGCGGATTTCGCTCTCGCCGCCGTTATAATCCCAACAATTGTCCATGAAGATAATCCCGTTATCGATGGCGGTGCGAATAATCTGAATGCTCTCGCTCACCTCTTTCTGGATTCCGATGTGATAACCGCCAAGACCAATGGCTGAAACCTTTTCACCCGACCGTCCCAACGTGCGGTAGGGCATCGCGCCGCTGGATGCCGCGGCCAATTTCTGCCCGCCTTCAAACAGCTTGCCTGCCGCGCCGGCTCCGGCAACGCTCAGCGCCATTTTCTCAAGGAACTTGCGGCGATCTTGTTTTTCGCTCGTCATGGGAAGTGGCCTCCAAATCAGTTTGGGTTCAAACGAAGAATGGAAATCCGGGCAACCCTTCACGCCGCGAATTCAACTTATATCTTACTTCATTCGCAACCGGGCCGCAGCATTGCTATCGTCCTGCCGGCGCCGAGGACGAGTGAGCGCGGCGCAGGGCAGATTGCACCATCATGAATTCCCCAACCTTATTCAAATCGAGCATTCCCACCAGGTGGCCGTCATGCTCGACGGGGACGGAGCGGGAACGCGATTTGTGAAGAAGGCTGAGGGCATGTTCGAGCATGTCGTGCGAGTCTGCGATGTCAAAATCGCGGCGCATCACATCGCGGACGAGCGCGGAGGATCCGTCCTTAGCCAGAGTTCGCATCATGTCCTCTCGAGTAAGGACACCCAGTACGTGGTCGCCGAAAACCACGGGGAAATCTTGCTGCCAGCCGGCCAGAATGTGGTCGACGGCTTGGGCCAAGGTATCCTCCGGCTTGAGAGTCTGGAAATCCTTCAGCATGACCCGTTGCACGGGAATGCCGCCGAGCGAAGTCTTGATGAGAGCCGTTGAGGCTTCAGCGTCCGCGCCCATCCACACAAAGAGGGCGATGAAAAGCAGGAAAGGATCGCTGAACAATCCAATGAAGCCAAAAACCAGAGCCATGGCTTGGCCGATGTGAGCGGCCCATTGCGTGGCGCGTGTATATTCCATGCGGGTGGCAAGCAAGGCGCGCAGCACCCGGCCGCCGTCCATGGGAAAAGCGGGAAGCAGGTTGAAACCGGCCAGCCACACGTTCACGGCCATGAGCTTTTCCACAAAATCGCCGCCCATCAACCGCACGTTCTCGAATCCGGCATGGATGCCGAGCGCGGTGAGGATCGCAAAAAGTCCTCCGGCGATGACCACATTCACCGCCGGACCGGCCAGCGCCACCACCAGTTCCTGCTTCGGATCTTCCGGCATGCGCTCCAACCGCGCCACGCCGCCGATGGGTAGCAGAATAATGTCCCGCGTCTTGATCCCATACCGCCGCGCCGTCAGCGCATGGCCCAACTCATGCAGAACGACACAGGCAAAAATCACGAGGATGAAGAAAACGCCGCTCGCTGCCGCTGCCAGACTGTGACCTTCATAAAGGTCAGTGAAGAGGATGAATAGAATCAGCAGCAGGAAGGTGGCGTGCATGTAAACCGTAATGCCCGCAAGTCTGCCGATTTTCCATGACCATCGCATCCCATCGCCTCCGCAAGGCTTTCCAGTCCCCACGCCGGGTCGAGGCCCGATCCACTGAATTCAGTTTGCCCTGCTTGCGCCAGGTTCGCAACCGTTTCCTGCACACGCCTCACCACAATACCCATCACGCCTCCGAGATACGGCATTCCTCAATGTGGTTCGAGGACCGGTTGTGTAAGCCCGAAGCAATCGTGACCTTCCTTAACTCAGACATAGGATGAATCTAGCGGCGGCGCGGTGCCGAGGCTACAAAGAACCAAGCCGGCAGCGAACCTGGCGAGAGATCGGTTCTTAGGGTTCGTTCCAAACCTCGATCCTTTGTTTTCATACACTCTTAGGGTTCGTTCCGAAAATCACGTAAGCTTCTCTTTTCGGCGGGATTAAGACCCCGACCTTCCGTTGGGACAGCGAACCGGGTGAGGAGTAGGTTCTGGCCCTTCCGGCTTCTTAGTGAGGCGGTACTGCCTCCCAGGGCTTCAGTATGGGCTGAATACCCCAACGCCACCTTTCCTGACAATTTTTGTCGCCCCGCTCTGCCGATGACCTGATCCCACCATCCCATCCGCTGAGCTGGCACATCCCATTTTCGTTCTGAGGGGACAACCTGGGCCGCGTGCTGTCTCTGGAAGACTGCCGGGGCAAACCCAATTCCCATTGCACGCAACCCATAATCCACTGATTCTAAATAAATTGTGTGGCTTTGCCCCGGAAATCGAAGCAACTTACTCATAATAATTGCCTTAGTTGATTATTCAATGGTTTTACTAATGGCTTTGAATGGGTTTGGTCCTCGAGTCGTCCTTTGTTTTCTATCGAGTTTGGGTTTGCCCCCCTAAACATTCTTTTTCACGCGAACCGCCTCTCCCGGTCTCGAATCGGGTGGGCACAGACCGCGAGCCGCGCACCCATTTTCCACAACGTCTCGGAGGACAATTTTTGTCATCCTAACCTTTCCTCACCCTGCAAAATACCTCTGTTTCGAGCGTCGCAACCGAGGTAGCGCCGGCATTCCTTCGCTCCGCTCCAGGCAGGCTCTGGCAGCAAATGCCGCCGGGACAGCGGCGCTACGGTTCCGAACCCACATCGAATGTATATCATTTTAGCCAAGGCGGAGTGCAGGGATGGAAAAAGTGTTTTGCATCGATGCGATACATTGTATACAGGGGACAGGTGGTCCATGCTTGGCATGGTAAAGATTGTGCCGCTTGGTTGGCGTGAAAATGCACGGGTGGCGACGACACAATACGTGCATAACAATCCCGTGAAGCGAGGACTGGTAAGCCAGCCGTGGGATTGGCAGTGGTCAAGTTGGCGGTTCTACCATCTGAAAGACTCTTCGATTCTGGCGATGGACAGAATGCCTTGAGATCCGACTGGTGGGCGCGACGACATGAACGGCGATGTCGTCGCCACCCGCGAAAACTCAATCAGGACATATCTGACCGTTAGCATGTGAGGCGCTCGGAATGTCCCCCACCATACGCTTCTACGACAAGTCGAGTAAGCCAGAGAAAGCCGACGCCACCGGGGAATTTGGAGCGGAGCAATGTAGCGCGGCGTCTCTGCGCTGCGCTATGCGCTGAGGTGTCACAGCGTTTTAAGAAAGGCAATCAGCGCCTGCTTGTCGCCAGGGGAAAGGTTAAGACCGAACTGGTGCCCCTTCACGGCATACGTTTTTGCGCCGTAGGGTTTGAAGCCCGTGGGGACGTAGTCGTCGCGTGTGCGGCGCGGGTCAAACCAGTCTTCCAGCGTCGCGCACCAGCCGCTGTGCCCGAACATGCTCCGATACCACACGCCTTTGAGCGACGGCACCTTGTAGTAGCCCGTGCCGCGGCGAGTCCTCAGCGCGAGGTTCGGATCGGTGCCGACCGAAATGGGCAGGATGTCGTACTTCTTTTCGGCGCCCGGCGGCGGCGTGAAACCCTCGGCCAGCGTCAGCTTGTTGTTCGTGTAAAGCGGAGGAGTGTGGCAGCCGGCGCAGCCTTCGCGGTTGAAAACTTTCTGGCCGTGCGCCGCCAGCGCATCGAACTTATTGGGATTGGGCGGCGGCTTGAGGGAGTAAACATAAAGCGCAAGGGCGTAGAGTTGCTCGTCGCTATATCGGTCCGGCTGAGTCCGGAGGGGATCCAGCTTGTCGGGGGCGGGCAGCGTCTTGAAGCCGGGAGGGCCATCCGGCACAAACCCGTCGAAGCTGGCAAGATCGTCGCCTCCCTGGTTGAGCGCTGCGTAGCGCATCAGGTCCACGATGCCGCGATGCTGCTGCAAACCGGTGCGGTCAAGATAATGACGGTCCTCGACGCCGATGAGGTCCGGCACCTGAACCGGGAAGAAAGGGCTTGATCGGTGGCGAGCCATTACGCCGGCGGGAATGGCCTCATGGGCGGAGGCGATCTCGCCAGCAGACATCTGGAGCAGGCGCGCCTGCGGGTCAGGATTGAGCCACGGTGCTCCATACAGGCGGTAATTGCCCAGGCGCACGTCCCTCACAGCCTCAGGCGGGAGCTTCCGGAATCTGAAACCCAGCGCCGGATCAAACGGGAAAGTTCCTTGTGCACCTTTGATCACCGTGCCATCCGGCATCAGCCGCGTGTGGCATGAGGCGCACGAAAGGCTGCCGACTTCAACTTGCCCTTTCTTCCTGATGACGTAGCGATAGCCGGGCAGCGTGCCGTCCTTTGCAGACGGGGCCCCGACGCTCGACCACCAGATGGGATTATGCACGTCTGAGGTCGTAAGGACTGCCTTGACCCCCTGGTACCCGATCGACGCGTCGAACACGATCTCCCCGGCCTTTATCCAGTCTGCCTCCGTCTGTAGCGGCGGTCTATGACCCCCGTCATCCCAGACAATTACCGGCTCTTGCTGGTTCAGCCAATCCATGTAGCCGGGCGGCTCGTGGCCGGGGGCATAAATGGGATAGCTTTTGAAGATGGGCCGCACCGGAATCTTGTAATAGTAATCGGAGGAGACGTGCTTGGGCGAGCCGATGGGGTTTGCCAGCGGTACCTCCAGCGTGGCCATCGCCTGATCGTCCCAAGTCTTAGGAATTTGACGTGCGGCAACGACTCGCTCCTGTGCCCGGCTGGGCTGAGTCGCAGTTGTGACGCCCGGCAGCAAGACGAGATAGACCAGAGCCAATGCGCGGCTTACTGCTCGCATGGAAGGCCTCCTGATTGGCTGCCGCCCTGTGCGAATTCGGAGCTAAGGTTTTCCGCCCGCGCTTTCCAGGGCAGCTCGCAGGTAAGGAAAATCGCGAGCCTGCGCCAGAGCCGTCTTGCCGGTTTTGTCCTTCAGGTTCGGATCGGCGCCGGCCTGTAGCAGCGCTGTCGCGGTCTCGGCATCGCCAAAGTCGATGGTCGCCGCATAGAGAAGGGGCGTGTAGCCGAAGCGATCCACCGCATTCACGTCCGCCCCGCCTGCGAGCAAGACCTTCACCACATCCGCGTGGTGGGCCACCACCGCCCAATGCAGCGGGGTCATGCTGTCTGCGTCTTTCTCGCGGACATCGGCTCCGCCCGCCAGCAGGAGCTTCACGGACTCCGAGGTGCCCAGATAAGTTGTTGCTACCATCAAGGCGGTGTAGCCGGACTTGGCTTTCGCGCGCACGTCAGCGCCACGGTCGATAAGCAGCTTCACTTTCTCCGCGTCCGGCGCGGCCATCATGAGGAGGGTAGTACCCTGCGCGGTCCTGCTGTTGGGATTGAGGCCGCCGTCCAGCGCCGTCTTCAGCTCTGCCGCCGTGCCAAAGAGCGCAGTCTCCATCCACGGCTGCAATCCTTTGGGCGAAAGGGCGGTAAGCGGCCGTGGGAGGGCCGGGGTGGCCGCCTTGGGCAGAGCCAGCATGAGCGCAATGGCCGCCCAGCAGGTAGCGTCTGTGGAAAGGAACTGGTCGTGTCCATAGGGAAAGCCGGTTTCCAAATAGGGCGGACTGACAGCGGCGGGCGAGAGCATCCGCGTGTGTACGCGCCAAGCGCCCCGTTCGTCCTGGGTGGCTAGGAGGTATTGCAAGCCTTTCCGCCAGGCCGGGTTGGTGACTGGAACCCCGCCGGCCTCGTGAAGCGCCACCAACGCCTCGCCGGTGGAGTAAGCATCGGGCTGCATGTGGGGGAGCTCGGCCCATCCGCCGCCCGGTCGCTGAAGAGCCATCAGCTCGGCTGCGGCGCGCTTCGTTTCATCTCCAGTCGCGCCCGCCCAGTACAGGCCGAACAGGCGATACGTTGAGTCCTCGGTGGATTGCGGTCGGGCGGTGAGCAACCACGCTTTGGCGCGGGCCAGACGCTCCGCTGTTTCCTGGCGAAGCTGGGCGGGCATATACAATTGGACCGCGCGCGCGGCCAAGGCCGTGGCCGTGAAAAGGCTATAGGATTGTGGCGGCCGGTCATCGCCGGTGGGCCAGTGGCCGTCAGCCCGCTGCCAGTTGGCGACGCGCCGGGCATAGGCGGCGGTGACCAGATTGGGTTGCACTCCGGCAGCATGCGCGGCGATCAGCGCCCACCCGTCCGAGGGCGCCGGATCGATAATCATGGGGTCCTGCACGGCGCTGTCGATGGACGAGAAATCAGGGACCGTCAGCAGTCCTTTGGTAGCCACCTGGCTGGCCACTTTCTCATCGACCGGAATTCCCCGCTCGCGAGCCGTTTGCCAGGCCAGCACCGGGAGAGCGTGGTCGTGGCACGAAAAGCAGACCATGAACTTGTAGAAGCCCGCCGACCCCTGCTGCGTTATGGCAGTGGCGCGGCTCGCGGCCGTTCGAATCTTGCCTGGTGATGCGTTCTGCGCGTGCAGCACCGGAACGAAAAGACAAAACACGAGTGCCTTGAGCACCGTCGAGCCCTTGAAAACCGGGTGTAGACTGGGATTTCCGTTTTCATTTCCTGCCCGACTCTTGATATTCATTTGACCCCCTCCGCTTGCAATCTTCGAGCCGCGTTTCCGCATGAACACGCCTGCATCACGCTCTCTGCGATTCGGGTGTGCGATGAGTTTGAAACGGATTTTCTAATTTGGCTCCCTACTGCCTCACATAATACACCCATCGACGGATTCCAGCGCACTTTTTTTCTTTAGCTGGGTCCAGGGGCACGGGACAGGGTCCCGGAAGATCGGTTAAAGGCCAAACGGCGGCACGTATGCCGCACCCGCCTGTCATCCCGGGCTCTTCTCTTATCATCCTGCGCCCTTCGCCTGTCATTCTGAGCGTAGCGAAGAATCCCGGCATTTCTGCTCAGAGTAAACTCCGCGAACCAACTCCAGTTCGTTCGTTGCCGGTGAAGAGGTCAAATACAGTGATTCTTCGCTCCGCTCAGAATGACGGTACGGGGCGCCTGGCTCAAACTCCCAGACTTCAGCGATGCTAGTAACCGCGGAAAGTGCCTTTCTGTCCGTGGCTGCGCGCTTGCATTAGCATCCTTGCGCCCGGCACGCGAGTCTGTTTATTTGCCGCCTAGTTTGTCAATGCGAAGGTGGCGGAGGATTTCCTCCGCTGTTGTTGTCCTATTGTCCGTAATCAGAATCACTGCTTCCAAGAACGCGATGATAGAGGGAAACGCGGCCAAGAGCGCTTCTTCGTCATGTCCTTGAGTAAGCACACCAAAAGTGTTTGCATGCACTTCTAACGAGTCGAACCGGTAAACAATGTCATAAAGCTTCTCCAAGCCTGATTCTTTGGCGATCTGCTCGACCGTCTTCTTTATTACTATCAGTTTACTCAGTTCAGGCATGAGGGTCGCGGTTACGTTCTCCCCGGTGGATTTCTTGACTATCTTGGCGCGGCCACGGTGCAGTTGAACCTGAGCCCCTTTCGCCAGCTCCGCTGTCGCTGAATACCTAGCGTATTCGGCCGCGCCCCCTTCAGACCGTGAAATCCAAAACAGTCGGAAAAAATCCTCGCAGAGCACACGGCTCAAGATAAGAATCGGCGTCCTCAGATCGGCAATGCGAAAACATGCCTCGCCGATTTGAATTGCACGATTTACGAAGTGGAGAATTATTCTGTCTTGCACCTTGGCTGAGTAGCAGAGGCCCGGGAGATTGGCACGGGCCTTGAGATGATCGATCGTCTGGCGCACCTCAAGAAGGTACTGGTCTTTTGCTTTTCTTGCCACAAACAGTCTCCAACTTTATCTCTGAGTGTTCCCGCAATCCTCGACGGCGTGTGGGGCGACCTTGCTGGCCGGTCACAACTGACCAACGTAGTACGGACGTGTGCTTTGGGTCCGCGGCCTGGCCGCGGAGGTGAGGGGAATCGGCCGTCCGGTGCGGTGCTGAGGCAACAAAGAATCGAGCCCACGAGTCCTGGCGACCGCGAAAAGCCGCGCAACTACAAAACAGGTCCGCCCTAGCCTTGCTTGGTAGTATCTCGTATCGTCATAAGTAGTGCTCCAGAGGCTCAAGTCGTTAGAGTTTGATTTTTCCCTGTTCGAGCCAGTCGGGCGGATGATAGCCTGCGGATCTGACCGCCGGGTGATTCGAGAGCATGAGACGCAGGGCTTGCACGGCTCGATAAGCGGATACCATCAAATCCTTTTGCTTTTTGAAATACTCTTCGTTGTATTCATCTGGGTTGATTTTGTGAGCGGGCGCTTGCCGTTCGGTACGAATCCCCCTGAGCGCTCTGAAGACCGCCGCTAGGGCATTGGGATCTCTAGGATGGTAGAAGGTGTTAAACCATTTCTCGAGAAGCTTGATGGTTTGTTGGCTGATATCTTCGCCGCGCTCGTCTGTAAACGAAATATCGTCCTTGAAGAATGTAGTATTAATGTTCCCGGGAACCAACTTCTCGAGAATCATCGTGAAGTCGTCGTAGCTGCGGAGAGTCGGCCGTAAGAGGTGATTAAAATTGGGCAGCTCATTGCGCTCGTATTCCTTCTTGAAGAGAGGCGGCTTGCCGATCGGGGCGCAGAGAACGTTCACCTGTCTCTCTTCTTCCAACAGGGCTTCGTATATTGAACAGTTATCGGTGAACTCTCCCCGGAGAGTCCTGTCCATGTAGTCCTTGTCCATCCGGAAGTCACCTGAGATCTGATGGGATTCCCAATGCTTCTGATGGCGAGCCGAAAGATGGTGAAGGTAATACAAGAAAACAAATACGGCCCTCCGGTGGCTGCCTGGTTCGTAGGCGTAGCTAAGCGTCTGTACTGAGACTTTTTCCTCTTCTGGCGTATTCGGATCCGAGTAATATTCGTCTCCAATTGACAACCTCATCGAGGTCCCGTCGTCATAGACCCGGTATCGGGGATCTTTCACGTACGCTCCAGGACCGGAAGCTCAAAATAGCATTGATAGAGCTGCGGGTATCCTTCGAAAAGCATTCGAGAGAAGGGCCGGTCGTGGTAATTCTCCAGCTTCTTAACGCGAGGAGCGAGTGTCGCGAGTGTCGGATACAGAACGAGGGCATCCAGGGGTGACGCTTCCAGTGCAGCGATCTGCCGTTCCACGGAATCGTCGAAGGCCCTGATGTGTGGATTAACGTAAAGGGATATAGCCAAGGTCTCGTCTTGGATGAGGGATTTTAATTCCTGCTTGAGATCCGTTTCGCTTATGGAAAATTCTCTAACCAAGGTTGTGGCGGGCAGACCGTTGAAGTCCCCGGATTTATGATATTGCTCTATTACGCGCGCGACGGTGGCCTCAGTTGTATTTGTCACCGCGATAACACCCACATTGCTTAAGGTCGGATGACGCAAGCAAACGTAGCGCGAACCTGTCTTTGAGGTCCGCGGCTTTCAGTTTCAAATCCTCACCTTCTCATCGGCTGGCAAACCCACGCGATCAATGGCCATGCCGCACCGCTTCACCTGTCCGGCAGCAGCCACCATCGGGAAATCGCGCGGCACGCGTAATCCGTTCCTCTAGCTTGTCGCTCGATCTCAGCGAATCCACGGCCACGAAGATGGTGCGCTCATAAAGGAGCGGACGCCACAGCCTGGACGTGCGATCAATCTACGCGCTATGCGGTTCGGACGCAATAGCGAACCGAGCTGGCGAGCGAGAAAAGCCGCGGACCTAAAAATCAGGTCCGCGCTACCCACCGTCGAACAAAACTTCGCCCTCAACGCAGACATCACAAACCGATGTCTGCGCCAGCCGGGCGCCAAGCGATTGTGTTAGAATCCGTCCCCGTAACCAGAATCACCAATCAAGGAGCGCATGAATGGCTGCCCGTCATTTTCCAAAACCTGCCGGAATCCTGATGGCCCTGTTTCTTGCTACGGCTCCGGCCATGGGCCAGGCGCATCCGGTGCGCGCCCGCGAACTGGGCGTTCCGTTTGACGGCACGCCCGGCCCGCTTGACGCCATCACGGATGTGAAAGGCGTCGAAGTGGGCTACACCACTTTGATCTCCGGCAACGGCAAGCTGGTGGTAGGTAAAGGTCCGGTGCGGACCGGCGTTACGGCCATTCTCCCCCGCGGCAAACAGAACTCCGACCCGGTTTTTGCCGGTTGGTTCTCACTGAATGGCAACGGCGAGATGACCGGCACAACGTGGGTGGAGGAATCAGGCTTCCTGGAAGGGCCGGTTATGATCACCAACACGCACAGCGTGGGCGTGGTGCGCGACGCGGTGATTGCCTGGCGCGTGAAGCACGGGCAGCCGGAAGGCTCTGAGTACTGGTGGTCCTTGCCGGTGGTGGCGGAGACCTATGATGGGTATTTGAACGATGTCAACGGCTTTCACGTTCACCCTGCCGACGCCTTCCACGCTCTGGATTCGGCCGCCTCCGGCCCGATTGCCGAGGGCGATGTGGGCGGCGGGACGGGCATGGTCTGCTACGAATTCAAAGGCGGCACCGGAACGGCTTCACGCAAGCTGGCGGCGCGCTATGGAGGCTATACGGTCGGGGTGCTGGTGCAGTGCAATTGCGGCAGCCGCGACCTGTTGCGGATCGCAGGCATTCCGGTGGGGCGGGAGATTCCCGGACCCAAGGTTTGGGCGAAGGCCTTGGGACCGGGCCGTGAGGACCACGGTTCCATCATCATCGTGATCGCCACGGATGCGCCGCTCATTGCGACCCAGATGAAGCGGTTGGCGCGGCGTGCTACTCTCGGCTTGGCCCGCACTGGCAGCATCTCCGGCAACGGCTCGGGCGATATCTTTATTGCCTTTTCCACAGCCAACCCCGGGGCCGCCAAGCCGGAAGGAATCCGCCACATTGAAATGGTCCCGAATGACCAGATGGATCCGCTTTTTGAAGCCACCGTGGAGGCCACTGAAGAAGCCATCGTCAATGCCATGGTCGCTGCCAAAACCATGACCGGCATCAACAATCACACGGTTCAGGCGCTTCCCCACGCCAAACTGCGGGACATTCTGAAGAAATACAATCGCCTGGTGGAACCGGCGCACCCGGCGCCCGCAGGCAACTAATTTTACGTTGTTAGGTTGAATCGGGCGGCGTCAGGGCATGGCTTCAGCCATTGCCAAACCCCACGACCAGAAGAATAGGCTTTAGCCGCTGATGGCTGAAAGCTGATCGCTTTAACTCACGTCCATCCAAATTTTGGTGGCGGATGCCGACTTGCCGGTTTCGTCCGTGGCGGTGATGGTCAGGTTGTGAGTGGCGCCGGTGCTGCCACTTCCTGCATGGGGAAATGTTCGTTCATAATGCACGGTTCCGGCCACCAGGCTGTCATCAGCCAGCGTGAATCCATCCATCTCGGTCACCACCTGGACGATGTTTTGCCCGTCGCTGGCATCGACGCAGACATCGATATTTTGCCCGATTGTAGCTCGTCCCTGGTTCAAGGTGAAACGCATCTGGGTTTGCTCCCGGTTCGCCGCGGCGATGTCAACTGCAAGGGCCGATGGCAGCAGTCCCTCGGTCCGCCCCTATATTCTGGGCAAAACGATTCCCTGCTGCGATTGATACTTGCCTTTCTTGTCTTTATAGGAAATCTCGCAAGTCTCGTCGGACTCAAAGAAGACGATCTGGCAAAGGCCCTCGTTCGAATAGACCCGCGCCGGCAGCGGGGTGGTGTTGGAGATTTCAAGCGTGACGAAACCCTCCCACTCCGGCTCGAGCGGCGTCACGTTGACGATGATCCCGCAGCGCGCGTACGTCGATTTTCCCACACAAATGGTTAGGATGGTGCGCGGAATCTTGAAATATTCAACCGACCGCGCCAGCGCAAACGAATTGGGCGGAACAATGCAGACATCGCCTTTGAACTCCACAAATGAGCGGGGATCAAACTGCTTGGGGTCTACCATGGTACTGTTGACGTTGGTAAAAATCTTGAACTCGTCCGCCACTCGCAGGTCGTAGCCATAGGAAGACAGGCCGTAGGAGATCACCCCTTGGCGTACCTGGCTCTCCGCGAACGGATGGATCATATCTTGCTCGCGGACCATCTTTTTGATCCACCGGTCGTTCTTCACAGACATCAGGCTTGCCTTTCTGGAAATGAAATCAGGCCGGAGCTGCTCATGAAGCACCGGCGTCTGCGATAGTTCGAGCCAGAATCATAATACAAGAAGCTGGGGCGGGCAACTTGCACCCGGGTGGCTCCACATCAACTACGAGCAACCGGCCAAGTGAGCTGCGAGTGACTTGAACCACATTTTCTTGACACTTCCAGACCGGAAACTTACAATCCACAAGAGGAGGGGCAATTGGACCTGGACGACAAATTCAAGAAGTTGATCAAAGAACTGGGGCTTGCTATCAACGAGTCCCTGTCCGAGTCGGACCGGATTGCGGATGTGATCGGCAGAATTCGCGCCGCCGGTTACGACCTCTTTCTGGTTCTTGAAGTCACTATTGGATTTAACAAGCGCGGCGAGCCCGAGCAGGTCCACCGGCAGAAGCTCAGCCCATCCCGCCGCCGTGAGAAAGCCGAGTTCAGGCTGACAACTCAGGACGCGGCATTCCTTCGCGAGCTAAAAATCAGCGTGGATGACGATGGACGTTGATCTCTCTGGCCAATTGCTCTTTATCCTCTGAACTGCACATCACACGGGTCTCTCAAGCTTTCCGGAATAGTTCGGGAAAGCTCTCCTTGTTTTTTCCTCTTCTGCGCTCAAAACATTCTGTTTGTGATACGGTTATTAGGCGGGACCGGCCTGATGATGGCATGGTTTGACGCAGGAATTAACACTATGAAAGCTCTTCCGCCAAGCTGCAGCGCCTTGCAAAGACCGGGGAAAGGCGGCCCGCTCCGGTGAACCAACGATGCTCTCAGGGGGCTTTGTGATTTGATGCGTACAATTCTTGTGACCGGTTGTGCAGGATTTATCGGCTTTCATGTTTCCCGCCGCCTTCTAGCGGATGGAGAACGGGTTATAGGACTGGACAACCTCAATCCCTATTACGATCCCCAGTTGAAGCAAGCCCGCTTGAATCAGCTTGTTCCTCAAGCAGCTTTCACCTTCGTCAAGGCTGACCTGGCCGATCGTGTCCCCATGCAATTGCTTTTCAAGGAGCACAAATTCGATTGCGTCGTCCATCTCGCGGCGCAGGCCGGAGTTCGCTATTCGCTAAAGGATCCGCACGCCTATGTAGATTCCAACCTGGTTGGCTTTGTGAATATCCTTGAGGGCTGCCGTCACAGCGGCGCCGGACACCTGGTGTTTGCATCCTCCAGCTCGGTTTACGGAGCGAATACCCACATGCCTTTCTCCGTGCACGATGGCGCGAACCATCCGGTGAGCCTCTATGCCGCCACCAAAAAAGCCAATGAGATGATGGCGCATTCTTACGCGCACCTTTACCGGCTGCCGGCGACCGGACTGCGCTTTTTCACTGTCTACGGCCCGTGGGGACGGCCGGACATGGCGCTGTTTCTCTTCACTCGCGCCATCCTTGATGGCAGGCCGATTGACGTTTACAATTTCGGTAAGATGCGGCGGGATTTCACCTACATCGATGACATTGTGGAGGGTGTGGTCCGTGTCACGAACCACGTCGCGCAGCCCGATTCTGCATGGAACAGCGACCAGCCCGATCCGGCCTCAAGCCCGGCGCCCTATCGCCTCTATAATATCGGCAACACCCAACCGGCAGACCTCATGGACCTGATCGAAGCCGTGGAAAAGAAACTCGGCAAGAAGGCCCAGAAAAATTTGCTGCCGATCGAACCCGGTGATGTGCCAGCGACCTGGTCAGACGTGGAGGACTTGGCGCGGGACACGGGCTTCAAGCCGCGAACCTCTATTGAAGAAGGCGTCAGCCGCTTTGTCGATTGGTACCGGGACTACTATGGCGTGTGACGGCCCGAACCAGGAATCCCACTCTTCCATTGATTAATCTCTTACGTCAAGGACGCTTGCATTCATGTGCGGCATCACCGGATTTGTGGCGGCCGGAGGGAACGGGGAAGAAATCACGGCCCGTATCCATCGCATGGCATCTACTCTCGCCCACCGGGGTCCGGACGATTCGGGCGTCTGGGTGGACGCGGCGGCGGGCGTGGCGCTCGGCCACCGGCGGCTCTCAATTGTCGATCTCTCGCCGCAAGGCCATCAGCCGATGCTCTCCGCTTGCGGCCGCTACGCGATGGTCTTCAACGGCGAGGTCTATAACTTTGCCGAACTCCGCAGTGAGCTTGAACCGCAAGGCCACGCTTTTCGCGGCCATTCTGATACCGAAGTCATGCTCGCCGCCATTTGCCAGTGGGGCCTTGAAGCGGCCCTCCAGCGCTTCACCGGCATGTTCGCTTTCGCGCTCTGGGATCGAAACGAGCATGTTCTCTATCTGGCGCGCGACCGGTTGGGCATCAAACCAATCTATTACGGCTGGGCGGGACGAACCTTCCTTTTTGCATCCGAACTGAAGGCCATTCGCGCGCATCCCGATTTTACAGCTCAGGTGGATCGTGGCTCGCTGGCGCTGTTTCTCCGATTCAGTTGCATTCCTCAGCCTCACTCGATTTATCGAGGCATCGGCAAGTTGCCCCCAGGCTGTATGCTTTCTCTCAAACTGTGCGAGTCAGGCGGAAGAGGCCCTGAAAGGGTTCAGGCTTATTGGTCGCTGGCCGAAGTTTCGAAACAGGCTGCGCAGGAGCCTTTCAGAGACGATCTGCAAGAGGCAGCGAGGGAGTTGGAGCTGCTGCTGCGAACTGCGGTCCGCCAACGCATGATCGCCGATGTTCCGTTGGGCGCGTTTCTCTCTGGGGGCATTGATTCCTCAACGGTTGTTGCGCTGATGCAGGCGGAAAGCAGCCGTCCCGTAAAAACGTTCACCATCGGATTTCATGTTGACGCGTTCAATGAGGCCGTCCACGCCCAAGCCGTAGCCGCTCACTTGGGCACCGAGCATACTGAGGCCTACGTAACGGCGGATGAAGCCTTGGCCGTGGTGCCGCGTCTGCCCGCATATTATGACGAACCGTTTGCGGACTCCTCGCAGATTCCCACCTATTTGGTCTCGGCGTTAGCGCGCCGGCACGTGACGGTAACCCTGTCCGGCGACGGCGGGGATGAGTTGTTCGGTGGATATGACCGCTACGCGATGGGGTCCAAGGTGTGGATGATTCTGCGCCTGGCGCCGTACCGCTGGCGCCGCCTCGCCAGGCGGATGCTCCAATCATTTTTGGGATTCAACGAAGACTCGCAGCCAACCCTTCCAGCAAACCGGCCAGCCAGCTCACGCCTGGGAGAACTGCAAAGCAAAGGAGGAAGGATGGCGGCGCTGCTTGCCGCGAAGCAGCTTGAGGACTTTTATTTTGCATCCTTTTCCCATTGGCAGGATCCGGCAACGGTGATGGAAGGGTACGAAGAGAGCGCAACTATTTTGAGTGGACTGCCGCTGTTTCGGGACATTCGCGGTATCGCGCAGCGCATGATGTTTTTCGACACAGTTTTCTATTTGCCGGATGACATTCTGGTGAAGCTTGACCGCGCCAGCATGGCCGTGGGCCTGGAGTCTCGCGTTCCCCTCCTCGATCATCACGTGGTAGAATTCGCGGCGCGTCTTCCGCTTTCGCTCAAGATTCATGGGGGACGAACTAAAGGGGTGCTGCGGGAGATATTGCAAAAATACCTGCCCGGAGAGCTCACCGGGCGGCCGAAGATGGGCTTCAGCGTTCCGCTCGGAAATTGGCTGCGCGGGCCGCTCCGGGACTGGGCGGAGTTATTGCTGGGTGAAACGCGCCTGCGCAACGAGGGCTTCTTCAAAGTGGGACCCATCCGGCGCTTGTGGCAGGCCCACCTTGCCGGAAGCGCTGAGGCGCCATACCAATTGTGGGACGTGCTCATGTTCCAGGCGTGGTGGGAGTATTGGCGGAATGGCCATGCGAAGTGAGACGGACCCGGTTCAGGACTGAAACGGGTGGGCTGGCTTTTCACTTTGCGGCCCCTTGCGCCTTGGCGAGAAAGTTTGATTTTTGCGCTCTTGGAGACTCTAGCAAAAGCACGAATTAGCATTCATCCGTAGAAAGGTACCATGAATCGAGCGCCGGAAAAGGCAAGCTGGGTCCCTTTTGGGATCGGTTTCGTCAAACCGCACCACTATCTGGACATGTTGCGTGTGGCTTGGGAGAACCGCTCGAGCCTTGGGTATGCCTGGCGCATCTTGCAGCACGGCGTGTGTGACGGCTGTTCGCTGGGCCCTTACGGACTTCACGATAACACCATGAAAGGCGTTCATCTGTGTATGACGCGGCTGAAATTTTTGCGCGTGAATACCATGCCGCCGCTCGATCATTCCCTGCTTCGAAACACCGAACCGCTTCGCCGCCTGCCCAACATGGAGCTGCGCAATCTTGGGCGGTTGGCCTATCCCATGATTCGCCGCAAGGGCGAAGCCGGGTTTCACCGCGTGAACTGGGACGAAGCGCTCAACGTCATCGCGGAAGCAATTCGCCGCGCTGAGCCCAACCATCTCGCCATCTACAACACTTCCCGCGGCCTGACCAATGAGTCCTACTACGTCGCCCAGAAAGTGGCGCGGGTCCTGGGCACAAGCCACGTGGACAACGCCGCACGCCTGTGCCACGCGGCCTCCACCACCGGCCTGAAGCAAACTATCGGCGTTGGGGCTTCCACGTGCTCTTGCTCGGATTGGATCGGAACGGACCTTATCGTCCTGGCCGGGTCGAATCTGGCCAATAATCAGCCCGTCGCTATGAAGTATCTCTACTACGCCAAGCGCAAGGGCACGCGAATTCTTGTGGTGAATCCATATCGCGAGCCGGGTCTTGAGAATTACTGGATTCCCTCGGTCACCCGCAGCGCCGTTTTCGGAACCCACGTCATGGACGATTTCTTTCAGGTGCGGGTTGGCGGCGACATCGCATTCTTCGATGGCGTTCTGAAATGCCTGATCGAACGCGATTGGCTGGATCATGATTTCATCCGCGCTCACACCCAAGGTTTTGAGGATGTGAAGCGGGCCGTGACCAGCCTTGCCTGGGAGGAGATTGAGAAGAGCGCGGGCCTGGGCCGGGATTCAATGTTGCGCTTTGCCGAAGCCTGCGGGAAGGCCAGAACTGGCATCTTCATCTGGAGCATGGGCCTCACCCAGCACCGCTTCGGAGTGGGGAATGTTAAATCGCTGGTCAACGTGGCGCTGGCGCGCGGATTTCTGGGCCGCGAGCACTGCGGCCTGGTACCCGTTCGCGGGCACAGTGGGGTTCAAGGCGCAGCGGAAGTGGGCAGTGTGCCTAACTCGTTCCCCGGCGGCCAACCGGTGAATGAGGAAACCGCCAAGCATTTTTCCGGGCTTTGGGGCTTTCCTGTCCCTTCGAAACCCGGCATGACCGCCGCCGAGATGGTGGACGCGGCCTGCCGGGGCGAACTGGACGTGTTTTACATTCAGGGAGGGAATTTTCTGGAGACGTTGCCCGATCCTGCGCACTCGGGGCAGGGACTGGCGCGCGTTCCCTGCCGGGTACATCAGGATATCTTCCTCAACAGCTCCATGTTTGCCGGGCCTGGTGAGGTTGTGGTGCTGCTCCCAGGGCAAACCCGATACGAGCAGGCTGGTGGAGGAACTATTACCAATACCGAAAGGAGAATTCGCTACTCTCCCGAAATTCCCGGACCGCGCTACGGCGAAACCAAGCCCGAATGGGAGATTCCCATGCTCATCGCGGAGCGGGCGCTCGGGCCGGAAAAGCGAGGGCTGATCCATTTCAACAATACCCAGGAAATTCGTGACGAAATGGAGCGCGTCATCCCCATGTATCGCGGCATCGGCGGCTTGCGACAGGAAGGCGAATCCGTCCAATACGGCGGGCCTCTGCTGTGCACGGGAGGAAATTGCCCAACTCCAGACGGCCGCGCGGTGTTTACGCCAGTTTCGATTCCGCCTTCCGGCCCTGATGACACTTTCTTCCTCACCACCCGGCGCGGCCGGCAATTTAATTCCATGATCTTTGGTGGGAAGGACGCGTTCAGCAACGCCGGCCGGCAGGATATTCTTACTTCAACTCAGGATGCCAAGAGACTGGGACTTGCCACAGGTGCCCGGATCAGGCTGGTTTCGGAGGTGGGAGCAATGGAAGGAATTTGCCGGCTGGCGGACGTGGCGCCTGGAACATTGCAAGCTTATTGGCCCGAAGCGAACATTCTATTGCCAAGAATCCTCGATCCTGGCAGCATGGAGCCGGATTATAATGTGCGAGTCCGCATCGAGAAGGTTCGGTGAAACCCGCAGACCTGGGGATATTCAACGTTGGGGGAATCTCATCGCGCTATGGGATGGCCGAGTCGGACGAGGTGGCCGTCTGGGTGCCGTCGGTCCGGATGATAAAGGTCTGGTCCGAGTAGTAGTACGAATTTCCCGTAATGCCAAGCTGAGAAGGATTAGCATTCAGCGTATACGCCTGATAAAACCCATTCGAATCGGGCGACCCCGGCGAATATACCAAGGTATAGCCGTTCTTTTCGCCCGATGCCAGAACGCTATCAATGATCCCTGCGGCGGAAAAAGTCGGCTGACCGCCCCCAGAAGGAGGCTGCAGGACGACTAGGGCCGAGGCAAACCCTTGACCGTAATCCGAAATATAGGTGATATTTGCTTCGTTGATTGCCCGGCAACTTTCGACCGCCGAAGCTTGGTTGGCGGCAATTCGGGCGCGCAAATAGTTGGGTACAGCAATGGCAGCGATGATGAGGATGATTGCCACAACTAATAGAAGCTCGATTAGGGAGAAGCCTTTCTCGCTGCCCTTCACGTCAGTACCTCCTGGCCATTTGCCCGGCAATTTTCGACTTGCCTTAAGATTCGCTATGGCTGGCAATGGATTGCGCAACTTTGAGGCCAAGATGAGCTTCGGGGTTAAACCTGTAATTATCTGATTTTAATGTATTTATCTGAATGCCGTAAACTAATGGCCGGAATTTTACATAAAACCGGCGACCGGAATGACAAAAAAGGTCACTTCTGAACCAACTTTTGACCTTGCAAGGCCAAACTCATAGCATGGTGAACTTACAATGAATCGACCTTCCCGACGTTTGTTTCTCCAACAAACGGCTACACTTACGGCTTCGGTGCTGGCCGTTCCATTCTACCCAAGTCTCTTGGAATGCGCCGGTCAAGGGCCGTCGCACCCTCAGCCTGATATCCAATTTCCAACCAGTTCCAAGGCCCGGCTGGCCGTTGCTTCCTATCCATTTCGCGCCTACATCACGGGCGGAGCCGGCCGGCCCGTGCGCAAACCCAAAGCCCCAGCCATGACCTTGCTCGACTTCCCGGGAATGGTCGTGAAGCGATTTGGCGTGCACGGCGTCGAGCCGCTCGCTGCGCACTTCAGCTCCACCAGCGCGTCCTACTTGGGCCAATTCCGCGAGGCCGTGGAAAAGGCTGGAGCGTATGTTGCAAACATCCCACTGGATGAGCGGTATAGCTTCTATCATCCCGATGCGGCCGTCCGGCAGAAGGCGGTTGAAACCGGAAAACATTGGGTGGATGTAGCGAAGGCGATTGGCTCGCCCAGCATCCGGGCGCACATCGAGGGAGTGAGAGGCGTGAAGCCGGATGTGGACCATGCCGCGCAGAGCCTCACTCAACTGGCGGACTACGGCGCATCCCGCAACATCGTGATTAATCTCGAAAACGACGACGCCGTGAGCGAGGATGCATTCTTCATCGTTCACATCATCGAAAAAGTAAACCACCCGTTTCTTCGTGCCCTGCCGGATTTTGCGAATTCCATGCAGTCGGGCAATGCCGACTTTGACTACCGGGCCATCACCGCCATGTTCCATCATGCCTACAACATTTCCCACGCCAAGTTCGGGGAAATGACGGATCATGGCCGCTATGTTTCAGTGGATGTGGCAAAGACCATGGGGATCGCCAAGGCGGCGGGATACAGGGGATACTTCTCAATGGAGTGGGAGGGCCCGGGTCAGGACCCGTTTGCAGGCACGGCGAGCCTGATCAAGGAGTGCCTGAAGGACCTGAGTGTAGCATTAACTTGAGCCGCAAGTGCTTCCCCATCGTGATGGTTGCAAGCTGGCCCCCCGAGCCAACCCATCGTGCCGGATTTTTCATGCGGCTTCCATGCGAACTTGTCATCCGGCAGGCGTTCGAGCGTCTTGCACAAAAAAGATTGCTATGGGGGTAAACCCAAACTCCATTGAAAACAAAGGATGACTCGAGGACCAAACCCATGTAAAGCCCGCGAGCAAAGCCACTCGAATTCGACTAACCCATGTATTATGAGCAAGCTGAGTCGATTTCGGGAGCAATGTCATATAATTGACTTATAATCAATAGGTTAATGGACCCGCGAGGAGTTTCAAAGACAAAGTTAGGGTGGTTTTGGCAGCGATCAGCATCCTGTATGAACCTTGCTCCGCCATTGCCGATTGATTGTGCCGGAGCGGATGCCCCATCTGCGCTAACAGCACTTTGAAATAATAGGCATGAAAACATTTTGGATTTTCTTCAGTTTCGTCTCATTCGCCCTATTGGCCAATCCTGTTCTATCTAGGGGACAGAAGGACCAATCCACAGGGCAGGCGCCTCAATCCGCGCCGCAAGCAGTGCAGAAGGATTCCAGCCAAGCTCTGCTTTCCCAGGCTGACTCAGTTCTGAAAGAGATGAGCCGCATCACCGGCTTGCCCATCAAAGGGCCATTGAAAAAGCAAGTGGTCAACCGGTCTGAGATCCGGCAAATCATCACCGCCAAGCTCCATTCGGATTACACACCCGAAGAACTCGACGAGCAGGAGGCGGCGTTAAAGGCATTCGGCCTGGTTCCGGCTGATTTTAATCTGGCCAAATTCCTGACTGATTTTTACACGGAACAGGCCGCCGGCTTTTATGATCCGAGGACGAAGACCATGTACATAGCAAGCTGGGTGGCGCCCAGCCAGCAGAACATGGTGCTGGCCCATGAGTTGACTCATGCCCTGCAGGATCAGAACTTCGATCTTCAGAAGTATATCCAGGCCGTGAAGGATGATGACGATGCCAGCATGGCCCGGATGGCAGTGGTGGAAGGCTATGCGACCGCCGCCATGATTCAGGAATTAATGGGCTCAATTCCCCTGGCGAAGATGCCTTCGATGCAGCCTTTTATGGCCATGGCAATTCATCAAGACGCCGCCGAATTCCCGGTCTTTTCAAAAGCGCCATTCTTCTTTCGCTTCCAGGCTCTGTTCCCGTACTCGCAAGGGCTGGACTTTGTGCAGAAAGACCTCGCTCGCGCCGATTGGAAAGGGCTAGCCGGACTGTTTGCCAAACCGCCTCAAACCACGCAACAGATTTTCGATCCGGCCCTATACTTCAGCCATGCCCCTGTGGCCCAGCTTGATCTGCCCCAGCCCCCCGTTCCGGCGCGCAAGCCGAAATTCCGCAAAGTGAATGAGAATACCTTTGGTGAGCTTGGTTATTATTGCCTTCTGGCCCAGCTCATTTCCGAAAACGAAGCCAAGTCGCTATCGCCGGCTTGGGCTGCGGATCGCTATGCGGTCTATGAAGCTCCCAAGAGCCGTCAGCTTGCTTTGATCGCGCGGACCGTTTGGACTTCGCAGAGAAAAGCAGAACAGTTCTTTAAGGACTGCCAAGCGATCCTGCGCAAGAAATATGGGACCGGATTGAAGGTAAATTCATCCGGGACGGAAACGTTTATTGCTTCCATCCCATTGGGCGAAGCCGTCATCATTCTCAAGGGCAGGCAATGCATATTCGGCGAAGGAATCTCCAAGGGCCAGGAAATCAAGTTTGAAAAATGGGCTGCTTTACTCAAGGATACGGTCATTTCGCCCGGAAATCAGATTGCGTCCATGCCCTGAGACGGCAGAACCTGTAGGGTTAAATTGACGAAGGAGATTTATTCAATATGCCAGACAGCAGAGAATACGGCGGTACCAGCCGGGATACGCTCAATTGCATCCGTAAGGACCTCGAAGGCATGGGCATCAAACTGCCCGAAGGGGACAACGGCACGATCGAGTACCAAGGCGTGAAGTTGTCCGTCACCTATTTCGAGGCGGACCAAAAGTTAGCAGTAAAAATTTTGGATAGACCGGTGTTCGTTCCGGAGTCGATGCTGTGGCAACTTCTGGAAACCCGGATTCAGAAATGCAAGCCAAGCGCTTAGTGCGTACGTCACAAAATGGAAAAGTTTCTCCCTCCCGCGCAAGCGGGGGTCCATCTGCAAAGCGCGAAACCAATGGCGCATTTTGGCATGAATGAATTTCTTATTCACAACCGCGGCGGAGTCGAGTGGCTGGAGTCGTCTCGTTTCGCAGCAATGTCTTGGTTGATTCATGCCTTCAGCACACGCATGGCCTCCGGAAACGGCGCTAGAGGCCGTGACCTGAACCTTGATACGCCCAAAGGGACGGCGGCTCGCGCCCTACTTGCCAATCGGCAGAAATTCATGAGAGCAATTGGAACTGCGGATCTTAAGCTTGCCGCTGTTCATCAGATTCATTCGGACAAAATCCTTGAGGTGGGCGCGGGTCAGGATGGCCGCCTCGCATTCGGAGCGCCAGGCTATCCGCAATCATCGGCCATGCCGGACGAATGCCAGGCCGATGCGTTGGTTACCCAGCGGCCCGGTGTCTTGCTTTCCATTCGCGCGGCCGATTGCATGCCCATCCTGCTTGCGGATGTAAAGAAACGAGTAGTGGCTGCGGTCCATGCCGGACGGCGGGGAGCTTTGAACCGGATTGGCGAAAAAACCGTTGGAGAAATGCAGCGGGTTTTTGGCTCACGGCCGCAGGACATTCTGGCTGCCGTTGGGCCTTCGATCGGCGTGTGCTGCTACCGGGTGGGGCCTGAGGTGGTCGATGCCTTTTCTGGAGCCTTCGTGAACTCCGATGAATTCATTGAGCGCCCCGCAATCATGCCCGGTGACGCTCTGAAGCCGCCACCGCCCAGCTTCCTCTCGCGGTTTCCACCCGGACATGATCCCGGCCCCGAAACCGCCTTCAAGCTGGATCTGGCCGCGGTGGCGCGTTGCCAACTTGAAGCTGCAGGAGTTCCACGCAAAAGTATTTTGATTTCCGGCGCCTGTACCTCCTGCCAGAATGACCGGTTCTTTTCCTACCGCAAGGAGGGCGTCCGCGCCGGACGCATGATGGCCGTGATTGGCATCCGGCCAGATCGCTGATGATGGATTCTCCCGTCCTCCTTTTTCTTCGCAAGAAAGGTCAAAGCTAATGGCAAGAATGGGAACCAGTGTCCAGGAACCGGCCGCCGGCTGCATCGGAACTCCGGTGAAGACGGCCGGGCTCACCGGCTGGCGGCGCATCTTCCGTTCCCTGCACTACCGCGACTTCGGCCTGTTCTGGACCGGAAATTTTCTCTCGAACATCGGCACCTGGATGCAGAACCTGGCCGTGGGATGGCTTCTCCTGGTGCTCACCAACTCCCGCTTTCTGCTGGGGCTGAACGGATTTCTTTCGCTGGCGCCCGCCATGGTTTTCTCTCTGCCGGGCGGCGTCATTGCTGACCGTCTGAACCGCCGCAAGCTCATGCTGTGGTCCCAGTCCGCCATGATGGTGCTGGCTTTCATCCTGGCGGCGCTCACCTCCTTCCGGATTGTGACCGTTTGGGAAATTCTGGCCATTGGCTTCTTCACCGGCGTTGCGACGGCGCTGAACAATCCGGCTTATCAGGCGCTGGTTCCGGACTTGGTGCCGCAGGAGGAGTTGCTGAACGCCATCGCCCTCAATTCAGCGCAGTTCAACATGTCACGCGCGGTGGGGCCAACGCTGGCGGGCGTGGTGCTTGGAACACTGGGCATGGCGGCCTGCTTTTACTTGAATGGCGTGAGCTTTCTGGCGCTGATCGTTGCGCTTCTCATCATTGTTGTTCCGGCGCGCGCTTCCGATATTGCCAGTTCCTCCGTCTGGCGCGGAATGGCGGAAGGTTTGCAATATGTCCGCAGCCAACGCCTGGTTCTGGTGCTCCTTTCCTTGCCGGTGGTCCTGAGTCTTTTTGGATTTCCCATCCTGATTCTGATGCCCGCCTTCGCGCGCGATCAGTTGAAGCTGGGGGCCGCAGGCCTTGGCTATTTGATGGCCGGCGGCGGCCTTGGCGCGGTGATTGCCGCGTTGGCTTTAGCCACTCAGTCCACCATCAAAAGTAGCCATACCTATGCAGTGGCCAGCGCCATCGTCTTTTCGGTAGCAATGGTGATTTTTTCCCGCACCCATACTTTCCTCGCCGCCTTCTTGTGGTTGCTGGTGGTCTTCGCTGGGTTCGTGGTGGCTTATGCCCTTACCAACACCATGCTTCAGATAATAAGCCCTCCCGAATTTCGCGGCCGGGTCATGGGCTTCTATAATGCCGCCACCATGGGACTTGGCCCCATTGGCAGCCTGCAAGCCGGAGCCATCGCCCAGGCTTATGGCACCCGCTTCGAGCTTACCCTGAGCGGCATCATCTGCCTGGTCTATTTCTCCTTGCTCCTGATCTTCCTGCCACGATTGACCCCCCACACTTAGTACCATATTTCTTAAATACACTAACGTATTTGATTTGCCCTGCTGAGCCGCATTAGAATAACATGGGTAGGCATGGAGGACTTCCATGCCAAGGCCCAGCCCGTATCGAAT
>Ga0102924_1001034_pt1 | contig 32890 bp, 27 predicted proteins | sample PaiPotPPM11metaG_FD_80116 | JGI IMG/M metagenome (GOLD analysis project Ga0102924, IMG submission 80116) | Iron sulfur acid spring bacterial and archeal communities from Banff, Canada, to study Microbial Dark Matter (Phase II) - Paint Pots PPM... ...
GGCGGGGATGACGGCCGCTCCGACGGCCAGGTGCAGGACGACCAGCGCGATGGCCGCCGACGTGGTGGTGGCCGCGGTGAGCGGCAGGGCCAGGGACACGGCCAGGAGGAGCAGCGCGGCGGCGGTCCACGCCGCGCGGGCGCGCGGGGTGCGCCGCTCCAGCAGCGCCAGCAGCAGCCAGCCGAGCAGCCCGGCCACCAGGGCGGTGCCGACGACCTGGCCGGCCACGACGGTCTGGGGGTGCATGCCGCCGAACCGGATGCTCAGGCGGACGCCCAGCAGCGGAACCTCGAGGGCCCAGACGGCGGCCGCGGCCGCGGCGCCGCCCGCGGCGCTCAGCGCCCGGGCCTGGGTCCGGCGGACGTCGCGGGTGGCGGGAGTGGTGGTGGTCGCGGTGAGCATGGCGTTCTCCTTGCCTGGTGGCCTGGTGGCCTGGTGCGCGGCGCCGGGTGGCGCCGCCGACTTCGAGACTGCGCCGGGCCGCCGTAATCGGGCATCGGCCGGCCGCGGACCGCCGGCCTGCACCGTGCGCAGCAGTCGCGTACTGCAGCCGCAGTACGCCGACCGACTCCGCGACGACGATGGCGCCGGCGACGCGCCGTTATACGCTCCAGACCGTGGGCAGCAGCGGCACGGCGTGGCCGCCGCCGCGCTGGCGGAGCGCGGCGGGTATCACGCTGGTGCTCCTGCTCACCATGATCGGCTGCTACGTGGAGGCCAACCCCGCGCATTCCTACGGGGGCCTGCACCTGACCAGCCATCCGCCGCTCGCCGCGTACCTGCTGGTGGCGCTGCCCGCGTTCGCCCTCGCCGGGCGCGACCGCGTCCCGGTCGCGGTGTTCGCGGTCGCGGCGGCCGCCGATGTGGCCTGGGCCGCGCTCGGCCAGATCGACGGGGCCGCGCTCGTGCCGGTCATCGTCGCGCTGTTCTGGGTGGCGCTGACCCGGCCGCGCCACGTCGCGGTCGCGGCGGGGCTCGCGGGGGCGACGGCCATCTTCGTGACCGAGGGGGCCCTGGGCCCGTTCGGCTGGTTCGGCGGCCCGAACGCGACCATGTGGCCGGAACTGCTGGCCGCGGGCGCACTCGGCGGCTACGTCGCGGCGCGCCGGAAGTGGCTGGCCGCCGAGCGGGACCGGGCCGCCCAGGCCGAGCTCACGCGGGAAGAGGAGACCCGCAGGCGCGTCGACGCCGAGCGGATGCGCATCGCCCGCGAACTGCACGATGTCGTGGCCCACTCGATGGCGATGATCAATGTGCAGGCGACCGCGGCGACCGTGCTGCTGACCGACGACCCGGCCGGCGCGGCCGACGCGCTCCAGGCCATCCGCGGCGCCAGCAAATCGGGCCTGCGCGAGCTGCGGGCGATCCTCAAGGTGCTGCGCCAGGTCGACGCCGGCGACCCGGTGGGGGCACCCGATCTGCGCGACATCCAGACCCTGGCCGACGCGGCCACGGCGGCGGGCACGCCCACCACGGTGCGCGCCGCCGTCCCGGCCGCCCCGCTCCCGCCGCCGGTGGCGCTGGCCGCCTACCGCATCGTGCAGGAGTCGCTGACCAACGTGGTGCGCCACGCCGGCGGGGCGGCCGCGACCGTGACCGCGCGGCAGGAGGGCGGTGACCTGCTGGTCGAGATCGTCAACGACAAGGCGGCCGGGCCCAGCGCGTTCGGCGACGGCGCCGGGGCCGGGCTGGCCGGGATGCGCGAGCGCGCGGCGTCCCTGGGCGGCACCCTGGCCGCCGGGCCGCGGCCCGGCGGCGGCTTCGCCGTCCAGGCCCGGCTCCCGCTGACGCCCGCGACCGGCGCACCCCCGCCGGCCCGCGGCCCGTCCGGCGGTCCCGAGCCGACCGTGGGCCCGCGGGCCAGGCCGATGGCGGGGCCGGCGTGATCAGGGTCCTGCTCGCCGACGACCAGGCCCTGGTCCGGGCCGGATTCCGGGTGCTGACCGGGCAGGCGGCCGACATCCAGGTCGTCGGCGAAGCCGCCGACGGCGCCGCCGCGGTCGAACTGGCCCGCTCGCTGCGGGCCGAGGTCGTGCTGATGGACATCAAGATGCCGGGCACCGACGGGCTGGAAGCCACCCGGCGGATCGCCGCCGACCCTGAGCTGAGCGGCGTGCGGGTGATCATCCTCACCACGTTCGAGGAGGACGAGTACATCTTCGCGGCCATCCAGGCCGGGGCGAGCGGATTCCTGGTCAAGGACACCGAGCCCGAGGACCTGGTCAACGCCATCCGGGTGGTGGCCCGCGGTGATGCCCTGCTCTCACCGGGGGTGACCCGCAGGCTGATCGAGGGCATCGCCGGGCGCGGCCCGGTCCAGCCGGTCGACGCCTCGGCGTTGTCGCTGCTGACCGAGCGGGAACGCGAGGTGCTGGCCCGGGTGGCCGCCGGGATGAGCAACGACCAGATCGGCGCGGCCCTGTACATCAGCCCGCTGACCGCCAAGACGCACGTCAACCGGATCATGGCCAAGCTCGGCGCCCGGGACCGGGCCCAGCTCGTGATCGTCGCGTACGAGACCGGCCTGGTCCGCCCCGGCCTGTCCTGACCGCGGCCCGGCCCGCGTGGCGCGCCGGCCGGGCGCCGCCGCCGGTTTACGAGCCAGCCGGCTCGGCGGGAGGCGGAGCCGGCCCCGGAGCGGGCCCGGCGAGCGCCCGGGCGAGCTGGTCGCGCGAGTGAATACCGAGCTTCTGGTAGACGTGGCGGAGGTGGTACTCGACGGTCTTCGGGCTGAGGAACAGCGACGCCGCGGTTTCCCGGGTCGTCTTCCCCGCGGTGAGCTGGAGCGCGATCTGGAGCTCCTGCGGGGTCAGCTCCTCGATCGTGGCCGGATCCCGCCGCCGGCGCGTCTCCCCGGTGGCCGCGAGCTCGGCCCGGGCCCGGTCCGCCCAGGGACGGGCGTCCAGGTGCTCGAAGGTGTCCGCGGCGGCGCGGAGCTGCTCGCGGGCCAGCACCCGGTTGCGGGCGCGGCGCAGCCGCTCGCCGTAAGCCAGCCGCGTCCGCGCCCCTTCGAACGCGTCCGGGGTCTGCTCGTGCAGCCCGATCGCCTGCTCGAAGCACGCGGCGAAGTCCGGGTCCGCGGCGAGCAGCCCCCGGCTGCGCAGCGCGCGGGCCAGCGACCACGGCTGTCCCTTGGCCTGCGCCGCGGCCATCAGCCCGGCGGCGGCGCGCTGGGCCTCGTCGGCCCGGCCGAGCCGGGTGTAGGCGTCGGTGAGCTCGGCGGCCGGCGACAGGTCCGCGTCGGTGATGGCCCGGTCGGCCAGCAGCCGCTGCTGATGTTCGAAGTGCCCGGCGGCCCGGGCCGCGTCGCCGAGGCCGAGGTCCAGCTCGCCGAGCGCCGCGGTGGCCCAGATCCCGGACAGGTAGAGGCCGAGTTCCTCGCTGAGGCCGAGTGCCTCGGCGGCGCACTCGCGGCACGCCCGCTCCCGCCCGCGGCGGGCCTGCAGCCAGGCCAGCCCGGACAGCCCGAACGTCAGCTCGGTCCGCTGCCCGCTCTCCCGAGCCAGGTCGATCGCCTCCTGATAGGTGGCCCCCGCGACCGCCCAGCGGTCGCTGCCGGCCTGATCGCGGGCGATCAGATTGAGCACGAACGGCAGTGCCCCGACGGCCGCGCGCGTCCGGGCGGTCCGCAGCGCGTGCTGCAGCAGCGGGCGCCCGCCCCCCGTCTGCCGCAGGAACAGCGGCCCCAGGGTCAGCCACGGGATGAGCTGGATATCGTCGCGCAGGCCGGGTGAGCTCTCGGCGATGGTGACCGCCTCGTGGACCGCCTCCGCCCCAGACGCCGCGTCACCGCCGAGGATCCGGGCCATCCCGGCGGCCATCGCGACCAGGAATCGGGCCCGGGCCGTGGGCCGGGCGGGCAGGGCCTGCCGCGCCCGCTCGGCGGTCCGCAGCATCTCCGCGGGCTGGCCCGCGTAGAAGCAGGCGTAGGCGGCCTCGGCGAGCATGGCCACGGCCCGCTCGGGATCGGCCCGCTCCGCCGCGGCGGTCAGGATCGCGTGGCCACGCATCACCGGCCCGCAGCGGGCCGCGATGTGCCCGGTGAGCTCGTCGATCTCGACCAGCGTCGCGGGATGGCCGGTCGCCGCGCGCGCCTCGCCGAGCAGGGCGACGGCACGGTCGGTGAACCCCGCGAGCCAGGCCGCCTCGGCCGACTCCCGCAGTAGCCGCGCCCGCCGGTCGGGGTCGGCGCTGAGCCGGGCGGCCCGTTCGAACGCCGCGGTCGCGGTCGCGTACGCGCTGCGCTCCCGGCCGCGGGCCCCCGCCTGCTCCAGGGCCGCCGACGCCGCCTGGTCCGTGCCGGCCGCGCCCGCGGCGAGATGCCAGGCGCGGCGGTCGATGTCCCGGTCCCCCAGGACCGCGGCGATCGCCCGGTGCGCGGCGCGGCGCTGGGCCGCGGGCGCGTCGGCGTAGATCGCCGACCGGGCCAGCGGATGGCGGAACTCCAGCCGGCCGCCCCGCAGCGTGACCAGTCCCGCGCACTCCGCGGCCGCGAGCGCCGACAGGTCGATCCCCAGCCGGGCCGCGGCCCGCTCGAGCGTCGGCAGGTCGCCGGTGTCACTGGCCGCGGACAGCACCAGGGCCTGCCGCACGGCCTGGTCGAGCAGGTCGGCCCGGCGCAGGAACGCCCGCGCGATCCTCGCGGAGACCAGGACCGGCGCGCCCTCGGGAGCGAACGCCAGGTCGCGGGCGTCCGAGGCCAGCTCGAGCAGGCCCAGCGGGTTGCCCGCCGTCGCGGCGTGCAGCCGCAAGGCCGCCTCCGGGGCCAGGCCGGGGACCAGCACAGCCGCTTCGTCGCTGGTCAGGCCGCCGATCCGCAGCGTGGGCAGGTCGGCGCCGTCCAGCACGGACGGCTCGCCCTCGCGCACGGCGACCAGGACCGCGATCGGGTCCGCCACCAGCCGGCGGAACGCGAACAGCAGCGCCTGCGCGCTCGACCCGTCCAGCCACTGAGCGTCGTCGACCAGCACCGCGACCGGGTCCTGCTCGGCGTAGGCGGCGAGCAGGCTGAGCGTCGCGGCGCCGACCGCGAACCGGTCGTGAGCGGTCCCGGGCCGCAGCGCCAGCGCGCTTTCCAGCGCGGCGGCCTGGGGCCGCGGGATCTTCTCGATCATCGCCAGTGCCGGGCGCATGAGTTCGAGCAGCGACCCGAACGGGATCTGCGCCTCCGACTCGATGCCGCGCGCCCGCAGCAGCCGGATGGGGCCCGCGCGCTCGGCGGCGTAGCCGAGCAGGGCCGTCTTGCCGATTCCCGGCTCCCCCACCAGCGCGAGCGTCGCGCTGGAGCCCGACCGCGCCCGCGCCAGGGCCTGCTCGATCTCGCGCCGCTCACGATCACGGCCCAGCAGCATGGCGCGATTGTAGGCACCCGATGCGACGCCGAACAGCCGCGCGCAGGACTAGGTGGCCCCCGGAAGCGAGTCCGGCCGCCGCGAACCTACGCTCGCCCGGAAAGGCGACCCCTGGGGAGGGATATTCGTGAGCACCATCGAGCAGCCCGTCGAGATCGACACCGACAAGCTCATGCAGTTCGTTTTCCGCGCGGTGGACGAGGTCGGCGCCACCCTGAACACCGCCCTGGTCGTGCTGGGCGACCGGCTCGGTCTCTACCGGGCCCTGGCCGGCGCGGGACCGCTGTCGCCCGCCGAACTGGCCGAGCGCACCGGCACCGCCGAGCGTTACGTCCGCGAATGGCTGAACGCCCAGGCCGCGGGCGGCTACGTCGAGTACGACCCGGATGGCGGCCGCTACACCCTGCCGCCCGAGCAGGCCGTGGCCCTGACCGACCCGGACAGCCCGGCCTTCCTGCCCGGGTTCTTCCAGATCGCGCTGGGCTCGGTGCTCGACTCACCGAAGATCGTCGAATCGGCCCGCACCGGCGCCGGGTTCGGCTGGCACGAGCACTCCCACGACGTGCACGAGGGGTGTGAACGATTCTTCCGGCCCGGCTACCACGCGAACCTGGTCTCCGGGTGGCTGCCCGCGCTCGACGGCGTCGTGGCCAAGCTGGAGCGAGGCGCGTCCGTCGCCGATGTCGGCTGCGGCTACGGCGCGTCCACGATCCTGATGGCCCAGGCGTTCCCGAACTCGTCCTTCGTCGGCTCGGACTACCACGAGGGCTCGATCGAGACGGCGCGCCGGCACGCGCAGGAGGCCGACGTGGCCGACCGGGTCCGCTTCGAGAGCGCGCCGGCCGCGGGCTACGAGGGCGGCGGGTACGACCTCGTCACGATGTTCGACTGCCTGCACGACATGGGCGACCCGGTGGGGGCGGCGCGCCACGTTCGCGGGACGCTGAAGCCCGACGGTACCTGGATGATCGTGGAGCCGTTCGCGGGCGACCGGGTCGAGGAGAACCTCAACCCGGTCGGGCGCGCCTACTACGCGTTCTCCACGCTGCTGTGCACGCCGGCGTCGCTGTCCCAGGAGGTCGGGCTGGCGCTCGGCGCGCAGGCCGGCGAGGCGAGGATCGCGGACGTCGTCGGGGCCGGCGGCTTCACACGCTTCCGCCGGGTCGCGCAGACCCCGTTCAACCTGGTGTACGAGGCGCGCCTCGGCGGCTAGCGAGCCCCCGCATACCCGCGCAAGACGTGGCGATCCGGATAGTTGCTGACAACTGAACCGCAGGCCACGCGGGTATCTTTGAACGCATGGACAGGTCAACGGGCTTGGTCATGGCGGTGGCCGGATGGGTCGCCGGCCTGCTCCGGCCGGTCGGGCCGCCGCCCCCGTTGCCGCCCGGGGCGGCGGCCAGCGTGCCGCGGGCCGGCGTGCCGGGAGCCGACGTGCAAGCGGCCGAGGTGGAGGGGCCCGAACGGGCCGCCCGGATACAGGACCTGACCGCTGCCCTGGCTGAGGCCGTGACCACACAGGACGTGCTGACCGCCGTGGCCGAGCGGGTGCTGCCGCCGTTCGAAGCCTCCGGGGTCATGATCGAGATCGCCGACGGCGATCGTCTGCGGGTGATCGGGGCCCTGGGCTACCCGTCGCCGTTCGTCAAGCAGATGGACGGCTACCGGCTATCGGAGATCCCCTCGATCATGTCCGCCATGCGGGATCAACTGCCCATCTTCCTGCCTTGTCCCGCGGCGTACACCAAGCGCTTCCCGGAGGCGGTCCGGTGGCCCGACGTGAGCGGCAAGCAGGCGTGGGCGTTCCTGCCGCTGGTGGTCTCGGGCCAGGAGACCGGCATGTGCGTGGTCTCCTTCGACCGGCCGCGCGAATTGACCGGCGCCGAGCAGGCCCTGCTCATCGCGCTCAGCGGCCTGGTCGCCCAGGCGCTGGAACGCGCCCGGCTGTTCGACGCCGAGCACGCCCGGGCGCAGGAACTCCAGCGCGCCCTGCTCCCCCGGGAACTGCCGTCGTTGCCCGCCCTGACCGCGGCCGCGCGCTATCTGCCCGCCGGCGCGAACGTCGGGGGTGACTGGTACGACGTAATCCCGCTCTCCGCCGACCGGGTCGCCCTGGTCATCGGGGACGTGATGGGGCACGGCCTGTCCGAGGCGGTCATCATGGGACGGCTGCGCACCGCCGTGCAGACGCTTTCCGACCTGGAGCTACCGCCCGACGAGATCCTGGCCCACCTCAACGACGTGGTCACCGGCCTCGGCGACGACGCGTTCGCCACCTGCCTGTACGGCATTTATGACCCGATCGCCGGCATCTGCACGTTCGCCCGGGCCGGCCATCCGCCGCCCGCCTTCGCCTGGCCGGACGGCACGGTGGAATTCGCTCCGGGCGCGACCGATCCCCCGCTCGGCACGACCGACCCGCCCTTCGAGACCGTGCAGCTATCGATCCCCGACCAGGGCCTGCTCGTCTTCTACACCGACGGGCTGATCGAGTCGGCCGGGACCGATACCGCGACCGGCATGCGGCGTCTGGCCGAGTTTCTCCGCGGGCATCGCGGCCAGGACCTGGATCAGCTCTGCGACGGGCTCATCCGGTGCGTGCTGCCGCCCGGCCAGCAGTGCACCGACGATGCCGCCTTGCTCGTCGTCCAGGTCCACCGCACGGCCCCGGACGCGGTCGCGACCTGGTCGCTACCCGAGGACCCGCTCGCGGCCCGGGCCGCGCGCGAGCATGTGCGCCGGCAACTCGCCGCCTGGCGCCTGGACGAGCTGGCCATGACCACCGAGACGCTCGCCAGCGAGCTGGTCGCCAACGTCGTCCGGCACGCCCGGGGGCCCATCCAGCTCCGCCTGCTGCGGAGCCGGTCCCTGGTCTGCGAGGTCTTCGACGGCAGCCTGACCACTCCGCGCATCCGCCGCGCGGCCTGGACCGACGAAGGCGGCCGCGGCCTGCAACTGGTGGCCGCGCTCAGCGACCGGTGGGGCACCCGGTACATGCCCGCCGGGAAGTGCATCTGGACCGAGCAGTCCCTCCCCTGACCCGGCCGGGCCGGCCGGCGTGCGTCCGGGCCGCGGGCACGGGAGGATGGCCCTGATGAGCATCGACTCCGGGACGGCCGCGGTGGCCGGGCTGACGCGCAGCGACCCGCACGGCCCGGGGATCACCCGCCGCCGGGGCGGCGACGGGTTCCGCTACCTCGACCCGGCGGGCTCGCCGGTCACCGACGCCGCGGAGCTGGCCCGCATCCGCGCGCTGACCCTGCCGCCGGCCTGGACGCGGGTGTGGATCTCGCCCGACCCGCTGGGCCACATCCAGGCCACCGGCGTGGACAGCCGGGGCCGCACGCAGTACCGCTACCACCCGGTGTGGCGGGAGCGGCGCGACGCGCAGAAGTTCGCCCACATGCTCCGGTTCGCCGGCGCGCTGCCCGAGCTGCGCGAGAACACGCTGCGGGACCTGCACCGCCGGGGCCTGGACCGGGACCGGGTGGCCTCCGGCGCGGTGCGGCTGATCGACCTGGGACTGTTCCGGATCGGCGGCGAGCGGTACGCCGAGCTGGATCACCACTACGGCGTGGCGACGCTGGAGAAACGCCACGTCACCGTGGCCCGGGGCGGCATCAGGTTCGACTACACGGCCAAGGAGGGCAAGCACCGGGAGATCACGGTCGCCGATCCGGCGGTGCTGCCTATGGTGCGGGCCCTGGCCCGGAGCGACAACGGCCTGGACGCGCTGTTCTGCTGGCAGCGCGACGGGGCCTGGCATCCGCTGCGCTCGCACGACGTGAGCGAGTACATCGCGGCCCGGGCAGGTGCCCACTTCACGGCCAAGGAGTTCCGCACCTGGAACGCGACCGTGCTGATGGCGCTGCTGCTGGCCAACGCCGAGGCCCCGGGGACGGCCCGCGGCCGCAGCCGGGTCATCGCGGCCTGCGTCCGCGGCGTGGCGCAGTGGCTGGGTGACACCCCGACCGTGGCCCGGGCGGCCTACATCGACCCCCGGCTGATCAGCCGCTACACCTCGGACGGCCGGCTGCCGGACATCCCGGTGCTGCCCGCGGCCCTGCCCGCCGCCCCGGAGGCCGAGATCGCCGTCGCCGCGCTCCTGGCCGCCGAGGCCAGCGTGTCATGACGGCGAGCCAGGCGCCGGTCCGGCCATACCGGGCGATCGCTAACTTACTGGCATGCGGGTTACCGGGTCGGTACTGACCGAGGACGGCGAGGCGCTGGCCGGCATTTCGGTTAGCGACGGGCGAAGCTGGGCGGTGACAGACGCGCGCGGCGCGTTCGCCCTGGAGACTTCCGCCGGACGGCCCGTCTGGGTGCGCAGGCCCGCGGGCTGGCCGGGCGGCCGGTGGTGGGCGCATGCGCTGCCGGGTATTCCCGTCAGCCTGCGGTTGCGCGCGGCATCGCGAGCCGCCCGGCCCGAGCCAGGCCTCCCCGGGTCCGCGGACCAGGATGCGGTGCGCCTGGCGCATCTGACCGACTGTCATGTCAGCGTGCCGACCGGAGAGCCCAGCGACGACGACGAGCCAGCGACCCGGCTCGGCGGAGCCGTCATCGCGGATGGCCTGCGGCACGCGCTGACCGGCGCCGCCGCACGCGGCGCGGATCTCGCGGTGATCACGGGCGACCTTACCGACCACGGGACGGAAGCCGAGCTCCGGCAGTTCGCCGAGATGACCGCGGCAGCACCGCTGCCCGTCGAGGTCGTGCCCGGCAATCACGACCATTACGGTCACCGTCACGATCCGGATCCGGGTGACGACCCGCGGGGCAGCGGCTTCCTGGGCAGCGCGACCACGACGCGCTACGAGCAGGTCCTGGGGCCGCGCTGGTGGTCCGCCGACCTGGCCGGGGTGCACGTCGTCGGGCTGGACTGGTTCAGTGCCTGGTGCGGCATCGACGGAGCGGAGCAGCAGCGGTTCGTCGCGGCTGATCTCTCGGCGCGGGACCAGGGACTTCCGGTCGTGGTGCTCGCTCACGATGTGCCCGACGACGGCACGCTCGGGCTGCTGCGGCGTGGCGCCGGACGGGCCGGGCTGCTCGCGGTGCTCACCGGGCACTGGCACGCCGACGCCTGTCGCCTGGTCGACGGCTGTCATTTCCTCGCCGGGTCGTCGCTGGCCTTCGGCGGGCTGGACTGGTCGCCTCCGCAATGGCGCATGCTCACCCTGAACCCGGGGGGCGCCGCCGCGCCGGTGCGGCATGAGGCAGTGCTGACCGCAGCGGCCCGGCCCCGGGCCCGCGCCGCGGCCCAGGTGCCTTCCGCTGCCGTGACCGCCAGGCATGCGCTGGGTGCCAGGCAGCATCTGGGCTCGCTGGCCGTCGATGGCGAGTCGGTGCTGGCCCCGGTGACCGACCGGGACGGGGCAGGCCTGGTGAGCCGGATTCACCTGACGGCGGGCCCCACGTGGACGGCGGCCGCCGCCGGGGAACCGGTCACCGGGATCCAGCCCGCCGGCGGACAGGTGCTGGCGTCGAGTGCCGCCGGGCGGCTGGTCGCGCTGGATTCGGCCAGCGGAGAGCTCCGCTGGTCCTACCAGCTGCCGGGACGGCACCGGCGGCGGCTCCTCGGCGCGCCGCTGGCGACGCCGGACGGCCGGGTACTGACCGGCGATATCGGCGCCGTCGCGTGCCTGGATGCGGCCAGCGGCGCCGTGCGCTGGGAATCCACCGGCCACGGTTCGCCCGACACGCTGCTGACCTACGGGACCGGCCTGGTCGCCGGGACGCTGGCTGTGCTGCCGTTCGGCGGCCCAGGCCTGGGGCTCACCGCGATGCGGCTCGCCGACGGCGGCATCGCCTGGACCGATCAGCCCGGCACTCCCCCGCCCTCCTGCTCTCTGGTACCCGTCGGCGACGGCGACGCGCTGGTCCTGCGCACCGACGTCCTGGAGCGGTTCGAGGTCGGCACCGGCCGGCTGCGCTGGCGCAGCCCGCTGCCCGGCAGCATCTCCACCGCCGCGCCGGTCATCACCGAGGACGGCGTCGTCCTGGTCACCGGAGACGGAATCGCCTGCTACCTCGATCCTGGCCACGGAGAGATCACCGCCCGCTACCAGTTGCAGGGCCTGCGGGAGGCCTACGGCCCCTACCGGACCACCGGCACCGGGGCGCCGACCGCCCCGATCATGAGCAGCCGCGGCCCGGTCGTCGCGCTGCTCGACGGCAGCGTCTGGCGACTGCGGCCCAGCGGACCCGACCTGGCCGCGGACGTTAAGGCACCGGTCACCACCCAGCCGGTCGCCGCCAGGCGCGGGCTGCTCGCCGCGCTGACCACCGACGCCGCCCTTCATCTGGTCGACCTGCGGCCCTGACCGCCGGCGCCACGAGGCCGGCCGCGACGCATCCGCCGCCGCATCGTGTTCGGGATAGACATTCCCTGAAATCAAAAATCAGGGAACAGATTTTCTGACGTTCATTCGGCCGCAACCAGGAGTTCGCCGCCGCTGCTTAGCGTTCCCCGCATGACTGATGTCGCGGCCTCGGCGGACAGCGCGTTCGAGCGGCTGCGCGCTCTGGTTCCCCGCCTGAGGCCGAGCGAGGCCCGGGTGGTCAACGCGCTGCTGGACTGCGGGCCGGATATTCTCGATCGTTCGGTCAGCGAGATCGCGACCGCCGCGGGCGTGGGTGTCGCGACGGTGGTGCGGGCGTGCCAGAGTGCGGGCTTCACCGGCTTCCAGGCCGCAAAGGTCGCACTGGTCCGGGACAAGGCCGCCGTCGGCGAGGTGATCCAGGATGATGTCGGCGCCAGCGACAGCCCGGCCGAGATCCTGGCCAAGGTCGCCGCGAGCAGCGCCGACGCCGTCAGCCGCACCACGGCGTCGGTAAGCCCCGAGGCCCTGGCCGCGGCCGTCGCCCGGATAGCCGGCGCTGACCGGGTGCTGTGCCTCGGTGTCGGCACCAGCGCGCCGCTCGTCCAGGACGCCGCTTACCGGCTGCTGACGGTCGGGATCGCCGCCGAAGCCCCGCCCGACGTCCACGTGCAGCACGTGCGCGCCCAGCTCCTGCGGCCCGGCGACGTCGCCATCATCGTCAGCCACACCGGCTCGACCCGCGAGACCTGCGCCGCAGCCCAGGCAGCCAAGAACGCCGGCGCCGCCACCATCGCCGTCACCAGCTTCAGCAAGACACCGCTGACCGACCTGGCCGACATCGTCCTGGTCGCCGGCGGCCGGGAAACCAGCTACCGCGTCGAGGCGATGGCCAGCCGCTTCGCGCACCTGGCTGTTCTGGACGCGCTTCTCGTCGCCGTCTCCGTGCGCGACGCCGGGCGAACCCGCCCCGCGCAGGCCGGCACCGAGCACGTGCTCGCCGAGCACAGGTTCTGATGAAGCGCAGCCAGCACCGCATCCTCACCACCCACACGGGCAGCCTCCCGCGACCCGGGGGGCTGGCCGAGCAGCTCGCGGCTTTCGACGCGAGCTCGCTAGGCCAGGGCGAACGGGCCGCGCTGGCCACGCGCGTCAGCGGTGCGGTGACCCGGATCGTCGCGCGCCAGGCCGACATCGGGATCGATGTCGTCAGCGACGGCGAGATGAGCAAGTTCAGCTACACCACCTACGTCAAGCAGCGGGTGACCGGGTTCGAAGGCGCGAGTGAGCCACTGACGTTGTCGGAGTTCGCGGACTTTCCCGGTATCGCCGCGAGCGGCACCTTGCGGGTCTCAAACCCGAGCTGCGTCGGCCCGGTGGCCTTCCGCGGCGGCGACGCCGTGGCCGCCGATGTCACGAACCTCAAATCCGCGCTGCAAGACACCCCGGGGGTTGAAGGCTTCATGAATGCCGCATCGCCCGGGATCATCGCCGACTACTTCCGCAACGAGTACTACGGCAGCGAAGAGGAGTACCTCTTTGCGCTCGCCGAGGCGATGAAGCCCGAGTACGACATCATCGCCGCGTCGGGCCTGGTGCTTCAGATCGATTGCCCGGACCTCGCGCTGGGGCGCCACTTCGGGCCCAGGCCGCTGGATGTCCCGACGTTCCGGGCGCGGATCGCGCAGCGGGTTGAGGCCCTCAACCACGCTCTGCGGGACATCCCGCCGGAACGCCTCCGGATGCACGTCTGCTGGGGCAACTACCCGTCACCACACCACCACGACATCCCGCTCGACGAGATCGTCGACACCGTGCTGCGGGCCCGCCCCGCCGCGCTGCTGATGGAAGCGGCGAACCCCCGCCACTCGCACGAGTGGCGGGTGTTCGAGGACCTTGCGCTCCCCGAAGGCAAGGTCCTCGTGCCGGGCGTGATCGACACGCTGAGCACATACATCGAGCATCCGCGCGTCATCGCGGACCGCATTCTGCGCTATGCACGCACGGTCGGCCGCGAGAACGTGATCGCCGGCACCGATTGCGGCTTTGCCACCTTCGCCGACTCCACCCCCGTCGACCCCGACATCGCCTGGGCCAAGCTCCGCGCGCTGGCCGAAGGCGCAGACATCGCCTCACGCGAGCTCTGGCCGCCAAAGCCCCTGCGGGCGTGACCCTTTCTCAACCGAAAGGAACAGCAGCAGCCATGTCTACGTTCAACACACGCCGCCAGCGCACGCGCTCGTCCAGAGCCGCGCTGCGGGGACCCACCCGGGCGCTCGTGATCGGGCTCGTCGTCACGGCCGTGACGGTAGCCGGGTGCGGCGGGTCCTCCGGGAAGAGGTCGTCATCGCAGAACGCCGCGAGCACACAGTCAAGGGGTGTGCCGAGCCAGATCACGATCGCCGACGACCAGGTCGTCACCGCGCTGGATCCGCTCGTGAACTCAGACTACGAGTTCGACCAGCTCACCCTCCTGTGGGGCGGATTCCTCACGACCTACGGCGCCGGCCAGCCCGAGCTGGCCAGCACGCTGTCTCCGTCTGATGACTCCAGGGAATGGGCCGTCACCCTGCGTCCGGGCGTGCGGTTTTCGAGCGGCGCGCCAATTAAGGCGCAGGACGTGGTCGCGACGTTTGAACGGGTCGACAATACCCCGGCCATGCATACGGACGGGTTCGTCGGGCCGTTCATCACCAACCTCAGCTCGGTGGCGGCGGACGGGAACTCCACCGTGATCTTTAAGTTCAAGCTCCCGGAGCCGGACTTTGCCAAGCAGGTCTCCATCCCGGAGTTCGTGATCGTCCCCGCGACCGGAATCGCGCAGGGGGCGTCGTTCTGGAAGCACCCGATCTCGGCCGGCCGTTATGTGATCGCGTCGGCTGACCTGACCAACGGGAACTTCAGGTTCACGGTGAACCCGGACGATCCCGGCACGCCGCCGAAGGTCAAGACCGTCGTGGTTACGAGCGTCCCGGACGCTGCGACAAGACTGGCGGAGCTCAAGAGCGGCCAGATCGACTACGCCGAGAACATTCCCGGCAACGTGCTTCCGCAGATCACGGGGAACCTGCGCGTCGATCCCGCGCCGTGGTTCGGCGGGTCCCTGTTCCTCCAGCCCAACCTGGCCCGGGGAACGGTCCTCTCGGACGTGCGGATCCGGGAGGCGATCAATCTCGCGGTCAGCCGCCAGCAGATTTCCCAGACCGCGCTCGGCGGGGACATCGCAGGCCAGCCCTTGTACGGGATCCCGTGGAACCAGACCAACGCCGCCCCCAACGTGCCGGCTTTCCCGTCCAACCTCGCCAAGGCCAAGGCGCTGCTGCACGGAACCGCTTGTCAGAACGGCTGCACGCTGAAGACGCTGTATTACACGGACGCGGTGTGGCAGCTCCCGGTCACGATCCAGGTTGTCGCCCAGCAGCTGAGCACGATCGGGATCAAGCTGGCCTTGGACGGAGTCCCGCTTTCGACGAGCGACCTGTACCCGAGTGGCTGGGAGCTCTGGATGGGCTGGACGGGCGACTACGACAACTCGGCGACGTTCCTGAGCAACTACTACGTCACCAGTCAGTGGCAGGTGCCTCAGGGCTTCTCGGATCCTGCGATGGTCGCGGTCGGCAAAGAGATGGCGGTCGCGCGTCCCGACCAGCTGACGACGCTGGTCCAGCAGGCGAACAAGCTGTACGCCCAGTACCTGCCGGACATCTACTTGACGACGCTCACCTACCTGGCGGGGTCTTCGTTGCCCGCGAAGGTGTTGACGAACACCGGAGCGGCGTACTTCGACATCGGATGAAGGCACCCGGGGCGGAAGGACCTCTGATGGCAGTCTCAGCACCCCTACCGAACGCCCTGCGGAAGCGGGACAACTGGCGCCCTGGGCGTGCTTCTGGCCGCACGCTTCGAACGCTTGTGGTCACGCTCGTCAACGGCCTCGTCGTGGCCGTGTTCGTGGTCGTGATCACGTTCTTTCTGATCCGCTACGTCTTGGGGGACCCGGCTTATCAATTCGCGTTGCACCAGAACGGCGGTGTCCCGCCGACCGCGGCGGCTGTCCAGGCGGCCCGCGTCCAGCTCGGGATCAACTCCCCCATTCTCGGTCAATTCTGGCACTATGTCGCCAGCTTGCTGCACGGGAATCTCGGGAACTCCTTCCAGCCCGGAGGCCAGCCGGTCGCGACGCTCGTGTGGAGCGGGTTCTCGACGACGCTCGTCCTCACGGGCATCACGGTGCTCATATCAACGGTGCTCGGGACGCTGCTCGGGCTCTGGCTGGCGGTCATGCGCTCCCGGTTCCTGGACAACCTGGTCCGGATCCTGGCGATGGGCGGAATCGCCGCCCCGACGGCGCTCGTCGGGCTGGTGCTGATCTGGCTCAACTCCGCGCTGGGCGGTGTCCTGCCGACGGGCGGCTGGGGCTACGGCTATCCCGCGAACTTCCGGTACCTCGCGCTGCCTGTGATCACCCTCTGCATCGGCTTCATTCCGGTGATCCTCCGGGTGGTTCGCGAGCGCGCGCGTGCCGTCCTGGCGGAGGAGCACATCGACGCCGCGCGAGCGCGCGGTACGCCACCGCTCCGCCTGGTGTTCGGGCACGTGCTGCCCGAGTGCCTGGTGCCGCTCCTGCATTTCGTCGCGCTGAACGCGGCCTGGCTCCTGAGCGGCGCGGTCGTCGTCGAGGTCGTCTTCGGCGTTCCAGGCATCGGCCGGGTGTTGCTCAACGCCGTGAATGTGGACGACTACCCCACGATCCAGGCGTGCGCGATGCTGACCGGCTTCGTGGTGGTCATCTGCTTCGCGGTGGCCCAGATCGCCGGCGCCTTGATCGATCCGAGGACAGCCGAATGAGCACCAGCCCGGCAGCGAGCAACCGGCTGGGTGCCGAGGCAGTGGCGCTGGTCCGCCGGACGGCCAGGCCGGTGTTGCGCTGGCGCGCGCCGCGGATCACCGGGCGCAACGTGGGGCTGGCGATCCTCGTGATTATTGCCGTGGCATCCGTGATCGTGCCGGTTGTCGACCCCGTCAGCCCGACCGCGATAGGCGTCCCGGATCTTCCGCCCTCGGGTGCGCACCTGTTCGGCACCGACATCCTCGGCCGGGATACCTTCGTCCGCGTCTTCATGGCCGCCCGGCTCGACTTGGCGGTCACCCTGATCTGCGTCGCCGTCTCCATGGCCGGCGGGATCGTGATCGGCCTCATCGTCGGGACCGTTCCAAGACCCCTGCGCGAGCTTGCTCAGCGTTTCATCGAGGCCGCTATAGCCGTTCCCTACCTCGTGCTCGCGCTCGGGGTCTCCGCGCTGTTCGGCTCACGACAGGTGATCCCTGGCGCACCACCCGGGGCGGCCGGCGTGGTGATCGCGCTGGTGCTGGTCGGATGGATGCCGTTCGCGAACTTCACGATCGCGCAGACCCTGGCCCTGCGCAGCCGCGAGTCGATCGTGGCCGCGCGGGTTCTCGGCTACAGCTATCCGCGGATTCTGCTGCGCCACATCGCCCCGTTCGTCCTGTCGGCGAACATCTCATACGCCGCCACCCTGGCCGTGCTCAACATCTCTGCCCTGGCTGGCCTGGCCATCCTCGGGGTCGGCATCCAGCAACCGACACCCGAACTCGGCCTGATGGTCCAGCAAGGCATCGAGCTGCTGCCGACGGCCCCGTCGATCTCGCTGATCCCCGGAGCCTTCATGCTGGTGCTGGGCATCGGATTCGGCCTCATCGCAGACTCGTACCACCCGGGGGCGAAGACCCGGTGAGCGCCCCGATCCTGGCGGTCGAGGACCTTCACGTCCGCATCGGCCCGGCCAACGTCCTGCGGGGCGTATCCCTCGACGTCCGCCCCGGCGAGGCGGTCGGGCTGGTCGGAGAGACCGGGTCAGGCAAGACGATGACCGTCCGTGCGGTCACCGGACTGCTGTCCTCCATCGGCGGACGTATCACCGCCGGCGCCATCACCATCGACGGCGAAGACGCGACCACCGTGAACGACAAAACCTGGCGGCGCTGGCAGGGCAAGACACTTGCCCTGGTCCCGCAGTCCAGCATGTCCAGCCTCTCCCCGCTGCGCCGCGTTCGCAGCCAGCTGGCCGAGACGATTCGGCGAGTCGACCGCGCCAGCGACACGGACGCAGAGGTGGGCGCCCTGCTCGAGTCCGTTCACCTGCCGGTGACCAAGGAGGTGCTGAATAGCTACCCCCACGAACTGTCGGGCGGGATGCGCCAGCGCGTGATGATCGCGCTGGCGCTCGCCGTCCAGCCTCGCCTGCTGATCGCCGATGAGCCAACCACGGCTCTCGATGCCGCGGTCCGCAGCTCCATCCTCGAGCTCTTCGGTGAACTGCGTCGCGACCGGAACCTCGCCCTGGTGCTGGTCTCTCACGACATCGGGGCGATCGGCTCAGCGACGGACGTGATCGTGGTCATGTACGCGGGCCGCTCTGTGGAGACGGGCCCCACCCGGGAAGTCCTCGCCGATCCCCACCACCCCTACACCGGCGCGTTGCTCGCGGCCATGCCCGCCCGCACGCCGCCAGGCGAGCCGCTACCGGTCGTGTCCGGCCAGGCGCCACGACCCGAGGACGCCAGGGGAGGCTGCGCCTTTGCCGACCGGTGCCCGGCGGTCATGGATGCGTGCCGTCTGCAGGACCCGGCATTCCTGCCGCTCCGGGCCCGCCGGCGAGTTGCCTGCCTGCTCGCCCATCAGCCGGAGGCCGGCGCGCACAGCGCGATCGAAGGACCCGTGCGATGAGCCCCAGCGCGGTGAGCCCGGCACCGGTGACGCTCGTGGCGAGCGAGCTCGACTTCTCCTACGGCCGAAGCCAGGTCCTGCACAGCGTCACCCTGAAGGTCAGGTCAGGTGAGCGCCTCGGCATTGTGGGCGAGTCCGGAAGCGGCAAGACCACCCTGGCTAAGCTCCTGGCCGGAGTCCTCAGGTCCGGGCAGGTGACGGTCAACGGAAGGCCGTGGTCGGCTTGGCCGCGCCGAAGCGAGGCCCGGCGCTCGGTGCAGCTAGTACAGCAGGATCCGTTCGCGTCCCTTACTCCGCACATCAGCGCTCGCGGCGCGGTGGCCGAGGCCGCCCGGGTCACCGGGCGGGCCCCGCGGCGCGAGGCCGACCAGAAGGCGACCGAGCTGCTGAACGCGGTCGGGATCGGGAGCCATCTAGCCCTCCGCCGGCCAGGTACCCTGAGCGGCGGGCAATGTCAGCGCGTCGCCATAGCCCGCGCCCTGGCCGCTGGGCCCTCGATCCTGTTCGCCGACGAACCCACCTCGGCGCTGGACCTCTCCGTTCAGGCACAGATCATCAATCTGCTCCTGGCGCTCGCGAGGGACCGCGGGCTCGGGCTCGTCCTGGTCTCCCACGACCTGGCTGTCATCCGCCACGTAACCGAGCGCGTCATCGTCATGCGACGCGGCCGGATCGTTGAACATGGCCCGACGAGTGAGGTCCTGGCATCCCCGCAGCACGAATACACGCGCATGCTGTGTGCAGCCGGTCTTGCTCAATAACCCATCCCGGGTGGCCCCCGCTCAGCCACTGCTGATCGCCAGCGACTGGAACGGAACGCTGGTCCAGGACAGCCGCCGGGCCTGGCGTGCGACCCAGCGGGTCCTCGCCGCCTACGGCCAGCCATCCCCGTCGCTGAGCACGTTCCGCGACTCCTTCCAGCTGCCCGTCTCGACGTGGCTCGCGACCCTGGGCATCCCCGGGCACCTCCTCGAAACGGCTGAAGAACTCTGGAATGCAGCCCTCACGGCCGGCGAGGTGACCCTCGCGCCCGGCGGGATGACACTCCTGGCCGCTGCGCACGCCGCCGGAACGCCAGTCGTGATCATCTCCGGCGCGGCGCGGAACGTCGTCGTACAAGACGCGACCCGCCTCGGCGTGCTCAGCCTGCTCGGCGCGATCCATGCACCAAGTCACCCCAAGAACGAAGCCCTCCGCCGCCTGCGTACCCAATACCCGTCGCACCAGCTCATCTACGTGGGAGACACCGAATACGACATCCGGCAAGGTCAGCTAGCGGGAGCCACCTCGGTCGCCGTCACCTACGGCTACAGTCCCGCCCACAAGCTGCGCCAAGCCCGGCCCGACCTGGTCGTGGACTCGCTCGACGAGCTGTGGCCGGCCCGCACGTGAAGCGGACCGGGCGGCTATCCAGACACCAGCGACGCGAGCGTCGCGCGGGCCCCGTACTGGTGCAGCGAGGACAGCGCGGAGCGGTATTCGGCGACGAAGCGCTTGTCGTCCGCCAGGTCGCCGAACAGGCCGCGGTTGGCGATAAACGCGTCGCAGTCCTCGCGCTGGCGGCGGGCCAGCTCGGTGAGGGTATCCCGGAACCGGTCGACGACCTCGATCGGCTGGCCCTGTTCGTCGATGCCCTCGGCGTAGCGGGCCCAGCTCGCCACGACCCCCGCCGAGCGGCGGATCTCGCCGCCCCGGGCGAGCTGCTCGCGGATGACCGGCAGCAGCCATTTGGGGATGCGATCCGAGCTCTGCGCGCACAGCCGGGCGATGGTGTCGCGGATATGGGGGTTGGAGAACCGCTCGATCAGCGTGTGCTTGTACCGGTCCAGGTCGACCCCGGGCACGGGGGCCAGGGTCGGGGCGGCCTCGGCGTCCATGTAGCCGAGCATGAAGGCCCGGAACAGCGGGTCCTGAGCGGCCTCGTGCACGAGCCGGTAGCCAGACAGGTAGGCGAAGTAGGCCATGGCCTGGTGGCTGCCGTTGAGCAGGCGCAGCTTCATCAGCTCGTAGGGCTGCACATCGCCGACGAGCTGCACCCCGGCCTGCTCGTAGGACGGCCGCCCGGCCGTGAACGCGTCCTCGAGCACCCATTGGGTGAACGGCTCGCACACCACCGGCCACTGGTCCTCGATCCCGAATCGCTCCCGCACCTCCGCCCGGTCGGCATCGGTCGTCACCGGGGTGATGCGGTCGACCATCGAGTTGGGGAAGCGCACCTCGCGCGCGACCCATTCGCCGAACTCGGGGTCCCGCAGCCGGGCGAAGGTGGTGAACACCTTCCGGCACAGATGCCCGTTGCCCTGGAGGTTGTCGCAGGACATGACCGTGAACGGTACGAGACCGTGCTGCCGGCGGCGCCACAAAGCCTCGGTGATCAGGCCGAACACGGTGCGCGGCACCGCATGCGGCGGCAGGTCGTGGCGCACGTCCGGGTTGTCCGGGTCGAACTCGCCGGTGACGTCGCTGAGGTTGTACCCGCCCTCGGTTATGGTCAGCGACACGATCCTGGTCGAGGGAGCGGCCATCGTCTCGATGACCGCCTCCGGGTCGCCGGGCGCGAACAGGTACCGGACGATCGACCCGATCACCCGGGGCTCGTAGGTCCCGTCGCTGTGCTTGAGCACCAGCGTGTACAGGCCGTCCTGGGCGTCGAGCACCTGCTGCATCCGCCGGTCGGCCGGCATGACGCCCACGCCGCAGACGCCCCAGTCCAGCGCGCCGCCGCCGTTCATCAGGCGGTCGTAGTACATGGCCTGGTGCGCACGATGGAAGCCGCCGACTCCGAAGTGCACGACCCCCGGCGTGACCAGGTCGCGGTCGTACCCGGGCACCGGGACCCGGCCGGCCCAGTAGGCCAGGGTGCGGGCGTTGAGCGGCCTAGCCTCCAAGGCGGGCGCCTGTCACCGGGTGGAACGCGAACATGTCGCCGGGCTGGACGTGGAACGTCACGTGCTGGCCGAGGGCCGGCGGCCGGCGGCCTTCGGCCCGCGCCACCACCGGGCTCCCGCCGCCGGCCAGGCGCACGTGCAGCAGGGCATCGGCCCCGAGCTCCTCGACCAGCATCACCTCGCCGGGCAGTTCCCCGTCCCCGTTGGCCAGGTGCAGATGCTCGGGCCGGATGCCGAGGACAAGCTCGGCCAGGCCGCCCGCGGCGGCCGCGCGCCGGATCGGGGCGGGCAGGGGCAGCGTGATGCCCGCGACCCGGACGCCGTCCTCAGCCACGGGGACCTTCTGGAGGTTCATCGCGGGTGAGCCGATGAACCCGGCCACGAACTCGTTCACGGGGTTCTCGTACAGCTCGCGGGGCGAGGCGCACTGCTGCAACTGCCCCTGGCTCAGCACCGCCACCCGGTGGCCCATGGTCATGGCCTCGACCTGGTCGTGGGTCACGTACACGGTGGTGATCCCGAGGCGCCGCTGGAGCTCGGCGATCTGGCTGCGGGTCTGCACGCGCAGCTTGGCGTCCAGGTTCGACAGGGGCTCGTCCATCAGGAAGACCTTGGGCTCGCGGACGATCGCGCGCCCCATGGCCACCCGCTGCCGCTGTCCGCCGGAGAGCTGCCTGGGCTTGCGGCCGAGGAGCTGCTCGTCGAGGTCCAGCAGCCGCGCCGCCTCCCGCACCCGGCGCTCGCGCTCCGCTCGCGCCACGCCCTGCATCTTCAGCGCGAAGCCCATGTTCTCCGCGACCGTCTTCTGCGGGTAGAGGGCGTAGTTCTGGAACACCATCGCGATGTCCCGGTCCTTGGGCGGGACGAACGTGACGTCCCGCTCGCCGATCTCGACGCGGCCGCCGTCGAGCGGCTCGAGCCCGGCGAGCATCCGCAGCGCCGTGGTCTTGCCCGAGCCGGACGGTCCGACCAGGACCATGAACTCGCCGTCGTGAATGTCCAGGTCGAGGCCGTCGACCGCGGGCGGCTGGTCCTTCGCGTAGACGCGGGTGGCCGATGCGTAGCTCACGTTAGCCATGGGGATCCTCCGCCCAGCGCGGCCGGGTGCGGCCGCCCGTTCACTTGATCGCCCCCATGGCCAGGCCGCGGACCAGCGACCGCTGGGCGATCCAGCCCACCACGATCACGGGGACGGAGGCCACGGTGGCCGCGGCCGACAGGTGCGCGATGTACAGCCCCTCCTGAGGCACGGAGCTGATCAGGAACATCGGCATGGTGGCAGCGTTCGTCACGGTCAGATTGATCGCGAGGAACAGCTCGTTCCACGCGAAGATCACGCAGATCAGCGCGGTCGACACCAGCCCGGGCGTGACGATGGGGAGGATCACGCTGGTGATCTCCCGGATGCGCCCCGCGCCGTCCAGCCGGGCCGCCTCGAGCAGCTCGCCGGGCACCTCAAGCATGAACGAGCGGATCATCCAGATCGCGAGCGGCAGGTTCATCGCGGCATACAGGATGATCAGCAGCCAGATGCTGTCCAGCAGGCGCGTGTGCAGCGCGATGACGTACAGCGGGCCGATCGCGGCCACGATCGGCAGCATCTTCGTGGAGATGAAGAAGAACAGACCGTCGCGCCAGCGCTTGACCGGGTAGACGGACAGGGCGTACGCGGCCGGGATGCCCAGCGCCAGCACGATGATCGTGGAGCCGACGGTGGCCAGCACCGAGTGCGTCAGGTACGGACCCATACCGGAGAAGACCAGGCGGAACTCCGACAGCGTCGGCCGGAAGACGAATTGCGGCGGCCAGGTTTCGGCCGCGGACTCCGGCTTGAACGCGGTGATCACCATCCAGAGCACGGGCAGGAAAAACGCGATGCCCACGACCCACGCGACCACGCCCCAGCCCACGCGCCCGGACAGCTCCCGAAGTCGGCCGGGACGCCGCGGCCCGGGCCGCCCCAGCCTTGGCCGCACCGCCGTGACGCTCATACTCCCGCCTCCTCGAACTGGAAGACCCGGGCGAACATCCGCAGCGCGAACGTGGCCACGATGATGGTCAGGATGACCGTGACTACGCCCGCCGCGGCCGCGCCGCCGACGTCGAACGCGTTATTGACCTGCTGGTACAGGTAGAAGGGCAGGTTGGTGGTGGCGGTTCCCGGTCCGCCGTTGGTCATCAGCCGGACCGCATCGAACGTGTTGACCAGGTAGATCGAGCCGAGCAGGATCCCGAGCTCGATATAGGGCCGCAAGTGCGGCAGCGTGAGCTCCCGGAACGTGGCCAGGGCCCCGGCGCCGTCGACCTTCGCCGCCTCAAGGATGTCGGGGGCCTGGCTCTGCAGGCCCGCGAGCACGATCAGCGTCATGAACGGAGTCCACTGCCAGATCATCACCACGATGACCGAGCCGAGCGCGTGCGTGCTCAGCCAGGCCACGTGGTGGATGCCGAACGGTGAGAGCAGGTAGTTCAGCAGCCCGAAGTTCGGGTCGAGCATCGGCCCGGACCAGACCAGCGCCGCGGCCGCGGGCATGACCAGGAACGGCGTGATGATCAGCGTCCGGACCACGCCCCGGCCGAGGAACTTGCGGTCCAGCAGCACCGCGAACGCCACGCCGAGGATCATGGCCCCCAGCACGGCGATGACGGTCATGACCACCGAGCGCCACAGCGCGCTGCGGAAGGCCGCGCTGGTGAAGACCGCGCTGTAGTTGCTCAGCCCGGCGAAATGCGCGCCGCCCGGGACGTTCCAGAAGTAGTTCTGGAAGCTGTACCAGAGCGTCACGACGAACGGGATCTGGGTGACGACCACCACGTAGATCAGTGCGGGCAGGAGCGGAAGGCGGCGCTGCCACCGCTCACGGCGGCTCGTCCCGCGGGGCCGGAGCGCCACCTTGGGCGTCGGCGCCGCACCGGTCTCGACTACGGCCACCGCCGGTCAGCTCCCGGCTAGTTCCGCCGGGGTGTACTGGCTGGCGTCCGACTGACTGGTCTTGAGCGCCTGGCTCACCGATTCCGTGCCGGCGATCGCGCCCGCGATCTGCTGCCCCACCTCCACGCCGAGGTTCTCGAACTGCGGGATGTCGACGTACTGGATGCCGACGTAGGGCACCGGGTTCACCGTCGGGTGATCGGGGTCGGTCGAGTCGATCGAGGCCAGCGTTATGCCCGCGAACGCCTTGGCGGCCTGCTGGTACTGCGGGGTGCTGTAGAGCGAGGTCCGGGTGCCGGGCGGGACCGCGGCCCAGCCGTACTTGCCCGCGACCAGCTGGTCGTAGGACTTCGAGGTGGCCCAGGACACGAACTTCCAGGCCGCGCCCTGGCTGGCCGTGCCCTGCGGGATGCCCAGCGACCACGTCCACAGCCACCCGGAAGATTTGGTCAGGTCCGTCGGCGCGAACGCGTACCCGGTCTGGGCGGCGATCGAGGGGTAGGTGGTGGCGATCGACGTCGCCGCGACCGTCGCGTCGTACCACATCGCGCACTTGCCCTGCCCGTACAGCGTCAGGAGCTGGTTGAAGCTGTCGTTGGAGGCGCCCGACTCACCGTACTTGCGGACCAGGTTGACGTAGAAGTTGGCCGCCTTCTCGAACGCCGGCGAGGTGAGCTGCGGCTGCCACTTCGTGTTGAACCACTCGCCGCCGAAGGTGTTGACCACGGTGTCGAGGGAGGCCATGTTGTCGCCCCAGCCCGCCAGGCCGCGCAGGCAGATGCCGGCCCCCTTGCCCGGCTGGTTGAGCCGGGCCGCCATGCTCTGGACCTGTGTCCAGGTGGGGTGCGCGGGCATCGTGATCCCGGCCCGGGCGAACAGGTCCTTGCGGTAGTAGAGCATCGACGACTCGCCGTAGAACGGCACCGCGTACAGGTCGCCCTTGTAGGACAGCGCCTTGGCGATCGGCGGGAGCAGGTCGCTGGGGTCGTAGCCGGGCTGGCTGGCGATGAACTGCTTGGACAGGTCGTCCAGCCACCCGTTCTTCGCGAACAGCGGCGCCTCATAGGGGCCGATCATGATCACGTTGAACGCATTGGTGTGCGTGCTGACATCTTTCTCGATCGCGGCCCGCAGGTCGCCCTCGGTATACGTGGCGAACTTGACCGTGATGCCCGGGTACTTCTTCTCGAAGTTCGAGGTGGTCAGCGGGATCATCTGCCCGGTGATCAGCGGGTTGGACACGACCGCGACGGTCACCGTGCCCGAGTTGCTGCTGCCGGCCGACGACGTGCCGCCGCTCGAGCAGGCGTTCACCGCCAGCAGCGCGGCCAGCAAAGTGCACCCGGCCGCCCCGAGCGTCCGGAGCCTGAACGGGAAAGAGCTCATGAACGAACCTCCGGTCCTCACGGAAGCCTCCTCAGCGCCGCAATGCGCATCGCCGTATGCTCATTTGAGCGGCATCCGCTCAGATGAACCATGTCCACACAGTGACTACTTAGCTAGGCAAAGTCAAGAAAAACTGCAAACATGAGATCTGGGCGCTCATTTGAGCGGCCGCGCGGCGGCTTGTCCGACGCGGGCGCTCCATCAAGCACTGAGCGGCCCAGCTCGGCTGAAGTGGAGGGGTACATGGCCGGGTTGTCGGCTGATCGGCCGTCTGAAGTCGTGCTCGCGGCGCGGGTGGCGCGGCAGTTCTACCTCGAGGGTGTCTCCAAGGTCGACATCGCCGACCGGCTGGGCATCAGCCGGTTCCGGGTGGCCCGCCTGCTCGATTCCGCCCGGGAGACCGGGATGGTGCGCATCGAGATCGGGCTGCCCGGCGGAAGCCTGGACGCTGGCCTGTCGGCGGAGCTGTGTTCGGCTTTCGGGCTCAAGCACGCGTTCGTGTTCAACTTTCCCGATGACGACGAGCCCGCGCTGCGCCGCCGCCTAGGCGAGGCAGCCGGGCAGGCGCTGATGGACCTCATCACGCCCGGCGACGTGCTCGGCATGTCCTGGTCACGTACGCTAAGCGGGCTCGCGGCCGCGCTGACCCAGATGCCGCCCTGCCCCATCGTTCAGCTCACCGGGGCCGTGCCGCCGCCAGACGGCCGCGACCTGCTCGACCTGGTGCGTGGCGTCGCCCGGATCGGCGGCGGCCCGGCCCACTTCTTCTACGCGCCGATGATCCTGGATGACGCGCAGACGGCCCGGGCCATCCGGCGCCAGGCCGACATCGCCGAGGCGTTCGCGCTGGTGCCGTCGGTGACGATGGCCGTGGTGGCCATCGGGGCCTGGGCGCCCGGGCTGTCGACGATCTACGACGCGATCACCCCGGCCGAGCGCGACGCCCTGGCCGCGCTCGGGGTCTGCGCCGAACTGGCCGGGGTCTTCATCGGCGAGAACGGCAAGCCCATCGCCACGCCGCTGGACAGCCGCATGATCGTGACGCCCGGCCCGGCGCTCGAGCGGGTCCCGTTCGTGCTTTCCGTGGCCTACGGCGTCGCCAAGAGCCCTGCGGTGCGCGCCGCCATCCGAGGAGAAATGGTCCATGGCCTGGTCACCCACGCGAGTCTCGCCCGCGCCCTGCTCAGCCGGGCTGACCGTCCGCCCGGCGGGCGCCAGCCAACGGACGCTTGACGCGGCCGCCCGGCCGCGCCCCGTGCTAGCGGGCACACCGCTGCCGGGCACACCGCTGCCGGGCGCGCCCCGCCCCCACGCGCCCCTCGCCAACGCGCCGCTGCCCGGCGGAACCGCCAACCGCGGCCTGGTCATCCGGGTCGGCGACGCGGTACTCCGGCCCGCTGCGCCCTGCTGGCAGGCCACCCACGCGCTGCTCGCGCACCTGTCGGCGGTGGGCTTCGAGGGCGCCCCCCGGGTCCTCGCGGCGGGCACCGCCACCGAGATGCTGACCTACGTTGACGGGCAGGCCGCGGTCCCGCCGGTGCCCGCCGACACATTGACCGACGCCGCGCTGGTCAGCGTGGCCGAGTTGCTGCGCCGCTACCACCAGGCCGTAACCTCCTTCGACCCGGCGGGCTACCGGTGGCCCCGGCCGATCCCGGCCCGGTTCCGGACCGGATTGGTCAGCCACAACGACGTGCACCCGGCCAACCTGGTGTTCCGCGACGGGCAGGCGGTGGCGCTGATCGACTTCGACCTGGCCGGGCCCGGCAGCGCGATCTGGGACGTCGCCGCGGCGGCCCGCTACTGGGCTCCGCTGCTGGACGAGCGAGACATCGACGACGCCCGGCAGGGCCGGGCCCTGGAGCGGTTCCGGATCTTCGTGCACGCCTGCGGGCTGACCCGCGCCGAGCGCCGTCACGTGGCCCAGGCGGTCGTGGCCAACCATGACTGGACCTACGCCATCGTTACCGAGGCCGCGGCCGCGGGCCACCAGGGATTCGCCGACCACTGGCGCGCGGTGGCGGGGTCGGCGGCCCGGGCGCGCCGCTGGTGCCTGCGCCACCAGCGCGACCTCGTGACCGCGGCGCGCTGACCCGGTTACGGGACCGGGGTCGGGACGAACTCGGCGATGGCGTCGGCGACTGCGGCCGGCGCGTCGACCGGGACCCAGGTCTTGGCCCCGGGGACCGGGATCAGCCTGGCGCGGGGGAACTCGGACGCGAGCCGCTGAGCGCCGGCCATCGGGAAGAAGTCGCACGAGTCGCCCCAGATGACCAGGACCGGCCGGTCAAACTGCGGGATCGCCCGGGCGGCGTCGACCAGGAGTTCCGGGCGTTCGCCCGCCAGGGCGGCGACGAGATCACCGGCCACCCGGCCGTCACGCCGCATGGGCCCGGAGAACGATTCCTGGCGCTCGCGGTCCAGTCCGCTCGCCGCGACGGTGGCGATGGCCCGGCGCCGGGCCGCCGCCGATCGGTTCTGCAGCCGGACCATGGCCCGGGCGAGCCAGGGGACGGCGCGGCACGCTGCCACCGCCTTCTTGAGCTTGTCCGGCGGGAACTGCTCGTATTTCTCGCAGTTCGTCAGCACCAGGCGGCCCACCCGGCCCAGCGCCGGGTGACCGCTGGCCAGCGACAGCAGGAGCAGGCCGCCGGCCGTGTCGTTCGCGATCACCGTGGCGTCGTCCACCTCGAGCAGTTCGAGGCAGTCGAGCAGCAGCCGGCCCAGCGACGTGGCCGACCGGTCGGCCCCCGCCGACAGCGGCCAGGGATGCGCCCCCAGCGGGAGGTCGATCGTGATGCAGCGGTAGCGGTCCTCGAGCGCGGCGACCACATCGCGCCACAGGTCGCCGTTCGCGGCCGCGCCGGCGAAGAAGACGAGCACCGGGCCCTGGCCCGACGGCCGCCAGGCCAGCGGCCCGAGTCGAGTTTCCAGCCGTTCACATTCCATGGGTACAAAACATACTCTCGGTATGCCGCATAGGCAACCCCGAATCGCGAGCGGGCCAAGGCCCGAGACGCGAGCGGGCCAAGGTCCGCGACGCTAGCGGGCCCGGCCCGGGCCGGCCGCTCGCCGAATTCGGTTCTGCGTTCGATAAGTGCTGTGATAGCAGCACTTATCGAACGCACAACACTCCGGGCGCGTATCAAGGGCACCACCAGTCACGCCAGCCCCACCGGTGAGCCTGGCGGGGTTCAGCGTGGCTGGGTCGGCGCCAGCCCGCGCAGCAGCCGGTCCAGCACCTGGCCCAGTCCCGCCCTCGTCGCGTCGGGGTCGCTGGCCCGCGCGATCAGCAGGCCGCTCAGCCAGGCCAGCCCCCCGACCACGCCGGTAAGCAGGTCGGGGTCGAGGTCGGCGAGCTCGCCGCGCGCGACCGAGGCGGCGATGAACGACCGGAAGCCGACGTAGGCCGGCTGCTGCTCGGGAGGGCCTTCGGGCTCCAGGCCGAGCATGGCCGGGCCGTCGATCAGCGTGATCCGCCGGATCTCTTGGTCCAGCGCCGCGTCCAGGTAGGCGTTCATCTTGGCCACGATCTGGTCGATCGCCGGCTCGGCCGGGTCCCCGGCGCCGACCGCGCGGGCCATCGCATCGGCCTCGACCTCCGTGTGCACGGCGCGGAACAGCGCCTCCTTGCCCGCGAAGTGGTGGTACACCGCGCCCTTGGTGACCCGGGCCGCGTCCGCGATCTCGTCGACCGACGTTTGCGCGTAGCCCCGCCGGCCGAACAGGGAGCGGGCGGCGTCGAGCACCGCGCGGCGGGTGGCCTCGGCGTGCTGCGACCGGAGCGGCACCGGCGGCGCGGCGCCGCCTCCGTCCGTCGTTGATCGCCGGGGCATGCGGTCAGTATGTCACCGGGGCCGCCGACAGCCTGGTCGGCGCCATTGGAGTGTTCCGCTGGCCCGCATAACCGGGCACCTTCTGGCCTTGTTGACCTATGTTCGGAAAGCGGCAGAAAGCCCGCCGGGCGGCGACGACACCCACGCCGTTGCAGCGGGCCCAGCACGCCCGCGATCCCGAGTATGCCGACATGCTGCTCGAGAACGGCACCGTCGATCGCGCAAAGCTCGACGCGATGGTGCGCAAATACGCCGACTCGAAGGTTCCCGTCGTGCCGCCCCCGGTCGCCACCCCCGGCGACATCGCCTGGCTGCGCGAAGAGGGCGAAGACTCGCTGGCCAACCAGCTCGAAGAGGCCATGCCGACGTTCCAGATGCTCTACCCGCTGACCTATCAGCGCGCCCTGGACACCGAGGAGACGCGGCTCGGCTACCAGCGGGCTAATCCGCAGGGTCCCCCGGCCAGCGCAGCGCCCTAGCGGTCAGGAACGGCCGAGCCGGCCGGGATGACCTCCGGGTGCACCTGGACGGTCTGCGGGTACTTGATGCCGGCCCCGGTGTTGAAGACGACCACCTCGTCGTCGGCGGAGATCCGGTCGTCCTTCCTGAGCTGCTCGATGGCCGCGAAGCAGGCTGCGCCCTCGGGGCAGACGAAGGCGCCTTCCCGGGCGGCGAGCCGGGCCTGCGCGGCGAGGATCTGCTCGTCATCCACGGCTAGGGCGCAGCCGCCGGTGCGCCGCACCGCGTCCAGGATGAGGAAGTCGCCGAGCGGCTTGGGGACCGTGATCCCGAACGCGATCGTGGACGCGCCGGGCCACGGCTCGGCTTGGTCCGCGCCGTCCTCCCACGCCCTGACGATGGGAGCGCACCCGCTGGCCTGGACGGCGACGAGCCGGGGCATCTTCCCGTCGAGCCAGCCCATCTCCTGGCCCTCCAGCAGCGCCTTGTGGATGCCAATGAGCCCGACGCCCCCGCCCGTGGGGTAGACGATGACGTCCGGGACGCGCCAGCCGAGTTGCTCGAACAACTCCAGGCCCATGGTCTTCTTGCCCTCGAGCCGGTAGGGCTCCTTGAGCGTGGAGGTGTCGGCGTAGCCCTGGGTGGCGACCGCGGTGGCCGCGATCGCGCCGGCGTCACCGATCAGGCCGTCGACCAGGTACAGCCGCGCCCCGGCGATGACGCACTCGGTCCTGGTGATCGCCGGCGCGTCGACCGGCATGACGATGAGGGCTTCCATCCCGGCCCGGGCCGCGTAGACCGACCAGGCCGCTCCGGCGTTGCCGTTGGTGGGCATGGCGATGCGCTCGATCCCGAGTTCCCGGGCGCGGGAGACGCCGACCGCGGCCCCCCGGGCCTTGAACGTCCCGGTCGGCAGCAGGCCTTCGTCCTTCATGGCCAGCTCGGCGAGGCCGTACTCGGCGGCCAGCCGGGGCAGCGGGAGGAGCGGGGTCATCCCCTCCCCCAGCGTCACCACCATCTCGGGCCGCTGAACCGGGAGCAGCTCGTGATAGCGCCACAGCGACGGGACCCGGCCGCCGATCTCCGCCCGGTCCAGCTCGGCCGCGACCGCACCGAGGTCATACCGGGCGAGCAGCGGCGACCCGCACGCGCAGACGCCCTGCGGGACGTGCGCGTCGTAGGTCCGGTGACAGCGGCCGCACTCCAGGTGAGTGAGGTAGCTGAAGCGGCGGTCGAGCCGGTCTGATGTCATCCCGCGCCTGTCTCCCGTCTCGTGGCGTACCCCCGCAGACTCTCTCATGTGCCGCGCAGGCCGGCGCGCCACCCCCGCGTCGTGAGTGGGCGGCTGTCCCCGCCCGCCGATGCGGCCGGTATACCCTGCGGGTTACGGTTGTCGCCCCAGCCGGTAATGGGCTGGAGCAGGCCCGTTTCCGGTTCCCCGTCGCTTCCACGTCACCGGAGGAAGGACCGGATATGACCGGCACGCTCGAGCCAGTGGCCGACCGCGCACCTGGCGCCCCAGTCCACCCGCGCGCCCTCGACCCGGCCACCCACCTGATCGCCCTCTATCAAGGCGAGGCGGAGCTGACGCGGGTCGCTGCGGCGTTCGTCGGCGCGGGCCTGGCCGCGGGCGACCGGGTGCTCTACCTGGCCAGCGGCCGGCCGCTGCCTTCGGCCCGGGCCTCGCTGGAAGCGAGCAACGCCGTGGCCGCCCCGGCCATCGCGGCCGGGCAGCTGGTGGTGCGCGGTTTCTCTGACGTCTACGGCGCGCCGGCCAGCTTGGAGCCGGCCGCCGCCGCCAGCGGAATCCGGGCCGCCGCTGATCTGGCCCGCGCCGACGGGTTCCCCGGCCTGCGGGTGGCCGCGGAGATGGGCGGCTTCAGCCGGGTCTTCGGCTCGATCGAGAAGATGCTCGCCTGGGAGCGGATGGCGTCCCGGCTCCAGCACGACGACGGCATCAGCTCGGTCTGCCAATACGACCGGGACCCGCTGTACCAGATCGCCGCCACGCTTCCGGCGGACGGGTGCCTCATCCTGGCCCGCCCGTCGCCGCAGGCGCAGCGGCTGATCGGGATCCTCGGATGGCAGCATCCGCAGCTCAAGATCGAGGCGGCCGGCCTATGACCGGCAACTCCGGGCCCGGCCGGGAGCGCCGCCTGCTCACGGATATGGGGGTTCAGTGATGAGGACCGGCGCGGCCCGCGGCTACGTGGGCCACTTCCACGAAGCCGGCTTCTACCGTTCCGACGATGAGTTCGCCGCCTTGATCGTGCCGTTCGTCGAGGAGGGCGTGGCCGCGGGCGAGCCAGTCATCATCGGTTACGACGACCGCAAGGCCGGCCTGCTGCGGTCGTGGCTGTCCGACCCGTCCGCCGTCGAGTTCATCGGTGACCAGAACCTGTACGCGACACCGGCCCGGGCGATCGCCACCTACCGGCGGCTGTTCGACTTCCACCTAGCCCTGGGCGCCGCCCAGATCCGGATCGCCGGGGATGTGCCGCATCCCGGCAACGGGCGGCGGTTCCACGGCTGGGACCGCTACGAATGGGCGGTCAACACGGTCTGGCAGGACCTCCCGGTGTGGGGCCGCTGCCTGTACGACGCCACCACCACCCCGCCGGCGGTGCTCGACGTCGTGGAACGCACCCACCCCCGCGTGGTCACGCCATCGGGGCAGCGCCGGGCCAGCGACCGCTACCAGCAGGCCTCGGTATTCGAACCCCTGCCGGTCAGGCCCGACCCGCTCGAGGCCTCCGCTCCCATGGTTGAGCTGACCGGCCGGCCCGCGGCCGAAACCCGGCACGCGCTCGCGCAGATCGGCCGGGCCCGGGTCGGCGAGGCCGCCCTCAACGACTTGATCATCGGAGCCTCGGAGGCGGTCAGCAACGCGCTGCGCCACGGCCACTTCCCGGCGACGGTGCGCATCTGGGCCACGCGCGACCGCATCGTGGTCCGCGTCCACGACCCCGGCCC
>Ga0102924_1001035_pt1 | contig 32886 bp, 30 predicted proteins | sample PaiPotPPM11metaG_FD_80116 | JGI IMG/M metagenome (GOLD analysis project Ga0102924, IMG submission 80116) | Iron sulfur acid spring bacterial and archeal communities from Banff, Canada, to study Microbial Dark Matter (Phase II) - Paint Pots PPM... ...
CCTTCATGCGGCACGTCCAGGAACGCCCCCTCGTCGAGCTGGAGCTATCGCAATGAGATGGAATCAGGGCCGCGCGACGGTCGACAAGCTGAGCCTTCGCCTGGTTTTACGCCGACTCGCCAGCGTGATCGCGGGTCATAGCGGGGAAAGGACTGCGAGAACATCCGATCTGGCCCCACAAATTAGAACAAACTACCCACTTCGGCGTCTCTCTAGGATGATCGCGGGTCAAAATTGGCGATATTCGCCGCGGATGACCCGCAATGACGAGAGCAGCCGATCAAGCGCGGGGGCAAAGCGGGAGGAAGTGCCGTGATCGGGGCGACTGTGCAGGCCGGTTGCCCGGATGACCCGCGATCAGACCTCGGGGCTGGTCTAAGACGCGCCGACCGCGGCTGCGAGGCGCATGCCCGCCGGCCTGGTTGCCGTATCCATGAGGCGGGGGTCAGCCTGCAGGACGCGCCGTGCATCCTCTGCAGGGATGGCCCCGCGCGCGCCGCGCTCGGCCACTGCTCGAATTCGTCCAGGTCGAGAACTGCTGAGCCCAGCCGCATTCGTTCGGGATGAAAGTCTTTGAATTTGCCGAACGGGTGGGTGGTGACTGCCGACCGGACCGCGATCTCTCGACGGCGCCAGACGCCGGCGGACGGCTGAGGCCTGGCTGTTCTGAGCGCCCCTGCGTGGTCCCCGCGGCCGCCGCTATGCGGGAGGCTGCGGGAGGGCCAGCGCGCGGCGCCAGTACTCGGTGACCGACCGGCGCAGTCGTTCGGTGTCGACGGCCGGGGAATCGACAAGCCGTTGCAATCCGATTCCGCGGAGCTGCGCCAGGACGGCGACCGCGGTCTCCTCGGCGGCAGCGTCTGCCCGGATGGTGCCGTCGGCGATTCCGGCGGCGACGTCCTCGCGCAGATCGGAGCGGAATGCCTCGTCCCGTTCGCGAAAGATCCGGGCCAGGTCGGCCGCCGTGGCCGCCTCGGCCCACAGCAGCAGGAAGGCCCGGTTCGGCATCCTCAGCTGGCCGAGCGCTCCGATGTAGCCGTCGATCAGCCGCAGGAGCCGGTCAAGGCCGGGTGGCATGCCGTCAAGCCCGGGCACGAACCCGCTCTGGGTTGTGTGGGCCAGGCGCTGCAGGAGCGCCTGCTTGGAGCCGAAGTAGTGGGTGACGAGCCCGCGGCTGTACCGGGCCCGCTCGCCGACGCGGGCGAGCGTCAGCGAGTGCACCCCCTCCTCGACGACCAGTTCGGCGGCGGCATTGAGCAACGCGGCTTCGGCCTGGTCGCGGCGCTGCTGCTGGGTGCGGCGGACGGTGGTCATGGACATGAGGCTATAACATATTTGTCATCTAACCAACAAGTATTTGAGGCTAACGGTGCCGTCCAGATCACACCTCGGGCACACCGGGGCCCGTGCCGGCCCTTACCTACCGCGAGGAGAAGAAACGGGGTATAGTCCGTTTATCGTTTGCGGCACTGGCGACAGACGCCAGCCGAGTCAATCGACAAGATTGGATGTGGAGACACATGCCTCTCACCGGAGAGTACGAGCCGAGCGTGTTTGACTTCGCCCGCGATCAGGTGGACCTTTACGAGCGCTCTGGCGGTAGCCAAGGTACTGAGAATCCGGGCGGCGGGCCCGTGATCGTGCTGACATCGGTGGGTGCCAAGACCGGGAAGCTGCGCAAGTCGCCGCTGATGCGCGTCGAGCACGACGGCGAGTACGCCGTGGTCGCGTCACTGGGCGGCGCGCCCAAAAACCCCGTCTGGTACTACAACCTGACCGCGAACCCGCACGTGGAACTTCAGGACGGCCCGGTCAAAAAGGACTATCAGGCCCGGGAGGTCCACGGCGAGGAGTACGCGACCTGGCTCGAGCGGGCCGTCGCGGTCTGGCCGGACTACGCCGAATACCAGAAGAAGACCACTCGGACGATGCCCATTTTCGTTCTCACGCCCCTCGATGCCTTATCGCCGCCGCAATCCGGTCAGGGTGCCAGCCGTATTACGGATGGAGACGCTGCTGCGGGCCGGTTCAGCCGCCGGCCCGATTACCGGCCGGCGACCGCGTCCGCGGTGCGGCGCAGATGGCTCGACATGATCCGGCTGGAGGACGCGGCGTCGCGGCGTTCGATGGCGTCGACCACGGCACGATGCTCTTGCGCGCCCTGGTTGCCTTCATGATGCGCTTCTCGCATCGACATCAGGATCGCCTCGCGGAAGGATTCCATGATCATGCTGACCGCCGGGTTGTGCGCGGCGACGGCGAGCCGCGAGTGGAAGCCGAAGGACACCGCCACGCTGTAGGCGCCCTGGTCCCTCGCCCGCTCCTCATCATCGCACAGCGCCCGCAGGTCGTGCAGGTCGGCCGCGTCCGCCCGTTCGACTGCCAGCGGCAAGACGACGCCCAGCTCGAACAGGGTCCTCGCCTCGGTCACATTGGCCGCAGAGAGCCCGGAAACACTCAGAAGGTCCGTAATGCCCTGGCCAGCGCGGCCGACGGTCGGCGCGGTGACGAACGCGCCGCCGTGCGCGCCCAGCCGGATTTCGACCAGTCCGCTGGACTCCAGTGCCCTGAGCGCTTCGCGCACGGATAGCCTGCTGACCCCGAGTTGCCCGCACAGTTCACGCTCCGCCGGAAGGCGGCTCCCGACGGGCAGGCGACCGCTGCGGATGAGGTTTCGCAGCTGGCCGACGATGGCTACTGAGGTCCGCGCGGTCGGCATCGGCTCGAACAGGCTGACGGGCGAGCCCTGGTCACCAGAGCCAGCCGTCACCGTTTCGTCGCGCTCGGCGGTCACCAGTCCCCTTCTGCCCGCCGGCCTTCGGCGAGATCACTTGACACCTTATCCCCCTGGTTTCTAAAGTCAGAATCATTAAACCATTGAACTCATCGATGTGCCGGGACCGTCACCCGGCTGAGCGGCATCGGAGGAAACAGCTATGCGCATCCACGCTGACCTAGCCAGCTGCCAGGGCTACGGGAACTGCGCGGGAACCGACGGCAAGCACTTCGATCTCGACGACGACGGGTTCGTCGTCATCCGCAGCGACCGGGTAACGGCGGAGGACAACCAGTCCGTCGCCGAGGCCGTGCGCAGTTGCCCGGCCGAGGCGATCTGGCTTGTCGCCGATGACGACTGACGGCGCCCCTGGTCGTGTCCGTGATCTGGTCGATGTCACCCGGGGGGAGATCAGCCGGGAGATCTTCATGGACGCGGGCATCCACCGGCTGGAGCTGGAGAACCTGTTCCCGAGGGCGTGGCTGTTCGTGGGTCACGCCAGCCAGGTGCCGCTGCCCGGTGACTTCTTCTCCTCCCGGATGGGGTTGGATCCGGTGCTCCTCACCAGGGACGACCGCGGTGAGCTGCACGTGCTGCTGAATTCGTGCCGGCACCGGGGAATGCGGGTCTGCCGTTACGACGAGGGCAACACCATGCGGTTCACCTGCCCTTACCACGGATGGTCGTACTCGATCGACGGCTCCCTGGTATCCACGCCCGGTGACCTGCACGGCGTGCCGCAGCTGAAGACGGCCTACAGCGGAAGGCTTCGCAAGGAGAACTGGGGTCTGGTGCGCTGCCCGAAGGTACGCGACTACAAGGGCCTGGTGTTCGCGACGTGGGACGCCGCGGCACCGGAGTTCGACAATTACGCCGGCGACTTCCACTGGTGGCTGGACAACCTGGCCGACGCGTTCGACGGCACGGAGGCAGGTACCGAGGTCTTCCGTGGCGTGCAAAGGTGGCGGATCAAGTCGAACTGGAAGTTCGTGTCGGAGAACTTCCTCGGTGATACCTACCACGGCGCTTCCACCCACGCGTCGGTGGAGGCGGTCGGCATCGGTCCCGGCGGGCGCGGCAACCGCAGGCACGGAGAACGCCAGAACGAGGGCGGGTTCGCCCAGGGCCGGGTAAAGACGTCGTTCCGGCTGGGCCACGGCGCGTCGGACAACCTCGACTACGAACTGGCCTACCCGGAATTCGCCGAACAGGCGCTCGACGATTACTTCACCCAGGCCTGGCAGACCCGGAAGGCCAAACTCGAAAAGGAAGGCCGACCGCTGGGCGGCCGGGGTCCAGCCACCATGTTCCCGAACATGTCCTTCTCCGCGGGTTTCCCGCGCACGATCCTGGTGGCCCACCCGCTCAGCGCCACCGAGACCGAGGTCTGGCGGTGGTACCTGGTAGACAAGACCGCCCCCGGATTCGTGCGGGACTGGCTGCGCCGCTACTACATGCGCTACTCCGGGCCCGGTGGGATGACCGAACAGGACGACATGGAGAACTGGGACTACGCCACCCAGGCGAGCCGGGGGGTCGTGGCCAGGCGCTACCCCTACAACTACCAGCAGGGACTGGGCGAGGAGGTGCCCAGCAGGCTGGCGGGTGCCGTCCACTCCCATCACGCGATCGCTGGCGAGGTGAACGCCCGCACCTTTTACCTCCGGTGGAGCGAGTTCGTGGACAACCTGTCCTGGCCGGAGCTGAACAAGCTGGCCGCGCCGGCGAGCGCACCGCCGCGGGTGCAGGACTGAGGAGATGCCATGACGATCGACGAGAACGCGGTGCGGGGCCTGCTGCTGGCGGCCGAGGTCACCGACTTCCTGTACCGGGAAGCTGACCTGCTCGACGAGCGGCGCTACACCGAGTGGCTCGGCCTACTGGCCGACGACTACCAGTACTCGGTGCCGCTGCGGATGAACGTCCGCTACGAGGAAGTCGCCGACCGGGAGCAAACCCGCGAAGGAGAGGAGATCTGCTGGTTCGACGAGGGCAAGGCGACGACCGAACAGCGGGTGGCGCAGCTCGCGACCGGCCAGCACTGGGCGGAGGAACCGGTATCACGGGTCACCCACCTGGTGACCAATGTACGGCTGAAGTCCGTCGTGCTCCCTGAGGTCGAGGTCAGCTGCCGGTTCGTCGTCTACCGCAACCGGGTCGCCGACGAGAGCGACTTCCTCGTCGGACGGCGGGCAGACCGGCTCCGCCGGGCAGGCGACAGCTGGCAGGTCTGCAGGCGCCGACTGCTACTCGACCAGTCGGTGCTGCTAGCGAAAAACCTGTCGGTCTTCGTATGAGCCTCAGCACCACCGGGCCTTTAGATCTTGGCGCCGCTGAGCCTCAGAGCAGGAAGGCAAGCGTTATGCGCCCAGTTCAGGATCCGCGACGACACGTCGGGGTCATCGGGCTCGGTCCGATGGGCACGGCCCTGGCGGCAAGCCTCCTGGCGGAGGGTTTCGGCGTCTGCTGCCACGACATCAGGCCCGGCGCGGCCGAGCCCGTTCTGACCAGGGGAGCCGTGTGGGCGCCGGACGCCAGGACGGTAGCGCGGTCGTGCAACCTGGTGATCACTTTTCTGCCCGGCCCGGCCGAGGTCGCGGACGTCGCGCTGGATGCCCACCATGGCGTGCTGGCCGGACTGCGGCCCGGTGCGCTCATGCTCGACATGTCGACCTGCGGGCCGGACACGGCGGCGCTGCTCGGCGCCGAGTTCGACCGAGCGGGTCTGCTGTTCGTGGACTGCCCGGTCAGCCGCAAGGCCCCGGACATGACGGTTCTCGTGGGCGGGGCGCCGGGAGTCCTCGGCGACGCCGGGCCGGTTCTTGAGCGTGTCTCCCGCGCCGTCGTCTACTGCGGGTTCCGCGGTGCCGGCTACATGACGAAGCTGCTCAACCAGCACGTCAAGTACGCGTGGTACCTCGCGTCGGCCGAGGCGCTGGCGCTGGCGCGGCAACTCGGCCTGGACCCGGACGTCACCGCGTCCGCGATCGAGCAGTCCAGCGGCGGCGAGTCCGGTTTCTCCACCGCCGCCAAGTACTTCAGCGGCGACGCGGATGGCATGTCCGTGCACGCCCCGGCCAGCACTATCGAGAAAGACATGAACCTCGCCAAGGCGATGGCGGCGGCCGCCGGCGTCGGCTGCCGTACCCTCGACGTAACGGCCGATTTCTTCACCGCGGCGGGCGCCACCCCCTTCCGCGATCTGCCCTACCCGCACAGCTGCGAGCTCCTCGCCGGCCTGCGCACCGTACCCGCGGGGGACGCCGCGCACCGCGCGCCTGAGCGGCCGACCTGACCGACGGCGGGGCCGCCGGGTTAATGGTCGGCCAGGGCGGTGCGCAGGTCGCGGGTCCAGGCCTGCTGCCTGCTCGACTCCCCCGTCGCCGTGCCGACGCCGAGATAGCGCTCGACAACCTCGGAGTTGGCGAGCAGTTCAGCGCCCGTGCCGGTAAGCGTGATGGTGCCGCGCTCGAGCAGGAAGGCCCGCTGGGCCACGCCAAGCGCGAGGCGCCCGTTCTGCTCGACGAGCAGGATGCCCTTGCCGGCGTCGCGCAGCGCCACGATGACGTCGAAGATGCGCTTGGTCACCTGCGGCGCCAGGCCCAGCGAGGGCTCGTCAAGCAGCAGGTAGCGAGGGTCGGACATCAGGCCGCGGGCAATGGCCAGCATCTGCTGCTGGCCGCCGGACAGCGATCCCGCATAGTGCCCGAGCCGGGCGGACAGCTCAGGAAATACGCCGAGCACCTCATCCAGGCGCTCCCGCGGTGCCCGCTGGGTGCCCCCGCCGCGCGGCGCGCGGTGCCGGACCGCGTAGGCGCCTAGCTGGAGGTTCTCCCGCACTGTCATGTTCGAGAAGACCTGCCGGCCTTCCGGCACGTGGGCCACGCCCGCGCGGACCGCCTCGCCCGCGGCGCCGCCCGCGAGGCTGCGGCCGTCTACGGTCACCACGCCGCCCCGCGGCCGTAGCAATCCCGAGATGACCTTGAGCGTGGTTGACTTGCCGGCCCCGTTGACGCCCACGACCGCCGCGATCGTGGCCGGGGGCACCGACAGGCTCAGGCCGTGGAGTATCTCCTCGGACTCGTACCCGGCGCGGACTTCGGTCAGTTCGAGCATCTCAGGTGTTCGCCTCCGCGGCGCCGAAGTAGGCGCTGATCACCACCGGGTCCGTCTGCACCGCCTGCGGTGACCCCGCTGCGATGACGCGCCCGGCGTCCATCACTACGACCTGGTCGCACACGCCCATGACCAGGGACATGTTGTGCTCCACGACCACGACGGTATGCCCGGTGTCCCGGATGGCACGCAGGATCATCCCCAGCTCGGCGGTCTCCGCGTCGTTCATGCCGGCCGCGGGCTCGTCGAACAGCACCACGCCGGGCCGGGCCATGAGTGCCCTCGCCAGCTCCAGGTACTTCTGCCCGGCGAGCGGCAGTACCGCGGCCCGCTCGTCGGCGCGACCGGCCAGACCGAACACGCTGAGGAGCCGGCGGGCCCGCGCCTCCATCTGTGTTTCCTCCCGCCGACAGCGCCGCAGCCGCAATGACTGAGCCAGGTAGCCTGCCCGGCCGAGCCGGTAGCCGCCCACCAGGACGTTGTCCAGGACGGACAGCTGCGGGAAAACCCGGGCCGTCTGGAAGGTGCGGAACAGGCCAAGCGAGGTGATCCGGTCAGGCCGCAGTCCGGTTACCGGCCGGCCCCGCAGGATAACCTCGCCGCTGTCCGGCCGGTACAAGTTGGTGACCAGGTTGAATACCGTCGATTTGCCGGCTCCGTTCGGACCGATCAGGGCTGTGAGCGACCCATCGGGGACGGTGAAGCTCACGTCCCGGACCGCTGCCACGCCGCCGAACGACTTTGAGAGCCCCCGCACTTCCAGCGTCGGTGCTCCGGCGTGCCCGCCGCCGTCCGCGGCCGCCTCCCCGGTCGACGTCCCTTCGCCGGGCACGGTCAACTCGCTGGCCGCGGTCACTTCGCCAGGCGGGGTCGCTTCGCCGGGCGAGGAACTCACGGCATCCGGACCGGCGGCCCTGGGACGTCCGGAGATGGCCGTCCGGCCGGCCCACCGGGTCCGGGCAAGCGTCACGCCTTCCAGCACCCCGCCCCAGACGCCGGCCGGCAGGTAACGCAGGAACACCACCAGGAGGACCCCGGTGACCAGCATGGAGTAGTTGGCGAAAGACTGCGACACCAGCGGGAGGTAAGTCAGCAGGGCAACCCCGAGGAGCGGCCCGAACAGCGTGCCCATGCCGCCGATCGCGAGCATCGTGATGAAGGTCAGGGACTGCGCGCTCCCGACCTGGTCCGGCGAAAGGTAACGGAAGTAGCTGGCGTACAGGCTCCCGGAGGTCGATGCCATGCACGCGCTGATGACGAACACGCCGACCTTAGCGCGGGTAATGTGCAGGCCAAGCGACTGTGCCCCCACCTGGTCACTGTGCATCGCTCGCAGTATCCGGCCGCGGTTGCTGCGCACTAGGTTCGCGCTGAGCACGAGCGCGACCGCCACCAGCACCCAGACCAGGTAGAACATCCGGGTATCGGTATCGAAGGCGAATCCGGCGACCGAGAACGGCGGGATCCCGGCGATCCCCGAAGGGCCGCCGGTGATGTTCAGCCCGTTAGCCAGCGCCTCGACCAGGATCCCGAAAGCGAGGGTGATGATGGCCAGGTACATGCCGCGCAACCGTCCGCAGACCACGCCGAGCACCACGGCCACCAGTGCCGAGCCGCACGCGCCCGCGACGAGGCCAACCAGGGTGGGAACACCGTAGTTCACCGCCAGGATGGCGGAGGTGTACCCGCCGATCGCCATGAACCCGGCCTGTCCTAGGCTCACCTGCCCGGCTATGCCGGTCAGCAAGTCTAGGCCCACGATCGTGAGGCAGAACAGGCCGGTGATGTTCACCGCCCGCATGTCACCGCCCGGGATGATCTGCGGCATGAACAGCATCACGACGGCCAGGGTGATTCCCCCCGAGGCAAGCCACCGGTACGGCAGCTTCGGCGGAGCGTAGATGCGACCGGCGACCCGCTCGGCGACGTCCATCCGGCCGCCCCGCACCCGCCCCAGCAGTCCCTGGGGCCGCAGGAAGATGATGCCGATAAGGACGATCAGGCTGATGGCCGTGGAAAACAGCGAGGACACGTAGCCGGACACGACCGCCTCGACCACGCCGAGCGCGAGGCCGCCGGCCAGAGATCCGTACACCGAGCCAAGGCCACCCAGGCTCACCGCGATGAGCCCCTCGTTCGTGTAGCTGGCCATGCTCGTGTAATCGAGGGACGTCAGCGGGGCGATCACCGCCCCGCCGATGACCCCGAGGACGGCCGCCGCGATAAACGACAGCAGGATCATCCGGTCCACCGGCACGCCCATCAGCCGGGCGGCGGTCATGTTCTCCGACGTGGCCCGCAGGCCGCGGCCCCAGCGGCTGCGCGACAGCAGCCACGACAGCACCGCCACGGATGCCAGCATCGCCCCGATTACCCAGAAGCCCTGGGTGGGGATGGACAGCTTGCCCACGGTCACCGGCTGCGTCCCGGAAAACGAGTTGAACGAGAACGGGTTAGCCCCCCAGATCAGGTAGGCAGCCCCCTCGAACGCGGTCAGCAGGCCGCCCATCATCATCAGCAGGCTGGCGTGCGAGATCCGCGTCACCGCCCGCCGTATGACTACCCACTCAATGAGCCCGACGGCCGCACCGACCACGCAGAGCGATGCCAGGAACGCCGCACCTATCGGCAGGTGCGCATTGTTGGTGAAGCTGTACATCACCAGCGCGCCGAGGGCCACGAACGCGCCCTGGGCCAGGTTGAGCGCCCCGCTGACGCTGAAAACCAGCGAATAGCCCACCGCGAGCAGCGCGTAGATCGACCCGGTGATCAGGCCGCCGATGATGATATTGCCTGCCGTCCACACCTCAGGCATCCTCCTGCCGCACGTCCATGTCCCGGCCTGCACCGGCCGCACCCGGCCGCGGCCCGGCGGTTCCGCGGCAGGCGCCGCGGAACCGCCAGGCCGCAGCAGGCTTAGGGGTTTCCCTTGCCCGCGGGGCCAGAGGCCGCCGTCCAGTCGCCCTGGGACTTGTTCCACTCGGCGACATACACAGAAGTGATGGTCAGGCCCCGGTTGTCGGGGATTGACTTGTCGGTGAAGTTGTAGGTGCCGTTGATGCCCGCGAAGCTGGCCAGCCCGTCAATGTACTGGTGAATCTGCGACGCCGTCGCGCTCGGGCCGAGCTTGCGCAGCGCGGAGACCAGGATCAGGCCCGGGTCCCAGGCCAGGGCGTCTCCCTCGTCAGGGACCTTCTGCCCCGCGGCCTGCATCGCCGTATCGAAGGCCTGCACCTGCGACTTGGTCTGCCCCGTCAGGTTCGCCGGGCCCGCCATGAACGGAGCGCCGGGGAAATACAGCTGACCGGGCAGTTCCGCCGCCAGCCGCTGCATCTCCGCGTAGGACGCGTTGCCGTTCGTGGTCATGGTGGGCAGGCTGTCCAAGCCGAGTCCCTGCATCCCCTTCAGCACGGTGCCGAGTGGCGTGCCGGTGGTCCAGATGAGCAGGGCCTGGGGGTTGCTGGCCTTGATCTTGGACAGTTCGGTGGTGACGCTCACGGCAGTCGGCTCGAAGGTCTCATGATCGGAGATCGTCACTCCGCCGCCCGTGCCCGCCACGGCCTTCTGGATATTGTTCCACCCATCCTGGCCGGAGGCGTCGGTCGACGTGATCGCCGCTATCCGCTTCCACCCCTTGGACTCGGCGAAGTTGATAAACGACTGAATCTGGTTCGTGGTGGAGTTGGACGACGAGTAAACGAAGCTGCCCGGCTTCGGGTGGTCGCCCGGGGACAGGTCGTAGATGACGGGGCCGCCGGAGGTCGCCAGGTCGTCGACCGGGCTGTCCGTGGTCGTGAGGCTGCCCACGAGCAGCATGGGCGACTGGCTGACCAGCGGCGAGGCGAGCGATATCGACGTCGAGGCCGTGCTCTGGTTGTCGGAAATGTTGAAGCTCAGCGAGTGCCCGTCGATGCCGCCGGTGGCGTTGACGTGCTGCGCGAACGCCTTGAGGGCGGCCGCCTCCTCGCTCCCGAGGAAGGACGCACTGCCCGTTTCCGACACGATGACGTTGATCGTGTAGGTCGAGCCTGACGCGGAGCCGCCCGCGGAACCGCCACCCGTCGAACCCGATGTTCCCGTCGAGGAGGAACTGCAGCCGGCCACGGCAGCCGCCGTCAGCGCCGCGGCGGACAGGGCGGCCACTGGGACCATCCCCCGGTAACTGCCCCGGCGGCGCGGCGCCGTCTCCGGTTGATTGTGCGATGCCCGTGTCGGAGCTCTCATAGTGTGGCCGTCTCCTTTGATCGTGCCGGAATGAACAATGAGCTGGTCACGCGGGTGCCGGGGTGCCTGACCGAGAGCGCCGGGAGCCGGGCCCACATCGCGGTGCCTAACCGTCGTGTTGCGGGATCGTGTCGGGTTAACCGAACCGGCCAGGGCCGCGTCCGGTACTGCGGGTTGTGCCAGAGTGGCATAAGGTCATACCATTCTCAATGTTTTGGCTAGTCACGGTCTTGTAACAAAGAGCTGCTGTCAGCCCTTGACGGCGATCCCGCCGTCGGAGTGCACGACATCACCGGTGATCCCGCGGGAACGTTGCGAAGCCAGGAACACGTAGCCCCAGGCGTGATCGGCACTGGACAGCGCCACCTTAAGCGGAACCCGCCCGGCCAGCTCGGCCTCCCGGCCGGGCGCGGCCCCCAGGCTGCGGTTACCGAGTCCGAGGCTGGCGAGCCCGCGCAGGTCGGTGCCGAGCGTGCCGCCCGGCGCGACCCCGTTGACGCGGATCCGCGGCGCCAGCTCGTGAGCCAGCGCGGTGACCAGGCCGCGCACGGCGTACTTGGACGACACGTACAGCACGCCACCGCGGCCCGGATAGTAGGACGAACTGGATTCCGTGAGGATGACCGAGCCGTTGCCGCTTTCCCGCAGGGCAGGCAGCGCGGCCTTCACCGCGTGCAGGTGGGTCTTGACGTTCACCGTGAACATCTCCTCGAATGCGTCGTCCATCAGATCCGCGTCCAACTCGGATATGCCGCGGTAGAAGTCGAAGACCCCGGCGCAGCTCACCAGGACATCGAGTCCGCCGTAGGCGTCGAGAGCCGCCCGCACCGCGGCCTCACTGTCCGCGCGGACGGCCGCGTCACCGGTCACGACGGGCATGCCGGGGAACTGCGCGCGCAGGGTCGCGCTCTTGGCGGCATCCTTTTCCAGCACTGCCACGTCCGCGTCCTCGGCCAGGAACGCGTCCACGACGCCACGGCCTATTCCGGATCCCGCTCCGACCACGAGAGCGCGGCGCCCGGCGAGCCATCCGCTCATCGGTCGTCCTCCGGTTCGATCAGGGGGCCGAACGGGCGGGCGATCATGGCGGAGAACGTCTGTGGCCCCTGCCAGGTCAGGGCCTCCAGTTCCAGGGGGCACAGTGCCACCCGGTGCCCGGATTTCGGCGACTCGATGAGCAGCCGCGAGCCGTTGCGAGTATCCACGCGGGAGACCCTGACCTGTGCGAACTCGTTGCCGAGCTCGATCACCCCGCCGCTGTCACCACTGGTCTCGCCATGCTCGCGTTCAGTGTGCTCGCGCGTCGTGTGCTCGCGTTCCGGGTGCGCGTTCACAGGAAGATAGCCAGGTTCTGGGTGCGCAGTACGGAGTCGTCGACCAGTATGGTCCGCCGGGCGAGACGCCACCCGTCGGCCGACCGGCGCAGCAGGTCCTCCCGCCCCGCGGAGAGCAGGGCAGCTTCCCGGACGTCGCCCCGGCTGCGGTAGAGCAGGACAGCCGAGTCGGCGACCAGGTGGTCAGGGTCGTCCGTGGCGAAGGTCCGCACGTTCGTCACGTGATGGCGCAGCCGGGACGGCGGATCTTCCGTCCACGCGTGCTCGGTCTGGAAACGGGCGACCCGCCGGCCCAGCGAGTACTTATCCTCGTCGAAATGGGCCATGCCGGGCGCGCAGTCAAAGCCGGCGCCCAGGGCGGTGGTCACCCGCACCGGCATGAGGTAGCGGACATCGTCGGTGACGAGCGCGAGCCAGTGTTCGTAGCGCTGGGCGTCCAGCAGGTAGGCCTCCTCAACCAGCCACTGGTGCGCCTGCAGGTGGCGTTCGTCGCCGAACCCGAGGGCCGGGCCAACGCGGCGCAGCGCACTGGCGTCCGCCGTCATGCCCGCACCTCCTTGCCTGACAGCGGCCGCTCAAGGTAATCCGCCCATCTGCTGAGCAGGTGACGCTGGTTGTACTCGCCGTAACCGACGCGGGCCTCCCCCGGTCCGGCGAACTCCGCGGAGGCGAGCACCGGGCTAACCGGCGTGCCGTCGCCGAGCAGCCCCATCCGGCTGTTCAGCAGCAGCCGGCGGGCCATCGAGCCCGCGGCGGTGCTGGTCAGCGAGACCCAGTTCTCCACGTCGTCCTGCTCGAACATCCCGGTACTGCCGAAGCACATCAGGTAGCCCTTATAGGAAAGGGACTTGAACTCCTCGGGTGCCTGCGCGTCCACGGCGAACCAGGACAGCACCTCGGTCTCGTCCGGCGCGACCGGCTGCCAGGTCCGGATGGAGACGAACGGCAGCACGCGGTCGCTGTCTCCTACCTTGGGCCAGTTGTGCACCAGGCTTAGGTTGGGGAACACCGACGCGGCGGAGATCATGAAGCCGTCGCGGCCGATTACGTCACGCTGCTCCGCCGACCAGCAGCTTTTCATCGACTCGATCATCGGCTCGGGGTACCCGACGTAGCGGAGCCGCTCCTCGAGGTCCCCCGGCGGAAGCTTGTAGGTGGTGCCGCCGCCGTTGCCCGCCCAGTAGGTAGTGCCGTCCTTCCGCTTCGCCGCCTTCGGCTCGCGGAAGAGTCCGATCTCCACCACGCTGGTGTGCGTCTGCGGGGTGTGGTACATGTCCCCGGCGAAGTTCTCGGCCCCGATCTTCCAGTTCGCCTTGATCCGCCACCGCTGGGGACCGCGCAGTTCGATCCCGCCAGCCGACTGCCTGGTGTAGTAGTCGAGATAGAACCGGAAGTCGCCGAGGTAATCGGCCAGCGGCGGCGAGTCCGGGGCCAGGCTCACGAAGATCAGCCCGTTGCAAGTGTCAAGCGCGGGCGCGGGCAGCAGGGCCTGCCCCTTGCGGGGGAAGCCAGCCTCGCCGCCGTAGGCGTCGGCGTGGAACGGGAGGCCGGCCAGCCGTCCGTCGTTGCGGTAGGACCAGCCGTGGTAGGGGCACCGGAAATGCGACGCGTTGCCCATCTCGGCCCGGCAGACCTGCATGCCGCGGTGCAGGCACATATTGAACAGCGCGCGCACCTGGCCGTCTTCGCCCCGGACGATGATGAACGAGTCCTCGAGCACCCTCCGCACCACGTAATCGCCGGGCTGCGGGACCTCTGACTCGTGGCCGACGAAGATCCAGGCGCGGCCGAACAGCCGTTCACGCTCGAGCCGGAAGATCTCCTCGTCGTTATAAATGTGCGCCGGGATCATGCCGCGGCGCACATCGCTCAGCACTGTGTCGAGGTCCGTCATCCGTCACTCCCCGTCTACCGGGCCGGGCTAGGGGCCACCGGGAGCACGCGTTCTCTTCCCGTGTGCGGTTGGGCTGGCACCAGCCGGGCCGACGGCACCCGGGGACCGCCCGCTCACGGCGGGGGCCGGCCACCTACGATGAATTTCTATCTTGCAGAATGAGTCTCTGTTATGAGGCAATCGTTCGTCAAGGGCATGGCGGCAATCGGGGATGGAGGGCGCCCTGTCCGGCGAGCAGGATGGGGCGTCTGCGCTCAGCCGGCTTCCCCGGCTGGCGGGCGCGGCGGTTCCCGCCGGGCGAGCGCGGCGGCACGCGCTCGATGAGTAATTCAAAGGGCTGGTCGTGGCCGCGGATACTTCATGCGGGCCGGGACGTACTTGACCCAGGCCGGGACGGCAACCACGGCGGGCACGGGCGGAGGCTCCGCCCGCCGCACCCGATCTGCCAGGGGCGGGGACCCGGCAAAAAGATCGCGGGTCGTACGGGGCGGATATCGCCCCCTGCGTCACGCAATCGTGTTACCAGCCGGTAGATCCAGCCGGCAAATGCTGGCAAAGCGGGGCAAATCGCTGGGCTCTGCGACGGTTTCCCTCGGATGACCCGCGATCACGGCACCCGGACCGCTAACCCTGGAATCCATCGTCTAGTGCAGCAGCGGCGCCGACTCCGCCACCGCCGCCTTGAGCGCCGTCGCTAGCCGGCCGACCAGGTCCTTGTTCATCCGGTGAACGGGAACGGCGACGTTCATGGCAAGCCGCATCGGCGCCTGGCCGGGCGGATAGGCGACGGCAACCGAGCAGACCCCGTTCTCGCTTTCCTCCCTGCTCACGGCGTAGCCCCGGCGACGAACCTGCTGCAGTTCCCGCTCCAGGGCGGACCGGAGGCGGATGGAATTCGGGGTGAGACCGCCGAGCTCCTCCTCCGGGTAGATGCGCCGCAGTTCCTCGTCGGAACAGCCGGCCAGCATCGCCTTGCCGCTCGACGTGCAGTTGGCCGGCATCGAATTGCCCACCCGGGAGGAGACGCGCGTCGCCTGCGGGCTCTCGACCGCGTCGAGGAACTGAACGGCCGCGCCGTCGAGCAGGGCGAGGTGCACTGTCTCGGCGAATTCGGTGTTCAGGGCGACCAGGAACGGGTGCAGGGTCTCGTGCACGTCGAACCGGCGGAGGATGGAGAAGGCAACGCCGGTTAGCGCGGTGCCCGCCCGGTACGCCCGGGTCCGCGGGTCTTGCCGCATAAATCCGCGGTACTGCAGCATGGCGAGCAGCCGGTGCGCCGTCGACGTCGCCACGCCCAGGTATTCCGCGACATCCGTAAGGCGCAGTTCGGACCGTTCGGCAAGCAGCAGCAGAATCTTCAGCGCATTGTCGACCGATTCGATCGGGTACTGTGGAGCAGGCGCTTCGGGCCTTATGGGCACGCCTGGTTTCTTCATGGCAGAAACGTACTCCATGAGGCGGTGACCTGAGGCCCGCCGCGAGGGCCGCTAGATGAGGGTCTCTTCGAGCACCTCGGGGACGAACAGTTCGCTCGGCTCGTACGCTCGCGGGATGAGTCCCTGTTCGCAGGAGTAACGGGTCAGCGCCGCCAGCGCCGCCTCGTTGCCCGCCAGCCCGTAGGTCCAGTAATCACGGCCGAGCACGCGCTGCGCGTAGGCCACGTCATCGGGCAGCCACGGCAGCATGTAGCGCAGCGCCGCGGTCTCCGCCAGCCCGGACAGCGCGATCTCACGCGCCCGGCCGAACGCGTCAAGCAGCGACCTGGCGACCCACCGGTCACGCCGGTAAACGTCGGCCCTGATCACTAGCACGTGCATGATCGGGAAGATCCCGGTGTCCCGCCAGTACTGCGACTCAACCTCCCGGAAGTCGGGGAACAGCCGGACGACACCCGGATGTCCCTCGGCGAAGGAACGCGGGGTACGCGGGGTATACAGCGCGTCGATCTGGCCCGTGGCCAGCATGTCCGACAAGGTCTGGCCAGCCCCGATCGGCGCGACATCGACGTCTGGTGGCAGCGTGACGGCCAGTTTCTCCGGACGGCCCGGCTGGTGCAGGCCGCCGGTCCGGTAGCGGACCGAGCTGACCGGGACGCTATGGCGGTCGGCGAGGATGCCCCGGATCCACACATTGGCCGTCAACTGGTATTCCGCCACGCCGACCGTCCGTCCCACCAGGTCCTCCGGACGGCTGATGCCGCTCTCGGCGTGCACGTAGATCCCGCTGTGCCGGAAGGACCGGGACGGGAAGACCGGGATCGCGACAAAGGGCGCGCTCTCGCCTGCCGACAGCGAGACGAGATAGCTCGACAGCGACATCTCCGCCGCATCGAACTCGCGGAACCGCGCCATCCGGAAAAAGATCTCCTCGATGGTCATCGGCAGGCAGGTGAGGTCGATTCCCAGCGGGCGGACGGTGCCGTCGATGAGCGGCCGGGTGCGGTCGTAGTCCCCGCACGCCAGGGTCAGCCTCAGCATGAGCCGTCAGCGGCGGTGCGCAGGCGGCCACTGGGTGCGCGGTCCGTCCCGCGCCGGGCGACTGGTTCGCTGTCCACGTCAGCTTGCTCCTCTATTGGTCTAATTCTTATACCTCTAACGGGCGCCATCATAGGGCGCGGGCCGCGCCCGCGCCCCGCCGCCGTCGGCGAACAGCAGTGACTTGATGAGGACGGGGAGCACCCCCGGCGGGTCGAGATATTCGCCGACGTCGATGAAATCGAAGTCCGACAGCTCCACCCCGTCTAGCACGATAAGGCGCCTGCGCAGCCCGGCTTCCTCGGTGAGGATCGCGCCCAGCGATTGCGCGATGTCGGCGTCCACGACGACGACCAGCGCGTTGTCGCCGCCGGGCGACCCGGCTACGCGGGTGATCGCACCCGCGACCGCCGCCAGCCGCGGGTAGCTGACCGGCCCGGACCAGGAGAACGCCAGCGCCACCGCCCCGCTGGTGTCCACGTCCTGCCGGACGGCACGGCCTGCGAACGCCGCCGCGAGCGAACCGGGATCGATGTCGTCGGCCAGCGGCGCGCCAAGCCGGACGACCGGGACGTTCCTGAGCGGCAGCGCGCTCTGGCCTGCGAGGTGGATAGTGCTGCCGCTCAGCTGAGCACTGAACTGGGACGCGCCGATGACCGTCGCCCGGATCCGCTGTCCAGGGTCGACGATCGGCCGGGCCAGCCTGCCGCGCAGCCGGGCCCCGAGGGCCGTCGCCAGGTCGCGCGCTATGTCACCGTGGTCCCGCGTCTCGTGGCCGAACAGGTACTCGGCGACACCGCCGGAAAACGTGACGTAGGCCGGCTCGGCCGGGCGCGACAGCGGTTCGGTGAGCCGCAGCGCGCACCCGAGGCCGTCGGGCCGGCTGCCGGTGACCTGGTCCGCCAGGACGTCGGCGAGCCGCTCCGCGATCCGCTCCCGCGCGGCCGGGTCGGCCAGGCTGGCCGGGGAGGTTTCCAGTCCGAGTTCGGCCGCGGCCAGCACGGCGGACTCATCCGCCCGGGTCCACGCACCGCCGTCGTCCCGGGCGATCAGCCGTCCCCCGATGGCGAACGCGGCGACGCTGAGAACCTCACCGCGATCGATCAGCGCGAGCTTCGTGGTGCCGCCCCCTATGTCGACGTGCAGTCCGCATGCCCTCCGCGCCCGGGGGAGGGCGGTCGCTCCGGATCCGTGCGCGGCCAGCGTGGCCTCCAGCCGGTGGCCTGCACTCGCGCAGACGAACTTGCCTGCCTCGCCGGCGAAGATCTCGTTGATGGCGCGAGCGTTACGGCGCTTGATCGCCTCGCCAGTCAAGATCACGGCCCCGGTGTCGACGTCTCCGGACGCGAGCCCGGCCTCGGCGTAGCACTGGCGCAGGAAACCGGACAGCCGTCCGGCATCGATCGTGCCGTCCGCCAGGAACGGCGTAAAGATGATCGGCGAACGCCATTCGACGGTCCGCTCCTCCGGGACGAACCTGGCGCTGGCCCGGTTCCCCCGCCGTCGGAACAGCACCCGGGCGAACACCAGGTGCGATGTCGAACTGCCGATGTCGATGCCGACCGTGAGCAGGCGCAGCGTCTCCCGCTTGAGCAGCGCCGCCACCATGTCCCTGCGGTCGGCCTCGGTCAGTCCCTCCTCGGGGCCGGAGTCTCCGCGCGCATCCACGGGCTGCCACCTCCAGACATCGCGCCGCTCGAATGAGCTTATGGAACAACCATTAGACACTTATGCTAGGCGAGGGCTAAGGTTAGCAAGTCGTTCGCGTGCTTGAGCAGCAACAGGAGCAAACGCGCCATGGAGCCAGTCCTCGACGAAGGATTCGCTAAAAAGTTCGCCACCGAGAAGGAGACCCCGTACACCCGCTGGGTAGCTGCGGAGGGACTCGACATCATCAGCGGCCAGTACGTACGCGACCTGCGCGGTCTGGAGCTGAAGCCGTGGGCCAGGCGCGGCGGCCGCGGCGTCTTCATCAACCACGACGCGACCCGGACCTCGAACGACTGTTATGTCTGCGAGATCCCGCGCGGCGGCGCGCTCGCCCCGCAGCGGCAGCTGTTCGAGGAGATGATCCTGATCCTCAACGGCAGAGGCTCGACGAGGGTGTGGAACGACGCCGGCCAAGAGGTCACGTTCGAGTGGCAGGCCGGGTCGATGTTCGCCATCCCGCTCAACGCGTGGCACCAGCACAGCAACCTGTCCGGTCTAGAGTCGGCTACGTTCGCATCCTCCACGAACTTGCCCCCCGTGCTCAACCTGTACGACGACGTCGACTTCGTGTTCGGCACCAGCAGGGACTTCCCGCACCGGTTCAACGGCGAGGACGACTACTTCGCCGCCAAGGTCGAGCGCAAGGGCCTGCTCCTGGACACGAACTTCGTGCCGGACACCCTCGCCCTGCCGCTGATCCCGGCCCGGGAACGCGGGGCCGGCGGTGGCCACATCCGGTTCTCGATGGCCAAGGGCTCGATGAACAGCCACATTTCCGAGTTTCCGGTCGGCACCTACAAGAAGGGCCACCGCCACGGCCCCGGTGCGCACGTCATCGTCCTGTCCGGTACCGGGTACTCCCTGATGTGGCCAGACGGCGAAGAGCCGCGGCGGTACGACTGGGCAGCGGGATCGCTGATCATCCCGCCGAACATGTGGTTCCACCAGCACTTCAACTCCGGTTCCGCGCCGGCCCGGTATCTCGCCTTCAAGCACGAGTCCGTGTCCATCCGCAACGCGCAGGGCGTCCCGAAGGCATGGATCAGCCGACGCCTTGGCGGTGACCAGATCGACTACGCCGACGAGCGGACCGCCATCCGGGAAACCTTCGCAAGCGAACTGGCCAAGGCGGGCGTGCACCCGGAGATGGACCCCGTCTACGAGGCCGAACTCGCTGACCTGCCGTCGGCGCCCGGCCTGGCGCGCGCGTGAGACGCGGCCGGTAGCGGGCGGGCCGGGTCGACCGGCGGCATCGCGCAGGTCAGGCCGCTGACCGAGAGTTCCTCTTGATACAGCTCGCGGATCCGCGGATCCTCGTCCGCGTAGTCGATCTGCCGTCCGCCCTCGGACACGCTCTTGTCAACGCCGAGGAAGTGCTGCCGCCGTTCTTCGGTGAACGGGTAGCGCAGGCCGCCGTAGGCGACGGCGAGGTAACGCGCGGGGCTCGCGGCGGTGTTGAAATGCTGGTGGAACTGCTGGTCCGCGGGCGCGTACACCACACCGTGCCGCCAGTCAATCCGGGTGAAATCCTCGTCCCCCTCGTACCAGAGCAGGCTGTAGCCGTGGCCCGTGACCGTGAAGACGTGGAAGTCCGGGTGGTGCCGGTGGCCTTTCTTGTACGTGCCCACCGGCATCTCCGACACGTGGGCGTGCATCGTCGAGTCGGCGAGCACGAACTTCAGGTTCCTGCTGCCGACGCCGCGGGCCGCCCAGGCAGGCAACTCGAACTCGGCCAGGTCGGGGACGACGTTCGTCTCCCACATGTGCCGGCCGGGCGCCACGTTCACGAACTCGCCTTCGCCGCGGAATCTTCCCGGGTCGCCGAACCGGCCGGAGAAGTTCCAGGAGGTGCCGAGGATGAATTCCTCGTCGCGGAACGCGTTGAGCATGACCGGCAGGCTGGTCACCGAGGCCAGCCGGGCGGGTTCGCTCCCGCTGCCGTTAACGTGCCGGTACCGGCAGTTGAGCGGAAGGCCGACGAGGCTGCGCGGGCCCCAGGCAACGTCATGCCGACGGCCGGCGCCATCCTCGACGATCGTGCTGCCGTGCCCGGACAGCACGTACACGATCTCTTCGTACAGATGCCGCTGCGGGCTGGTTGAGGCCCCCGGCGGCAACTCCGTGACGACGATGTTGCTCCAGTCGCCGCGGCCCGCGACATGGACCAGCGCCGCCCGCGCACCGAGGAAGTCCCAGGGGGCCGTTTCCACGGCTAGCAGGTCGACGGCGAAATCCTCAACGACCGGGACCGGCTGCCGGGCCACCCATTGCCTGTACGGCTCGACCAGCAGCTTGCCCGCGGCCACGGCGGCGGCAAGCGCCTCGTCCGGAGATTCCGGCCGGCCGGGCCGGGGGGCCGGGCCGGTGTCCAGGTGACTGGCAGCGTTCGTCATCGGCCTGCCCTTCTGAACAGAAACCGTTTCTGGCATCCTCCTGCCGGGTGCCCGCGGTGTCAAGCGGCCGGGTCCACGGACGGCGCGGGCGGGTTACGGCAGGGTCTGGGCCGCCGCCTGGCAGATCCGCCGCACGGACTCGGCGAGCTCGCCCCAGCGAGCCGGCGTCATGCGGGCGAGGGGGACGGCGACGCTGATCGCGGCGACCGGCCTGCCGTGACGGTCGCACACCGCACGGCTGACCGAACCGACCCCGATCTCGCTCTCGCCTTCGTTGTGCGAGTAGCCGACCCGGCGGACCTCGGCCAGTTCCGTCATGAGCGCGGCGCGGGATGTGATCGAGCCCGGGGTCAGCGCGGGCAGCTTAGGCGACGGGTACAGGCCGCGCAGGAAGTCGTCGCTCTCGCACGCCAGCCACGCCTTGCCCACCGAAGTGCAGTGCGCCCAGGTCAGCGTCCCGACCCGGGATGCCACGCGCAGCGCCATCGCGCTCTCCGCGCAGTCGATGTACATGACCTGGTCGCCCTGCAGGACGGCCGCGTGCACGGTCTCGCCCGTCTCGTCGCGCAGTTCCTCGACGAACGGGCGCAGCAGCGTGCGGATGTCGAGGCTGTGCACCGAGCTCAGCCCGATCCGCAGGAGCACGTGGCCCGCCTTGTACGCCTTGGTGTCGTGGTCCTGAACCACGAAACCGTGGTGAGCCAGCATCGCCAGCAGCCGGTGCGCGGTAGACACCGCGATACCGAGATCGGCGCTGGCCTCGGATACGCGGATCTGCTCTTGCTCGGCGAGCATGATCAGCAGCCGCAGGACGTTGTCCACCGACTCGATCGGGTACTTCGGCCCGCCGGACGTCGCCGCGCCGGCCACGTCGGCCTGCCTGCGGCTCATCTACCGTGCCGCCCAACGCGCTGATCCGGGCAGCTCAGGGGCGCCGACGGCACCGCCCGGGCCAGACTGGGGCCGCATTGGGTGAGGTCGGACGACAAGTTGCCCCCTTGCAGGCTGTTGACACCGCGGGAAGACCGTGGCTACGTTACCTCTAAATTGCTTCCGCAGAAACCGTTTCTGCAAGTGCACCTTCTCAAGCCTATATGACGACTGGGCGAGCGAGAGCGCCAGACCGGAGGATGCGACGTGATCCGACAGGCCCGACCTACGCTGTGCGGCCGCGCGATGGCCATGGCGTCCGAGTTTGAGCGGCCGGTGAGCGCATGACGCTCCGGCTGACCATGGCCATGAGCGGCTACGACCACGTCCGCGACCTGGCGACCGAGGCGATCCGGGTGGAGGGCGCGGAGCTCACCACGCTGACGCTTCCGCTGGAGGAGATCTTCTACCGGTTCCTGCGCTACCGCGAGTGGCACGTGTCGGAGTTGTCGCTGGCCAAGTACGTGGCGCTGCGCGCGGCCGGCGACGACAGCCTGCAGGCGATCCCCGTTTTCCCGTCCCGGGTCTGCCGGCACTCGTCCATCTTCGTCCGGCCGGACGGCCCGCGGTTGCCGGCGCACCTGGCCGGCGCCCGCATCGGCGTGCCCGAGTGGGCGCAGACGGCCGCCGTTTACACGCGGTCGCTGCTCGTTCACGAGTGGGGCATCCCGCTGCGGGACGTGCAGTGGGTGCAGGCCGGGGTCAACCAGCCCGGCAGGCAGGAGAAGGTCCAGCTGCACCTGCCCGAGGGCGTGACGCTGAGTCAGGAGCCAGAGCGCTCGCTCGACGAGATGCTGCGGGCCGGCGACCTGGACGCCGTCTTCTCGGCGCATCCTCCGGCGAGCTTCGAGCGCGGCGACCCGGGGATCACCCGGCTCTTCCCCGACTACGAGCCGGTCGAGCGCGAGTACGTGACCAGGACGGGGATCTTCCCGATCATGCACGTCGTCGTCATCCGCTCGGACGTGCTCGAACGCGACCCGTGGGTCGCGCAGAACCTGTTCACGGCGTTCGTGGCGGCCAAGGACGCGAGCCTCGCCCGGCTCGCCGAGATGACCGCGAGCCGGATCCCGCTGCCGTGGGCACCCGAACGGCTGGCGGAAATCCGCGGGCTGATCGGCTCCGACCCGTGGCCGTACGGCGTCGAGGCCAACCGGGTGACGCTGGACGCGTTCGCGCGCTACGCGCACGAGCAGGGCGTCGCCGCCAGGCGCCTGGAGCCGGAAGAGCTGTTCGCCCCGCAGGTGCTCGGGCACTACCGCGTCTGAGCAGGGCGGAGCCCGGCCGTCGCGCGCCGGGCGGAAGGAGACCCGATGAAGGATCAGCGCCGGGACCTGGCCGCCGCGACGAGAATGCTCGTCGATGCCGGGATCCTCGGCTACAGCGGTCACCTCAGCACCCGCACCGACCGCCAGACGCTGCTCATCCAGCCCGTCGACGATGCGCGCGCCGAACTGACCCCCGACCGCGTACTCGAGGTGACGCTCGACGGCGACGTCACCGCGGGCGATGGCCGGCCGCCGTCGGAGCTGGCTATCCATGCGGAGATCTACCGCGCGCGTCCCGACGTGGGGGCGGTCGCGCACTTCCACCACGATCCGACCACGGTGTTCACCGTCGCGGGGGACCATCCCGTGGTCCCGCTGAAGAACCACGCCAGCCGGTGGGCGGCGGGCGTTCCGGTGCACCCGGACCCCTCGCACATCGCGACCGCCGAACAGGGACGCGAGCTCGCCGCGACCCTCGGCGGCGGCCACGCCGCGCTGCTCCGGGCGCACGGCCAGGTCGTGGTGGCCGAGGACATCCGGACGCTGTTCGCCGACGTGGTGCACTTCGTAGAGAACGCCACCCTGCTGGCTCAGGCGATCCCTCTCGGAGCGGTAAAGCCGCTGTCGGGGGCGGAATGCGCGCGCTTCAGCGCGACGTTCCGCCGTGACCGCCACGCCAGGAAGCTCTGGGTCTACTACACAACGGTGGCGGCGGCCGCCGGACGGCTGCCCGCCACCTGGTGGGACGACCAGCCGGTGCCTTGACGACCACACCGGTCGCTGCTCTAACACAGAAACGCTTTCTTCTACAACTCGCTCACCAGCCCGCATGCAATCAACGCGGAGCACCCCGATCGGTCCGCCAGTCCGCCGTGACGCGGCGACCTCCCATAGACGTCCGCCTTCAGCAGACGGCCCGCGCTTTCCGGGACGCCGAACGTGGCGGCGCTCTCGCTACCTCCCGAGAGGAGACAGGAGACGGTGAAGATAAGAATCGCCGGAATGGCATTCTCCGTCGGGCTGCTCGCGCTTGCCGCGTGCAGTTCGGCCGGCCAGACCACATCCGGAACACAGGGCGGCGGGTCGTCGTCCGCCAGCACGCCCACGAAGCTGGTTTTCAACGCCGACGGCACGCCGAACCTCAAGGGGCTCAGCTTCAGCATCGGCAACGCCGCGGGCAGCGCGCACACCGGCGACACCAACGTGAACGACCTGGTGCAGTTCCTGAAGCAGTGGGGCGCGAACGCGACCCAGACGAACGCGTCCCAGAACGCCCCTGAGCTCGCGGTGGCGAGCGGGCAGCTGAACGCGACGGCGGGGCCGCTGCCCACCGAGGTCGACTCGGGCCTGACGGTGTTCGGGCCGAACCAGGCCCGGCTCGACGACGTGGTGCTGGTCAAGACCAGCGTGGCCTCGCTCAGCGACCTGAAGGGCAAGAACGTCGCGATCTGCTGCGATGCCTCACCGGACGGCGTGTTGCTGACCGCGCTGCTGAAGAAGGCCGGGCTGAGCGAGTCACAGCTCAACATCCTGCGCACCGGCGCGAGCAGCGCATCGCTGAGCGCGCTGATCGCCGGCCGGGTGGATGTCGCGTTCGTGCATTCCAGCGACGTGCCGACGGCAGGTTCCGGTTTCCGCGTGCTCGCCGTCGGGGCGAGCATCCTGCCGGAGTACGCCGACAGCTTCATGGCCGCCACCCCGTCGTGGCTGAAGTCGAACCCGGCCCTGGCCGAGGCGATCGACCTGGCCTGGTTCGCGTCCGCGAAGCTCTTCAACACCGACGAGCCGAAGTGGGTGACGAACGCCGCGGCGTACACGAGCAACGCCGACAGCACGTCCGCCTACCAGAAGGCCTGGACGGAGCTGCAGAGCATTCAGGGCTGGCCGGCCAGCGGATCGATCCTGACCTCCTCCATCGTGGCGTTCAACTTGAACGTCGCGTCCCAGCAGCAGGCGCTCAAGGGCGAGGGCACCCGCCCGGCCGCCCAGGAGATGGACCTGACGCCCTGGCAGCAGGCCTGGGCAGTGTTCAGCGCGCACCAGAGCGCGTACTAACAGCGAACCCGGGCCGGGACGGAACCGAGGAGGCCTGCCTCGCGTCCGTCCCGGGAACCGGCACCGTGACCGCCACCCCAGGAGGTGCCCGAGACAGTGGCCAACGAACCCGTTCCTACTCGCAGCCTCGTCAACGTGGGCTCCGATCCGGCGGATCCTGGCCCCGGCGGGGACAGCCCGCCGCCGACCAGCCCGGGCGGAGACCCCGCGGCGGGAGCCTGGACCGCGGCGGCCGGCCCCGCCCCGCGCCGCCCGGGCGCAAGGGCCGCGGCCTGGTTTCGCCCGCACCTCGACCTCAGCGCCAAGGTGCTGGCAATCATCGCGTTCCTGGCCGTGTGGCAGGCGTCGGGCGCGTTCCTCAACCCGCTGTTCGTCTCCACCCCGGGCAAGGTCGTCGCGGCGCTCGGCTCGCTCATCGCTAACGGCCAGCTGCCGACGGCGTTCCTGCGCAGCCTGCTGGAGATGCTCGGCGGCCTCGTTGTCGCGGCCGTTCTAGGGGTCGGCATCGGCCTTCTGATGGGAAGGGTGCGGCTGGTGGAGCGGACCCTGGAGCCGATCGTCGCCTTCGGCAACGCCACGCCGTCGATCGCCCTGCTGCCGGTGATGGAGGTCTGGTTCGGCATCGGCACCGCGGCGCGGGTCGCGTTCATCACGGTGATCTGCACCTGGCCGCTGCTCGTCAACACCTACGCCGGCGCCCGGGCGGTGCGCGGGCGCTACCGGGACGTGGGCGCTGCCTTCGGGTTCGGCCCGTGGCAGCAGACATGGAAGATCTACCTGCCTGGCACCGTGCCGTTCATCTTCGTCGGGATCAGGATCGCACTCGCGGTCGGAGCGGTGGGGATGATCCTGGGCGGCCAGGAAATCGGGCAGTCCGGCCTCGGCGGCCTCACCGCCGACTTCAGCAGCTACAGCGAGACCGCCGACCTCGTGGCGACGATCGTCACCACCACCGCCCTCGCGATGCTGCTGTTCTTCGCGTTCCGGCAGCTCCAGGACTGGCGCTTCCCATGGGTGGCGGCGACTTCCGCCGGCCGGCGCGGATCGATCGGAAGGCGCGGCTCCGCGAGCCGCGGCGCAACGGGAAGGCGTGGATCGCGATGACCGATGACCGGGGCACGGCCCCAGACAGACAAGCGCGCGCGGGGGCCCGCGCCGCGGCGCCCGCGACCAAGGCCGTCGAAGAGGCGGCGGGCCAGGAGGCCGTGCTGGAGTACGCGGGCATCGGCAAGACCTTCCCCGGCGCCGACCGCACGGTCGTCGCGCTGGACCAGGTGACGTTGGCCGTCCGCCGCCGTGAGTTCGTGAGCCTGGTCGGCCCGAGCGGCTGCGGCAAGACCACGCTGCTGCGCATCACCAACGGACTGGAAACCGCGGACGAGGGCACCCTGGCGCTGGAGGGCAAGACGCTGTCCGGCGGATCGCAGGACATGGCCTACGTGTTCCAGGACATCAACCTGCTCCCGTGGCGCAGCGTCGTGAAAAACGTCGAACTCGGCCTGGAAGCCCGCGGCCTGCCGAAAGCCGAACGCCGCGAGCGGGCGATGGAGATGCTGCAGATGGTGGGCCTGACGCAGGTGGCGAACGCTGCGCCCTACACGCTGTCCGGCGGCATGCAGCAGCGGGTCGGCGTCGCCAGGGCGCTCGCGGTCCGGCCGAAGGTCCTGCTCATGGACGAGCCGTTCGGGCAGCTGGACAACTTCACCCGCGAGACGCTCCAGGTCGAGATCGCCGAACTGTGGGCAGCGCTCGGGACGACGATCGTATTCGTCACGCATGACGTCGACGAGGCGATCTTCCTGTCCGATCGCATCGTCCTGTTCCAGCCGGATCCGGGCCGGCTGACCGAGGTCATCGACGTGGACCTGCCCCGCCCGCGCACCGGCTACGACGTGCGTGCCCACCAGCGCGCCATTGAACTGCGCGCGCACATCGTCAGCCGTCTCGGCGTCGGCACCGGGGCGGCGCGGTGAGCGCCGTCGCCACCCGCCGGGCCGACGCTCCGCCGCGGCGCGTCCCGCTGGCCGACCGGCGCGCCACCGGGATCATCGCGCCCCTGATCGCGGCGGCGGTCATCCTCGGGGCATGGGAGATAACCGGCCTGTTCGTCAACCGGGTACTGATCTCCTCCCCGCAGGGCGCCGTCAGCTCGCTGTACGACATGATCCGCCAGGGCACGATCAACGGGGCCCTGTCGATCTCGGTCCGCGAGCTCTACCTGGGCCTGGCGATCGGCCTCGCCGGGGGCATTGTCCTGGGCGTGGCCATCGGCCGCTACGCGCTTCTGGACAGCATCTTCTCCCCGTTCGTGAACGCGGCGAACGCCACCCCGCTGAACGTGCTCATCCCGCTGCTTATCCTGTGGGTCGGCATCTCGGCGGAGGCACGGGTGCTATTCGTCGTCTTGATCAGCTTCTTCCCCGTGCTGCTCAACACGGCCGCCGGCCTGCGCAACGTCAGCCGGGGTTACGTCGAGGTCGGACAGATGCTTGGCCTGTCCGAATGGCAGTTGCTGCGCAAGGTGATCCTGCCCGGCACGGTGCCCTACATCTTCGCCGGCATTCGTCTCGGCTCCGCGCTCGGTGTCATCGGGATGATCGTCGGTGAAATGGAGGTGTCCAACGTCGGCGTGGGCTACCTGCTCAATTTCTACGGCGAGGGCTTCCAGACCGGGAACCTGCTCGCCCTGGTGTTCATCTCCGCGCTGATCGGCGTGGTCAACGTGATGGTCGTCCGCACTGTCCAGAAGCGGTGGTTCCGCTGGATCGACGCGGCCCGCTGACCCGGCGCGGGCGCGGCCGAATTACCGCATCCGCTACTTTACAGATACTTATTCTGCAGTGCAGAGCTATTGGAGGCATCAGTTGCTCACGACTTCTTCCACCTCGTCGGAGGCCATCGCGCTGGCGGTCCAGGGAAGCCGCGCGCTCGCCGCAGCAGGCCAGTCGGACATGGTCTGGGGACACGTCAGCGTGCGCGACCCGGAAGATCGCGGCGTCTGGATGAAGAGCTCGGGGTGGGGGCTCGAAGAGATTGACGAGAGCAAGATCGTGCTCGTGTCTCCGGACGGCGACGTACTGCACGGCTCCGGCCGCAGGCACATCGAGTACCCGATCCACACCGAGATCATGGCGCGCCGGGCGGACGTTGGGGCCGTGGTGCATTCCCATTCCGACGCCGCCAACGCCTTCTCCGCGCTGGACGTGCCGTTGCGGCCGATCAGCCATGCCGGAAGCCTGTTCAGCTACCCCGACGTGCCGCGGTTCACGCTAACGGGCGGGCTCATCAGCACGACCGCGCTCGGCCAGGCGCTGGCGGACGCGCTCGAGTCCGCGCCGGCCTGCCTGATGCCGCAGCACGGGCTGGTCGCCGTGGGGAAGGACGTGCCGGCCGCGGTCATGACCGCGGCGCTGCTCGACCGGGCCTGCCGTACTCAGCTCATGGCGATGGCAGCCGGGCCGGTGGCCCGGTGGGGAAGCGAGGCAGACACCGTGGCCAAGCGCTCCGTGGTCTGGTCCGACACCCAGCTCACGGCCGGCTGGGAGTATCTCGTCAGGTTGGCCGGGTAATCACCGGTCATCTCCGCTCGCCGGCCGGCTGGCCGGGCCCGGTCCGGGATCAGTTAGGCGACCGCGGCCGCGCCGTTGCCCGTGGCCACGGCGGCCAGGTCGTCGGGACCGGGCCCCTTGTCATGTCCCCTCCAGACCACGTGCAGGTCAGGGCGGACGAGGATGAGCGGGTGGTCCTCGTACACGGCACGGGCGGCGGCGGAGCGCACCTCGAAAATCGCGGACGGCGCGCCGGTCCGGTCGAGGGCCTGAGCGAGTTCCCGCGCTGGCGTCTCGGCTCCAGGTGCGTGCAGCACGGTGAAACACCGCCCCAGGTGATCGGCGATCGCGGTCCCGTCGTCGAGCCAGATGTGCGGCAGCCGCGCACCGGGCCATGTGGTCGGCGTGTAGCTGAAGCTGTCCGGATCCGGTCCCTCGCCGTGCTCGGGGGCGACGAGCGGTGAATTCGCGTACCGGTAACCGAGCTCAATCCCGAGCAGGTCGTTGCTCCACCGCTGTTCCCGGTCGGCGATCTTCGCCAGTTCGGAACGGGCGCGGGCGCCCGCGTCGCTGTCCGCCGTGATCTCGGGCCGCCAGGCGGCCCGCCAGGTGCGTCGTCCCCGTGACGCCTTACGGGAAGCGGCCACGTTGCGGGCGCCGATGGACCGCCGCTCGGCTTCGTAGGACTCCAGCAGCCGCGGCCCGCCCCAGCCGTGCAGGGTGCCGGCGAGCTTCCAGGCAAGGTCGACTGCGTCCCCGACGCCGGTGTTCATGCCGAGACCGCCGGTCGGGATGACGAGGTGGGCGGCATCTCCGGCCAGGAATACCCGGCCGTCGCGGTACCGATCGGCGAGCATCAGCCGCTGGGTCCACTGCCCGACGTAGAGCGTCTCGTAGACGACCGGCATCCCCGCGAGCGCCTCGAACAGCGTGGGCATCTGCGCGTCGCTGTCCACCGTGGCATGCAGCGAGAAGTGCCGGGTGTCGTCCTGCACGATGAGGAACGAGGCCTGGTCGTCAGCGAAGTGGTAGTGCCTGCCCTTGCCGATCGGGATCCGGGCGAACAGGTCCGGGCAGTGGAACAGCGCCTGGCGCAGCGTCAGCAGCGACTCGCCCCGGAGTTCGATGCCGAGCTGACGCCGCACCGTGCTCCCCGCGCCGTCGCAGCCGATCAGGTAGGACGCCCGTACCGTCCGTTCCTGCCCCGCGATGGAGCGCACCGTTGCCGTGACCCCGTCCGCGTCCTGGCTGAAGCCGGTCAGCTCGCAGCCGAACCACACGGTGACCCCGGGCGTGGTCTCGGCGACCTGCCGCAGCAGCGGTTCCAGCGTGTACTGGGAGATGAGCTGGTAGGGCTCAAGCGGCATGGAGCCGTCGTTGACCTGACGGCCCGTTTCCTTCAGCGCGCCGACCGAAGGGTAGGCGTGGTGGACCAGAGGGGGCCGGGTGAGGTCGCCCGCGCAGATGAAGACGTCCATGGGAACGTCCGCCGGAAGCCCGGCGGCGCGGACCCGGTCCGCGATCCCCATCCGGCGGAAATGCTCCATGGTCCGCGCATTGCAGCGCTCCATCTTGGGCAGGCGGCCGGGCCGCGGCCGCTTGTCAACCAGCTCGCAGCGGATCCCGAGCTGGCCAAGCTCGATCGCCAAGGTCAGGCCGACGGGACCGCCGCCCGCGATCAGTACATCCGGGTCGCCCATCTAGTCAGCCCTTAACCGTAAGCCCGGTAAGGCGGATGACATTGCCGCTGAAGATCGACTCACGTTCGTTCTCGGACAGGCCGATCTCCTCCAGGTTCCTGATCGTGGCCCTGATGTAGCCGGGCCCCCGTTCGGGATCGTAGGGGCTGTCCGAGCCGAACAGAATGTGACCTGGGCCGTAGAAGTCGATCGCACAGCGCAGCGCGTGCGCCGCCCCGAACATGGCGGTGTCGCCGTACATCAGCCGGAAGTAGTCGATGGGCCGCTTGGTGAGCGGGTACCCGGTGATGTCGCCGACCTGCTCCGGTGGCGTGCGCGCGCCGAGCTGGTCCCAGCCAGGCCCGACGCGGCCCGCGAAATGCGGGACCATGCTGCCCCCGTGGTGGATGAGGAGCTTCAGTTGCGGATACCGCTCGAGCACCCCGGAGAACACGATCCTCGCCATGAACGCGGACAGGTCGTACTCCCAGCCGAACGTCCACCAGATCTCGTACCGCGACCGTTCCTCGGTCGGGTAGTCCGCCCAGGCCGAACTCCGGCACGGGTGTACCTGGATCACGCTGCCGAGCCGGGTCGCCGTGGCGTAGAAGGGATCGAAGCTGGCGTCGTCCATCGGCCGTCCGTGCACGTGGGTGTAGATCTGGGCGCCCAGCGCGCCCATCTCCTTGGTCGCGTACTCAAGCTCGGCGACCGCGGCCTCCGGGTCGTCCATGGGCACGCACGCCATGAAGCCGGCGAAGCGGTCAGGGTGGGCCCGGACGAGCTCGGCCATGGATTCGTTGCCGATCCGCGCCATCTCCTTGGAGATCCGCGGCGAGCCGAGGTCTTCGACCGGCGGCGCGGCGATGTTGATGATCTGCCGGTACTCCCCGAACTCGTCCATCTGAGCGAACCGGACATCCATGTCGACGAGGCACGGGATGTTCGAGACGCGCTTACGCAAGTTGGCGGAGTGCTCCGTCGCGTCGAGCTGGAAGAACCGGTCGTAGTAGGGCCTGGGCATGATGTGGCAGAAAGCATCGATCTTCACTGCGAAGATTCCCCTTTTCCGTGCGGTCGACCGGTGTGGTCAGACGGGCAGGACCGGCGGCTTCGCCAGCTGCTGTACGTAGTAAGCCCAGCGGCCGTGGACGGATGCCACCGCGCCGCGCAGCTTCTCCAGCTCGTCCGGGGTGATGACCCGCGGCGACCGCCCGGTGCCGAGGATGGCCAGGTTCGCCTCGGCCAGCTGTTCAAGGGCGATCGCGGTCACCGTGGCGCGCTGCATGCTGTCGGCCACGCTGACGATGCCGTGCCCCTGCAGGTGGCACAGCCCAGCGGAGCCCAGCGAGTCCGCCAGCTCGCGTCCGAGCTCGCGGTTGCTCACCAGCAGCGGGCACGCCCAGGTGGGCATGACGCCGCCGTTGGTGAAGACGGCCGGCACGTGCAGCACAGGCAGCAGCTCCGCGCCCACGATCCCGAGCAGCGTCGCCGCCCGCTGGTGGGTGTGCACGACCGCCTGGACGTCCGGTCGCGCCCGGTAGATCTCGGTGTGGATGAAGCACTCGGACGGGGGCGCGTCGCTGCCCTCGATCAGGTTGCCGTCCAGGTCGATCACGATCATGTCGGCCGGTCCCAGCTCGGCCGGGCTCCGGACCGTGGTCGAGTGCTTCGGCTTGATGACCACGCGATCCGTACCGGGCCCGCGGGCGCTGCAGTGCCCCAGGTAATCGGTTAGTCCCTGCTGGTAAAGGATCTGCCCGGCGGTGGCGACAAGCTCGCGCAGCTGCGGCAGCGTGTCTGCGCCGCTGAGACCTTGTTGACCAGACATTCGCACCTCATTATCGTTATACGATAATCAATTTATCGAGAGACGAGATGAAGGTAGATCGGAGTTCACATGACTGTCAAGGCTTCCGGCGGCGGTGGCGAGGCAGACGGCGACGACTCCCCGGCGCGGAGCCGCGAGGGCGCCCGCCGTGTCTTGACCGTCTTGACGGCTTTTTCTCAGCAGCGGCATACGCGCAGCGCCCGCGACCTCGCGCAAGCGACCGGGATCCCGCTGCCAAGCATGTACCGCTATGTAGCGCTGCTGCGGGAGATGGGACTGCTGGTGGCGGACGAACGTGGCTCCTATCACCTGTCCGCGCGCCTGTCCGCCCTCGCGCAAGCCGCGGAGACGGCGGAAACGCTCGTTCACTTCGCCGATCCCGTCATGCGGCGGCTGTCCGACCGGACCGGAGAGACCGTCATCCTTGTCCGCCTGATCGCCTCGTCGGCCGTTTGCGTGCACCGGATCGAGTCCCGGCACAGTCTGCGCACGTCCTACGAACCGGGCCAGCCGCTCTCGCTGGACCGGGGTGCGAGCGCACGCCTGCTGCTTGGCGGAATGACGGCCCGAGCCCGGCGCGAATACCTCGCGCCGCTCGCCGCGCATGACCCTGGTGCGGCGGCGCGGGCGCAAGAGCAGGCCTGCGCGGCCGCG
>Ga0102924_1001036_pt1 | contig 32845 bp, 39 predicted proteins | sample PaiPotPPM11metaG_FD_80116 | JGI IMG/M metagenome (GOLD analysis project Ga0102924, IMG submission 80116) | Iron sulfur acid spring bacterial and archeal communities from Banff, Canada, to study Microbial Dark Matter (Phase II) - Paint Pots PPM... ...
GCAGGGCGCCGGGTTATTGCATCCCTCCGCGCGCGTACCCGGTTTCAGGCGGCATGGCTACAGATTTTCGAGACGGCAAGACCTTTCCGCGCCGCGGTCGAGACCCGATCGGGGACGCGCTGTGGCTGGCGAGGCTTTTCGACAAAGCGCGGGCTTCGGCCGGCGGAACGATTTTCGATTACATTTATCCCTGTCCGATGGACCAAGGCGTGATGGAACGCTGGGGAATAACTTCAGCCGATTTTGATGCGGCCATCCGCACTCATACCGCGGACGATGCGCTCTATCAATGGTTGCTGACGCGCACGACGAAGGAACGGCTCCGCGCCGCTAACGAGTGGCTGCTCAAGGAGAAATCCGCCAACCTCGAGAGACAAGATTCGGAGGAAGGCGTAACGATCTTAGGAGGATCGCGCATGGGAGAGAGGATCGAGCACACGCGCCCCGATGGAAACACGACGCCCGCTTATTACGCCGCCCCGGAGAATCTCGCGAACGCGCCCGGAATCGTGGTGGTTTCGGAATGGTGGGGCGTCACGCCCGATATGATGGCCATCGCGGATCGCTATGCCGGTCTCGGATATCGCGCGCTCGTCCCCGATCTCTTTCGCGGGCGAACGGCAGCTGTCGGCGACGAAGCCACCCATTTAATGGAAGGTTTGGATTTCGGCGATGCCGCCACGAATGACGTGCGCGGCGCGATTCAACACCTAAAGAAAGGCGGAAGCAAAGTCGGGTTGACCGGCTATTGCATGGGCGGCGCACTGACATTGATCGCAGCGATGCACGTGAAGGAAGCCGACGCTGCCGTCGTTTTTTATGGCTATCCACCCCCTGAGGCCGGTGATCCAGAAACGATCCAAATTCCGCTGCAGTGCCACTTTGCCAAGCATGACGATTTCTTTCCGGCTGCGGGCGCCGAAGCGCTCGAGGAGCGGCTTAAAAAAGGCAAGGTCCCTTACGAGCTCTTCTGGTACGACGCAAAGCACGCGTTTGCAAACCCGAACCCGCCGGGCAGCGCGGGCCTGGGCCACTTCGATCGGGCCGCCGCGGAACTGTCCTGGGAACGCACGGTCCGCTTTTGGACCAACACGCTGAAGTAAATCTGGAGGTTACGACACCAATGCCGAAATTTATCATCGAACGCGAAATTCCCAACGCCGGAGATCTTTCAGGCGATGAGCTGCAGCAGATCTCCGCGAAGAGCTGTAGCGTCCTGCGTGACATGGGGCCTACCATTCAGTGGGTCGAGAGCTATGTCACCGGCAACAAGATCTATTGCATCTACAATGCGCCGAGCGAGAAAGAAATTCGCGAGCACGCGCAGCGCGGCGGCTTCCCGGCAAATGCGATCAACGAAGTGAAGAGCCGCATTGACCCGACGACCGCCGAACGTTCAACGGCCGCTGCCTAAGCGGCTGGGGCTCGTTTGGTTTGGCCCCTTCGCGGAACAAGCGAGCAACCAACCCCAATTGTGGGAACAATCTGGGGCGGAATCATCCAGAAAGAGGTAGTTCATGCGCGTCATCTCACCCTTGGCCGCCCTGGTGTTGGCGGTCTTTGCCAGCGGAGTGGCCCTGGCACTCGGGGCCGGGACCAATCTCAGCGGTCAGATCAACCAGACGATCGACACCAGCAATGCCTATGTCGGCGAGATGGTGTCCATCTCTAATGTCAGCGCCCCCGGAGCTGGGATCTACAACGCGACCATGTACGGCACGGTCACAAAGGTTGTGCGCGCCGGACAAGGCCGCCCAGCCCAGCTTCGAATCACGCTGAACCGGCTGAGACTTTCCAACGGAACGACGTACACAATTGTCGGCGTCGTCACCGGCTGGAAAGCCGTTACGAAGAATAACACAGTTAAGGAAGTCGCCGGCGCAGTCGGCGGCCTGATCGTCGGCAACATTCTCGGCAAATGGATATTCCACGGCGCGACCGGCGGCGGAGCCGTAGGCGCGGCCGGCGGATACTTGGCCGCCAAAAACAATCGCTCGAATATGGTGGTCAGCAAAGGCTCGACGGTTCAAGTGCAGCTCGTTTCGGCTCGCCGTCAAGCCAGCCACTAAACGATAGCACGTAACCTCAAGGCGCCTCGCTCACAAGCGGGGCGCCTTTTTGCGATTACGCCCTTGGGTGTTACTCCCGCCGTACCCATTCGCCATTGGTTCAATCTGCCGGCAGATTCAGGCCGCAGCCGGTTCGTCATCGCCGTCGTAGTACATAGTCGTCTGATCGTTCTGCGAAACAGGGAGGGAAGCGCATGCGTTGAATCGAGGTCGGTCGCCTGAGCCGAGATAGCTCAGTTGGTAGAGCATTCGCCTGAAAAGCGAGGGGTCCGGTGTTCGACTCACCGTCTCGGCAAACTTTAGCCGCCGGAATACAAATTCCGGCGGCTTTTTCTTACAAGCGTTTGCCGCGCTCGACGTAAGGACGGGAACAATAGTCCAAGCCGAGCCCTTTCCCGAAGCGCGCAAGCCGGCGTACAAGCTAACCATTGACCTCGGCGAAGAGATCGGCGCGAAGCGCTCGAGCACGCAACTGACGGCGCGCTAATCGGCGAACGAACTCATCGGCAAGCAAGTTCTAGCCGTTGTGAACTTCCCGCCCAAACGCATTGCGGAATTTCTAAGTGAAGTCTTGGTGCTAGGCGTACCCGATGAGAACGGCGAGACCGTGCTCGTCGTGCCCGAGGCGCCTATCGACAACGGCGCCCGCCTTTACTGATCGAACTCGACTTTAAAGAGGTACGACCCCGGAACGGCTTGGCAATCGCGCAACTCCGGCGCATACGTGCTTTCGCGGGCTGCTTCCAAGGCGGCGCGATCCAGCTCGAGCGTTCCGCTTGAGCGATAGACGGAGACGCCTGTAACGCGGCCCGTTGCGTCGAGATCCACTTTAATTAGCGCAGTTACGTTTGCGCCGGTGTCGTACGCGCTCGATGTTGCATCGGGCGCCACGGCTACGAGCGTTTTTGCTTCTGCATTTGGGTCACTGCATGCGGGGCCCGGCAGGCCCGTGGGGAGTTGGGGTTGACCGATCGCGCCGCCGGTTGTTCCGGGGTTGCCCGGCGCAATTGGCTCGCCGGTTGGTTCCGGCGACGCGATGGCCACGACGCCGTGCAAATTCGGCGCTACATGGGGCGGCCGAATCTGCGGGCGCACGCTTGGCGCAGGACGATGCGCAACGACTGTGTGCGGCTTCGGAGGAGGTGTCGGTTTGGGATGGACCCAGATGTGGGTGATGACGGTCGGTATCTGATATGGCAGCGCTTCGACGAAGTGCACGTGGACAAAACTCGCCAGCACGAGGTGCACTGCCAGCGAGATGGCCAGGGCCGCGCCCAGCATGCGCCTATTTTTCGTCGCGCCCATGTGCATCTAACAGATGCGGGCGTCGTCCTGTGACAGGCGGCGGGTGGCCGCTAGCTTGGGGCTACGTCCCCTCGTACGCGCGCTTCAAGGCGTCGATGTCAAGCTTTTGCATTTGCATCATCGCTTTCATCGCCCGCTGCGCTTTTTCGGGATCGGGACCGGCGATATAATCGCTTATTCCGGCGGGAACGATGTTCCACGAAAAGCCGTACTTGTCGCTTAGCCAGCCGCACTGAACTTTTTTGCCGCCTTCGGACAATTTCTCCCAAAGCCGATCGACTTCGGCTTGCGTTTCGCAGTTCACATAGAGGGCGATCGCACCCGGCGCCGGACCTGTAGCGCCGTTGTCGGTCGGACCGCCATTGACCCATGACGTCTTGCCCTTCGAGCTGAAACTCGACGACCATCGCCGTGCCCGCCGGCCCAGGACCCGCTTCACCGTATCGGCTGATGTCCGTAATGCGCGAGTTCTTGAAAATCCCGACATAAAACTCGGCCGCTTTTTCGGCGTTACCATCGAACCACAAGAACGGAACGATCTTCTGCATCAGCGTTATCCCACAAGACCTTTCTTCAAGTATGCATCCAAGTTATCCAGCGTTTGTCCCCAGCCAATCAACGCGCCGTTGCGTTCCGCGATCGAAAGCGGCACCGACTGCGTGATGGTCAGTTTTGTTTTCTTCCCACCGTCCTGGGGTTCGAACGTGACCGTCATCACCATTTCGTCCGGAAAATCCTCACTCAGGCCGTGGGCGGACGGTTTGACCTTATTCCCCTTCTCGTCGGAAAAATACGCGCGCGAAACCGTACGCCGCGGAGCGTCGACCTCGCGAAAAATCCCCTTGGACCAGATCTCGCGCCCTTCCAGCCACTCCGGCGACTGCATGGAGAACATGATAGTGCCTCCGGGTCGCAAGTCGATCTCGCAGTGCGGAATCGTAAACCCTGTCGGCGCGAACCATTGCTTGAGATGCTCCGGTTCATACCAAGCCTTGAACACGAGCGCCGGCGGGGCGTCGTACACGCGCGTAAGTGTAAGGATCGGTTCGGCGGTCTTATCGTTTGCGGGCACGGTTCTTCTCTTTTCTTTGCATCTGGTGCAAGTAATCGTCTAAGCGGTCCAGTCTGCTCATCCACACGGCCTCGTACTGCTGCAGCCACGAAGCCAGCGGCGCGAGCCCCCGAAGTTCGGCGCGATAATACGTGTTGCGGCCCTGCCGACGGCCGCTTACGAGGCGGGCGCGCTGGAGCGCTTTGAGATGTTGGGATATCGCCGGCTGGGAAACACCGGCATGGCGCGTCAGCGCGACGACCGTCGCCTCTCGAGAGCGTGCGATTCGCTCAAAGAGCGCGCGCCGCGTAGGGTCGGCGAGCGTGCGCAGCAGTAAATCTGGGGCAGGAGCCGTCATTCCTAAATCATAAGCCTATACTTATGTATTGTCACTACGATTGCGGACGGAGATCAAGGGAAAATGGTTCTTGCCGGAAAAGGAGTCGCCGTGAAACTTTGCAGCGCTGTGATCGCAGCGATGCTCGCGGTTCTTTCAAGCGGGGACGCACGCGCTAATGATTCCGCCGGTGTTGGCGCATGGCGAGGCTTCTTTCACCGCGTTCTCCCCGCCGCGCGCCTGAACTTCGCGCCCTTGCGAGGCGCATTCGACCGGCAGTCGGGCAACTATGTCGTCAAAGGACCGTTGAACTCGGCGATCGTCAGGAATTGCATCATCTTTGAAACGGGCGCGTTGGATTCGCACGCGTGGGATCTGCGTTGCGACATTTCAGGGTACGATGGCCAGGCCGCGGGACCGAGCACTCAAGACGGAACGCTGACGCGGAACTTGGCCGCCGTGCTTCCTGGATTTAAGCGCGGCAAGAATCTGATGGGCGAGCCCGAGTGGATCGACGCGCGTCATACGTCGGTCACCATCGTCTTTGGCGGAATTCTCGTAAAGCACGGCTACACGGGTATCTAAGTTTAATCCGAAATTCAAGTCGGGCAAGAATTCCGTCCGGATGGAGCGACCCAAAGACTTGCCGTCGCGCGATCGAGCCGACGATGACCACCACCCGCGCCGCGGTACTAGCCGTTGATTAAGTAAGCAATTTGCTTCAAGAGCGGCTCGTGGAAAAGATAAAGGCTGTACCGCCGCACACGCGGTTCTAGCCGGATTCGAGGACATGGCGGCTGTATACCATTTTTGGACCGTAGCGCATGGAATCGGGTGGACATGCGTAGTAACGGACGGAAGCCGGTTGCGTCGGAAACCCTTATAACTCGGCCTGATTGGTAACGGTTGGGAGCGGCTGGGACCGTTGTGAAAGTTTTCGAATCCCGTTGGGGCTACCAACAAACGTCTGTTAAATATCTTTTCTTACTTGCGTTTCTAATTCTCTGCAAATGCAAGTGGTCACTCACGGAGGCGGCCGCTATTTGATAAGCTTTGAAAGCCTGGCCACACCAGCTGCGGCATAGGCATCGCCTTGCGCCGCAGCGAGGTGATAATAGTGCAATGCGACCGAGTAGTCCTGAGTCACGCCATAGCCGTGCTCGTACATGTAGCCGAGATTGCTCTCGGCGGTACGGTTGCCTTGAGCCGCGGCGAGTTGATAGTAGTGCACGGCAGTCGCGTAATCCTGAGTCACGCCGTCGCCGTTTTCGTACATATTGCCGAGATTGTTCTCGCCGTGAGCGTTGCCTTGCGCGACGGAGAGTTGGTAGTAGTGCAGCGCCTTGGCGTAGTCCTGAGTCACGCCGTGGCCGTCATCGTACATAAAGCCGAGGTTGCTCTCGCCGTAAGCTTCGCCTTGAGCGGCGGAGAGTTGGTAGTAGTGCAGCGCCTTGGCGTAGTCCTGAGTCACGCCATGGCCGTGCTCGTATATAAGGCCGAGATGGTTCTCGCCGTCAGCGTTGCCTTGCGCGGCGGAGAGTTGATAGTAGTGCAACGCAATCGCGTAATTCTGAGGAACGCCGTGGCCGCTATAGTACATATCGCCGAGGTGGGCTTCGCCTTGAGCGCTGCCCTGCGCGGCAGCGAGCCGGTAATAGCGCACGGCCTTCGCGTAGTCCCGAGGCACGCCGATGCCGCTTTCGTACTTGATGCCAAGGGCGACCTCGGCGTTCGCCACCGGACTAGAGTGGCTATGTGCGACCGGAAGAGTGGGCGCCGCCACGGCGTTCAATCCGAAGAATGTAAGGAAGAAAATCAGGCTCGCGAATACGCAAATGGCCCCACGAGGTAAGGTATGAGAATATGTATGCATTTGGACTGCGCCTCCGAATCATCGTTCAACCCCGGTACCTGCATTCTACCATAGCCCGCCTTGGAACGCCGCCTGGGCGACTCCGCGCCGCTACCCGTCGATGCGCGAATCGGCCTTGAGCGTAGACGGGGAGCGTCGTGGTCGCCATGCTGGTAGAGGTAAAGGCGACGGAATTGGTTGCATTCCAGATGGTCGTCCTAGCCGCTGAGGTGTAGACTTCGTATTGCAGCGTGTGCGTCGCGCCGTCGCTCATATAGCGCGAGGATCCGACGAAGTGCGTGCCGAGGTCCAACGTGATAAACACGCCTGGAGCGCCGCGCGTGCAAGCGACGGAGATCGCGTTAGGTGCCACATTGAGAGCGGAGATTCTGTTGGTGAGGAGCGGATCGTAGGCACCGAATGCCAGAGCCGTCGCCTGGGTGATCGTGCACATGGAGGTGACGGTCGAAGAGGGAACGAGGTTCGCGATTTGCGGACTTGCGCCACCCATGAGGATGACGGCCAAAATCAGCCGCGGCCACGTCTTAGTAATACATGTCTTCCTCAGCATTGGCGCTGCTTGTGCCGAATCGTCGGACCGCTGCCGCCGATGTGATCGCTATGATGCGTCTGCATGTGGCCTTTAAACATACGATGTGCATTTGCGCCACTTTGAAAGATGCTTCCGATTCCGGACGCTTTCTTGCCTCCGGGCTTCTGTTGGGACAGCATATTGGTTAGCCATGTAATGAATTGCAGCATGTTTCTCTTTCCTTTTAAGTTTTGTATTTATACCAGGTTGTGCGCCGACGTCAGCGCTGACGCAGCTCGCGGATTTCCTCTTCCGCCTCGCTCACGTCAGTTACCGGCTGAGCGCTGGATTCAGTGTTACCGTCGCGATCGCGATAGTAATTCCGGCGCTGTCTCCAGCTTGGGAAAATCCACGGCGCGATCCACTCGTCAGCCCCTCGCCAGATAAACCAACGCTCAAGCCATCCAAAAAACATTTAAGCTGCCGCCTTTCTCTTATGGCCGTATTTGATGTAACGATTTCGCGCGGTGTTCTTTTTACTGCAGGATCCGCAGCGCTTGGCACTTGCTCTCACCATTCCCACGCAGTCCAGGCAACGATGATCTTTGAAGTGTGAGCCCAATTCCCACGCGTCGGCCAACCGCTCGACAAATTCTAGGCCGCTCATCATGGTTTCACCGGTTGCCTCAGATGTACGTGCGGCGGGAAAGCCGGATCCGGTTTGATCGGGCCGGGATCGTGCATATTGGCGATCTTGCTTTGGTCGTACGCCCACATATGCTCGATGAAATGTGTTTTTGCTTCAGCGCCGGCGATAACAAAATTAGCCGAAATATAACATGCGATTCCGATCGCGCCGAGGCGCATGACCCACTTCGGAATGAAGAATTTCATGGCTGCGACCCGTCCAGCAGCGTCGGATCCTTGCAGTACTGGTTCTCCGCGCAGTCGAGCTGCCGTTGCGCGCGACTCTTGTCGAAGGTGTTCAAATACTGCACACCGGCTTGAATACTGCCCAGGGCGGGCTTGGACGGCGCGGGATGCACGAGTCCGGCCACTCCCAACAGCAGCACGCCGGTGACGAACAAAACGACCTGGATCAGTTTTACCATTGCGCTAGCCGCCGATCAGCCAGCGTGCGAATGTCTCCATGTGGGCCGGCTCGATCGGCGATCTGGCAGCGAGGTCGAGCCACCCTTGGGCCATGGGTGCGACGAGCGCCGTATTGATGTTGTTGAAAAAGCTGCCAACTGTCGGCCCGCCGGCAAGCAGCATCGGATGCGGGTCGGCTATCAAGCGCACCCAGACTTTCCAAAATTCACCGAACGTGACGTGCGTCATCCACGAACTCATTACTAGAAATAGGATCTTTGTCATGGTCTTTGTTCTCCCTAGCTCTATTATTGATCGGGTTGTGGCAACTGTGTCAAGCCATTGAATCGATTGTCAATAATTCTGAGCGTGAAGTTAAGGAAAATTTTACAATTGACACAGTTGGCACATAGGTCAAAGTGTGCTATTATGGATTCCCTATGAAGAAACGAACGAGGAAACAGAAGGAGGGCCGGGCTGCGGCCCGGTACAGCAGCGCGGAGGCCAGCCGCTTAAACGTCTATGCCGGCGATCGCGAAGGGCAGCGGGCAATAGCGTGGGCCCAGAAGAGCTGGCGGACGGCCGTGAATGTGGACGGAACGCAGCCGAAGTCGGCTAGCACGTTTTTGCTGGATCTGCTGAAACGCGCGATGCGCGCCGATGAAAGACGGCCGCGCCGAAAATAGGCGGATCGCCGCGATCGCCACACCCTAACAAAAGGCCCGCCTATTGAGCGGGCTTTTTTATTGCGGACACGGCACGGACGCCCTGGTGTACCTCGTAGTGTACCTCGGACGCGGTACAAAGCGTCGCTTTCCTTAACAAGATCACGGCAAACGAAACTCGCCTTGGGCGAGCGATGAAGCGGCTGGAAGAACGGAAAAGCCCTGATTTCTCAAGGCTTTCCGCATCCCGACCACTGTTGGGAGGCCGGAAAATCTGGCGACGCTGAAGGGGCTCGAACCCTCGACCTCCGCCGTGACAGGGCGGCGCTCTAACCAACTGAGCTACAGCGCCATCGCCAAATGATGGTGGGCACGGTTGGGATTGAACCAACGACCCCCCGCGTGTGAAGCGGATGCTCTCCCACTGAGCTACGCGCCCATGCGTTTGCGAACCGGCATATCGTATCCTAGTCGCCGCGGCGCTGTCTAGCAAGCGGCTTTCGGGTATAAGGCACAGGATGAACGCCCTCGAGTCGGCCAAGGCCGCGCGCCTTCGCTACGTCACCGACCAAATGCCAGGCATCCGGCGCGAAAAGCGCGGCGAGCATTTCGTCTATTTCGCGCCGGACGGTTCGCCGATCGACGATGAGAAAGAACTCGCGCGCATCAAGCCCCTGGCCGTGCCGCCCGCCTACAGCGACGTGTGGATTTGCCCGATCGTAAACGGCCACATTCAGGCGACCGCCCGCGACGCGCGCGGACGCAAGCAATACCGCTACCACAGGCGCTGGCGCGAAACACGCGACGAAAACAAATACGAACGCATGATTGCCTTCGCACAGGCCTTGCCCAAGATCCGGAAGCGGCTCGAAACGGATCTCTCCTTGCCCGGACTCCCGCGCGAAAAAGTCCTGGCGACGATCGTGCAGCTCCTGGAAAGCACCGCAATTCGGGTCGGCAACGACGAATATGCCAAGGATAACAACTCCTACGGCCTGACAACGATGCACAACAAACACGCCAAGGTTGAAGGCGCGAATGTCCGCTTCTCCTTCCGCGGCAAGAGCGGCGTGCGTCAAGCGGTCGATTTACGCGATCGCCGCCTAGCGAGGATCGTTCGCCAATGTCAAGATTTGCCGGGCCAGCAGCTCTTCGAATACGCCGATGACGATGGGACCGGCTCCGCGATCGATTCGGCCGACGTGAACGACTACATTCGGGAAATCTCCGGCGAGGAGTTTTCGGCCAAGGACTTTCGGACGTGGGCCGGGACGGTCACCTGCGCGATGCTTTTAGCGAACGATGTTATAGAAGAAGCCCAAAGCGATCGGAAGCAGCGAGTGGTCGACGTGATCAAAGAGGTCGCCAAGCACTTGGGGAACACGCCGGCAATCTGCCGCAAGTGCTACGTCCATCCGGCGATCGTCGACATGTACCTCGAGGAAGGGCGCCTGGCGCCTACCCGCACGCCTCGAGCGCGCGTGGGGCTTGCCGACGGTGAGCTGTTCGTGCTTGCCTTGCTCGAAGAGCGTACGCGCGAGAGCGACTCCAAACGAACCATGCGCGGATTGCAGCAAACGTTGAGGCGGCACAAGAACAAGGCCGCATGATCTTCCCGCTGATGTTGGCTGCGCTGACCGCGACCGCATCGGCTCACCACACCGTCTCGACCAGCGATCCGCTTGCGCAGCAGCTCTTCGATCGCGGGCTGACCTCATTCTATGCCTACGATCGCGCGGGTGCCGCGGACGCGTTCGCAAATGCGCTGCAACAAGATCCGCATTTGGCCATGGCCGCGTGGGGCCAAGCCCTGGCGGTCGCGAGCGATCTCAATCATCCGCTTACGCCCGAATTTTTCGCCGCGGCGCAAAGTGCGGTGAAGCACGCCGTCGCGGTGGAACAATATGCGTCCGCACCCGAGCGCGCGTATATCGATGCGCTCGCGTTGCGTTATGCGGGCTCGTGGGACGCGCATGAAACGGATGAACAGCGATATAGCCAAGCGATGAACGCCATCATCGCGCAAGCGCCCCTCGACGATGACGCCGCGACACTCGAAGCTGAAGCCCTCCTGGAAGATCACGAGCCGGCCGCAACTGCCCTTGCGCTTCTGCAACCGGTCTTGCAACGCCACCCGCTCAACCTCATGGCGAATCATCTCTGCGTTCACGCCTACGACGCTCTGGCCGATCGCACGCCGGCCATCATCTGCGCGGACCGATTGAGCACGATGACGTTCCTTCCTCAGGACGAGCATCTCGCGCACATGCCGGCGCACACGTATTCGGAAACCGGCCGCTATGCAAAGGCGGTCGCAGCCAGTGAACGCGCGTGGGCCTTGCGCACGGCGTGGAACGCCGGCGCGCGGCCCTATGAATTGCAATACGGCACGCACGATGCGGGCGTCGGGTACGCTGCCGCAATGATGCTCGGTGACCTGTCCCTAGCACAGACATGGGCGGCGCGTTTTTCGGATCAATCCGAAAGCTCCACGCAATTGACGACGCTTGCGCGTTTCGGAAAATGGTCGCAGATCGCAGCATTGCCGGCGCAGCCCGATTCTCATAAGGCTTTCGCGCTGGGCTTAGCCTACGCGCATCTGGGATATCTCAACGCCGCCAACCAGCAACTGAACGATCTGCGCGGCGCTCGTCCGGATAGCGATTATCTCTACATACTTCAGGCTGTTGTTGATGAACGCCGCGGAGATATCGGCTCCGCAGCATCTTCTTTGCGCCGCGCGATCGCAATTCAGGAGCGTGACTACACCGCCGAATACATTCCGCTCTTCCCGGCCGGTGAAGCATTAGGAGCGCTATACAATCGTGCCGGGCGCTACTCTGACGCGCGTGCAGCTCTCCAAGATTCGCTGGCGCGTTACCCGGGCGATCCGCGCGCGCTCTATGCGCTAGCTTTCGCTTGCGGCAAAATTGCGGACGCCCCATGCGCGACGACTTCGAATACCGCGTTCAGCGCCATCTGGCCCGAGCCGCCGCCCAGCATGACCGACTTTTAAAGAGCGCTTGCACCAACCAAGCGGTCGCCCGTGAACCGTGTCTCGATCGGGGAACGTTTGTTTTATAGCACCCATCCGAGCTATAGCTCAGGAGAACATGATGAAAAACTTTACCAACCGGGCGCTCGCAACGGCTTTTGCCGTTAGCTTGATCCTGGGGTCAGCGTCGGTGGCGCTCGCCGACCGCGGCGGAAACGGTCACGGCAACGGCCACAGCAATGCTCAAGGCAAGAGCCACGCCAATGCTCACGGCAAGAGCCACGCCAAGGCCAGCGTGCACGCGAAATCGTCGGACACGGTCCACGGCAACAACAGCAACAACAGCAACAAGAAAAACAACGAACGCAATTCTAACGTTTCCAGCGGCAACAGCGCGACGGCGCACAGCTGCATCAATCCGGCCGGCAACACGCGCGGCTGGTGCAAGAGCCACATGAACGGCTCGTTTATTACGGGGACCGTCACAAGTATCAACGGCAATACCGCGTTAATCACGCTGTCGAACGGACAGCAAGTTACGATCGACACGAACGGCCGTAATCTCACGGTCGGCCAGCAGATCACGCTGCGCGGCAACTATGGCAGTAACAACGTCTTCGATCCCACCAACGGTAATTATAGCAACTACGGCGGCCCGTACTCGGGCGCATCCGTGCGCGGTTTGATCGTTTCGGTCAACGGCAACTCGATCCAAATCGTGCAAGGCCTGAGCCTCGTCACGATTAACGATGCGAACGCCGCTTCGCGCGGAGCGATCAACGGCAGCCTGATTCCGGGGCGCACGATAACGGCGTACGGCAATTGGAGCGGCAGCACGTTTGTCGCCACCAGCATCCAATAAAAGCTTCTTTACCTCGTACGCGGGGTAAAGATGGAAATGAGACGAGCTCCAGAAATATCTGGGGCTCGTTTCTTATTAAACGTGGGCGGTTAGCTCAGTGGGAGAGCGCTTCCCTGACACGGAAGAGGTCATTGGTTCAATCCCAATACCGCCCACCATTTTGAGCACAAATTAACCCCAATACCCAGCAACACCATCTATCATGAGGCTTAATAACCAGCAAATTAACCCTCGTACGCGGCCAGTCCGCCCCGGTGGAAAGATTTGCAATGTCTAAGTGGGGCAAAACGCAGCGCGCAGCTACTCGATAAAAGGGCCCTAAGCAGGTGGCTCGGCTTTGGCAACGTTCGGGGATGCCGAGCGCGCGCTGCACGGATTTACGATAGCTTTCCTCGAGACTTTTGACGAGTCAGGAGTAGTTGAGCGCAATGCTTCAGCCGAGGATCTTAGCGGTAACGGAGCAGCTCTTATAAAAGGAAAAGTTATCAGATTGATGCTCGGAGAAGCCCCTGGCCTCAAAGAAATGCCGCTCTCTGCTTCGCAGGCTACAGCGGCCCAGCGAATCTATGACGAGGCGAGACTTAGACCCTAAGCGCGGACTCGCGACATCGCGGAGCGCTTTAAAGGCGCGTAACCACTAACTCCGGTGGCCCGCAAGGATGCCGGAGCTGAGGGTTTACTCTTCGCTCAGGACGCGACGCCTGTCAAAGCCTGTCAAAGCCTGTCAAACCTGTCAAGAAAAGCTGCGGCCGGCGGCTCGCAACCCCGTAGCGTGGCATGGGAGGCCGGACTCGATGAGGAACGCGCGGATCGCGCGATGCAAGCGATGCTAAAAATGCAGAAGCTCGACATCGGCGCGCTCCGAAAGGCGTACGAAAGCTAAGTTAGGGATGTACGGTTTCAAATTTAATCGGCGTTTCGTCACCTTCTTTGAGACCGGCTTTTAAGTGAACGTTCAGGGTGTCGGTCCCGTTTTGCACCGGCGCCAGTTGCACGCTGGCTTCACCCGTGGCACCAGTCGTTATTTTTTTCGTTTGACTCCCATCGACAGTAGCATCGGGTCCAGTAAGCGAAAATGTTATTTCCGCGCCCGAGTAGGGCTCCGTGACCCGTTTACCGCGCTTGTTGTATGACGTTGTCACTGCATATGTAATGGTTACAGCGCGATTCAGGGTGTTCGGCGGCTTGATCTTCCAGTCGCTATCTACGCTGATGTCCAATTTCTGAAAGAGCTTGGAGTATACCCAATACAGGCCCAGAAAAACGACGCCGACTCCCGCGATTATCAGGATAACCGCAACTAAATGAATCGCGCCCAGGATCGGAAAGAAACTGATCTTCATGTTTAGTGCTTCTTAAACTTTACTCGCGTTGGATATTGCTCGACAATCCCCCAGTTGATCTTCTCCGTTGGCACCGCTAGCAAGATGCTTCGCTCCACGTTCAGATCCAGACGGTTGAATTGGTCGCGCGTTTTTACTCCGATTGTTAATTCGGTAACGATCGCCTGCGGGCTAATGTCGTAAAGTGCGAGATGCGCGTCGTTGTCTAGAATACGACTATGGTTTTTTGAAACGGGCAAACAGAAAAAGGCGGGCTCAAGTTGAGTCACTTTTTCTTTGACATGTCGCAGGACGTCGAACTGATCTTGCAGGACGACAGTCTTCGCAATAGGTTTCGTTTGCACGACCAAGTAGCATTCAAAGTGGTCAAGACTGTTTGGCGGAGCGGGTGGCTCGCCAGAGAAAACCTTTGATGCGGGCAGCAGCAACATCGCGGGGTCAGTCAGGTACCAGGTGGTGGGCTGGGTGTCGATTTGGTTTGCGATCCGCACCCATCGTTTGATATGCGCCGCTGGCGGTTCCAAGTAGTAACCGACGAGATGCGCGTCTTTGTGCAAGACGGATCGACCATTTTTCTCTACCGGATTTGCAATCCAGCTGACATGCGTGATGGCGGCAGTCGTATCGCTGCGATCGAATTGCCCGCGCAAATCGACATTGCGCGTAAACGGAATTTCTTTGACTTCCCAGATCTTAAAATGGTCGAGAGTACGCTCGATCTCTTGCCAACTTTTACGCGTTGGAACAGGAATTGGCCGAGGGCCCTCTCGATGGGTACCGCACGCCGTTAAAAGCAACGCTGCAAAGGCGACGCACGCGAAAACTCTAACCATAGGCACCCTCCTAAATGATTCGCCCGGATGCTTCGCTATTCAGGCCGGGCGACCCCGCCAGAGACTCTTTAAAAAAGCCCCGGGGGCAAACGCCCCGGGGCGAAGATCCTTACGCCACGACTCTACCCGCCTGAGCCGTACCACTCCTAGCTCATTGGCGACGCGGTCATTGCTCCGGGAACTGTTCCGTACACGGGCGGCGAGACATGGTTTGTTGGCCGCTCGGGAGCAATGTGCGCGGAGGTAGAACTTAGGTAAAACTCGGGCACAAACGAGCGTAAAAAGAGAAAACCGCAACCCTGACACGGAACAGGTCATTGGTTCAATCCCAATACCGCCCACCACTTTGAGCGCTCAGTGCGCTCATTTCGTCCCTGCTGCGAACCGATGCGCCATCGCCTGCTGTTCAGGAGTCAATTCGTTCTTGACTTGAATCATCAGCGTGAGCTGCGCATGTTTGATCTGACGCTCAAGATTGAGCACGGCATCGAGCGCGGACATCGCCTTCGCTTGATCGACGCGACTCAGGTTGAGTTGTCCCAAGAGCTTCTCCGTGGCCGCGGCAAGCCGCCATTGTAAACTCATAAAGCGTTGTTGCGCGCGCTGCGCGTCTGCCTGGATCGCGTTCCTTTGCGCCTCGCTCAAGCCCAACGCTTGCTGATGCGCCATCACAATGTCGGGCGATACGAGCGCGTTGGCTAGGGGATCGCGGCCCGGCGTTGCCTGCGCGTACGCAACGACGCCAGAGCAAAGCCACAGCGCGAGGATGGTAGTAATGATCTTCGGTGTCATAGTTTTCTCCAGACGTGTGTTTATACGTGTGTTTATAAACGAGAAGGTCTCTGGTCGACATTGAACCAGGCATCGTGAAGCGGTGCCTCAAGCACGGTGCCATGCGGCTTCAACAGCGCGCTGGTCGGCGAGCGCCATGCCGCCAATGCCGCAGAGTCTGCGCCAGGCGTCATCGGCGGCCGCGATGCGCGAAGACCAAACATCAGAGCGATGAGACTCGCAGCGAGCGCAGCCCCTGCGGCTACTCCCGTCCATGCTCGTCGCGGCGGCTGCGGCCGCTCAGTGCTTTCAGCCCACGCGGCGACACGTTGGAGCAGCCGGGATGACGGCTGCGAGCGCACCAGTGCGTTGACGGCTGCGTCCATGCGCCGCGCGAGCGCGCGATAACGTTCGAGCTCCGCCGCGCAGGCCGCACACTCGCTCAAGTGGTCGCTGGCGCCTTGGCTCGCCGTTCCTCCAATCGCAATATCGGCGAGCTCGTCGAACATCGCTGCACACCGGCTCATGACGACAGCGCCCGTAGCAGCCGCTTCCGTGCCAGGTGTAGCCGCGAACGAACTGTGCCTTGGGGAATTCCGAGTACTTTCGCCACGCCGCTTGGCTCCAGATCGTCGATCGCGCACAAGAGGAGCACCTCGCGTAGCTTTTCCGGCAGACGGCTGATTTCGAAGTGAACGCGAGCTTCGAACTCGCGATCCTCGGCCAATGCCTCAATATCGACGAAGCAGGCCGAATTAGCCGGCGCCAGTTCCTCACGAGCGCGCGATCGCGTGCTGGCGCGGAGGCGGTTGAGCGCGAGGTGACGGACGATCTGGCAAATCCATGCGCGGAATCTTTCCGGTTCCCGCAAACTCGATAGCTTCGCAAACGCGCGCATGAAGGCGTCTTGCGTGACGTCCTCCGCATCCGCTGGGTTGCGGAGCACAGTGAAGGCGATTTGATATACCACGCGCTGATTCTCCCGCACGAGCTTCTCGAAGGCGTCAAAGCCCGGTTTTTTCACGAATCTCTCGCTATGTAGACACCCCTGCGACATCTAGCGTTCACCGACCGCAACGCTCTTCAGGACGACCTCACAAAGCCGAGGTCACAAAATCCAATCCCAAAGGAAACGGCAGGTGACCCTTGTCGCGCAGCCAGGATTCGTTGAAGAGACGTGAGAGATAGCGCTCGCCGCCGTCACAAAGAACGGTGACCACCACCGATTCTTCGGGCAAGCTGCTTGCAATCCGTGCCGCTCCGAGGATGTTCAAACCTGACGATCCACCGAGAAAAAGCCCTTCGTTATTCAGCACCCAGTGCAGCATCGCTACGGCTTCCTTATCTTCGATGCGCACGGCGCGATCGATCGGCGCCCCGGCGAAATTCCGGGTCAGCCTTTTTATGCCGATGCCCTCGAGGTCGGATTCGCCTTCGGGCAACAGCTCGCCGCGCGTCACGTAGTTATAGAGCGATGAACCCATCGGATCGCACAAGACGGTCACGATTTGCGGGTTGCGCGCCTTCAACGCGCTCGCGACTCCCGCAATGGTTCCTCCCGTGCCGGCGGCGGCGACGAATGCGTCGATTCTGCCACCAGTTTGCTCCCAAATTTCCGGCCCAGTCGTCTGTTCGTGAAAGCGCCGGTTGGCGACGTTTTCGAACTGATTTGCCCACAGCGAGTTCGGCGTTTCCTCCGCGATGCGGCGCGCGACATGATAGTAGTTGTTTTCGTTCGTGAATGGCACCGCGGGTACAAGGCGCACGTCCGCACCATAGGCGCGCAGCAGATCGATCTTCTCCTGCGATTGATCGTCGGGCACAACGATGATCGACTTGTAGCCGCGCTCGTTGCCGATGAGCGTTAGCGCCAGGCCGGTATTTCCGGCGGTGCCTTCAACGATCGTGCCGCCGCGTGTAAGGGTGCCGGTCGATTCCGCGTCTTCCACGATGCCCTTCGCGGCACGGTCCTTCACGGAGCCGCCGGGATTAAGAAATTCGGCTTTCCCTAAGACTCGCCGTTTCAAGACCTGCGAGAGTCTGCGCAATTCGATCAGCGGTGTATTTCCGATGCATCCGCTGAATCCAAGTACGGTCATGAGGAGGGGAGCATTGGCTCAACGCGCGTCTAATGCGGTCGTTTGCAAAAACAGCGAATACCAGGAATATTTTTGCAACAGGTCGTCGTGCGCGACGCTCGTAAGTATGAAAGTGGGTGCGCGCGTTTGGAGCTGCGCGAGCGTCATCGAATCGGCCAACCGCACGTAGAGATTGGGTGTGGGCGCCTGCAGTTTGCCCATTAGCGCCGCATTCCCCGTGCTCGTGTCGCCCGTGAAAAGGCTCAGCAAATGATGTTGCGGCGTTTTTGCCCAATCCGCGAACGCGTCGAAATATCCATACGCGGCGTCGAATAAAATGACGTCGGTAATTGAATCGTTCATGCCGCCCCGTGTCAGCACGCCTCCCGCACCGCCGTAGCCTCCGCTGTGTGCCGTCAGCACGATCCGCCCAACGCGATCGCTGCTTGAAATCTGCAACTGCTTCAGCCGCGCCGCCACGTCGATCATGAAACGCTGAAAACCGCCCGGATCCAGCTCGAGTTTTCCGAATCCCGAATCGGGGGCGTTCGTCGGTCCCTCGGGCACCACAAGAATCGCGTTGCGGTTGCTTGCCACCAGCTGCTCGCGTAAACGGTACGTGGAAAACGTCGCGGCGATATCGTGATTCCACCCGTAGAAGTGCACGATAAAATCCACTGCGCCGTTGCGGAGTTGCCAGCGGTCGGGAATAAAGATGCCCACATCGGAATTGCTGTAATGCGTCGGCGCGTCGTACAGACGCCCCTGATACAAATGCCCCTGTGCGCGGCTTGAGTGAGGATACGGCGCCGACGCAAACGGTACGATCAGCGTTCGCCCGCCCACAACCGAAGGCGTAGCGGCTGCCGCGATCGTCGCGGCGGTTGCCTGCAAGAACTCGGAGCGCGATAGTTCCACGATTGTACAACCCATTCGCGCAACGCTGCGGCATCCTCTACAAGCGCGCCGGCGCTCCCTTCCGATGAAAGACTAAATGCGGGTCCGTCGGTTACCGCGCCCAGCGTAGGAGCTAGCTTCTTCGCCGGCCGCTTAAGAGCTGCAGGATCGCTAAGAAGATATTGATCGCGTCCAAGTATATTTGAACGGCCAGTTGCACCGGCGTCAGATTGTCGCCGCCGGCGCGGATCCGCGCAAAATCGATCAGCACCAGACCCGAGAAGATCACCAGCACGATCCAAGAGTACGTCGCCGGATGCAGCCAATGCGTGAAAACCGAGACAATGCCCGCGATCACAAGCGCAATCAGCGCGAGATAGAAATAGCCGGCGAAGCGGCGCAAATCGAGGCCGGTGGCATAGACGATCGCGCCCAGCGTGAACATTCCTAAGCCGGTGGTCATCGCGGCCTGCGCGACGACGTCCGGCCCGACGGCCTGGTTGTAGTACCCGATCGTCGGCGCTAGGCCGATGCCTTCGAGAAACGCGAACCCGTAAAACAGCGCCAGCGACAATGCGGCATTGGCGCGCGTCGCGTTGATAGCGAACAGGAGAATGAATCCAGCGATCAATGCGACGACGCCGGCGCCGGGCGGAATATTTTGAAGGAGTGACGCCGCCAGCGCCGTGATGACCAGGCCCACCGCAGTGATGCCGAGGACCTGACCGAGCAAATGCTGCGCCGGAACGGCGGGCGCTACGGCAAACCGCTGCGGTGACGATTGGTATCCGTAGGCCATGAGAATACGTTCCGCGGGTGTTGCAGGCAAGCCCTCGTCACCGTCCAATCGTTTGCGTATTGGGGGTCAAAGCTAAGGTGCTTTTGGAGGATTACGTATGCGTCGTTTTTTCTATATTCTCGCGCTTACGGCCATGGCGTCTTTCCCGCTTTGCGCGCACGCCGGGACGACGGGAGTCATCTCCGGGACGGTCAGCGACGTAAACCACCGACGCATTGCCGCCGTTCGCGTCACCGCGGCATCTCCGTCGGCCACCGGCTCGGCGACGACCGATGCGAGTGGTTTTTACAATATCGCAAATCTACCGCCAGACACCTATACGGTGTCATTTCAGAAAAGCGGTTTTTCCGCCTTAAGCATACCAGGCGTTGTCGTTTTTCAGGATCAAACCAATACGACGAACGTGACTTTGGTGAACGAGCTGCGCACCATCGCGTCGGTACAGTCGCGGAGCCAACAAAGCCTCGTACAGCCGGGGCAAACCGCCGACGTGTACAATATTTCCAGCCAGGAACTCGCCGCAGCCGAAGGCGGGGACAACGTCCATAAGACGCTCTACGATTTTACACAGGCTATTCCGGGCGTAACCGGGATGGGCGCGAACGCCCAGCCCCGCGTGCGCGGGGGCCTCGCGACCGATGCGAATTTCCTGTATGACGACGTTCCGATCAACGACCGGCTCACGGGCTTCTTTTCCACCGGCAACGGATATTTTCAGACGACTACGATCTCAGCCGTGGGCGTTTCAAATGTGCAAGTGTACACCGGCGGTTACGACTCGCGCTACGGCGAGGCGTCGCAAGGCGTCTTCAACAGCATTATCAAGCGCGGGACTTATCCTTCCTACGGATTGATTTCCACCGCGATTCGCGGCCCGTTGTTCGGACACTATTTGCAAATCGAATACGGGACGGCGACCCCAGACCGCCGCTTCTCAGCCTATTTGGCGTACGACCGTGCTGACACGGCCAACGAGTTCGGCGACGGCGTCTTTTCGTTTCCGCTAGCGACGTTCAACAATCCGGGGAACGGCCCGGGACCCCAGCTGACGCTCGATGCGGTGGCCAACTTTCATTATCGCCCCAACGATCGCAACGATTTGCAATTTTTGATTCAGAACGGAAACGGGCGCTTTGATGGAAATTATCTCCTAGCCGGCGGACATCCCGTGGGCGTCGTCCCGTGCACGGGCGTGGCCGGGTTCTGGGTTCCCTTCCCGCCCGTGGGCAGCAATCCACCGGCCGGACAAATTCCGGGATACAACATCACGAATCCTGGCATCTCTAGCACCGGGCAGCCGTGTACGGTCACCATCCGGGGCAAATCGTACAACACGGGTATGCAATATGTCGCGCTCGATCCAAATCGCGCCCTGGAAACCTACCATTATTCGGGCGTCGGCAAATTGCAACTTAACCACACGTTCAGCGATAAACTTTTTGGCTACGTGCGGCTGGCAGAAAATTTCAATCAGTACATCCTGAATCAGCCGCTAGACAATCCGAATTACAATAACGCGATCCAGCCCGGGCAACCCGCTCCGGTTGGGAATTTTGCGGTCGATCCCTTCCCGGGTACGACTCGCGACTTTTACGGCGACCGCCGTCAGCAGGCGTATATCGGACAGAGCGAGATCGACTGGAACCCAAACGCGAACTCGCAATATTTCGCCGGCGCCATCTACGAGCGCGACAATCTGTTGCAAGCGTATTACGATCGCGCGGGCACCGGCGGCTATTCCAGCCCGCCGTCGGCGTTCGATGCGAATGGAGTTTGGCCGAACGAATACACGCTAGCAAATTTCCCGACATTCCAAAACAGCGCGTACGTTGGAACGGTACAAAAACTTCACAAATTCGTGCTCGCTCCTTCGCTGCGTTACGACATCCTCGTGTACGACATTCCACAATCCGCCGGCGGTTCGTATTCCAAACCGGTATTCTCGCCGCGTCTTTCGATCGGCTACCAGTTCGGAATCAACGATTATCTGTTAGCAAATTATGGGGTAACGGCGTCTTTTATACCCGCTACGTACGTGTACAACGGCTCCGTCGACGGCATCCAGGCCGCGGGTCAGTATCGAGATCCTTACCTGCCCGGCGCGACGGAGGATCCGCCGATCGACCACAATCTGGGACTTACCTACGAACACGGTTTTCGCGATGGCCATACGTCGCTACGGATCGCTCCTTGGTATCACCAAACCAACAACCGTTTAGAAGTGCTGCGCAATCCGCTCGTCGTCAATGGTGTCATTCAAACGAGCCCGACAACGGGCGCGGTGATCTTCCAGCCCGGTGCCGTCGGAAAGTCGGGCGGAATCGCTAAAGATTTCGGTGTCGAGTTTGGGCTCAATCACGTCATCAACGGGGACGGACTTTCGTGGTTCCTCGCTGCGACGTATCAGAGCTACTTCTCGACCTCATTCACCCTTGCGGCAGCGGCCATCAACCCGCAGAACCCGAACGCATACTTCCTGAACAACGGCAACGGCGTCGTCTATCGCGTTCCGGACCAGCCCCCGGTTTCGGTATCTTGGACTGGGAATTACAATTACAGACGCTACCACTTCTTGCCATATTTTTTGTGGCAGTGCTGCGCGTATTACAATGTTCAAGGAACCGGATCTTCGACGACGCCGGACAAAGTGGTGCACAACGGACCGGGATATTTCTACGCCAACGCCACTTTGTCGTGGGACATCGCCCAAAACAATCCGCATTCGTTGCGGTTAGGCGTGCGCGTAACCAACGTGTTCGACAATCAAAAGAATACCGATTATCCGGTCATCAACAGTTGCTACGGCGTTGCGCCCGCGAAACTGTCGCTGGCGTGCCAGCCCGCCGGAGCGGCGTACGATGGCGGCAACTTCAGCTTCCCGCCGGGAACAGTGCCGAACACCTTGTATTTCTTCCCTCCTGTTAGCCGCAATCCGCAAACCTTCGAGGTGTTCTTAACGCAGCAGTTCTAGTGGGATAGGTCGTCCCGTTAAACACCGCAGAACTCGTTGGGGTGCGTAGGGAAAGCTCGGAGAGTTCGTATTCAAATAAAAACGAGGCCGCCCTACGTCCAAAGGACTTCGCGGCCGGACCGCTTCTCAAGCTGCACGCGGCGGCGGTCGGGAAGCTCACGCCGGGTATGCCCAAGACGCGAATCGAGACATGGAGCTATAAGGAAGGCGAACTCACCGGTACGACCCGAAAGGCGCTCGGCCATTATTCCCGAGCCGACAATAGCGGCCAGCAACAACGCCGTTCCGAACGCCTCCGCAACGGCGCGCTTCGCCAGCGGATTTTGCGAGGTTACGTCTTGCAGCACGCGCTATCGCAGCAGCCGCAATCGCAATCGGAACAGCATTGTGTATCACGAAGCTCGTTCATAAGAAACCTTTCCTTCGAAGATGGTGCGCAGCGAATGCTGCAGGCGGCGTTTTGCGTCGGGCGCCAACCGGTAATACACCCACGTGCCGCGCCGCTCGCTCGTTACCAGCCCGCTCTCGCGCAAGATGCGCAGGTGGTGCGAAACCGTCGGCTGATTCAGCGGCAGGCTATCCGTAAAGTCGCAGACGCAAATCTCACCTTCGGTTTGCGCGAGAGAGGCCACGATTGCAAGGCGATGCTCGTCCGAGAGTGCTTGAAATAACCCGGCCTCATCGCTGTAATCCGCTTTTACGACCCGCATGGGCGGGCAGCAGCGCTGTATCGACATATTTCGATATTAGGATAAATATCGAGGTTTGTCAATACGTGAGAAACGAAAACGCCCTCCCGAGGAAGGGCGTTTTGTCTGCACACATGCGAGCTCTGTAGAGCTACACGCGGAAGAGCCTATTGCATCGAGGTCGCGTAGAAGATTCCGTTTTGGTAGTAACCGTACGCCGTGACGTACCTGCCGATGACCACGCGCCCCGTGCTCTGATTATCGAGCGCAGGCTGGTCGTTGATCGTGACGGCCTGTCCAAAGCCTTCCAAGAGCGTGACCTGGTTGCCGCTCACCGAGGTGATCGTGCCGCGAATCACCGAGTTGCCTTGACCGTTGTTCGTATTGCACTGGCCGTTATATTGACCGTTCTGACCGTTGTTTTGGCCATACGGGCCGTTGTATTGACTGGGATACTGCCCGTTGTTATAACCGCAGTTCCCATTGCCGCAATAGTGCGGATTGTTCGGGTTTTGCCAGCCGCGCTTTTCGCCGTGGCGATCGCTGCGGTTGTCTTGGTTGCCCTGGCTGCCCTGGTTGTTGTCTTCGTTGTCGTTGTCGTTGTCGTTGTCGTTCTCGTTTTCGTCGTCACCGCCGCGCATGTTGCCGTTGGTGTTGCACTGGCCGTTCTGCCAGTTGCCACTGTTGTTACGGTGATGACCGTTGCCGTGCTCGCCTTGATCGGCCGACGCGATCGCAGCCGTCGAAGCAAAGATCCCCGCCGTCGCGCTTAGTCCAAAGAGTGTTGCGAGAGCTGCAACGTGCAGATTCTTCATGTGGGCGTTCCTCCTAGCCTCGAAACGAAGGCAGCCCGCGATTAGTTCTCAGGACTCACGAAAAACAACCCAAGCGTGCGCTAGCTTAACTCTTCGTCGTCGAGTTTGATGGCGGCGGAGGCAACATTTTCCTCGAGATGCTTAAGCGACTGCGTCCCGGGAATCGGCAGCATTATTTTCGAGCGATGCAGCAGCCACGCAATCGCGATTTGAAATACGGTCGCGTTGTGACGTTCCGCGACGTCCTGCAACTTGGTGTCATCGGAAATTTCGCCGGCATTTAACGGAAAGTACGGAAGAAACGCCAGGCCTTCCCGCTCGCAGTAATCGATGACGCGGTCGTTGTCGCCGCGTTCCGCGAAATTGTAGGCGTTCTGCACCGACACGATCGGCACGATCTTTTCGGCGGCGTGGAGCTGTTCCAACGTCACATTCGAAACGCCAACGTGCCGGATCTTCCCCTGATCGCGCAAATCGCGCAACGCGCTGACCTGGTCCTCGAGCGGCACCTTCGTGTCGATCGCGTGCAGCTGGTAGAGGTCGATCCTGTCGAGTTTTAAGCGCCTCAAACTGGCGTCGCAGCACGCCTTCAGCCGCTCCGGCCGGCAGTCGCGCTCCCATTTGCCCGGTCCGCTGCGGGTCAGGCCGCCTTTGGTCGCGATCACCAGATCGTCCGGATACGGATAGAGCGCTTGTGCGATTTGCTCCTCATTGACCTCGGGACCGTAAGAGTCGGCGGTGTCGATGAAGTTGATGCCGAGCTGGACGGCGCGGCGCAGCACTTGAAGCGCATTTTCACGGTCCTCCGGCCAGCCCCAGATGCCCGGGCCGCACAAACGCATGCCGCCAAACCCGATGCGGTTCACGGTCAGATCTGAGCCAATTGTGATCGTGCCGGCGGCTGCGGCAGTCGCGCGAGTTTCCATGGTGGCTTCATACCCGTCCAGGGCCGAGCGAACCCTTCCTCTAAAAGGCCATGCCAGCTTATGGCAGAGCAGCAACGCGCCGGCCTTCCCGAATTGCGCCACACGGCCGCGCACGTCTTAGCCTATGCCGTGCAGGACCTATTTCCGGAGGCCGAACCGACGATCGGCCCCGCGATCGAAAATGGCTTCTACTACGATTTCGACCGCCTCGAGCCGTTCACGCCCGAAGATTTGGCACGCCTCGAGGCGCGCATGCGCGAAATCGTAGCGGCGAATTACGAGATGACCGGCCGCGAAGTTACGCGCTCCGAAGCGCTCGCGTGCTTTAAGGACAATCCGTATAAGACCGAGATCGCGCGCGAGATTCCCGAAGGCGAGCCGATAACGCTCTACACGATCGGCGAATTCACCGATCTCTGCCGCGGCGGACACCTCCATCGCACGGGCGAAATCCGTGCGTTCAAACTCATGAGCGTTGCCGGCGCATATTGGCGCGGCGACGAGCACAACCCGATGCTGCAGCGCATCTATGGCACCGCTTGGAATACCACCGAAGAGCTCGAGCGGTATCTGCATCAGCTCGAGGAAGCGCAAAAACGCGATCACCGCCGTCTCGGCCAAGAGCTCGATCTATTTTCCATTGAAGAGGAGGCCGGCGGCGGACTGATCTTCTGGCATCCCAAAGGCGCGATCGTTCGCGGCGTCGTTGAGGATTTTATTCGCGAAGGTTTGCGCGAACGCGGCTATCAGCCGGTTATTACGCCGCACATCGTCCACGAAAGGCTCTACGAGATCTCCGGCCATCTGGAAAACTTCGCGCAGAATATGTTCGGCCCGATCGAAGTCGAGGAGCAGCGATTCCGGCTCAAGCCGATGAATTGTCCGGGCCACATCCTGATCTATAAGAGCCGGCCGCGCAGTTACCGCGACTTGCCGCTGCGCTTTTCGGAATTTGGCACGACCTATCGCTTCGAGCGAAGCGGCGTGCTTCACGGGCTCACGCGCGTGCGCGGCTTCACGGTGGACGACGCCCACCTCTTCTGCCTCCCGGAGCAATTGCAAGACGAATTCGAACGGACGCTCGACGAAGCGCTGCGTTTGATGAAAGCCTTCGGTTTCGAGCAGTTCGAATATTATCTATCGACGCGTGAGCCGAAACTGTGCTCAGAAACGGACCCTATCGCCGAGAATGCGATCCGCAAAGCGCTCGAGAGCCGCAAGCTCGCCTTCGAGGTAGACGCAGGCGGCGGGGCATTCTACGGACCAAAGCTCGACATCAACGTTCGCGATGCGATCGGCCGGAAATGGCAGCTCGGCACGGTGCAAGTCGATTTCGTGCTGCCGCAGCGATTCGACCTGAAGTACCACGGCGCCGACGGCCAAGACCACGTGCCCGTGATGATTCATCGCGCGCTTGCCGGCTCAATGGAACGATTTTTCGGCTTGCTGATCGAGCATTTCGGCGGAAACTTTCCAGCATGGCTCGCGCCGGTGCAGGCAGTCATCACGCCGATCTCCGAACACCAGCTCGAATACGCGCGGGCGGTGGGAACGCAACTTCGCGAGCGGGGATTTCGGGTCGAAGTCGATGAGTCCAATGAAAAACTCGGTTACAAGATCCGCCATTGGAAAACACAAAAAGTGCCGTACATCCTGGTAACGGGCAAACAAGAAGCCGCAGATGGGACCGTGAACGTGAACGAACGCCTGATAGAAGAAAAACGCACGGTTCCGGTCGACGCGTTCATCTCGGAGCTTCAAGCCAAAGTTGAATCGAAGGCCTAGAGTGTCGCGCTGTCATCCTGAGGTATCGAAGGACCCCGAGGCATCGAGGGGCATCGTAATTTTGGCGATCGTTGCAGCGTTCAGCGCATGCTCCGGCAATTTCAGTTCGGGCACGCAACCGAATCCGATTCCGCCCGGCAACGGTTCGATCACGCCGGCGCCGGCTTCGGCGTCCGCGACGTCCGGCGCGAAGACTGCCTCCACACAAGGATCTCCTGGCCCCGCGGTTTATCCGCTGGCTAACGCCGCTAGCGGCTTCGATTGTCCTGAAACGGTGCCGGGTTATTCGTGTCAGTTGCGCTTCAACGTTCCGCCACCCACACCGACACCGAAACCCGGCAAAGCTCCGCCGCCGACAGCGAGCCCGTCACCGAGTCCTACGCCAAGCCCAACACCAAACGCCAGCGCATCGCCGAGCGCCAGCGCATCGCCTGCCGCAGTCGCCGCGGCGACGATCACATTGAATGCCGAAGCGCTTCCGAAGACGGCGCCGGCCATGGTGCACGTCCTGAAGAATGCGCTCCATGTTTCGGCGCTGATGATGGTAACGCTCACGACAACAGCGGATTTCCCACTCAACGGTCTGGCCATCGCGCAGTTTACCCTGCCGAAAGAACAGATCGGCGGGCGAGGTTTCGCGTTGCAGCTCTTCTTACAGCACACACAAGGCAAGACCAAGAGCTACGCGCCGGTATTATCGCTCGACAAAGCCTCGCTCCAGAAAAACACTTTGATCTTCGGATTCATGCCGCCGAAGATCGTGGTCAGCAAGGGCAACACCTACGTGCTAGTCCTTTACGGCACCGACATCGCGCCCAGCTCTGCTCCCAGCGCCAACCCAAGCCCTAGCTCTTCGCCGTGAGCGCGGCGCGGATGTTCCGCGCGCTGAATCCGGTTCAGCGCAAAACGTTCGTCGCAAGTTTCTTGGGGTGGACGCTCGACGCGTTCGACTTCTTCATCGTCATCGTCACCGTTCCGCACATCGCGCACGATTTTCATGCGACGATTCCAATGGTTGTCGCCGCCGTGACGATCACTTTGATGCTGCGGCCGCTCGGCGCGCTGATCTTCGGCTGGATTGCCGACCGTATCGGCCGGCGCGTTCCGCTGATGATCGACGTCGGGCTCTATTCCGCACTCGAATTGGCGACGGCGTTTTCGCCCAACCTGACTGTCTTTCTCGTTCTGCGCGGCCTCTTCGGCATCGCGATGGGCGGCGAATGGGGAATCGGCGCGGCGCTTGCGATGGAAACGCTGCCGGCGAAAAGCCGCGGCCTCTTCTCCGGCATCTTGCAAGAGGGATACGCGGTCGGCTATCTGCTCTCAGGGATTGTGCTGGCCGTGCTCTACGTCCACGTCGGCTGGCGCGGGCTGTTCGTCATCGGAGCGCTGCCTGCTCTCCTCATCTTCTATATACGTGCGCACGTGCCCGAATCGCCCGCGTGGCTCGCAAGCCGCTCCGCCAGTATCGTCGCGGTGCGCGACCCCTTCCTCGCCGCACTGCGCCGATCGTGGCCGCTGTTCTTGTACGCGATCCCATTCATGGCGGCGTTCAACTTCATGTCGCACGGCACGCAGGATCCGTATCCGACGTTTTTAGCATCGCAGCACGGTTTCGCGCCGGGGCTCGTCGGCACGCTCACCTCGGTTGCGGCAATCGGTGCCATCGGCGGCGGAATCTTTTTTGGCTGGGTGTCGCAACGATTCGGCCGTCGCAACACGATCATGGTTTGCGCGGCGCTTGGCGCCGTGGCGATTCCGCTGTGGGCCTTCAGTCAAACCGTGGCGCTGCTCGCCATCGGCGGATTTCTGATGCAAGTCATGGTGCAAGGCGCCTGGGGCATCATCCCCGCGCACTTAAATGAAATCTCGCCGTCGACCGCGCGCGGGACGTTCCCCGGACTCACCTACCAGCTCGGCAATCTCATCGCGGCGGGCGCCTTCCAAATTGAGGCAGGCCTGGCCACGAAGTTTGCCGTGCCTTCCGGTCATCCCGATTACTCCAAGGCGATGTCGCTCGTCATGGTTTGCGTTTTTGCGGGGGTTATCATTATGACCGCCTTAGGGTACTTCGTCGTTCCTGAACGTCGCGACGCCGAACTTGCAGCGTCCGAGTGAGTTTCGATCAGAACGACGCCCGCTGGCAAGATTTCCTGTCGGCGGCACGTCAGTACATAGAAACGATCGATGCGCCCGGTACCGGTGACCTAGTCCAGACCTGCGCCCAATTGCACGCGGACCTGTTGGAATTACAGTTGGCAGCGATCGATCTTCCGCAAGCACAGATCGACGGCAGCGACCCGGCTATGGTAACTGAGGCCAAACGGGCCAATCGAAATAAGCTCAGGGACGCGTTTCCGTTCCGGTATTCGATGCCAGATCAGGTCTTGGAAGTTTCCGGATCACAACCGCCAGTGGTGCGCGAAATCGCGGACGACCTGGCCGACATTTACGACGAACTGCAAGACCTGCTGGCGCTCAATGAGGAGCGCTACGTCGACGATGCGGTCTGGCAGGCGCGCGGCGGTTACATCGAAGACTGGGGCTTTTTGGTGGTCAGCGTGCAGGCCGCGCTCTGGAAGTACGTCGCCGAAGCGGCCATCGACGCCGACGACGCAGCGACTCTGTGATGAAAAACGCCGGAGCCATCGTTCCGAGCGTCTGGAACTAGGGCCGGACTCTGGTCTTCGGTTTAGCAGCGGAACGGAGGCGCAGCTGCAGCAGGTTCAGTTGCTGCTGCAAAAGGATCTGCCGGATTGCCGCATCGTTCCGATCGAGGGAAGAGCGCAGGTTCAGCGCGTTGAGGAGTTGCTGGTTCACAAGCGCCGCCTGCTGCATCGCCAGCCGCAATTGCAGATCCGCTTGAAGCTGCTGCTGAACGATTGCGCGATTCACTACCGCTTGCACGTCGGCGTCGTCGGCTAAGCCGGCAAGGGGAAGTCCGCACAGCACTGCGAGCGAGAGAGCCGCACCAAAAAGCAACTTCACGCCCATTAACTTCTTCTTAGAATGCGCGAACTCCGCACCTCACACCCTTTCGCCCCCTGGCGCGCTTTTTTGGCGGGCGAAATGACGTTGCGATTTGGCACGTGGGCTTCGGAATAGAGTTGATTCTCTTCTTCGCCGGCCACATGGTCATGGTTGCGACCACCGGGTTGCGCAACAACATTCGGGCGATCGTTACCGGTTGGTATCAGTTACCTCCAGCCGAAAAGACTTCTACAGCGATCAGAGATCTGGCGGCTTAGAGCCGCGCGGGAGTTACAAGCGCAGGAATAGCCTCACTGCCAACGTACGCCATCGCATGCGACGTCGCACTTTCCTCGCTTCTACCGCCGCCTTGGCCGGCTCGTCCGCCGTGCCCGCATTCGCGGCTTCGGAAAAGGCGGATCTCATCGTCACGGCGGGGACGATTAACGCCGCCGATCCGCATTTTTCAAACGCTAAGGCGTTCGCGATCACAAACGGACGGTTTGTCTACGTCGGATCGCTCGCCGGCGCGCGCTCGTTCGCCGGACCGCGCACGAAGACGCTGGACCTTGGCGGTGCGACGGTACTGCCCGGATTGATCGACGCACATCTGCACCTGGTCGGCGTCGGAGCGGCGCTGCAAGAAGTCGATCTCTTTCACGTCGCATCGTTCGAAGAAGTCGTGCGCCGCACGGTCGCCTTTGCGCGGAGCTCGTCTGATGCGTGGGTGCTGGGTGACGGATGGGATCAGAACTTATGGCCCGGCAAAGCGTTTCCGACGCATGAGGCATTAAGCGCCGCGCTGCCGGATCGTGCGGTAGTGCTTTATCGCGTCGATGTACACGCGCTGCTCGCCAACGCCAAAGCCATGCAACTCGCGGGCGTGAGCGCGTCTACCTTAGAGCCGAGCGGCGGAAGAATTCTGCGTGACGCATCGGGCGCGCCGACCGGCGTCTTCATCGACAACGCTATGGGGCTGATCGGTCAAGCAATTCCACCCGCGACCGACGCGCAGATCGAGCGCTCGACGATCGCCGCGATTCAAGAGGCTAACCGGTGGGGCGTCACGGCGATCGGCGACCCGGGCGTGTCGCACCAAAAGGCGCAGGCGTACGATCGCGTGGCGAATGCCGGACGGTTCTCGCTGCGCAATCACATCATGATCGAAGACAACCCCGAGTTGATCTCAGCCCATCTGGATCACGGAATCATCCAAGGCGCTTACGACGGGCGCATCTCGATTCGGGCGATAAAACTGTTTATCGACGGCGCGCTCGGATCGCGCGGTGCGGCGCTGCTCGAACCTTACGATGACGATCCCTCAAACACGGGGCTGTTGCGCATCACGCAAACGCACATCGAGGATGTCGCTACGCTGGCGCTGCGGGCCGGGTTCCAAACATGCGTGCACGCTATCGGCGATCGCGGGAACCGCATCGTCCTGGACGCGTATCAAACTGCTCTACGCAATGTGCCGGCTCGTGGCCATCGCATGCGCATCGAGCACGCTCAGGTGTTGAGCCAGCCGGACATCCCGCGCTTTGCGCAGCTTGGCGTGCTCCCATCGATGCAAACGACGCACCAAATCAGCGACATGGGCTGGGCGCAAGCGCGGCTGGGTTCGCAGCGCGTGCTGGGCGCATACGCGTGGCGATCGCTGCTCGACACGGGCGTCATCATTCCAAACGGCACCGACGCGCCGGTTGAAGCAGTGAATCCGCTGCGGACGTTTCACGCCGCAATCTCGCGACAAAACGAAGAAAATCAACCGCCGGGCGGTTGGTATCCGTCGCAGCGCATGAGCCGCGACGAGGCGCTTAAGTCGATGACGATGTGGGCGGCTTACGGCAATTTCCAGGAGCATGTCATCGGCTCGATCGCGCCCGGCAAATACGCGGACTTCGTGGTGATGGATCGCGACTGGATGACGATCGACCCCGAGGCCATTATGAAAACTCGCATTCTTGCGACGTATTTTGCCGGCCAGCCCGTCTATGAAGCATCCCGCGGTGCCGCGTTCGCGCCTTTGCGTGCGCGCCGTGCACGCGGACACTGCTGCGCGTGACCATCCTCGGGATCGAGACGTCGTGCGACGACACCTCCGCTGCCGTGGTGGAGGACGGCCTGCGCGTGCGCTCGAGCGTCGCGACCAACCAAGATGAGTTTCACGCGAAATATGGCGGTATCGTGCCGGAGATTGCGAGCCGGCAGCACGTGGCGCTGCTTTCAGCGGCGATTGAGGATGCAGCTGCGCGCGCGAATGTGCGGCTCGAGGATCTCGACGGCGTCGCGGTAACGCGCGGGCCCGGACTGATCGGCAGCCTGGTTGTGGGCGTCGCGTCGGCCAAAGCGCTGGCCTTTTCGCTGCACAAACCTTTGTACGGCATCAACCATTTGCACGGACACATCTTCGCGGCGTTTCTCGATCGCGACGACCGTCCGCAGTATCCCTTTCTCACGCTCCTGGTTTCCGGTGGACATTCGCAACTGGTGGAGGTCGAAGGGCCGGCACGGATGCGCGTCATCGGACGGACCAAAGACGACGCCGCCGGCGAAGCCTTCGACAAAACGGCGCGCCTGTTGGGGTTGCCGTTTCCGGGCGGCCCGGAGATCGACAGATTGGCGCGCGAGGGAAATGCAACGGCGATCAAGTTTCCGCGCCACCGCGGCGAGCCGGGCTCACTCGACATGTCTTTCTCCGGGCTGAAGACTGCGGTAAAATACTTCGTCGAATCGGATGAGGGCCGCAAAGCTTCGAAGGCGGATGTGGCTGCATCGCTTCAAGCGGCGATCGTCGACATGCTTATGCAACGAGTCAAAGGCGCGTTCGAGCGAGCGCCGTACACGAGCGTCGTGCTCTCCGGCGGGGTCGCGGCCAATTCCGTGCTGCAGCACGCCCTGCAAAACTGGGGAAAACAAGCGGACGTGCCGGTCTTTATTCCCCCGCCGAAGTATTGTACGGATAATGCCGCGATGATCGCGGCGGCCGCGGCGCATCAGGGCGACGCCGTGCGGGTTGATCCGCTTACTCTTAGCGCGGATCCAAATTTGCCTTTTGAGTTGGGTGTCACCGCATGAGCCCCTCGGCGCCGCTCGGGGTCCTTCGATTCCTCAGGATGACAACTGTGCTCAGGATGACAACTGTGCTCACGATGACATCCGTTGGCGTCATCTCTCTGCTGGCGGCGTGTGCGCAGTCCGGACAGCA
>Ga0102924_1001037_pt1 | contig 32842 bp, 34 predicted proteins | sample PaiPotPPM11metaG_FD_80116 | JGI IMG/M metagenome (GOLD analysis project Ga0102924, IMG submission 80116) | Iron sulfur acid spring bacterial and archeal communities from Banff, Canada, to study Microbial Dark Matter (Phase II) - Paint Pots PPM... ...
CCCACAACGCTCGAATTCGGCAGCGGCATCACCGCCATCGTCGGCCCTAACGGCTCCGGAAAATCCAATCTGATCGACGCCTTCCGCTGGGCGCTCGGCGAGCAGAGCAGCAAGAGCTTGCGCTCGGGCAAGATGGAGGACGTCATCTTCGCCGGCAACGAGAAGCGCAAACCGCTGGGCCTGGCTGAAGTGACGATCACCTTCGACAACAGCGACGGCCGCCTGCCCATTGATTTCGCCGAGGTCGAGGTGGCGCGGCGCGCGTACCGCGCGGGCGAGATCGAGTATTACATCAACCGTAATCAGGTGCGTTTGCGCGACGTTCTCGATCTTCTGATGGGAACCGGCCTCGGGCCGGGCAGCTATTCGATCGTTTCGCAAGGGCAGATCGACGCGATTCTCACGAGCAAGCCGACTGACCGGCGCGCGCTCTTCGAAGAAACCGCCGGCATTGCTAAATTCCTGGCCCGCAAGAACGAATCGCTGCGCCGCCTGGAGCAGACCGAACAGAACGCCATCCGGATCAACGATCTGATCGTCGAGTTGGAGCGCCGGGTTCCCGAGCTCGACACGCAGGTGCGGCGCGCAAAACGCTATCGCAAGCTGAATACCCGCGTGCGCGATCTCGAGATCCTTTCCTACATTCGCGCCAGCGCGTCGCGCCGCGCCGAACGCGAATCGCTCAAGGCCGAATTGGATCGCAACGAAGAGTTGCGCAGCGCGGGCGCCGCCAAGGCTGCGACGCTGGGCGCACAACTTGCGGAGGCGCGCACTACCGCGTACCGCCAGGAGCTCGCGCTGGAAGAGCTGCGCACGAAAACGCAGACCGTACGCGCCGACTTGGCGCGCCTGGAAGCTGAGTATGCCGCCTCGCAGGCGCGGCGCGAAGCGCTGGAAGCGCAGGACACGCAGACGTCGCAGGATGCGGCGCGCGTGCGTCAGGAGCGCGAAACGCTTGAGGCGACGATTGCGAGCCTCGAGGCGCGTTTGGGACCGCTGCAATCCGAACTCGAAGCCGCGCGCGAAGGCGAGCTGACGGCCCAGGCCGCGCTGTCACAAGCGCGCGGAGAACTCGACGAGATCTTCACGCAGCTGCGCGAAGTGGAAGCGGCGGCATCGCTGTCGGCGGCGCGCAAAGCCGAACGCCGCGTGCAGCATCAGAACGCGCGCACGGAAACCGAACGGTTCGAAAACGATTTGCGCGGCGCGCACGACGCGGCGGAGCGCCTGCAGATCGCTGCCGGCGGCGCAACGCATCGCTACGGTGAGCGTGAAGCTCAGCTCGGCGCGCTTGAAACGCAGCTGCTCGACGCGCGCGGCCGCATTGAGGACGCGGAGAAGCTGGCTGCCGCCGCGCAAAGCGATCTGACGCACGCGCAAACGGCGCATCGCGAGTACTCGACCCAAGTCGCCGCGGCGCAGTCGCGCCTGCACACGATCGAAGAGCTCGAAAATGCGATGGAAGGGCACGTGCCGGGAACCCGCGCCGTCGTCGAGGCATGGCAGCGCGGCGAGCTGCGCGGCATCGAGGGAATCGTCAGCAACCTGATCGAGATCGACGAGCAGTACGCGCGCGCGATGGACGTCGCGTTCGGCGTTCGCCTATCGAACATCGTGACGCAAACGTCCGAAGATGCCGAGCGCGCGATCGAATTCTTGAACGTCAAAGAGGTCGGACGGGCGACGTTCTTGCCGCTCGATACGCTCAAGAACCGCACCGGCCGCGAAATGACGCCGGAGCTCCGGGGCATGAAAGGCATCATCGGATACGCCCACACGCTGGTGCGCAGCGCGGCCCAATATGAAAGCATCGTGCGTTTCCTAGTCGGCGGCGTGCTGGTCGTCGATACGCTCCAAACCGGAATCGACCTCGTGCGTAATCGCGGATTTCGCGAAACGATCGTTACGCTTACGGGCGAGCAGATCGCCGGCGGCGGCGCGATTACCGGCGGACGCTACAAACGCGAACGTTCTATTCTTTCGCGGCGTGCACAAGCGCAGACGCTGCGCGAGCAGCTGGTCGAGATGCGGGCTCAGTTGCAAAGAGTCGAAACGCAACTTGCGCAGACTGCCGATGAATTGGTCAATGCGATCGAGCGGCGCGATACTACCAAAGAAGTGTTCACGCGGACGGAACTTAGTTTGGCCGAGGTGCGCGGCGAAATGGCTACGGCCGCGGCGGAAGTCGAACGCATGCAGGCGGATTTCGCAGCGGCGCAGGCGCGGGTCGCCGAGCTGCAGGCCGCCGCCGAAAGCGCTCGCGCGCGCGAGTTGGAATGGGAGAAACTGCCCGAAGAGGTGGACGACGCCGAACGTACGCGGCTCGAGACTAACTTGCGCGAAGCTCGTGAACGAATCGGCAAGGCAGAAGAGGCGCAAAGGCAGGCAACGCGCGCCGCCGGAGATTTGCGCGAACGGCAAGCCGCGCTGGGTGCGGAGCACCACGCCGCCAAGGCGCGCTTCGGACTTATCGATGCAGACGTCGCGCGTGCGCGCACGGCGCGCGAACAGATGCACGCCGACATCGCAAGTTTGAACGCGCAGGTTCAGTCCGGCGCGGCGCAACTCGAAACGCTGCGCAATGCGGTCGCCGAAACCGACGCAAACTTTGAGGCCGCGCGCAGGGAACGCGAGACGCTTTCGGATCGCGTCACACAGTTGGAATCAGACATGCGCAGTGCCGAACTCGAAGAGCGCGATATCGCCGGGGGCGGCGAGCGCCATCGCATGCGGCTGGCCGAGATCGAAGCCGAGCTGGGCATGCTCGTCTCGCAGTTCGCGCAGAATCCCGCCACCGACGACGAGTGTCAAGAAGTCGAAGAACGCTACAAGGACGAACCCGACGAGATTACCGTCGATCTTCCGCGCTTACGCGAAGAGCTGGCGCGCCTCTCCAATGTCAACCTCAACGCCGAGGCGGATCGCGAAGAGCTCGGGCAGCGCGAACAGTTCTTGCGCGAACAGCTCGACGACCTCTCGAAAGCGCGAGAAACGCTGCTGGCGTCGATCGCCGAGATCGAGCAGCTGACGCAAGCGCAGTTCAATGAAACCTTCGAACTGGTTGCTGCGGCGTTTACCGAGATGTATGCGCGGCTGATCGGGGGCGGCGAAGCTCGCATGTGGCAGACCAACCCGGAGAATCTTTCCGAAACGGGCATTGAAATCTCCGTGCAGCCTCCGGGCAAGAAGCTGATGCCGCTGGCGGCGCTCTCCGGCGGCGAACGTGCACTGACTGCCGCGGCCCTGATCTTCGCGCTGATCAAGGTGCGGCCGTCGCCATTTTATTTACTCGACGAGGTCGACGCGGCGTTGGACGACGCAAACGTCGAGCGCTTTTCAAAAATGGTGCGCGAACTTGCGAGCGAGTCGCAGATGGTGATCGTTACGCATAACAAGCAAACGATGGAACTCGCCGATCGACTGTACGGCGTAACGATGCGGGAAGCGGGAATCAGCGCGATCGTCTCCGCCGAGCTGAGCGAGGACGACCGGCGGGCGGAGGCCGCCATTGCCTGAGGCTGCGCTCCTTTCACTTTCCGATAAGACCGGCGCGCCGCAGCTAGCCAAAGCGCTTTTCGATCGCGGCTACGCGATGTATGCTACCGGGGGTACGCGTGAGATGCTGGCCGCGGGCGGTATTCCGGCTAAAGACGTCGAGGAGATCACCGGCTTCCCTCCGCTCTTCGGCGGGCGAATCAAGACGCTGCACCCGAAGCTCTTCGGAGCGATTCTTTTCGATCGCGACGACGCGAGCCATCGCGACCAGGCGCGAGAGCACGGCATCACCGCATTTTCGGTGGTCGCCGTCAATCTTTATCCGTTCGAGGAGATCGACATCGGCGGCGTGGCGCTACTGCGGGCGGCGGCCAAAAACTATCGCTACGTCACCGTCCTTAGCCACCCGTCGCAGTACGAGGAATTCCTGGCCGCGCTAAGTCGCGGCGGGCCCGACGAAGGTGCGCGCAAGAAACTCGCGATTCGCGCATTCGAGTGCGCCGCCGAGTACGATGCCGCGATCGCACGTCACCTCGCGCAAGGCGAAAACGGAAACGAGGAGCTGCCCGGAGCTCTGACCGTGGCTATGCCGCTCTTGCAGCAATTGCGGTACGGCGAGAATCCGCAGCTGCGCGCGGCATTTTATCTCGGCGACTCCGGGCACGTGCCCGAGCAGTTGCACGGCAAGGCGCTCAGTTACAACAACTTGCTCGATCTCGACGCGACATTGCGCTTACTGTCGCGCGCGCCGCTCGGCGCGGAATTCGGTTCGCAGCGAGAACGGTTTGCGCGGGTCGCTATCGTCAAGCATACGGTGCCGTGCGGCGTGGCGCAGCGCTCGACGGTGCAAAAGGCGATCGGCGAAGCGCTGCAGGCCGATCCGATCTCCGCGTACGGCGGCATTCTTGCGGTCGACGGCGCGATCGATCTGCCGGCCGCCCGAACGCTCGCGCCGTTTTTCCTGGAGATCGTCGCGGCACCCGAATTCGCACCCGACGCGCTGCAACTGCTACGGAAAAAGAAAAACCTGCGCATCATGCGCTACGAGCCCGGACTGCCGGACGATCTGCAGCGCGGCCTGCAGTTGCGCAGCGCCCTGGGCGGCGTGCTCGCCGAAGAAGAGGACCCGTCGTTCGAGCCCGAGTCCTGGCGCGTGGCGAGCGCGCGCCAACCGCTCAAACAGGAGTGGCACGATTTAGCGCTCGCGTGGGACGTGGTGCGCCACGTCAAGAGCAACGGCGTTGCGATCGTCAGCGACGGCGTTACGCGCGGCATCTGCGCCGGCCAAACCAATCGCGTGAGCGCGGTGCAAATCGCCGGTGCGCGCGCCGGCAAACTTGCGCAGGGCGCGGCGTGTGCGAGCGACGGTTTCTTTCCGTTCCCCGACGGTTTGGAAGCCGCGGCCGCCGCCGGCTGCACCGCAATCATCGCACCAAGCGGATCGGTGCGCGATGACGAGGTCGTTGGTACCGCCGACCGGCTCGGCGTCTCCCTCGTGTTTTCAAGCCACCGGTACTTTTTGCACTAGAAACTGAGGAAGCTATGTCACGTTACCTGCATACCTCGATCTTCGTCAACGACATGAAAGAATCGGTCGATTTTTACACCGAGAAGCTCGGCCTGAAATTGCTCGAAGGACCGCTGCATTATCCCGGCAACGCCGATATGGCGTTCGTCGGACGCGACTGGAACGCGTACATCGAACTCGTGTACGATTTGGAGGATCATCCGCCTTACGTTGTCGGCAACCGGTACGAACATCTGGCGATCGAAATCGACGGAGAGCTCGGGCCTTTTGTCGCGCGGCTGAAAGAGCAAGGCGTAAAGGTCATCAAGGACGTGAAGACGACGCCGAGCGGCAAAGGCTCGCTGGCGTTCGTCGAAGACCCGAACGGCATTCCGGTCGAACTGCTCGAGCCGCGCGTGCGGACCTAGCGGTAGACAAACGGGTCCGCCGGCGCGGAAACGGGCTCGATGGAATTCGCGCGCAGCCGTAATCCGTCGCTGCGCTGAACGAGCGTGCCGCGCGCATGCGCCCATCCAGTCTGTAACTGCGGCGATGATTCCAGCCGTATAGCGACCGGCGCCGCGTCTGCGCGGCAGCACGTGATCGCGTAACGCACCAGCGCCGTGACTTTTCCCGTGCGCGTGATGGTTCCGGTGAAATCGATCCGTTCGCCCGCGAATGCATCCGACAGTGTGGTTTCGGTAGCGCGATAGACAGGCGCCGGTGCGGCGAGCACGCAGCCGGCCAGCATGATTGCGGGCGCAACACGTAGCGCGGCGCACGTCTGTTTGCGATGATGGAACGCCAAGCCCGCAAGGGCGATCGCGCAGGGCCACAACGCGATCGCGATTTTGGGATTGACAAGCGCCGCACCGCCCCGGGCGGCGACTAACGAACATGCCAGCGCCGCGAGAGCGTAGGCAAGGCAGTCGTGGCCGTTGCGCGGCCGGCGCACGCGTACAAACGTGCGCAGATCGACGATTCCCGCGATGCATAAAAATCCGGCGGCCGCCGCCGGCGCGACGCTGCGCGCGATCGCTGCGATGCCGATCGTGCCTAAACCGCAAGGCGAGCTGATGAATGCCGTAAGCGCGGCCGTTGCAAAGACGATCGCTTGGGGCGCGTGCGCACCGGCGATAGCCGGCAAGAGCGGGACCAGGATCGCACCCGCGATTGCGAGCGGCCCTATTCCGGCGAATTGCGTCAATACGGAATCCCCGGCGTGTCCGCAATTGCGTTTACGCAGCGCGTGTTCGACCAGGATTGCGCCGGCCAGCCGCGCCGCTGCAACGAGCGGTCCGAATGTCATCCACGCCGCGGCCGCCGCCGGCAGTGAGCGCGCGGAAGGGCCCGCACCGCAGCCGCATCCCAAATACGCGGCGATTCGTCCGCTCCACCGCCACGGCGCGCGCAAACAGAACGCTCCGGCGAGTACGAACGGCACGCTTTCGAGCAGCATTGCAGCGGCATTAACGACGATTGCGCTCACCACGCGCATCAATCACGTGCTCGCGGTTCGATCGCTAGGGGCAGGTCCGGCCCGAGGTCCTTTTAAAGACTGCGCCATGCCCTCGAAGCTCGCTGCGCCGCGCGGCACGCAAGACCTCATTCCGCCGGTGTCGGGGCGCTGGCAAGAGCTCGAGGCGCGGATTCACGCGCTTGCGCGCTGCTACGGCTACGGAGAGATCCGCACGCCGATCTTCGAGTCGACCGAGCTTTTCGTGCGCGGCGTCGGCGAGACGAGCGACATCGTCGAAAAAGAGATGTACACGTTTCTCGACAAGAGCGAGCGCAGCATGACGCTGCGCCCCGAGTGGACCGCGCCCGTTATGCGGGCGGCGCTCCAGCATGGACTCTTTACCGAAGGAGCGCGGCGGCTCTACTATCTGGGCCCTATCTTTCGCTACGAACGTCCGCAAGCCGGACGCTACCGCCAATCGCATCAATTCGGGACCGAATGTGCCGGCTTCAGCGAGCCGGAAGCGGACGCCGAGGTGATCTCCCTGGCTTGGGATCTTTTGCAAGAGTATAAAGTCGGCGGCGTTACGTTGCATCTGAACTCTATCGGCGACGAAAACTGCCGGCCGCAGTACCGGGATGCGTTACGGGCTCACTTTGCGCCTCACCGCGAGTCGCTAAGCGCCGATTCCCAGCGGCGGCTCGAGCGCAATACTTTACGCGTGCTCGACAGCAAGGCGCCCGAAGATCAGCCGTTCGTTGCGAACGCGCCGCAGTTCGAAAGCTTTTTGTGCGCGGACTGCCGCGCGCATTTTGAAGGCGTCAAACGCGTATTGGAAGCGATGAGCGTTCCGTACACGATCGATCCGCGCATCGTGCGCGGACTCGACTATTACACGCGGACCGTTTTCGAATTCGTGTCCGGCGCGCTCAGCGCGCAGAATACGATCTGCGCCGGCGGACGGTATGACGGCCTCGTCGGGTCGCTCGGCGGGCCCGACGTTCCGGCGGTGGGCTTCGCGCTAGGATTGGAACGCTTTCTCACGGCTGTTGAAACGGCCGGAGCGAATGAAGAAGCCCGCCGCGAGGGCGTTCAAGCGATCGCGATCGGATCGCCGGCGCTGCAAGAACTGCTGCCGCTAGTGGCCGCGCTGCGGCGCCGGGGCACGCCGGTTTTCATCGATTATGGAGATCGCAAATTGCTGGCCCAACTCAAGGTCGCCGATCGCAACACTGCGCGGTATGCCTTGATCTTGGGTGAGAAGGAACTGGCCGCAAAGCAGATCGTCCTGCGCGACCTGGTCACGCGAATGGACCGGACTTTGCCCTTCGGAAAAGATACTCTGGACGCGCTCGGTGAAATGAGAGAATGATGGAAGAGGAGCAGACGCTTAAAGATCTCCTGGAGATCATGCACCAGAACGATCTCGACGCGCTAAAAATCAAGGTGGGCGACGCGATCTACGAGTTAGTCCGCCGGGAGCCGGGCGTCGGGGCGGCCGCATCCGCGCCTGTCGCCCCGAGTGCGCCGGGCGCGGCGCCCCCAGGTGCGCCGGCGGCCTCTGCCAACGTGAAAAAAGTGACCGCGCCGCTGGTGGGCGTCTTCTACCGCTCGGCCGCGCCCGATGCGGAGTCTTTCGTCAAAGAAGGCGATCGGGTCGAACCCGGTCAGGTGCTCTGCATCTTGGAAGCGATGAAGCTGTTCAACGAGATCACGAGCGACTACGCGGGCATCGTGACGCGCATCGTTCCCGAGAACGGTGAATTGGTCTCGCTCGGTCAGGAACTCTTTTGGATCGAACCGTAGACGTCCGCGGCCGCCGCGGGTACGACGCGCTGATCGAGGATCGGCGCGGGATCTTCGACGCACCGCATTACCGCGCGCAGGTCGAAGCCATTGCCGATGCGATCGTCAAGGCATTGCGGCGCGGCAACAAAGTTTTGTGGATGGGCAACGGCGGCAGCGCAGCCGAAGCGCAGCACATGGCCGCCGAGCTCAGCGGCCGTTTCTTGCGCGACCGTCCCGGACTCTACAGCGAATCGTTGAGCGTCAACACGTCCTCGCTGACGGCGATCGGCAACGATTTCGGATACGATCAGGTTTTTGTGCGCCAGGTCGAAGCGTTTGTGCAGCCGGGCGACGTCGTGATCGGCTTGACGACGAGCGGCACGTCGAAGAACATCGTGCTGGCATTGGAAGCTGCGAAGCGGTGCGATGCATTGACTGTGGCGTTCACGGGAAATGGCGGCGGCGACGTCGCGCAGGTCGCCGATCTCATTTTGCTCGGCCCCGAGAGCTACTCGGCAATCGTGCAAGAGGTGCACCAAACGATGGCGCACATCGTCTGCGATCTGGTCGAGCAGCGCGTGATCTTCGAAACGTAATGGCTCGCACGCAGACGCTGGCACCACCCGACGTCCACACCCTCTTCGAGCGCATGCGCGAGCGGCGCGTGCTCGTGGTCGGTGACGTCATGGTCGACGAATGGATTTGGGGCAGCGTCTCCCGCATCTCGCCCGAAGCGCCCGTACCGGTCGTGGCGGTCAGCGATCATTCATTCACGCTCGGCGGCGCCGGCAACGTCGCCAACAACCTGTGCGCGCTTGGCGCGCGCGTTGCGTTTGCGGGCGCCGTAGGAGCCGACGGGTTTGCGCACTACGTCACCGATCTGCTTGCGGACGAAGGCGTCGGCAGCGAGGGTCTCGTGACGATCTCGGATCGTCCGACAACTCGGAAGACGCGCGTGGTCGCGCACAATCAGCAGGTCGTGCGCGCCGATTGGGAATGCACGTCGCCACTCGATGCGGCCGACCGCGCGCGCTTGGAGAAGATCGTCGCGCGCGAAGCGGTGAAGGCCGATGCCGTCGTGCTCAGCGATTATGCCAAAGGGCTCTTTTCGCGCGAGCTGGTCGAAGCGGCGCTCGTTTGTCCGATCGTCGTCGCCGATCCGAAGCCGCAAAACCTGGACCTTTTTTCCGGCGTGACGTGCGTTGCTCCCAACGCGCATGAAGCCGAAGAAGCGACCGGGATTCCAATAAACAGCGATGCGTCGCTCGAGCGCGCGGGCGAAATCTTGCTCAAGCGGCTGCGCTGCCGCTACGTGGTCATCACGCGCGGCGAACACGGCATGTCGCTGGTCGGCAGAGACGGCGAGAAGCTGCACATCCCCTCGGTCGCGCGCACCGTCTTCGACGTCAGCGGTGCGGGCGATACCGTAACGGCCGTGCTTTCACTCGCGCTCGCTGCGGGCGCGCCGATCGAGGGCGCGCTGCAGCTCGCGAATTTCGCTGCGGGCGCGGTGGTCGAAAAACTCGGAACGGCGACGGCCTCGGCCGGCGAGATACTGGCGCTCGTCGAGCACGGTACGCCGGCGCGCGATGAACGCTGACGATTTCTACGGATCGCTGCTGACCCTCGAAGCCGCAGTCGCCTGGCGCGAAGCGCTGCGCAAGGATCGAAAACGCGTCGTCTTCACGAATGGCGTTTTCGACATCGTACACGCGGGTCACGTTACGTATTTAGCGTGGGCTCGCGCGCAGGGCGACGCGCTGATCGTCGGGCTCAACAGCGACGAGTCGGTCCGGCGCATCAAGGGACCGGCCCGCCCTGTTCAGCCGTTCGCCGATCGAGCGCGCGTACTGACGGCGCTGCGGAGCGTCGACGCCGTCGTGGAGTTCGGCGAGCGTACTCCCGAAGTGCTGATCGACAAACTTCACCCGGACGTGCACGTCAAGAGCGCGCAGTATCGTGAGGAAGAGCTGCCCGAACGCGATGTCGTTCTGCAGCACGGCGGCATCATCAAACTCGCGCCGCATCTGGAAGGCGCCAGCACGACCGATCTGATCGCCCGCATATTAAAGCTGTACGGCGAGTGAGATTAGCGATCACGTGCAACGGCCCGGGCGAAACGGCCGGATGGCTGCGTCCACTGCTGCGCGAACTCTACGCGATCCGGCCCGAAGCCGACGTGCACGTCTTCTACGTTCCGGACGATTACGCGAGCGGCGCCGAGCCGCAATACGTCCGCGACATGTTTCCCAAGGCGCATGTGTACGACGTCAAGACGTATCTCGCGGCCGCGCTTGGGCGGCCTATTGCGGGCTTGCCGCAAAACTTCGATCTGATACTTTATTTGGGCGGAGACCTGATGCATGCGGCTCGTCTGCATCGCAAGCTCGGCGGACGCTTTGCAACCTACCGCTTCACGCGGCGAAAATATGCGCGCTTTACGGAGCTCGCTTTTGCCATCGATGCTAAAAACGCGGCCGCGATGATCGCAGCCGGAGTCGAATTCGATCGCGTCCGGCTTACCGGCAATCTCGCGGTCGACGGCGCGCTGGTCGAGGCCGCCGCGGCGCCCGAACCGGGAACGCCGGCTGACGGGATATTGTTCATGCCGGGGTCGCGAGGCTACGAGGTGGATAATCTCGTGCCGTTTTTCTTTACGGCGGCGCTTGCGATCCGGCGCGAGAATCCGAATCTGCCGATTGCGTTCGGCATCTCGCCGTTCACGCAACTCGCGGACGTGCGCGCGGCGATTGAAGGCGGCGGCGACCCCCGCGTGTTTTCCAAACGCGGTCAGCTGGTCGAGACTTTGGCGGGCCCGGTGTTGAGCTCGCCGGACGGCGGCCAGCGCTTTCCGGTTTTGCGAAACGCGCTGGCAGCTGCGAAGCAAGCGCGGTTAGCAATAACGTTGCCGGGAACCAAAACTATCGAACTCGCCGCGATCGGCACGCCCGTCATTGCCTGTACGCCGCTCAACATACCCGAAGCCGTGGCGATAAACGGCCCGCTCACATACCTCAACCGCATTCCATTCATCGGCGTGCCGCTCAAGCGCGCCGTCGTCGTGGGCGTTTCACGGCGCTTTCGTTTTCACACGCAGCCCAATATGGATGCCGGCCGCGAGATCATCCGGGAGCTCCACGGCACGCTGACGCCCGGACGGGTGGCGCGCGTCGCGTTGGAATCGTGGGGCGACGCGGCGTGGCTGGCGGAATCGTCGCAGGCCCTGCGCGGCCTTTACACCGAACACGTCGGCGCCGCCGGCCGGATGGCTCGCGGCCTGCTCGAGGTACATCCCTAAATGCGGCTCTCAGTCATCATCGCTACGAAGGATCGCGCGGAGTATTTGGATCGCGCGCTCGAGTCGCTCGGGAAACAGATCGGCGCGCCGTCCTTCGAAGTCATCGTCGTTGACAATGGCTCCATCGACGCGACTCCGCAAATAGTGGAGCGGGCACGTAGCCAGCATCCCTTCGAGCTCGTGTACGTTTTCGAGGAGCGGCCCAATCGCGGCGCCGCGCGCAATCGCGGGATTGCCGTCGCGAACGGCCATTTGGTTGTGTTTTGCGATGACGACGTGTACGCGCCGCCGGGTTGGCTGGCCGCACACGACGCGGCGCACCAAACGAGCGATCTGATCGTCAACGGACCCATCGTGAACGTTCCGTCGTATCACGAACGGCCCAAACCCGTGCTCGCGAACTATTCCCGTGCCGCTCTGTGCACGTGCAACGTTTCGATTCCGAGAAGCTCGCTGCGCGCCGTCGGCGGTTTCGACGAGCAATTTCATCTGTATGGTTGGGAAGATACCGAGCTGGGCGTGCGCCTGCGCCGGGCGGGGTTGCGTTCGAAATTTGCTTGGGACGCCTATATTTGGCACATCAAGCCGGCCGGCGAAGCGACCCTTGAATCCGAAATGCGCAAAGCCATGGAGAAAGCTCGCATGGCAGTGCGGTTCGTGCGCAAGGACCCGAGCTTGCGCGTGCGCACGGCGACCGGCGCGCACCCCGCTAACTTGTTGCGGGCAAAAGTGCTCGAGCGGCTCTTGCCATGGTATGCAGGCGCGGCCACGGATTCGCGCCTGCCTGCCGCGGTGCGCGCGCTCGCGCGGTCGCAGCTGCTCGACGGCATCTACACGGTGGAGTTGGCCCGCGCGCTGAACTCGCAGGCGTGAGCGTGGAGCGCGCGTTGATCTACTGCGCCGGCGGGGGCATCGGCGATTCGCTAATGGCATCGGTGCTGGCGCAAGCGTTAAAACCGCGCTACGGCACGGTCGATGCGTTGACGCTGCCCACTCACCGCCAGGCTCTCGAGCGCGTTCCAGAGCTGGACGCCGTTCTGCTCGACGACGGTCGTGACGAGCGCGCGCTTGCCGACGCGTTGGCGGAGCGGGCGTACGACGTTGCGATCGTCACGTGGGCGACGCCGCACACCGCGCGCGTGGCGCAGCTCGCAAAGATTCCCGCGCGCGTCGGACAAGCCAACCGCTTGTACTCCTGGCGATTCACCCACAAAGTTGCCGTGCGCAGCGAACGCGGCGACGTCACGACGCATTGGTCCCAGATTCTGCTCGACTATGCGCGCGCGATCGACTGCGATGCGCCTACCGCCACGGTGCATTTCGAACCGACGCCAGAAGATGAGCGCGAAGCCGAAGCGCTGTGTACCGAACTTGGTCTCGTAGCGGCCAGTTTCGCGATCGTTCATCCCGCCAACGCGGTCGCGAGCGAACGCGGAATCTGGCCGCTGGAAGGCTGGAGTTCGCTCGTGCGCGAGATCGGCGCGCGTTTCAATCTCCCGGTGCTCGTAAGCGGGAGCGAGGACGATCGTGATATCGTCGAAGGCGTCGTCGCGCGCGGCGGCGGGTTTTCGATCGCCGGCAAAACGACGATCGGGTCGTTCGGCGCGCTCAGCCGCCGGGCGGCGTTTTTCGCCGGCATCACGACGGGAGCGATGCACGTCGCGGCGGCCAGCGGCTGCCCCACCATAGGCATTTTTCCATTTCAAACGGACACGCCCGATCGCTGGGCGCCGCTCGGGGAACGCACCGCAATCGTGCGCGCCACCTATCCGTGCCCTCCGGGCGAGCGCAAGGAGACGTGCCCGGACTACGCCTGCATCGCGCATCTCGGTGTGGAACGAATCATAGCTGCCATCGAGGCACTGTTGAACGTGCCCGCGTGAAAGCGACCATACAGCTTTGCACGTACAATCGTGCGCATTTGCTGGAGCGCGTGCTCGACGCGTGCTTCGAACAAACCGTTTCGTCCGCAGACTATGAAGTGGTGCTCGTCAACGATGGGTCCGTCGACGAAACGCCGGCCATCATCGCCGGAGCGCAAACCCGCGCCACGTGTTCGTTCAGGGTCGTGAACCAAGCCAACGGCGGCCTGGCCAAAGCGCGCAACGCGGGTCTGGCGAGATCGACGGGCGAGCGGATCATCCTGATCGACGACGACGTGCTGCCGCTGCCCAATTTTGTCGAAGAGCATCTGCGTTCGCATGCGCGCGATCCGCGTGCGATCGTGCGCGGAGCAGCGATTACCGTGGAAAACTTCGACGATTTGCCGCCGCCGATCTGGACTCCGCGCGATTACAGCGGCAACTATTTTTGGACGACCAACGTCTCGGTGCCGCTGGCAACGCTGCGCGCTGTGGGCGGCTTCAACGAAACGTTTGCCGAGTATGGTTGGGAAGACATCGACGTTGGCCTGCGGCTGCGTTTCGCCGGCACCAAAGCGATCTTCAACCGCCGGGCCGTGGTCTATCATTATAAGCCGCGCCCGCGCGCCGGGGATGTCGAAAAAATGCTGCGCCAGGCACGCGCGCAGGCGCGCACGGCCGTGCAGCTCGCGCAGCTGCACCCGCACTGGCGTACCTATCTGGCGACCGGCGACAATCCCGTGCAGCGTTTGCTGCACAAGTGGATACGCGGAATCGGCGCCGCGCGCCATTTCCGGTCGCGCATCGGCGGCATCGAGGGCGATCGCGCGTTGACGAAGAGCGAGCTGCGCGCCGCTCAACGCTTCGCCGCCGAAGCGTACTTCGAGGAACTCGAACTCGCGCGGCAGGCCGCGCGATGAACCGTATCGTGCTGGTGCGCACGGATAGAATCGGCGACTTGGTCCTCTCCACGCCGGCCATCGCGACCGTACGCAAGTCCTTTCCGGACGCCCATATCACGATGGTGTGCAGCTCCTACAACCGGGTCGTCATGGAACGCAACACCGACGTGGACGAAGTCATCGATCTGCCCGGCGAGGTAAGACCAGATGTCTTTGGATCGCGATTTCGAGGTACCGGTCTGGCGATTGCGCTGGCGCCGCGCACGACGGACTTGGCAATCGTCGGCGGCACGCGCGCCGCCATACGCGTCGGATACACGTACCTGCGCCGCTACCTGCTGCGGCTCACGCTGCGCCGTTACGTGAACCGTTTGATGGTCTCGGAGGCGGATCCCGATCTGAGCGATCGCGATCCCCATCGCCACGTACGCCACGAAGTCAATCAGCTGCTGGATTTGGTCGCACTGGGCGGTGCGCTCGAACGCGTCGAGAGCTTGCGCCTCGATCTGAACGACGATGATCGGTCGGCAACGGACTTCCTGCCGGGCGATCCGATCGTGTTCCATCTGGGCAAACGCTGGTTTCACAGCGGCAGCACCCTCGAATCCACGGTGGAGCTGATCCGCGAGCTTCACCGCTTCGATCTGCCGATCATCGTGACGTACGCGCCCGATTGTGAACCGTACATCGCGGCGCTCGCCGAATCGCGTGCGGCCGACGTGCTGCTCGGCGGGCTGCCATTCCATCGCTGGGCCGCGGTTTTCGAACGAGCTCGCGCGATCATCACGGTGGACACCGGTGCGACGCATGTCGCCAGCGCGGTCCGCAGGCCGACGCTGGTGGCGTTCGAACACCGGTATTTTCAATTGAACTCGCATGAATGGGCGCCTTACCGGGTTCCGAACGTGCTCGTGCGCAAGCCGGAGCGCGAAGATCCCGAATCGCTGGCGCGGTTACGCAACGACATCTTGGATGGAGTTGCCCATCTGCTGACGCAAACGCATGCCTGATATATCCGTCGTCGTCCCGACCTACAATAGAATCGAGACGCTGCGGTATGTTCTGCCGTCGCTGCTCGCGCAAGATCTGCCCGCCGATCGCTACGAAGTGCTCGTGTGCGATTCAAATTCCAACGACGGAACCGCTGAATACCTCGCCGCGATGGGCGCGCAGCATCCGAACGTCCGGCACGTTGCCGGTGCGTATTCGGGCCGCGCGATGGCGCGCAACGCCGGCATCGCGCAGGCTCGGGGGCAAGTCGTGCTCTTTAACGACTCCGACATCATCGCTTCGCCCGATCTGCTCGCGCAACACCTGCGCCATCACGAGCAGCAGCAGAAGATCGCGGTCGTTGGCCTGGAGGTGCAGGTCCGGTCGCTCGACGATTACGTTGAAAAGCGCGATCACCCCGAGAAGCGCGGTGCGCTGCACCCCCCTGGGCGAAAACGTTTGAGTTGGCTCTACTTCCTGACGGGAAACGCGTCCGTCCGGCGCGACGATCTCGTTCGCGTCGGCAGCTTCGACGAAGATTTTACGGGATACGGTCACGAGGATTTGGAATTGGGCTACCGTCTGCAAAAAGCGGGAATCGCGATTCTTTACGAACCGCGTGCCGTGAACTATCACTGGCAGGACGTTGCCTATGAGGATCAGGTTGAGAAGATGAAGCTGGCCGGCCGATCGACCGTGCGTTTTTACCGCAAGCATCCGGATTTTGCGGTGATGGCCAACCTCGGCATGACGCCCGTCTCCTTGGGCTTGCACACCGCGCTGACAAAGCTGCCGTGGCTGCTCGGGTATTTCAACAAACGCGCGGCCGATTCACGATTTGCACGCAACCTGGTCCAGCAGTATTATTACGTTTCCGGAATCAAGAGCGCATTATGAAATACTCCTGCGGCGCGCTGCGCGCCGCCAACGAGGGTTCGAAGGTCGAATTGGCCGGCTGGGTCAACGTCCGCCGCGATCACGGCGGCCTGATTTTCGTCGACCTGCGCGACCGCGACGGCATCACGCAGATCGTCTTCGACCCGGAGCGTCCGACCTTCAGCGAAGCGGAGCGCTTGCGCCACGAAGACGTCGTGCGCGTGCGCGGCACCGTGCGGCGCCGCCCGAAAGGCACGGAGAATGCCAAGCTGCCCACCGGCGAGATCGAGGTAGCCGTCGACGAGCTCGAAGTTCTGAACCGCTCGCTCGTGCCGCCATTCCAGGTGAACAAAGACGATGACGTGGACGAGAATCTGCGTCTGCAATATCGTTACTTGGACTTGCGCCGCGCGCCACTTCAGCGCAATCTCACGCTGCGCCACCGCATCATCAAAGCGATGCGTGACTTTTTCGACGAGCGCGGCTTTCTCGAGATCGAAACGCCGATGCTGATCAAGTCGACGCCGGAAGGCGCGCGCGATTTTCTGGTTCCCAGCCGCCTGCACCCCGGCTCGTTTTATGCGTTGCCGCAGTCGCCGCAACTGCTCAAACAAATTTTGATGATTGCGGGTTTCGGACGTTACATGCAGATCGCGCGCTGCATGCGCGATGAAGACTCGCGGGCCGACCGTCAATTCGAGTTCACGCAGTTGGACGTCGAGCTCTCGTTCTGCACGCAAGAGGAAGTGATCGAGATCATGGAGTCGTGCATGCGCGAGGTGTGGAAGCGCGCGCTCGACATCGAGCTTCCGCCGTTCCCGCGGCTGACGCACGAGCAGGCGCTCCAAACGTACGGCATCGACAAACCCGACTTGCGTTTCGGCCTCGAGTTACAGCGCGTCGACGAGGTGTTTGCGCAAACTGAGTTTGTGGTCTTCAAGTCGGTATTGGCCGCGCGAGGCGCGATCATAGCCCTGCGTTATCCCGGCGGCGCGGCTTTATCGCGGCGCGAGTTCGACGGACTCGTTGAGACTGCAAAGCAAAACGGCGCCAAGGGAATGGTCTGGGTCGCATTGGCGGCGGACGGCCCGAAGAGCTCGGCTTCAAAGTTCATCGACGACTCTGCGATTTTGCAGTTGCGCGAACGAACGAAATCCGAAACCGGCGACGCGATCCTATTGTTTGCCGATGCTGTGGATGCGGCGTTCGCCACGGCGGGCAAGATGCGGAATGAAGTGGCGGAGCGCGCCGGGCTGAGGGATCCGGCTGCGTTCGCCTTTGCCTGGGTCACCGATTTCCCGCTCTTTGAAGTCGACGAAGCGACGGGCAAGCCGGGGCCCGCACATCATCCGTTCACCGCGCCGGCCGACGGCCAGTGGCCGCTCTTAGAATCGGATCCTTTGCGCATGCGCGCGCAGCACTACGATCTCGTTCTCAACGGATTTGAGTTGGGGAGCGGCTCGATCCGTATTCACAAGGCAGAGTATCAGCGCAAGATCTTTGCGATGCTCGGCCTGACGCCCGAACAGGTCGAAGACAGGTTTGGATTCTTTCTGCGCGCGCTCGACTACGGCGCGCCACCCCACGGAGGCATGGCGCTTGGAATCGATCGCATCGTCATGATCGCCGTGGGCGACGCGAACATCCGCGACGTCATCGCATTCCCGAAGAACCAACTCGCGCGCGATGTGATGATGGAAGCACCTTCGCCCGTGCCTGAACAATTGCTTCGCGATCTATCGCTCCGCGTTAACCCGCCAAAACCTCAGTAACCTACGCGCAGCCGGTTGCCAACAGCCGCAAAATCCGGTAGAATCTGCCCACTATGCGCTAGCGACGAAGAAATCCACATTCGCCACACGTAATCGCTGGAGGTCTTCTCGCATGTCGCTCGCAGCCGCGCCTGGTCGGCGCAGCATCTTTTCGTCCCGAAGTTTTCGGCTCTTCTTTATCGGTCAAACGCTGAGTTTGCTCGGTGACGGATTCCGTTTACTCGCGATTCCACTGCTGGTGTACAAGCTTACGCATTCAGCGTTATCGACGGGTTTGTCGTACTTTTTTGAGCTCGCGCCGTTCGCGCTCTTCGGGTTGGTGGCCGGCTCGCTGGCTGACCGTCTGAACCGCCGGACCTTGATGCTTGGCTCCAACGCGGTGCGTTTCAGCGTCATGATCGCGTTCGCCGCGCTGTATGCGCTACGTATGCTCACGCTTCAAGAGATTTATGGCGGTCTTGTCATAGTCGCGCTGGCGGCCGCAGTCTTTGTCGGATGCCAGACGTCGAGCATTCCATTTCTGCTTGGAAAGGAACGTGGCACGGAGGCCGTCGCGGCCTTAGGTGGCGCTGAAAACTTCGCAAATCTCGTTACGCCGATGATCGGCGGCGCGCTGTTTGCGATCTTCGGAGCGCTGCCGGCACTGCTGATAACGGCATTTGGATATCTTTGCGGGACGGCGTTTCTCTGGCGAGTTCCGACGTTCGGGCCGGATCAAAACTCCCGGCTGCCGTCGCGCCGCGAAATCTCGGCTGATATAGCTAGCGGCTTCCGTTTGCTGTTCGGCGACCGTGGAATGCGCGCGCAAGCCTTCGTCGGTTTGGCTGCCAATATGCTAGGTTTCGGTGCGTACGCGGTGCTGGTTCCATTTCTCAAACGCGATTTCGGAGCTCACGACAACGAGGTCGGCATCTTTTTCGGTATTTCGGCTGCGGGCGCCATCCTTGGCTCGATTGCGGCCGGCAAATTCGCTTCGCGGTGGAAGTTCGGCCCGGCTCTCACGATCGCGTATCTTCTCGACGCGACGCTCTTTCTGCCGGTTATCTTTACGCGAAATCTCTGGGTAGCTGGCTTCTTTTGGGCGGTGACAAACGCGATCGTGCAGTTTGAAGTCTCGCAGATTATTGGGTTCCGTCTGCGTGTAACGCCCGAGGCCTATGTGGGCCGCGTTTTCGGCGCGGTCCGTCTCTTCGTGCTTTGCGGGATTGGTCCGGCGGTAATTATCTTTGGCTACGTCGCCGACCATGCCGATCCGCGCACGGCGATGGCTATCTCCGCCTTAGGCTATCTGGTGGTCGCGATCGTCGCTGCTATTTCACCGGTTATTCGGTCCGAGGCTCGGTAAACTACTTTGCGCTAGAGCATACGTGGCGTGCCGGGCGGATAGTCGCCGGCTGGGTGATTTGCTGCCCAGATGAGTGCTCGAGCGGCAATGTATTCGAAGTTTTGATAGACGTACGGTCGATTCGTTCTCACAATGGCGATGACGTCTGCCAGCAGATTCCAATACAGAATAACGTTGAACCAATCACTCTGTAGGTAAATATTTTCATCGATTAAGCCAGATCGAACAAACGAGCCGATGTGATTATACATATCGCACAAGTATTGTTCCGGATGTCTACGCCGATCGACAGGTATCTCCAAAAGACTTGCCCGAAAATTGTCGTCTTTCAAACGTTCTGCTAGGTCGTGCCTCACAAAATTCATGATTTCGCGCACCGAGGGATCACGCAACATTTCGAAGACCCCTTGCAATCCGCTGAGCTGATTGTTCAAACGGAGGTGGCGCAGTTGAACCAACGCTGCGATGGCCGTTGCCGCAATAACAACAAAGGTTCCTACCGCGGCCGCGGTGTTTATGAGCTCAACTGACATACCTTAGCCTCGCTGCCTTCAATATTACCCGCGCGTTCCCCCCGGGTACACCTGACGGTATCCCCGTTACGCCACCGGAGATAAGTGGAAAAGTTCGCTAGTTTGAGTAGTCGCGAACGTGCGTGCAAACTCCTCGGGTGTTTTCCAGCCCAAGCTCTTGTGGGGTCGCGTGTCGTTGTAACGCTCACGCCAGTCGGTAAGAGTCGAACGCACTTCGAAGAGCGAATTGAAGTCGTGTTCGTTCAGGCATTCATCGCGTAGACGTCCATTGAAGCTCTCGATGAAGGCATTTTGTACGGGCTTTCCGGGTGCAATGTGGTGCAGACGAACATGCCGGTCTGCCGCCCAGCGCAACATGGCCAGCGAGCACATTTCGGGGCCGTTATCCATCACAATGGTTTTGGGATAACCGCGCAACTCGGCGATCGCATCGAGGACGCGCGTCATCCGTTCGCCCGAGAATGCGAAGTCCGCTTCGAGGGCGAGATTCTCCCTGGTGCAGTCGTCGCCGACGGCGAGAATTCGGAATCGTCGGTTGTTTCGCAGTCGATCGTGAACGAAATCCAGTGACCAGCGCTCGTTGGGTGCGGTGATAGGTTCGGTTGCCGGACCACGGCCAAGGGCGAGTTTGCGACGAACGCGCTTACGAACTTGCAGGTTGGCGGCGCGGTAGATCCGGCCGATCCGTTTGTGGTTGTCGGCCACGCCTTCACGCCGCAAGAGGACGGTGAGGCGAGGGAGGCCGTACCGGCGATGTTCTTGCGCCAGCGCGACCAATCGTAAGCGCAGTGGCTCATCGTTGCGCGTCGACTCGTAATGCAGCAGCTTGCGGTTGACGTTCAGCCAGCGGCATACCGGGCGTTCTTTCGCACCAAATCGTTCTCTTGCGGCCTGGACGGCAGTGCGGCGCTGTACAGGCCTTAGAAGTTTCCCTCGGCGACCATCTTGAGCGCTTCGATATTCAGCGCCTGATCGGCGACGATCTTCTTGAGTCGCCGATTCTCATCTTCGAGTTCTTTAAGCCGGCGCAGATCGCTGATTTCGAGCCCGCCGTATTTCGATCGCCAGTTGTAGAGCGTTGCTTCGCTGACGCCGTGTTTGCGGCAAAGAGCCGCTGCCTTTACGCCGGCCTTGAGCTCCTTGAGCACACCGACGATTTGGGATTCGCTGAATCGAGATTTACGCATGTGGATTCCTTTCGAGGTCGAGGCCTCAGAGTCCACATATCAGCGGGGGCACTCACGGGGATACCGTCACACCTCCAGTATGTCCTTAGCGCGGGTGAAGATCGCGTCGAACATCGGGCGCGTAAGCTTTCCCGTGTTCGTGTTCTGCCGGCTCGGATGAAAGGATGCGATCAAAGTAATGACGTGCTTGCCTTTGGTGGCCGTCAGCTCCGCGCCGTGACCGAAACGCCACCCCTCGGTTGAGAGCGCGTATCCGCTGGCTTTGAGCGCGTCGATAGCAGCTTTCGTCCCAATCGCCCCCAGCCCGATAACGACGCGCAAACGATCGAGCGCCGCGAACTCGCGCACCAAGTAGGGAAAGCAGCGCTGCAGTTGCTTTGGCGTCGGTTTGTTTCCGGGTGGGGCGCACCGCAACGCCGCGGTGATGAAACAATCGTGTAGCGTGAGACCGTCGTTCACATCTAACACGGTTGCCTGATTCGCAAAGCCGGATCGAAACAGCGCCGGATAGAGAAACTCGCCGGACGCGTCGCCCGTGAAAACGCGCCCGGTCCGATTGCTGCCGTGCGCTCCCGGTGCCAACCCAACGAGTAGCACACGCGCTCGCGGATCGCCGAAGCCGGGAACCGGCTTACCCCAATAGGTCCAATCGAGATAGGCGCGTTTCTTTGTCTGCGCGACTTGCGCGCAATACCGGCGCAGCTCGCGGCACTTGGTGCAAGCAACGACTTCGGTTTTGATAATGCGCAACTGCTCGGAGCTCACTGCAGGTCTGGGAAGCCGATCTGCGCGAGCGCCGCATAAGCCACGATGCCGACTGCCGTTGAAAGATTGAGGCTGCGAACGCCGTTGGGACACATCGGAATGCGCAGACATCTCTCCGGTTCGCGGGATAAGAGATCGTTTGGCAGCCCTTTGGTCTCTTTTCCGAAGACGAGAATGTCGCCGCGAGCGAAGGCTGCCTGCGTGTACGGCTGCGAAGCGCGCGTTGAGATGTACCAGCGCCGCGATCCGGATGTCGCATGCAAGAACGCATCCAAGCTCGCGTGAACGGCGATCTGCAAGTGCTGCCAGTAATCCAAACCGGCGCGCTTGAGCTCGCGATCGTCGATGCGAAAGCCGAGCGGCTCGATCAAGTGCAGCGCGCAGCCCGTCGCGGCGCAAAGGCGCGCGACGTTGCCGGTGTTGGGCGGAATCTCGGGTTCTACGAGCGCGATCTGCAGCGGGGCGTCTTTGGCGAAGGCGGGATCGAAAACGCGATCTTGCGGCTGCACTACGAGTTGACGATGGAGACGAAATCGCGTCCGACGGGCGCGACGGCGTAAGCGATGCCGTTATTGCGCTGCCAAATGCGTTCGACGGCGCCGCGCGGATAGACCGCGCGCACGTTGGGCGCGGCCGGATCGTTCATGGCGCAATCGCCGTTGCCGGTGAAGCCGCAGAGCACGGCGAGATGACCTTCCGAATGTTCGATCGGCGCACCGGGCAATTCTCCGTCGCTCCAACTGTACGAGATCGCCAATGGAAGGCCGGTTTCGATTAAGCGTTGCGCGTGATCGAGATTGCGCAAGTACACGACCGCCGCGCGCAAGCCGAGACTGCCGCTGAACGCGACGTTGAACGACCAGTTCCCGGTGCCGTTGTACGCACGATCGAAAACTGCGCGCGCCGTGGCGGCGACGTCGTAATCCAAGCCGTGGTACGCATTGAGCATCGAAAGGCTGGCGGGGCTGCACCAGCCGCGCTCCTCCGCAGCGACGTACTGCGAGCGTGCCGGAACGTCGAGCACGCGGGCGTTCGCAGCATAGGGCAGCGATGACGCGCAGCGCACCGGGGTTGCGAAACCCAGTGCGTTAAATTCTACGTCCGGCGCTCGAAGATCGATACCGTCAAACGGCAGCGTGGTGCGAATGACGTCGACGTCAACGGTGACATCGCCGTGTTGCGGGCTAAAGGATTGCCGGCCTTCCGATGACCATTCGGCGAACGGCAGCCAAGGCGTGGCGGCCTCGTGCGCGCGCAGCAGACGGAATTCGAGCGCGCCGCGATCCGCAAACGTGTTCCAACTCAGCACGCCTTCGCGCGTTGCTTCAAAGGTCAGCGTCGCCTCGTCGCGCGCCGCGGAAGAAACGGCGAGCGCTATATTTGCCACTCCCATGCGTTCCAAGTGTCTTGCACGAACGCGGCGGGGCGCAGGTTCTTCATGTCGCTGTTGACCGCGGTATACTCGTTTTCCCAATAGAAGAAGACACTCGGCACGAGCTGGTGGATGCGCTCCTCTTCCTGCTGATACAGCCGTTTGCGCGTTGCGTGGTCGTACGTCAGCAACGCTTGCAACGACGTGCGATCGACGATTGGATCGCTCAGCCACGACGTGTTGCCGCCGTGCGGCGGCGTGTACTTGCTATTCCACAGGCCCGAGTTATCCGGATCCGGCGCATTGATCGCGACGGTCCACGAGATGTCGTACTTGCCCGTATAGAGCGGTCCGCTCGGCGCGAAGAGCACGTTGACGGGATAGTTGCGGATCTGAATGTTGATGCCAAATGGCTTCAGCTGGCTTTGCACTTGGACTTCCGCTTGAATGTTTTCTTGTTTGTTCGTTCCGGTCGAAATCTCTAGCTGCAGCGGTTGGCCGCCCTTGTGCAGCCAGCCGTCGGAACCCATCGTCCAGCCGGCTTGTGCGAGCAGCCGTTTTGCGCCTTGCGGATCGTAGGGATACCGCGGGATGTCCGGCGCCGCCCACGAGAGCGGAAAAATGTCGCTCACCGCGAGCTGGTTGTAGCCGTGGTAGATGGTATCGTTGATGCGTTTCCAGTCGACGCCTTCAGCCATCGCCAGCCGCACGCGCCGATCGGCTAGAATCGGATTCTTGGTGTTGAACTCCATGTGCCGCCAGTTCGCGATCAGTTTCTTGAGAACCGTAATGCCGGGAATCTGCGGAAGGCGGGCGATGTCGTTTTCATTGACGCCAACCAGCACGTCGACGTCGTGCGTCTGCAGTTCGTTGAAAAGCGTATTGCCGTTCGGAATCACCTTCCAAATGATTTTCTTCAAGTGCGGCGGTCCGCGATAGTAATACTTGTTCGGAACAAAAACGAGCGAGGAACCGTGATTCCACTGCTGCAGCACAAAGGGGCCGCTCGAGATCGGCTTGCCGTTAAATGGCGCTTGGTTGATGTCGGGAAGGGTCGCGAGCAAATGTGCGGGGAGCGGCGGATACGCGGCTCCGTCGAAGGCGAGCAAGCCCAAAATCGTGGAGTTGGGCTGCTTTAGGTGAATGACGACGGTGGTGGCGTCGGGCGCGTTTGCGGATGCGATGTCATCCCAGCCGAATAACGCTTTGACGTTGTTGCGAGGATTGCGGACGGCTGAATAGGTGAACATCCAATCTTTGGAAGTCAACGGCGCTCCATCCGACCAGTGCAGACCGGGCCGCATGTGGATCGTGATGGTCTTACCGTCTTTGCTCAATCCCCCGTTGGCGTAACTCGGCACTTCGGTTGCAAGGTCCGGAATGAAGTTGCCGTCGTCGTCGTACTTCAGGAGCGAAGCCAAGATCAGCCCGTCGACCTGATTGCTCGCATCGGTATGCGCGAACATGGGGTTGAGGCCGTCGGGCTCGTCGGAGTTGCCGACGCGCACCTCGTCTGGAATCGTCCACGGATGGCGCCCGCCCGCAGTCGTCGTGGTTCCGGTTTTGGTGCAGGCGCTGAGCACAAGCGCGGCGGCGAGAATGGCGGCGAGGGAGCGAGCAATCTTCATGCGACCACCTTTGCGGAGTGCGGATGGCGTTTGACGAGCTTCGGCGCGATGGCATTCCACAGCTCGTCCGGTCCGTTGCGAACGACGTCGTCTACCGGCAAAGCCGTTTCCTCGCGCGCTCGCAAGATTTCTGCCTGCGCCTCGTGCGCGCTCAGGCCATACGTGTTCAAGGCGATGCCGGCGACCGCGGCGGGCTTCACGGTTGCGCAGAGCTCTTCGTGAATGCGAATCAATTCGCGGTACGAGAGAATCGGCGTGCCGTATGGATCCATCTGCGCGTGTTTGACGTCCGCGACCAGCAGCAGCGCGTCGGGAGCGCATCCGAAGAGCAGGGCGAGCGTTACGGGCGCGTAGGCCGGATGATTGATCGCGCCTTGGCCTTCGACCAAAATGTATTCGGGATTGCGGCCGGCAGCTTCGAGCACGAGCTGTTCGCTCGCACCCGTTGCAAAATCCGAGATCACGCGATCGACCGCGATTCCCCATCCGGCGATCATGATGCCGGTCTGTCCGGTCGGGACGAATTCGGCGTGGCTGCCCGCATCGCGCGCGGCGCATGCGAGCTCGAGCATCACGGTCATCTTGCCGACGGCGCAGTCGCTGCCGACCGCCAAAAGAACCGGGGCTTCGACCTCATAGGCAGCGCCGCTAAAAAGCGGCACATCAGGCGGCTTGCGTACGTCCCAAAGTTTCACGCCGCGTTCCCGCGCCGCCGATACGAATTCCGGGTCGTCCGAAAGCATGTCGTGCAGGCCGCTGACGATCCCTAAGCCCGCGTCGATTGCAGCCAGAATCTCGGCGCGCCACTCCGCCGGAAGCTTCCCGCCTTTGGGCGCCGTTCCGATCAAGAGCGAATTCGGTTCGTAGCGCAAGCCCTCGGCGACGCTGGCCACAATCGGCGCGTCGCAGTCGAGATACGGCACGACTTCGCGCACCATGTGTCCGGCACAGGCGGGATCGACCACTGCAACCGTCTCGTCATTCGAATAGCGGATGACGCCGTGCGCGGTCTTGGCATTCTTTTCGAACTCGCCGGGCGCGAGAATCACATACTTACGCAACGGCGGCTTTTTCGCGAACGCCGAGACCGGGGCCGTCCGGCAATACGATCCTGCCGTGATCGTACGTAATGCCGGAAAACGGATCGTCTTTGGTGAGAAATGGGCCGTCGATGTCCGCCCAATCGACGAGCGGCGAGAGCTGCGCGGCGGCGGTCGCCAGGATTTGGCTTTCAACCATGCACCCCAGCATGATCTTCAAACCGAGCGCGCGCGCGGTGTGGATCATCTTGAGAGCGCCGCGAATTCCGCCGGTTTTTACGAGCTTGACGTTGACGCCGTCGACGCATCCGTACAGGTTCGGCAGATCCTCGGCGGCGCGCGAATCCTCGTCGGTCACGATCGGAATCTTCGAATGGTCGCGGATGTAGCGCAACTGCTGCGGATTGCCGGCTGGAATCGGCTGCTCGCAAAACTCGATCTCGAACCTCTCCAGCTCGCCCAGCATTTCTATGGCCTGTTCGGTGCTCCAGCCCTCGTTGGCATCGATGCGAATCGTGCCGGCGTACTTCGAGCGGATCAATTCGATCGTTTCGATCTGCTGCTTCGACGTGCCGCTTCCGACTTTGACCTTCATCACGGGATGATCGCCGATCTCGACTACCTTGCGAAGCGTCGTTTCCGGATCGGCTATCCCGATCGTGAACGACGTGAGCGGCGTTTTGGCCGGATCTAGTCCGAGCAGCCGGTAGAGCGGCTTGCCACAGTCTTTTCCAATCAGATCGTGCAATGCGATGTCGAGCCCGCACCGGGCGGCCAGCGGGATATTCGAAGCGAGCAGCTCGTCGAGCAGATACGGATCGTCCCCGTGCAGCGGATGCTTTTCAAAAAAAGTGATAACCGATTCAACCGATTCGTCGTACCGGCGAATCGGCGCGGTTTCGCCTAGACCTTCCAGATCGTTCCAAGCCACGCGAAATACCGCGGTGCGTGCAACGTCGGCGCTTCCGCGCGCGATCGTGAACGGATGCACCAGCGGCAGTTCGAGAGTCGAGATCGCGAGGGAGAGCGCGGACATTCACTGCGCTCTTCTCGGAAAGGCCGCTCTAGCTCCTAGAGGTCTTCCTCTTCCTCGGGTCCTTCCTCGGGGTCGTCCTCAACCTCGTCGGGTTCCTCGTCGGGCTGCGTTACCGAGTTTTTCGCCGAGTCCGTAATGCCGCGATCGACGAGGGGATCGCCGTCCGCCGTGCGTTCGACATCATCTTTGGTCAGGTTCATAGTCACCTCAACTTGCCGTATCCCCGCTTGGGCCTAGCGCGAAACAGGCGTGCGCACGCGATAGAGGTTCCCGCGATGATCGAAGCGCGCGGCTTCGCCGAGCGTCCGCGCGGCATGCCGCTCGGAACCGCGAATGACGCGCGCTTCTTCCGCATTATCGTAGCCGGGGCGCAGGCGGTTGCTCAGGAGCGCTTCGCGTGCGGGCGATTCGACTGCGTGCGCGATCTCGTGCCCGAGTCCCAGCGCCGGCGATTGAGTGCCGCCGCGCGTCGTGCGAAGCGCACTGTAGGGATCCCAAGCGATCGTATCCGTCGCGGGATCGAAGTGATCGTCGCCGCGGTGATTGAGTGACAGCTGGAATCTGCGCGGCGAGGACTCGAGGCGAGCAAAGAGTTGCCGCTCCGCTCGGTCGCGCGACAAGTATGCCTTGGCGAGGCCATAATCCGAGAGGGCCCGTCCCGGCACCACAATTGCCATACCCCTCGTTCACGCGCTTGGATGCTTTTGCCAAGGTCCTGTGGTACAGTGGAGACCGTCGACTGCGCATGGCGCGCAACGCATCGTAGGTGCTGGACCAACGATTGTACCTAGGGAGCATCAGCTCCGGATACGAAGGCGTAGCGGCCGAAATGGCTGCCGCACCGGCGCCCGGGCCGCACCCACCTGTGAGAAAACAGGTTCAGATCTCGTGCGACAGACGCCATATGCGGTCGACTGCTTTTTTCATGCTCTGCACGCCGGCATTGCCTTCGGCGGCATCGAGCACCAAAAACCCGCGATAGGAAGCAAACAACTCGCGCAGCCGATCTTCGTTCGCGCGATCGAACTCCTGCCACACGAGCACCGTTTTCGAAAGAAGCTCTTCCGGATCGCTGCCCTTCTCGAGTGCATCGAAGTCCGGACCGTAGCGCAGCCACGCCGAATCGGCTTCCTTGGTAACGCGTTTCATGTCCGCAACTCCGGCGGCGAAACTGTGCGGCTCGTTGCGCAGCGCGAGCGTTACATTGAATCGCTTGGCAAATGCGGTCGCTTCGCCGAGCCGTTCCAGCACGTCGTTCCAAGCGGCCGCGGTCAAGGGAGGCAGCGGCGCGGCCAGCAGCGGAGCGCCAAGTGCCAGTGCCATCTCGAGCGCCTGCTCCATGTGCTCGGAGTCGGCGGAGAAAAAGCCGTCGTGACGGAACGCGGCGACGCTCAAACCGAGGTCGGCAGCCATCTTTTTGAGCTGGGCGAGGTAGTCCGTATCGGTGCGCGGAAAATGCCGCACGTCAAAAACGATGCCGTCGGCTGCGAGCTCCCGCGCGCACGCGTCGATCCATTCGAGTTGGGTGAGATCGCCGCTGCGCAACTGTTCGTCGAAAGCCGTGCTCGAGCAAGCCAGCTTCATAGGCGCGCTCGTTTCGACCGCGTAATGGAAGGGCCTGCGTTTAATAGATGAACATTGCAGTTGGGGCCGATCACGCCGGCTTCGAATACAAAGATCGGATCGCGCTCGCGCTGCGTGACGCGGGTCATACCATCATCGACTTTGGCACGCACGACGACACGCCCGTCGATTATCCGCAATACGGCTATGCCGTCGGGGAAGCAGTCGCATCCGGGCAAGCGGAACGCGGCATCCTCGTGTGCGGTTCGAGCATCGGCATCGCGATGGCGGCCAACAAAGTTCCCGGCGTGCGTTGCGCCGCAGTGTTTGAGCCGTTGGCAACCGAACTGTCGCGCCGCCACAACGACGCAAACGTGCTGGCCCTTTCAGAACGGCTCACCGGTTGGGACATGGTCGAGCGGCTGGTGCTGATCTTTCTGACCACGATGTTCGACGGCGGCCGCCACGCGCACCGGGTAGAGCAGCTCTTCGAATTTGGCGACGCGCAGCGCGCACGCACGCTCAAGGCGATCGAGGCCGGGAAGGTCACCGGAGCCGAAACGCCGCGCGAACTGTTAGGAGCTTCATGAATACGCGCGCCAGCCTGCAGATCATGTTGGCCGTCTCGATCTTGATCTGCGTGTGGGACGTATACTCGGCATTATTCGGTCACGCACTCTCGGCGGTGGCGTGGGCGCTCGGAGCGATGATGGCGATCTTCGCCGTGTGGATTGCGAGCCGGTTGATCCGCGGAGACTATTCGAAATGATGACGGGCGCGCGGAGCCGCATCGAAGCCCAAGATCCGGAGCTCTTTGCGGCGATTGCCGGCGAAGAGCAGCGCCAGCGTCAAAACCTCGAACTAATCGCCTCGGAAAACTATTCGAGCAAAGCGGTACGCGAGGCGATGGGTTCCGTGATGACCGACAAGTACGCCGAAGGTTATCCCGGCAAACGCTACTACGGCGGCTGTGAATTCGTCGACATCGCCGAGAACCTCGCGATCGCCCGGGTCAAAAAGATTTTCGGCGCAGACCATGCCAACGTGCAAGCGCATGCGGGCGCGCAGGCCAACATGGCGGTCTTCATGGCCGTGCTGCAGCCCGGCGATCCGGTTTTGGGCATGTCGCTCGCCCACGGCGGCCACTTAACGCACGGAACGAAGGTGAGCTTCAGCGGCAAACTCTACAACGCGGCCGCGTACGGCGTGCGCAAAGACACCGAGCTGATCGACTTCGACGAAGTGCGCAAGCTCGCGCGCGAACACAAACCGAAGCTGCTGATTGCGGGCGCGAGCGCCTACCCGCGCACGATGGAGTACGCGCCGTTTCGCGAGATCGCCGACGAGATCGGCGCTCCGCTCATGGTGGACATGGCGCACATCGCGGGTTTGGTTGCGACCGGGCTGCATCCGTCGCCCGTGCCCTTCGCCGATTTCGTGACGTCCACGACGCACAAAACCTTGCGCGGACCGCGCGGCGGCATCGTGCTCACAACGGAAAAGTGGGCGCAAGCGCTAGACAAGTCGATCTTCCCGGGCATTCAAGGCGGTCCGTTCATGAACATGATCGCCGCGAAAGCCGTGGCGTTCGGAGAAGCGCTGCGGCCTGAATTCAAAACCTATCAGCAGCAGGTCGTGCGTAATGCCAGAGCCATGGCCGACGAGTTCGCGCGCAGCGGCTGGCGATTGGTCGGCGGCGGAACCGATACGCATCTGATGCTCGTCGACGTCTCCGTGAAGGGACTCACCGGAAAAGCTGCCGAGGAGTATCTCGACGCGATCAGCATCACCGTGAACAAGAATGCGATCCCTTACGATCAGCAAAAGCCGTTTATTGCCAGCGGCATCCGCATCGGAACCCCGGCGATCACCACGCGCGGTTTCGGCGAAGACGAGTGCCGCGAGGTCGCGCGGATTATCTGCGAGGGTCTCGACGATATTTCGGCGCGCGCGAAGATCGACCAGTTGCGCGGACGCGTACGCGAGTTGACCGGCCGATTCGACGTGCCCTAACAAGTACGATGCGCAAGGCTGAGTCACAACCGCTGGTCGTCGATCATCCCGCCGTTGCGGATCGTTTGGCGCGCTTGCGCGATCGCGATACTCCGACGCCGGTCTTCCGCAAGCTCATGGAAGAACTCGGCGCCTTTCTCGCCTACGAGGCGACGCGCGATCTGCCGCTGCGCGATGAGAAGGTGACGACTCCGCTGACTACGATGACGGCGAAGCGCATCGCAACGCGCCCCGTCGTCGCGCCAATTTTGCGCGCCGGACTCGGACTCTTGCCCGGATTCCTCGACGTGATCGATGATGCGGTCGTCGCGCATCTCGGATTCTATCGCGATCCGGCTTCGCTTCAGCCGGTGGCTTATTACGCAAACGTACCCGACGATTTGGCAGAGCGCAGAGTCTTTTTGCTGGATCCGATGCTGGCAACGGGAAACTCGGGCGCCGCGGCATTGGATGCGCTCGCGACGCGCGGCGCGACGGGGATGACCTTCATCTGCCTGATCGCGGCACCGGAAGGCGTGCGGACCATTTTGGCCGCGCACCCCGACGTGCGCATTGTCACCGCCGCGCTCGACGAGCGTTTGAACGATCATGCATATATCGTGCCGGGCCTCGGCGACGCCGGCGACCGCATGTTCGGCAGCACGAGTTCGGTCCCGGTTTCGGTAAGGCCAAGGCAATAGTTCATGCGTCCCGGCTGGGATGAATACTTCATGCAGATCGCGCGGACCGTGGCCACGCGCGCCACGTGCCCGCGCGCTTCCGTGGGCTGCGTTCTGGTGCGCGATCGCCGCATTCTGACAACCGGCTACAACGGATCGCCGCGCGGCGTTGCCCACTGCACCGATGCCGGCTGCATTGTGGTGAACGATCACTGCCAGCGAGCCACGCACGCGGAAGCCAACGCGGTCGTTCAAGGCGCGCTGCACGGTGTCACCCTTTCGGGCTCGACGGCATACTGCACGCACCAGCCGTGCGTCAACTGCACCAAACTCTTCATCAGCGCCGGCGTGCGCCGTCTGGTCTATCAAACCGAATATGCGGACCCGGTCGCGCAAGCGCTGCTGATGGAAGCCGGCGTCGAACTCGCACGCTTCGAGGCTCTCGAGGAAGCGCGCCCGTGACGGCTTACTACCTTTATATAGCGGGTTTTGCGATCGCGCTGGCGGCGGCGCTCTTCACCACGCCGCTGATCCTGCGTCTCGCGCATCGCGTCGGCATGGTGGACGTCTCGGACGATCGCCGGATGCACGCCGAGCCGAAGCCGCGCATCGGCGGCGTCGCAGTCTTCTTCGGCTTTGCCTTTGCGCTGTTCGTCGTGCTCGGCTTTGCGCTCTCGAGTGCGCGCAGTTTTCTGCCCGCGCACGACCAACTGGCCGCCACCCATAATCTGATCGGCCTGCTCTTCGGGAGCATGCTGATTCTTTGCGTCGGCTTGTGGGACGACATCATGGGCCTGCGTCCGCGTTACAAACTCGCCGCGCAGATCGTCGTGGCGGTGATTTCGATGGCCTATGGCTTTCACATCGACTATATCCACCGGCCCTTCTCTCACGATCCCAACAATTTCATCTACTTTCCCTGGTGGGTGAGCTATCCGTTGACGCTCGTTTGGTACACGGGCATGATCAACGCGATCAACTTCATCGACGGATTGGATGGGCTGCTGGCGGGCTTCACCGCCATATCGTCGATCTTTTTGTTTGCCATTGCCTTCACCAAAGGGGATCCGATCGTGGCGCTGGTCGTGATCGCGCTGGCGGGCGCGGCACTCGGCTTCCTGCCGTACAACTTCGCTCCGGCGCGCATCATTTTGGGCGACAGCGGCTCGCACTTCATCGGGTACGTCTTCGCAACCGTCTCGATCATCGGCACGAGTAAAACGGCGATCGCCGTCGGGCTCATTGCGCCGCTGATTATCCTGGCGGTGCCGATCGTCGACACCGCGGCGGCAATCTTCCGGCGCGCGCGTTCCGGCAAACGCATCTCCGAAGGGGATCGCGAACACTTTCATCACCAGTTGATCTTCCGGTTCGGTTTGAATACGCGGCAAGCGGTGCTGCTGATCTACGTGATCTGTATTCTGCTCGGCGCCGCCGCGCTCTATTTGGCATGACCAATCCTCAGCCGTTGCGCGTGCTGGCGATCTTCGGCACGCGTCCCGATACGATCAAGATGGCGCCCGTCGTAGAAGAACTGCAGCGTCATCCTCACGTCGAATGCATCGTGTGCGTCAGCGCGCAGCACCGCGAGATGCTCGACGATCTGCTTGCGCTCTTCGCAATCCTGCCCGATCACGATCTCGATATCATGACCGACGATCAGAGTCTGACCGAGATCACGACCCGCGTATTGATCGGGATGGAGAAAGTCTTTGCAAAAGTGCGGCCCGACGTCGCGCTGGTGCACGGCGA
>Ga0102924_1001039_pt1 | contig 32799 bp, 30 predicted proteins | sample PaiPotPPM11metaG_FD_80116 | JGI IMG/M metagenome (GOLD analysis project Ga0102924, IMG submission 80116) | Iron sulfur acid spring bacterial and archeal communities from Banff, Canada, to study Microbial Dark Matter (Phase II) - Paint Pots PPM... ...
GCGACGCCCCATCCGCTATCGTTCCGAGACCCATCTCAGCTCCTCCGCCAATCGGTGAATCTCGCCAACTACCTGAGTCTCAATTACAATCGAATGCGGCTTTCTGACTCAGTCGTACTAACCCACCCTACAGCGCTACATCACGAACTGATTGGTATAGAGCTCGTCGACCGGCGTCTTCTTCTGGATGATGCCCTTGGCGAAATAAAAATCCTGCAGCTTGGCGACGCGCGCCGGATCGACGGCGCCGAGCACTTTTTGGCCCGGATAGACCAGCTTGTCGTAGTAATCGAAGGCTTCCTTGACTTGGCCTTCTTTGCCCGTCCATTCCGGCACGAATTTTACGAAATCGGCTGCGGCCTTGTCGGGGTCGTCCATGATGTCCTTCATGCCGTGCAAGGCCGCCTTGACGAAGGATCGCACCAGCTCCGGCCTGTCCTTGATGGTTTGATCCGAAGCAGCGACGGCCTGCGCCATGTGCGGGAAAAACTCGTCGGTCGGCAGCACATTGACGGCGACGCCCGCGGCCTCGACAGGCGGAATCCAATCCGGCACGCCAGCCATGCCGGCCGATTTACCGGTCGCCACCATCTGCCACACGCCGACCGGCCCCGCAGCCTGGATATTGACGTCATCCTGCGTGAGCCCGGCGCTCGCCAATAGACCGAGCAGCGCATAAAAGGTCGTGTCCTGATAGGACATGACCGTGATGGTCTTGCCCTTGAGGTCGGCCGGCTTTTCGATGCCCGAATCCTTGCGCACGACGAGCTGCATGAAGCCTTTGCCGCCGAACAAACAGACGATCTTGACCGGCACGCCGTTCTGGCGGACCACGATAGGCGCGTCCGCCACGATGCCGCCGAGCGGCGCGTTGCCGGCGCCGACCTGCTTGGCGACATCGACGCCGCCGCGCCCGACCGCGTAGCTCACGTCGAGACCGGCTTGGGCGAAATAGCCTTTGCCCTTGGCGAGCTGGATCGGCCCGAACGCCGGCAACAGCGGCGGCGCCGGAAAAAGATAGGTGATCTTCTCTGCCGCCACCGCCGGCGACGCCAAGCTGCCAAGGCCCACAGTCACAGTAAGAGCGGCGGCGCCCTGCAGCAGATGGCGGCGCGAAACTTGGCGGCGCGACAATCTCTTGGATTCAAGGACGAACATGCATCGACTCCTTCGTGCGCATGCGCCACAGCGGCGGGATAGTGTCGCACCGCCGCTGCCCTATCGGCGATCCCGGGATTTATCACTATACTCGACATTATCTGGGCGGCGATAAGCGCGCAATCGGCCCAAACAGAGAGAGAGAGCTTCGGCGGTCGATCTGCCCAAGTCCGATTCAATGCCCGCTGCACCCGCTTCCGGCCTAGTAAGGCTCGAATACCGCGACGTGACGATGCGGTTTGCCGACCGCGGCGGCCGCGAAGCTCTGACGGCAGTGCGCGGCGTGAGTTTTTGCATCCGCGACGGCGAAGTCGTCTGCCTGATCGGCCCGAGCGGCTGCGGCAAGAGCACGCTCCTTAACATCGGCTCCGGCCTCACCGCGCCGAGCGAGGGCGCAGCCTTTGTCGACGGCGAGCGTGTCGAGGGGCCGAATGCGCAGGTCGCCTTCATGCTGCAGAAGGATTTGCTGCTGCCGTGGCGCACCGTCGCCGAGAACGTCATGTTCGGCGTCGAGATACAGCGTCTGCCGCTGGCGGAGCGCAAGCGGCGGGCGCGACAATTGCTGGAAAAATTCAACCTCGCCGAGTTTTCCGGACACTATCCGCATCAATTGTCGGGCGGCATGCGGCAACGGGTGGCGCTGGCGCGCACGCTCGCGGTCGATCCGCACGTGCTCCTCCTCGACGAGCCGTTCTCGGCGGTGGACGCGCAGACCCGGATCGTGCTGCAGCGCGATCTGGCGCGAACGCTCTCCGAGGCGCAAAAGACCGCGCTCCTCATCACCCACGATCTGCTGGAAGCGGTGACGCTGTCCGATCGCGTTCTGGTCATGAGCCGGCGGCCGGGCGCCATCGTCGACGAAATCACAATCGACATGACGGAACGGGATGATCCGATCGCGCGCCGTACCAACCCCAAGGTCAACGACTATGTGGCCCGGCTGATGGATCGTCTCGACATTGCGCATGCCTCGCTCGAACGAGAGCCGGCAGGGGCGCCGCATGAATAGCGCCGCGCACTCCTCGCAGGTACGCAAGGCGGCGGCCGCCAGCGTGGCGTTGCTCATTGCCTTCCTGGCGGCATGGCAATGGGGACCGGGCCTGCTCGGCGTTCCCACTTTCATCGTACCGCCGTTATCCATGGTCGGCCGTGAATTCGTGCACGCCTGGCAGGTGGATCATCTGCTGCTGCACACCGGGGTCACCATTGCCGAGGTGTTGGCCGGCTTCGTTCTCGGCAGCCTGCTCGGCGCCTTCGTCGGCTATTTGCTCGGCATGTCGCCGGTGGCGGAGCTGGCGCTCTCGCCGTATATTCTGGCGCTGCAGATCGCGCCCAAAGTCGCGTTCGCGCCGCTGTTCATCCTATGGATGGGATTTACCGTCTATCCGAAAATCCTCGTCGCCATTCTGATCGTGTTCTTTCCGGTGATGATCAACGTGCTGACCGCAGTGCGCACCGTCGATCCCGACCTGATCAATCTCGCCCGCTCCTTCAAAGCGACACGCGCGCAGATTTTCTGGACGATCGAGTTCCCGACCTCGATGCCGCCGATGTTCGCAGGGCTGCGCATCGGCGCGACGCTCGCCGTTGTCGGCGTCGTCGTCGGCGAGCTGGTCGGCGGCAACGTGGGCTTAGGCTATCTGCTCACTTTCGGCGAAGGCCAGGCCAACACGCCGTTGGTATTCGTCTCGATCGTGATGCTGACATTGGTCGGCGGCATCGCCTATCTGGCCGTCATTCTCGTCGAGCGGCGCGTGCTGCATTATTTGCCGGCGCGCACGGTCGGCGGCAATCTCTAGGCCGTGAATGTACAAGCTAAGGAGATGGATACAGAATCGGAGGCACAAGATGCTCCTCGAGGGAGCGATACACGGATTCCAAGAGCGCGTGGCAATATTGGAAAGGGTCGTTGAAATTTTCACAGGTCTACTTCCCGCGCCTACATTCCACGTGCCAGCGACGGACCGCTATTTTCGCTACGACAATCCCGACATACGCCACTCTTGTTTGCTGAAAGCAGTACAGGTGGTGAGTGCGCTCAATACCTCGATCGAGTTGGCGCGAAAGGGCTATACGCAGGGGCTGGCAGTTCTCATGCGGATAGTCGCCGAGTGTACGCGCCATATTGAGTATGTGTTGGACCCAGACGATAGCGAGGAGCACAAGTCCAATGTCAAAAAATATTTGCAGGAATTCTTCGAAGACATCTGCCGCACGGCCTCCGAGATAGTCTGGATCGCGTAAGCGGCAGCGCGGTGCGCAATCGGATCTCCGCGGAACGTTTGCAGCGTCATGGGCGCGGCGATTTCATGCAGAATTGCAATCTCAGCCAGGCAATCCCGAATTGCGATCGTTGCGTCTCTCGGCATCAACTGACCCTGACAGCGTCTCGCTCTATGTTCTCCTTCATCAACGGATGCAGTGAATTCCGAGTCGTAATATTGACGGGAATGCCTAGAGCCTCCGAAATCCGCTCCTCGATTTGCATAAGGCGAAAGATGTTCGGAATCTTAGCTGTCGGATCGTAGTCGATAAAAAGATCGAGATCGCTATCGGACCGCTCGGTGCCGCGCGCGCGCGACCCAAAGACGAACACAGCTGTTGCGCCGTTTTCGCGCAGCGCAGCATTATATCTGCGCAAGACTTCGATGATGTTCGCCGTGTTCATGGGTTAGATAATGTCACAATTTGACCTGGGTGGCGAGACGCGCACATCGCCGACCGCCACCCTACCCTTGGCACAAGAGGGAGAGTTACGACGGGAAATGCTCGGCGTGCCAGTCGGCTTCGAGGTTCGGATTGATTTTGGTGTCGATGACGAACACGCCGGGCGCGCCTTCGGCGACCCATGCCTTGACCGGTTCGAGGTCGGCGAGCGTGCGCACGGTGGCGCCGCGCGCGCCGTAGCCGCGGGCGATTGCGGCGAAATCGGTTTCGGGAAATTGCACGATATCGACGGAAAAACCCTGGCGGCGGAAATAGTGCACCTCGGCGGCGTACGAAGCGTCGTTGTAGACGAGGATGCACAGCCGCAGGCCGAGACGGATGGCGGTCTCCAGGTCCGCAATCGACATGAGAAATCCGCCGTCGCCGGTGCCGAGCACGCCGAGTTTTCCCGGATTGGCGATGGCTAGACCGATGGCCGAGGCAAGCCCGAGGCCGACCGATTGAAACGAATGACTCAGGCACGAGGCGCGCGCGTTCGGCACGCGCAGATAGCGCGGCACCCAGCCGGCGAAATGGCCCGAGTCGGACGCCACCACGCGGTCCGCCGGCAGGATGGCGTCGACCGCCTTGCTCAGCGTCCGCGGATCGATGAATTTTTGGCTCGATTCGTCCGGGTGCGGGACATGATGATTGTCGCCGGCGCGGATGCGCTCGCGCATTGCGTCGCCGCGTCGGCCGGCCTTTGGCGCTTTCGCTCCGTGGCGGCCGAGCTCCGCCAGCAGCGCCTCCGTCGTCGCCCTCGCGTCGCCGTGCACGGCGAGCTGAACCGGCATCTGATAGCCGAGCTTGGGCACATCGATATCGACTTGCGCGACGACGGCACCGGGCGCAATCAGTTTGCCCTTCTTGGTGGTCCACTGTGTGAGACTAGCGCCGAAGGCCAAAATGAAATCGCTTTCCGCGATTAGCTCATCGGCGACCGGCGAGGAAAAGCCGCCGCTGATGCCGACCGACCAGGGATTTTCGGCAAACAGACCGTGACCGCACACCGATGTCGCCAAGAGCGCGCCGACGCGATCGGCGAGCGCGACCAGCGCCCGTTCGGCATCCGAAATGACCGCGCCACGGCCGCCGAGAATGAGCGGACGCTTCGCCTGCGTCAGTGCATCCGCCAGGCGCTCGACTGCGTGCGGATCGGGATGCAGGCGGCCGGGCGGCGGCGGCAATTCGAGCGGCGGCAGGTTCGAGGCAAGGGGCGCATGCTGCACATCGAGCGGCATGCTCAGCACCACGGTCTGGCGATCGCGCAAGGCGCGCGTCACCGCGCGCAGCGCGTCCTCGCGCGCCGAATTCGGCGTATGCAGCCGCTCCGACACCGCGCCGACCGCGCGCACCATTTCGGCCTGCTCGATATAAAAATTGTTCTTCACTGCGCCGTTCGGCACGTCGCCGGCGAGCACGACGAGCGGCGTGCGGCTCTTCGCCGCCTCGCCGATGCCGGTGAGCGCATTGGTCAGCCCCGGACCGGAATGCACGCTGACCAGCGTCAGCTCGCCGCTCGCCTTGGCGTAGGCGTCGGCCATGCTCGCGGCGTTGCATTCGTGACGCGCGGAAATCAATTCGACGCCGGATTGCACCAAGGCATGGGAAATCTTGAAATTGGCGGTGCCGAGGAGGCCGAAGCAGCGGCGGGCGCCGTAAGCGGCGAGGTCGGCGGCGACGACCGAAGCGACCGTTGGATTGCCGTTCATGGCCCTTCCCTTCAGTAGCCCGCGAAAACCCTAAGCAATACAAGACCATATTACACCCCGCAGGATTGGCCGAAAGAGCCGACCTGGGCGACCCTCCCCGGCGCAGACAGGGGATAAACCTTCAAACTTAAATGTTTAAGCTTGAAATATAACGCCTGAAATGCCATCATCCCGCGACTTCGAGCAGGAAGGCGGCAGCGCATGAAGATTGCGTGCCTCGGCGGCGGCCCGGCGGGCCTTTATTTCGCGATCAGCATGAAGCTGCACGACGGCGCGCACGACATCGCCGTGTTCGAGCGCAACCGGCCCGACGACACCTTCGGCTGGGGCGTCGTTTTCTCCGACGAGACCTTCGACAACATTGCCGCCAACGATCCCGTGAGCGCCGAGACGATCCGCGCCCACTTCGCCTATTGGGACGACATCGCGGTTTATTACCGCGGCCGGCGGATCGTATCCGGCGGCCACGGCTTCTCCGGCATCGCGCGCAAAAGACTGCTCATGCTGCTGCAAGAGCGGGCGCGCGAACTCGGCGTAAATTTAAGCTTTCAAACCGAAATCGCGAGCGCCGCCGAGCTTGCCGAAACCAACGATCTCGTCGTCGCCGCGGACGGATTGAATTCAAGGACTCGGAGCGAATTCGCCGACTATTTCAAGCCCGCCATCGACGTGCGCAAGAACAAATTCGTCTGGCTCGGCACGCGGCAAAAATTCAACGACGCCTTCACCTTCATTTTCGCGGAGACCGAGCACGGCTGGATTTGGGCGCACGCCTATCAGTTCGACGCCGACACCGCGACCTTCATCGTCGAGTGCTCGCCGCCGACCTGGCAGAAATTCGGCTTCGGCGCGATGAGCCAGGACGAATCCTGCCGCGCCTGCGAGCGCATTTTTGCCGACTATCTCGGCGGCCATCGGCTGATGTCGAACGCGGCGCACATCCGCGGCTCGGCATGGCTGAATTTTCCCCGCGTGCTTTGCGAGAAGTGGTCGCACCAAAATATCGTGCTCATGGGCGATGCCGCCGCCACGGCGCATTTCTCCATCGGGTCGGGAACGAAGCTTGCCATGGAGAGCGCGGTCTCGATGGCGAATTATCTGCATAGCGAGCCGAACATGCAGGCGGCGTTCGCCAAGTACGAGAATGCCCGCCGCACCGAAGTGTTGCGCCTGCAATCGGCGGCGCGCAATTCGATGGAATGGTTCGAGGAGGCCGAGCGATACCTGCACCTCGATCCGGTGCAGTTCAATTATTCGCTGCTTACGCGCTCGCAGCGCATCAGCCACGAGAACCTGCGGCTGCGCGACAAAAACTGGCTGGCAGGCGCGGAGGCCTGGTTCCAGCGCCTGGCCGGCGCCGGCGACAACTATGTGCGGCGGCCGATGTTCGCGCCGTTTCGGCTCCGCGATATGCGGCTGAAAAACCGCGTCGTGGTTTCGCCGATGGCGCAGTACCGGGCGGTCGACGGCTGCCCGGCCGATTGGCATCTCGTTCATTACGGCGAGCGCGCCAAGGGTGGCGCCGGCCTCGTCTGCATCGAGATGACCTGCGTGAGCCCGGAAGGCCGCATCACGCCCGGCTGCACCGGCATGTACGCGCCCGAGCACGAAGCGGCGTGGAAGCGGATCGTCGATTTCGTCCACGCCGAGAGCGAGGCGAAAATCTGCTGTCAGCTCGGCCATTCCGGCGGAAAGGGCTCGACCCAGCTCGGCTGGGAGGAAATGGACGCGCCGCTGAAGGACGGCAACTGGCCGGTGATGGCGGCGTCGGCCACCGCCTGGTCGGAGCGCAACCAGACCGCCCGCGCCATGGACCGCGCCGACATGGACCGGGTACGGGATCAATTCGTGGCTGCGGCCGAAATGGCCGCACGCGCCGGCTTCGACATGCTCGAAATCCATTGCGCGCACGGCTATCTGCTCTCCTCCTTCATCACGCCGCTGACCAACTGGCGCACGGACGAGTATGGCGGCTCGCTGCAAAACCGCATGCGCTATCCGCTGGAAATTTTTCACGCCGTGCGCGCCGTGTGGCCGGCGGACAAGCCGGTTTCGGTGCGTATTTCCGCTAACGACTGGGTCGGCGCCGACGGCATCGAGCCGCGCGATGCGGTCGCGATCAGCCGCATGCTGCAGGAAGCCGGCGTCGATATCTGCGACGTGTCCGCGGGCCAGACTTCGGTTCATGCGCAACCGGTCTACGGCCGCATGTTCCAGACGCCGTTCTCCGACCGCATCCGCAACGAGACCGGCATGGCGACCATGGCGGTCGGCAACATTTTCGAGCCGGACCACGTCAACTCGATCCTGATGGCCGGCCGCGCCGATCTCGTATGCCTGGCGCGGCCGCACCTCGCCGATCCGTACTGGACGCTCCACGCCGCCGCGAAGCTCGGCGACCGCGGCGAGACCTGGCCAAAACCTTACCTGCCGGGCCGCGATCAGCTCTATCGGCTCTCCGGCGCCGGCGGCGGAGCCGAGCCTGTGGCGACGGCGGTATGACGATGACCAATCTCGCCGGGAAACACGCGCTGGTGACGGGTGGCGGCAGCGGCATCGGCGCCGCCATTGCGTTGGCGCTGGCGCAAGCAGGCGCCGGCGTCACCGTTTGCGGCCGACGCATGAACATGCTGGAAAATACCGCTGCGGGACACAAAAACATTTTCGCGCAAACAGCCGACGTCACCGACGAGCAATCGATTTGCCGCTTGTATCGACAGGCGCAAACCGCGCGCGGCTGCTTCGATATCGTCGTCGCCAATGCCGGCGGAGCGCAGAGCGCGCCGGCCGAGAAAGTTTCGCGCGAGCTTTGGAGCAAAACCATCGAGGTCAATCTCACGGGCGCGTTCCTCTCGACGAAGCCGGCGCTTGCCGCCATGCGCGAACGCGGCTGGGGCCGCATCGTCTTCATTGCCTCGACTGCGGGGCTCAGGGCCGCCGCCTATATCGCGCCCTATGTCGCGGCCAAGCACGGCGTCGTCGGCTTGGCGCGCGCCTTGGCGCTGGAAACGGCGCGTGACGGCATCACGGTCAACGCAGTCTGTCCCGGCTACACCGAAACGCCGATGCTCGAACAAGCCGTGCATCGCATCGCGGAAACGACGAAGCGCAGCGAGGCGGACGCACGCGCGGTACTCGCGGCCAAAAATCCGCAAGCACGCTTCATCAAGCCCCAGGAAGTGGCCGACGTTGTGCTATGGCTCTGCGGCGATACGAGCGCGAGCATCACCGGCCAAGCCATTTCCGTGTCTGGAGGCGAAACGTGGTGAGCGCGCCGCTGCCCGCAGCACGGCCGGAGGCCGACAGCAAGGCGCGCCTGCGGCTATGGATCAGGCTCTTGCGCGCGAGCCGGTCGATCGAGGGCGTGGCGCGCGAGCGGCTGAAAACGCAGTTCAACGCCACGCTGCCGCGCTTCGACGTGATGGCGGCGCTCTATCGCCAGCCCGACGGCATGCTGATGAGCGAGATTTCGCGCTTCCTCATGGTCTCGAACGGCAATGTCACCGGCATCGTCGACCGCCTCGTCGGCGATGGCTTGGTCGCCCGCTCGCAGCGCAACGGCGACCGCCGCACCTCGTTCATCAATCTTACCGGCAAGGGCCGCGCTGAATTCGCCAAGATGGCGGCCGCGCATGAACGCTGGGTCGACGAGCTTTTGGGCGGCGTTTCGGTCCGCGATGCCGAGCAGCTCGCGGCCAAGCTGAAATCGTTTCGCAGCGATTGGGAGGGCGAAGCATGAAAGCCATGGCGAGCCTAAAACCTTCGCATTTCCTCTGGCGCATGGATGGCGCGGTGGCCGTCATCCAGTTAAATCGTCCCGAGCGCAAGAATCCGCTCACTTTCGAATCCTACGCCGAGCTGCGCGACACCTTCCGCACGTTGCGCGACGCAGACGATGTCCACGCCGTCGTCTTTATGCCCAATGGCGGGAATTTTTGCTCCGGCGGCGACGTGCACGACATCATCGGCCCGCTGGTCGAGATGAACATGAAGCAAATACTCGGGTTTACGCGCATGACCGGCGATCTGGTCAAGGCGATGCTGCATTGCGGCAAGCCGATCGTCTCCGCGGTCGACGGCATGGCCGCGGGCGCCGGCGCAATCATCGCCATGGCGTCCGACATTCGTATCGCAACGCCGCACGCGCAGACGGCGTTCCTGTTCAATCGTGTCGGCCTTGCCGGCTGCGACATGGGCGCCTGCGCGATGCTGCCGCGCATCATCGGCCAGGGGCATGCCGCGGAGCTGCTTTACACCGGCCGCAGCATGACGGCGCAGGAAGGCGAGTTTTGGGGCTTTTTCAACAAGCTGGTCGCCGCCGACGCGCTGGAGCAGGAGGCGCTCGCGCTGGCTCATCGCATCGCCGCCGGCCCGACCTTCGCCAACAGCATCACCAAGACGCAGCTCAATGCGGAATGGTCGATGAGCCTCGACCAGGCCATCGAGGCCGAAGCGCAGGCGCAGGCGATCTGCATGCAGACTGAAGATTTCGAGCGCGCCTATCGGGCGTTCGTGGCCAAACGGAAACCCGTATTCGAGGGAAATTAGTGGCCGACAAAAGCTTTCTCAGCTGGCCGTTCTTCACCGACCGCCTTCGTAAGCTCGCGGAAGCAATCGATGCTTGGAGCGCCGCGAATTTGCCGGTCGACCACGCCGATGTCGACGCGGCTTGCCGCGATCTCGTGCAAAAACTCGGCGGCGATGGCTGGCTTGCGCATACCGCGCCCGATCCCGATGTCCCCTCCCCGCTCGACGTGCGCACGCTATGCCTCATCCGCGAGACGCTGGCACGCCACGACGGACTCGCCGATTTCGCCTTCGCCATGCAGGGGCTCGGCGCCGGTCCCATCAGCCTGTTCGGCAGCGCCACGCAGCGAGGCATCCTTAAGCGCACCCGCTCCGGCCGGGCGATCGCCGCTTTCGCATTGACCGAGCGGCAATCCGGATCGGACGTTGCCAATATCGCCATGACCGCCAAGCGCGACGGCGACGTTTACACTCTCGACGGCGAAAAAACCTGGATCTCCAATGGCGGCATTGCCGATTTTTACGTGGCGTTCGCGCGAACCGACGAAGGCCCGGGCGCGAAAGGACTCTCTGCATTCCTCGTAACCGCCGACGCGCCCGGCTTGTCGGTCGCCGAGCGCATCGACGCGATCGCGCCGCATCCGCTCGCCCGCATCAAGTTCGACCGCGTGCGCGTGCCGGCATCCGCGATGCTCGGCGCGCCTGGCGACGGCTTTAAGATCGCCATGGCGACGCTCGACATTTTTCGCGCCACTGTCGGCGCCGCCGCGCTCGGTCTCGCCCGCCGCGCGCTCGACGAAGCTGCCGCCCGCGTGCGCACGCGCAAGACTTTCAGCGGTTTTCTTGCCGACCGGCAAATCGTGCAGGGGTACATCGCAGATATGGCGGTCGATATCGATGCGGCGGCGCTCCTGGTCTATCGCGCCGCCTGGGCCAAGGACAACGGCGCCGTCCGCGTGACGCGCGAGGCATCGATGGCAAAACTGTTCGCCACCGAGCGCGCGCAGGACGTCATCGACAAAGCGGTGCAGCTGCATGGCGGCGATGGCGTGCGCCGCGGCCACGTCGTCGAAAAGCTCTACCGGGAAATCCGCGCGCTGCGCATCTACGAGGGCGCATCCGAAGTGCAAAAAGTCGTCATCGCACGGCAAATTTTTTCGGGGGCATGAGCTTTTAGGAGCAGGACTATGGCTTTGCCATCGCTTGGCCGCACGGCGCACACCGACACGTTCACGCGCGACAACCTGCCGCCGTCGCCGCAATGGCCGCTCATTTCGCTCGTCGGGTTCGACTATCCGGAGGAGCTGAACGCCGCGGTCGAGCTGACCGACCGCATGGTGGCGCGCGGCTTCGGCGACCACGTGGCGCTGATCGGCAACGGACGCCGCCGCACCTATAAAGAACTGTCCGATTGGACCAACCGCATCGCTCACGCGCTGGTGGAGGATTTCGGAGTAAAGCCCGGGAACCGCATCCTCGTCCGCTCGGCGAACAATCCGGCCATGGTGGCGTGCTGGCTGGGGGCGACCAAGGCCGGCGCCGTCGTGGTCAACACCATGCCGATGCTGCGCTCAGGCGAGCTTGGCAAAATCGTCGACAAGGCCGAGGTGGCGCTGGCGCTCTGCGACACCAGGCTGATGGACGAATTGGTCACCTGCGCCAAGACCTCAAAGTTCCTCAAGCAGGTGATCGGATTCGACGGCACCGCCAATCACGACGCCGAGCTCGACCGCATCGCGCTGAGTAAGAACGTGACCTTCGACTCGATAAAAACCGGGCGCGACGACGTGGCGCTGTTGGGATTTACCTCCGGCACCACCGGCGAGCCCAAGGCGACCATGCATTTCCACCGCGATCTCCTCATCATCGCCGACGGCTATGCCAAGGAGATACTGAATGTCACGCCCGACGATGTATTCGTCGGCTCGCCGCCGCTCGCCTTTACGTTCGGCCTCGGCGGCCTGGCGATTTTTCCGCTGCGCTTCGGCGCCACCGCCACGCTTCTGGAAAACGCCTCGCCCGCCAATATGATCGAGATCGTCGAAACCTATAAGGCGACGATCTCGTTCACGGCTCCAACGGCTTACCGCGCGATGCTGGCGGCCATGCATCAGGGCGCCAACCTGTCGTCGTTGCGCGCCGCCGTATCGGCCGGCGAGACGTTGCCGGCGCCGGTGTTCAAGGATTGGGTCGCCAAGACCGGCAAGCCCATTCTCGACGGCATCGGCTCGACCGAAATGCTGCACATCTTCATTTCCAACCGGTTCGGCGACGCAGCGCCGGCTTCGACCGGCAAGCCGGTCGTCGGCTACGAGGCCAAGATCGTCGACGACGACATGAAGGAAAAGCCGCGCGGCGAGATCGGCAAGCTCGCCGTGCGCGGCCCGACCGGCTGCCGCTATCTTGCCGACAAGCGGCAGGAAGCCTACGTCCGCGACGGCTGGAATCTGACCGGCGATTCGTTCACCCAAGACGAAAACGGCTATTTTCACTTCGCCGCGCGAAACGACGACATGATCATTTCGGCGGGCTACAACATCGCCGGCCCGGAGGTGGAAGCGGCGCTGCTGTCCCATCCCGACGTCAAGGAATGCGCGGTGATCGGCGCGCCGGATGAAGGCCGCGGCCAGATCGTCGAGGCGCATGTCGTGCTCGCCGACGGCGTCATCGCCGGCGTCGATACGGTCAAGCGCCTGCAGGATCACGTCAAGGCGACGATCGCGCCGTACAAATATCCGCGCTCGGTCAAATTCACCGACGCACTGCCGAAAACGCCGACCGGCAAAATTCAGCGCTTCCGCCTCCGTCCGGGGGCATCGTAACACAAGCCGCGTGTCCCGGATGCGGTGCAGCGCGAAGCGGTGCACCGCTGATCCGGGATCGTCGCAGACTCCGAGTTTGTAACGGTTCCGGGTCAGCAGCGCACCACTACGCTTCGCTCCGTTCTGCGCTGCGCCCGGGAAACACCGGTATTTAGCCTTTATGCGCTGTCAGGAAGACGACAGGATAAGAGAAGCGCCGACAAATGACTCAGCACGAATTTCTCCATCCCCAAAGCTGGAAACGGCCGAAGGGTTTCGCCAACGGCATCGCCGCCGAGGGCCGGCTGGTTTTCCTCGCCGGCCAAGTGGGCTGGAACGCGCAGCAGCAATTCGAAAGCGCGGATTTTGTCGCGCAAACGCGCCAGGCGCTCGCCAATATCGTTGCGCTCGTGGCCGAAGCCGGCGGCAGGCCGGAGCACGTCACCCGGCTGACCTGGTTCGTCCTCGACAAACGGGAGTATCTGTCGCGCTTGCCCGAGCTGGGCCAAGCCTACCGCAGCGTGATGGGAAGCCATTTTCCGGCCATGACGCTCGTTCAAGTCGCGGCGTTGGTGGAGGACAAGGCGAAAGTCGAGATCGAGGCAACGGCGGTAGTGCCGAAGTAAAAAAGCCGCCTGTCATCGCCCGCGAAGGCGGGCGATCCAATAATCGCAGGGATCCGAGTCCGTGCTGCACCGTCGGCGATTACTGGGTGCCCCGCCTTCGCGGGGCATGACAATTGAGAAGTGATCGTCCAACTTTACTCCGCGGCCAGTTTGCCTCGCTCGCCGTCAAGTTCGCCATGGCTGCCGGCCTCGGCGCGTCATGCCGCTGCAAGGGATCGGGGCGCGTTAGCTTTGCTTCCGCTTTTGGCGCATTGCCCGAGCACGTAGGCATGGTGCCTCGGCTGTCCCGGCCGAAAATGACCCAGACATGCAACTAGCCACCTTGCTCCTGACCCACGCCCAACGCGATTTCGCGGTCAGCTTCGGAACATTACAGGGATGTCTCGCAAATCAGTTTACCACTAACCCATCGCCGTCCGTGCTACACTGCGCCTGTTAGCAAAGGTCAGTGTAAATGTCGCGCGATGTTCAACCAAGTGGCAACCCTCGCGACCAAACGACCGCGCACGCGCCGTCTACTGGCCGATCATTGTGCTTTTTTCGCCGCCGCCCGACACCCGACAATGATCTGAACGCTATCCGAGATTCGCGATTCACGAATGCGCCTTTCGGCGCTCCGCCTCCCTATTTTAGGAAGGTTTTTGGAAATGGCTTTGGCAAAACTCGGGCGCAAACAAAAACGCGCCGCGAGAACGGTTTTGCTTTTTCACCTCTCCCCGCTACGCGGGGAGAGGTCGAGCGAAGCGAGGGTGAGGGGGCCTCTCCGCGATTCTGAGCGTTGAGACACGAGCGGCGGCGTTGCGGACAGTCGCACTAATCTCAGTCCAGCGGAGAGGCCCCCTCATCATAGCCGACGCTTCGCGTCGGCGTTCTTTACGTAACGTAACTGCGGCCGAAGGTCGCCTATGCCTTCTCCCCGCACGCGGGGGAGAAGGAGCGGCAAGCGTCCATCGAGGAGAAAACCTTGAATACCAGCGAGGACGTCTTTCACTCCGCCGCCAGCTTGCCGAGCGCGCCGCCATGGTCGTAGCCCGCCATCAAATCCTCGACGATTTTGTTGAACGCCGCCCAATCGGTCTCGCGGAACGCGTGATTGCGCACGATGAAGGAGGCGCCGGCGTAGAACTTCTCGTATTGCAGATGGCGGCCGGCGAATTCCGAGCCCACCATGTCCCAGGCGAGCTTGAACAGCTTCATGCGCGAGACCGCATCGCCTTGCGGCGTCTGCCAATAGGTCTGAAAGTCGCGGGCGAGACCAGGCTCGCGCATGACCGAAATATTCGCCGGCATCTGAAACACGCCGCCGCCACAGAGTTCGCGCAGTTCGTCGACGAATTTGCCGTAGTTCTGCGTGCACCATTCGAGCGCGCCATACATCATGCGCCGGTTGAAGCAGACATAGCCGCCGCCCGGCCAATCCTCGAATGCGTTGATTTGCCCGTTCACCATGCCAGCGATCATCGCCTCGTAGGACGAGACCCGGCCGAGCGCCTCGCGCACCGCCGGCACCTGGTCGGCGCCGGTCGCGTGCGCGATCTTGCTGCACAGCCCGACCAGGAGCCGCATCTTCGCCCAGTAACGCACGTTCGACTGATGATTGCCGAAACAATGGCTCGGCGTTTTCACGTAAATGTCGCGCGAGAGCAGAGCGTCGCCATGCACGAACACGCGCTCCCACGGCACCTCGATCTCGTTGCACAGAAGCATGCAGTCGGTCTCGTCGTAACGGTAGGCGAGCGGCGAATCGAACTCCGACGTGCAGCCGGGCTCGAACGGCTGCCGCGACCACAATTGCAGACCCGGCGCGTTGCACGGAATCGCGCAGGTGATGGCCTCGTTCTTCTGGTCGGGCGCGAGCGGGATGACGTTGCCGATCCAGATTTCGTTGGCGAACGCGGCGCCGGTCGCCAGCATCTTCATGCCGGAGATAACCACGCCGGAATCGTCCTCGCGGACCACGCGCAAGGTCGGCACCGGAATGTTCTGCCGCTGGTAGAATTCCGGGTTGCGCGCGGCCTGCGGCGGCACCACCGCGTAGACGACGTAGAGATCGTTGTCGCGGGCGTGACGGTAATAGGCGAGCAGGTTGCCGGCATGCGCGCACGGCGCCTTCAGCTCGTCGGGCTTCATCGCCATGCCGGTGATGAACGAAGCGACGTGATCGGGCGAGCGGCCGAACATGCCGTGGGTGAAATCGGCGATGCGGCGATGGCCGAGCATGCGCCGCTGCAGGTCGTCGCGCGATCTGGCGCGCAGGAAATAGATCGAATGCCGGCCGCCGTCCTCCTCGTAGCTCATCGCCTCGCGGTTCGCCGCCTCCGCCTTCATGTCGTAGATCGCCGCCACGGTCGCCGCGGCATTGCGGAACGCCGGGTGGCGGGTGACGTCGTCGACGCGCTCGCCGCCGATATAGATCGCGCGGCCGTCGCGCAGCGACTCGATATGCTCTTTTCCGGTGCGCAGCATGAGGCTAAGACGGTTGTCCAAGCCCGTCTATTAGTCAAGGCCGACGAGGGCTCAGAGGCAGCGGGATGACGGATACGCTAGGCTTCCGCAGAAAATTCGGCGTGGTCGCGCCGTCGACCAACACGGCGGTGCAGCCCGAATACGATGCCATGCGCCCGCCCGGCGTCACCAATCATTTCGGCCGCATCCACATTCCCAACGATCCGATCCGCAACGACGACGACTTTAATCAACTGATGGTCAACATCCGCGCCGCCATGTTCGAGGCGATCGACCGGGTGATGACCTGCGAACCGGATTACCTCATCCTCGGCATGTCGTCGGAGACTTTTTGGGACGGGCTCGAAGGGAGCCAGCGGCTGCGCGAGAAAGTCGAGGACCATGCCGGCGTCAAGGTGGCGATGGGTTCGGACGCGAGCCAGGCGGCGCTGCGAAAGCTCGGCGACATCAGGCGCATCGGCGTGATCACGCCGTACATGCCGCTCGGCGATGGGCAGGTGCGCCGCTTCTTCACCGATTGCGGTTTCGAGATCGTGCGGCTCACAGGCCTTAAATGCGAGAGCCCGGTCGCGATCGCCCACGTCCCGGAGCGCACGCTGCGCGACGCCATCCTGGAAGTGAACGGACCGGATGTCGACGCGGTCATTCAGGTCGGCACCAATCTGATCATGGCGCGGCTTGCCGGCATTGCCGAGTTCTGGCTCGACAAGCCCGTTGTCGCCATCAACACCGCCACCTATTGGTACGCGCTCCGCCAAAACGGCATCGACGACCGGCGCGACGGCTTCGGCTCGCTGCTTTCTCGTTTCTAGGAGCAAAGAATACCGACGTCCGCAGCGTCGATGAGAAGAGCTACCGAACCTGAAAGACGAGTTTGCCCCGGAAGTGACGGCCTTCGCTCAGCCGATGGGCTTCGGCGGCTTGCGATAAGCGGAAAAGCTTGATCTCGGGAGGACGCATGGCTCCGGCCGCGTACAATTGGGCGATGCGCTCCATGGCCTGGCGCGAACGCGGCACCGGAGGCCGCAGCGCCGTGACATCGTTGCGGTCGGGCGTCGGCGCCTGCGCGCCCGAGGCAATGAACGCGGCGCGGCCGCCTGGCTTGAGCACCGCGAATGATTTTTGCGCCACATCGCCGCCGACGGTGTCGAACACGGCGTCGCAACCTTTCACCACTTTCGTAAAATCCTGCGAATTGTAGTCGATGATTTCGTCGGCGCCGAGGCTGCGCACATAGTCGCGGTTCGCCGCGCTTGTGGTCGCGATCACCCGGGCGCCGAGATATTTTGCGAACTGAATGGCGAAGCCGGCGACGCCGCCGGCGCCGCCTTGAATCAGAATTGTTTCGCCGCGCTGCAACTTCAATGTATCTTCGACGGCATTGATGGCCGTGAGACCGGTAAGCGCAAGAGCTGCGGCATCGACGTGCGACAGTCGCTCCGGTTTCTTGGCGACGACGGACGCCCTGATGGCCACCTTCTCAGCATAGGTTCCCTCCTTGCCCGGCTCCAAAACGCCGAACACTGCATCGCCGACCTTGAGATCGCCAACCGCGGCGCCGACGCTGCCGATCGCGCCGGAAAAATCCCGCCCGGGAATTTGCGGAAATTTCGACTGGGCGTGCCGTGCGTATTCACCGGCGCGAAACTTCCAGTCGGCGGCATTGACGCTGGCGGCGCAGACATCGACGACCACTTCGTCCGCTGCCGCCACGGGATCGGGCAAATCGCCGTATTGCAATACTTCCGGACCGCCGAATTTTTCAAAGTAAGCAGCTTTCATGTCGGTTCTCGCTTTGCAATCTAGAGTGATTTTTCTCGTACGCGGAGGGCCGCAGCATCTCCAGTCATTTCCTGCCGAGCGGTGCTGCATCGATCCGCCTGGGTTGAGGGTAATGATCGGGGCCAGTCCAGTCAAAACGCCAAAACTGCCGCTCGGCGCGCGGCACACAACGGCGGCTAATCCGCGATTGCGAATGCGGCGCGCTTAGCTCAATTGGCGCTCACCGCGCTCGATCGTCCGGTCGGTCGCGTCCAAACGAAGCGCGTGGCCTGCAAGACGCCGAGCCCTATCGGCGTCGGCACCGAAACCCGGAACGGCACCATCAGCCGCGTACCGGCCAGCGGCGCGAGCCATATTTCCATGCCGCGCTCCGCCTGCACATATTTGATGGCGTAGCGGTTCGGGTCATACCCCGCCAGCGGGGTAAAATAGACCGCGCAGACCACGGCGGGACCTTGATAACCGGTATCCGCCCTGACCTGCTCAAGCCGCTTGAAAGCGAGCCGCAGATCGTAGCGCATATGGCCGTCGAAGACCGCGATCTTGCGCTCGCAAGCCGCGGGGACCGATGTATCGCCGCTGCCCGGGACATGGATGAGCAGCGCCGTCATCGGATCGACGACGCCGGTGCGGTAGGCGTCGGTGAGCGGCACCAGGTTCGGATTTGGCGTTCGCGGGTGCGCCAGATATTCCCTGGCTTTGCCGCCGCTGAACACAATCTTGATCTCGTCAGCGGAATTACCGGACGTGAAGCTGACCATGAAGTTCGAGGCGTGCGGCTGTTTGCCGGCGACGCTGCCATGGGCGTCGGCGATGCCGTGGCCGTGGGCAAAAATCCGCAATAGCCCCGCCGTCGCTCCGCTCGCCGCAGCGGAAAATCGGTTGTCCCGCATGTCGATTGTCCAGGTGATCTGGCCGATCGGAAAGCCGAGAAGCGTCGCCGTATAGGCCGCATCGAGCTTTGCCGCGGAATGGATTTGTCCGATGCCGGCATCGGTCAGCGTCGCCGGCAGGAAGACCGCGAGGCAACAAGCGGCAATGAGACGGCGTAAACTTGACAAACGTGATATCCCGCGCCTCGAGCCCATTCCGCGCCGGAATGCCGGTGCGCCGGTCAGGGCGCGGCAAACACGTAATGGGGTCCCGACTTGAAACACTTCCGGCCAGCTCCGCAGCGCATGTCTTTACGTCCCATCGTGGCGCGATCAAGGCATTTTAGCGTACGCGGAACTATGGAACCCGCTGCAGGTTCGCCGCGTAGTTCTGCCAGCGCCGGAAATAGATCTCCGCAGACTTTTCGATGAGCTTGATCGTTGCGTCGTCGTTGTCGCGAATCTTCCGCGCCGGCGAACCGACGACAAGCGAATTGTCCGGTATCGTCTTTTTCTCCCCGATCAGCGCGCCGGCGCCGACGATGCAATTGGCCCCGACCTGCGCGCCGTTCATGAGTATCGCGCCCATGCCGATCAACGTGTTATTGCCGACCGAGCAGCCATGCAGGATGGCGTTGTGGCCGATGGTACAGCCGGCGCCCACTGTGAGCGGAAAGCCAGGGTCCGTATGCAGCGTGCAGTTATCCTGAATATTGGTGCGCTCGCCGATCTCGATCCATTCATTGTCGCCGCGCAGCACCGCGCCGAACCAGACGCTGGCGCCGGCTTTGATTCTCACCTTGCCGACGACGACGGCGTTTTCCGCTACGTAACAAAGGTTGGCCGGCGCCATATCCGGCTTCTGCCCGGCCAAACTAAAGAGCGGCATTCGGTACTCCGTTCGCAACGAATTTCAACGCGATCGGTCGCAACCGGCCGCGGCGGGCGGCGCTCCTCGTTCTCAAAATACCGGCGTTTCCCGATAGCTGCCCCAATGCCTTTTCAAGCAATCGACAATTTCGCCCATTGTCGCGCCATTCTCAACCGCCTCGATGGTGACCGGCATGACGTTCGCCCGCTCCTCTTTGGCAACTGCAAGAAGCTGTTCCATGACGGCCTGGTATTTCGCAGGATTGCGCTCGGCGCGGACGCGCATGGTGCGCGCGATCTGCCGCTCCGCGGTCTTAGGATCGTAGGGATGTGTTTCGATTTCATGCACCTCTTCGTCATCGACGAACCGATTCACGCCGATCACCGGCTTCTCGCCGGTCTGCTTGCGCAGCGCCGTCTCGTAGGCAAAGTCGGCGATCTGCTTCTGAAACCAGCCTTCCTCGATCAGCTTAATCGTTCCGCCGTTGGCGTCGACGTAATCGAGGATGTCGAAAATACGCTTCTCATATTCGCTGGTCAGGCTTTCGACGAAATAGCTGCCGCCGAGCGGATCCACGACATTGGACACATTGATCTCTTCGGCGATGATCTGCTGCGTGCGCAGCGCCATGCGCATGGCGTCTTCGGTCGGAATGGCAAACGCCTCGTCATAGCCGTTGGTGTGCAGCGATTGGCAGCCGCCGAGCACGGCGGATAAGGCTTGCAGGGCAGTGCGCACGACGTTGATCTGATATTGCGGCTTGGTCAGCGTGGCGGCGGCGGTCTGGCAGTGGAAGCGCAGCCGCATCGAGTCCGGACTTTTCGCGCCGAAGCGCATTTTCATCATTTTCGCCCAGACGCGGCGGGCGGCGCGGAATTTGGCGATCTCCTCGAAAAAATCGCCTTGGCTGACGAAATAGAACGCCAAGCGCGGCGCGAACTTGTCGACGTCCATGCCGGTCTTGAGCACTTCTTCGACGTAGACGATGCCGTTGGCCAGCGTGAAAGCGGCTTCCTGCAGCGGCGAGGCGCCGGCTTCCGAGATGTGATAGCCGGAAATGTTGATCGGGTTGTAGCGGCGCATATTCTCCGCGCAATAGGCGATGCAATCGCGCACGATGCGCACCGACGGCCCGATCGGAAAGCAATATTCCTTCTGCGCCATGTACTCTTTGAGGATGTCGGCCTGGATCGTGCCGGACAGCTTGTGCAGATCGAGCCCGCGTTTCTTCGCCACGGCGACGTACATGGCGAGCAAAATCCAAGCCGACGGATTGATCGTCATCGACACCGATATGTTCTCAAGATCGATGCCGTCGTAGAGCGCTTCCATGTCGGCGAGCGTATCGACGGCGACACCCTCACGGCCGACTTCGCCATCGCTCATCGGATGATCGCTGTCATAACCCATCAGCGTCGGCATATCGAAGTCGGTGGAGAGGCCGGTCTGACCCTGCTTGATCAGATATTTGAATCGCTTGTTGGTGTCTTCGCCGGTGCCGAAGCCGGCGATCTGGCGCATCGTCCAGCGCCGGCTGCGATACATCGTCGGATAGGGACCGCGGGTGAACGGATAGCGGCCCGGCAATCCGATGTCCTCCAGCGGAATGTCGGCTGTGTCGGCTGCGGTGTAGACGCGCTTCACCGGGATATCGCCGCTGGTGAAGAATTGCTCGCGCCGCTCGGCCCGCTTGCGCAGGAACTCCGCGACTTCGTTTTGCTCCCAGTCGGCGATTTCGTCGCAGACTTTCTCAAGCGATTTTGGATCGAGCATCCGGTTCATGGCGCGCTCCTCTGGATTGGCGCAGATTGGTCTCTTCGAGAAATTCCGCGGCAAGAGAATACGGGTCGCTCTCGCGACGCATGAGCCTGGCAACGAGCCCGCCATCCTCGTCGGCAAACGCTTGAGCAAAGCGCAGCAGCAGCATTCTTTCCGCGGTCTTGCGCAGCCGGAATTGCGCAATCGCCTGCCGCCGATCGCGCCCGATTTGGCTGTCGAAGGCGACCGTCCGATGCTTCCCGATAGCGTCGGCAAGATCGTCGAAGCCAACGCCATTGACAGCGCTCGTCGCTATCACCGGTATCGTCCAAAGCGCTTTTTCCGCCGCAGTTCCCAGTGTCAGCATTTGCTTGAGATCGACGATGGCGCGATTGGCATCGCTGCGATCGCACTTGGAAACGACGTGAATATCCGCAATCTCCAAGATTCCGGCCTTGATCGCCTGAATTTCATCGCCGAGGCCCGGAGGGGTCACGACGATCGTGGTGTGCGAGGCTTTGACGATCTCGACTTCGTCCTGACCGACGCCCACAGTCTCGATGACGATCGTGTCGAAGCCGGCGACGTCGAGAATGTCGACGGCGTCGAGCGTGGTGTGCGCCATGCCGCCGGTTGCGCCATGGGTCGCCATGGAACGGATAAACACACCCGCATCTCCGGCCAGCTCCGACATGCGGATGCGGTCGCCCAAAATGGCGCCGCCCGAATACGGACTCGACGGGTCGACGGCGATCACGCCCACCTTGCCGCCCTTGGCGCGCAGCTTTTCCGTCAATTTGCCGACCAGAGTCGATTTGCCGCTGCCCGGCACGCCGGTAATGCCGATCACGTGCGCACGCCCGGCGAGCTGGTAGATTTTGCCCAGTGCGCTGCGCGCTTCTGCTTCGCCATGCTCCGAACGCGAAATCAGCCGCGCGATGGCTGCCCGCTCGCCGGCCGCAGCGCGCGCCACCAGATCGGAAGAGGGGACCTGGCGGCTCAAGAGCGAACCCTTTCGAGCTGCGCAAGCAGATCGGCGAAAATTTTTCTGTCGTCGATCACTCTGCGCGCCTTGAAGTCGGTACGCGCGATCGAATTTGGGGCGGCAACTTCGACGATGGTCCGCAGCGCCAGCACGTTGCGCAGCTTGCGTTCGACTTCGCTGCGAAAGCCGGCAATCGCGTCGGCGCCGCCGGCGTATGTTGCCGCGTCGGCTTCCACGCGGAGCAAGAGTTCGTCCATCGCTGCGTCGCGGCTGACGATGATCCGATGCTCCCCGCCGTAACGGGAGAGTTCATTCAACGCCGCATCGATTTCACTCGGATAGACGTTCTCGCCGCGGATCGTGAACATGTCGTCGATGCGGCCGAAAATTCCCTGTGGCAAGCGCGGATAGGTACGTCCGCAGGGATTTTCGTCGTCGGTCCAGAGCGTGAGATCGCCCGACAGGAGCCGGATCATCGGCTGCGAGGTCCGCTCCAGGTGCGTATAGACCGGCGTACCGCGCGCCCCGTAAGGGACGCGGCACATCGTCTCGGGAGCGCAGATTTCGGTGTAGACGATGTCCTGCCAGCACAACATGCCCGCGGTCTCGGCGGTTCCTGAAAGACCCATCCAAGGCGTCATTTCCGCCATCGAGCCGCAATCGACGACACGGGCGCCGTAGATCTCTTCGATCTTGCCGCGCACCGCGGCAATGGACGCGCCGGGCTCACCGGAGAAGAACATGATCTGCAGCCGGAAATCGCGCGGGTTCAATCCTTCGTCTTGCGCGACTTGCGCCAGATGCAGCGCGTAGGTCGGCGTGCCGTAGAACGCCGTCGGCTTGATCGCGTTGAGCCATTGCGCGCAGCGCGCGGACATGCCGGCTACCCCGGCGCCGAACGGAAAACAGCGCGCGCGCAGCCGCTCCGCGCCGGCAAGCGCGCCCCAGCTTCCGAGATAAAGCGAAAAAATCGCCGCAATGCAGATCGTGTCGCCGGGCCGCAATCCCATCGCCCACATAACTCGGGCATGCGCGTTGGCGATCGCGCGCCAATCGTCGCGGCCGATGGCGAACGCGGTGGGCCGGCCGGTGGTGCCGCTGGTGCCATGAATATGAAAAATCTCGGTCTCGGGAACGCAAAGGTAGTCGCCGAACGGCGGCGACCGTTCCTGCGCGGCGCGCAAATCCCGTTTCTCGATGACGGGTACTCTCGATTCGAAATCCTCCAATGATCTGAGAGCCGAGGGATGAAATCCAGCCTCGTCCCATTTGCGCCGGTAGAACGGTGCGCGCTCGTAGGCATAAGCGCAGATCTCCTTCAACCGTTGCAGAATGAGGCGCTCGCGCTCGGATGCCGGCATGGTTTCACGATCGGCAAACCAGTAGCGGCTCGAAGCGTCCGCGAAGTAATCTTCGTCGTAGCGGGGCGGAAACGACCACGATTGCATGTGCGTCAACGCGCTCCACGTTCGGCGACGAGTTCGCGCAGGCGGCTGACGATTTTGTCCGGCGGGGTGTCCTGCAGCAGCACTTCACGAACGCCCATCCGTTTCAAGCCGACGACATCCTCATCGGACATGACGCCGCCGGCCACGACGATGATGTCATCGGCGCCTTCCTCTTTGAGCCGCGCGAAGATCTTGGGAAAGACCGTCATCTGCACGCCGGAGAGCAGACTGACGCCGAGGATATCGGCGTCCTCCTCAATCGCGGCGGCGACGACTTCGTCGGCAGTGCGGTGCAGCCCTGTATAGATCACGTCCATGCCGGCATCGCGCAGCGCGCGGGCCACGACTTTTACGCCGCGGTCATGACCATCGAGGCCGACCTTGGCCAGCAATACGCGAATCGGCGCCGCCACGGCGTGCCTCCCGGATATTCTATTGCTTTGTATTATCTATACCTTATTGCATGCAAAGACTCACGCTCGATGTGCGTAACGCAGCTCACGAACGCAAGCCGGCCGGCCGACGAGTTCGCTGCGCAGATCAGCCTTTTCGGCCGGCCTTCAGCTTGAGCAATGCATCGGCATTGCCGTGCGTGAGCTTGGCCATATCGGAGGGGGCGAGCGAAATGCGGTCGAGGAATTTGCGGCCCAAGGCATCCGGCGCATAGGGGTAGTCGACCGAGAACATGATGCGGTCGATCCCGAACGTCAGCAGCGCGGCGAGAAACGGCGGTTCGTCGAAAATGCCGCTGGTCGTGATCCAAACCTGGTCGAGAATGGTGCGGCTGACCGGACGCTTTAAGTGATCGATATCGAGCGCAAACACCTTGTCGGCGCGGTCCATCATCATCGGCAGCATTTCGCCCATATGGCCGATGATGAGCTGCAATCGCGGATGACGGTCGAGCGTTCCGGCAATGACCATGCGCAGCACGTGCACGGCAGTTTCCGAGTGCCAGCCCCAGCCGGCGGTCTCAAGCACGCGGCCCGCGCCCGCCGGCAGGTCGGAAAAATAGGCTTGGCGCACCGGCTCGGGCGGAATGTGCGGATGAATGTAGATTGGCACGTCAAGCTCTTCAGCGGCAGAAAGAATGGGGTCAAAACTCGAATGATCGAGGAAGCGGCCTTCGGTCGTGCCGTGGACCATGGCGCCGACGAAGCCCAGCTCCCTGACGGCGCGCGCAAGCTCGTTCGCCGCAGCGTCCGGGCTCTGCAGCGGCAGCGCGGCGAAGCCGGCGAAGCGGTCGGGATGGCTCGCTATGACTTTCGCCAGATGATCGTTGGTTTCGCGCGCCATGGCGACGCCGTCGGGACCGGGCACGAGATCGGGCCCGGGACCGCTGTTCGAGAGCACCTGCACCGAAATGCCCGCGTCGTCCATCGACTTGAGCCGCCGCTCGCCGATCTCGGGCAGCAGTTCGAGCGGGTTCGGCGCGTCCTTGGGCAGCGTTCTCGGCCGATATCCCCGGCGGCTAAGCACGCCTTTGTCGATGCGGCTGGCGATAGAAGGGACCGAGAAGTGTTCCTCAAGTGCGACGGTGCGCATGGGCGATTTTCTCCGACTTTTTTCGCTTTCATCCTGCGTTGCCGCGCGGTTGTTGCACCGTTGCTGGGCTTGGGCAAGACCGCCTTGAAGTGGGCTCCCGGATTTGAGCACTCATGTCCGCGCCGCGAAGTCATAGTGTTCGGCCGACAGCCCGAATGCGCGGCGGGTCTCAAAATCGGCGGGCTGTTTGAGCCCGGCTGTTGTGTCGTAGCATTGTGACGGATCGCGAGGATTGCACCGATGCTGGTAACCAAGCGGATCGACGGCCGGGCGCGCGCAGATCGTCTGGTTGGCAATGTCGCGGCCGCCGCCGCGAAGCTCAAAGCTGAATCGGGCATAGCTCCTGGCCTTTGCGCCGTGCTCGTCGGCGACGATCCGGCCAGCCAAATCTATGTCCGCAACAAGGGCAAAGCCGCTGCCGCCGCCGGCATTGAGAGCTTTCAACAGAACTTGCCGGCGATGACGAGCGAGGCCGAACTTCTGGCGCTGATCGCCAAGCTCAATGCCGACGACAGGATCGACGGCATTCTGGTGCAGTTACCGTTGCCGAAGCACATTAATCCGCAACGCGTCATCGGCGCGATTGACCCGGCAAAAGACATCGACGGCTTTCACCCTGAGAACGTCGGACGATTGTGGAGCGGCGGCAAGGCGCTCGTTCCGTGCACGCCCGATGGCTGTCTCATGCTGCTGCACGATGCCTTGCCCAACCTCGCGGGGGCCGAGGCGGTCGTGCTCGGGCGCTCGAATATCGTCGGCAAGCCAATGGCGGCGTTGCTTCTGAACGAGAGCTGCACCGTGACGCTCGTTCACTCCAAGAGCCGCGATATAAGAGCGGCCGTGCGCCGGGCCGATATCCTGGTTGCGGCCGTGGGACGCCCCGAATTCGTGCGAGGCAACTGGCTCAAGCCCGGCGCGATCGTTATCGACGTCGGCATCAACAGGATCGCGCATCCCGGCGCTAAGCCGAAATTGGTCGGCGATGTCGCCTTTGCCGAGGCGCAGGGCGTCGCCGGCGCGATCACCCCGGTGCCAGGCGGTGTTGGTCCGATGACCATCGCTTGCCTGCTGCGCAACACGCTGATCGCCGCTTGCCGGCGCCGCGGGCGTGCCGAGCCCGTTTGATCGTCTTTGGCTGGGGCGGGAGGATTCGAACCTCCGCATGGCGGAATCAAAATCCGCTGCCTTACCGCTTGGCTACGCCCCAAAGCGCGGTCGGATTGCCGCCAACCGGCGGCCGCCGCAAGATAGCGATGCAGGCGCGGCGGATCAATGTTGGTTCCGCCACTTCGACTAATCGACGCCTGCCGCGCGTCTTGTAATAATGTCATAGGTTACCCATCCAAGCGATACTTCCGGCATCGTCGCAAAGCGGAGGGAGCAATCAGGGGCAACATGACCGATCCAATCCTCGTGGCCGACGACGGCGGCGTGCGCTTGATCCGGATGAACCGGGCGGAGAAGAAGAACGCGCTGACGCAGCCGATGTATGCCGAGATGACGCGGGCTCTGCGCGAGGCCGCCGCAAGCGACGCGATCCGCTGCATCGTGCTGGCCGGCGCGCCCGGCGCGTTCTGCGCCGGCGCCGATATCGGCGAATTTCTCGAAGCGGCGCAAAGCGGCGGCCTGCGGCCGATGACTCTCGAATTTCTGCACGCGCTCGCGCGTAACCAAAAGCCGCTGGTGGCCGCAGTCGGCGGCATCGCCGTCGGCATCGGCACCACCATGCTGCTGCACTGCGATTATGTCGTGGCCGCCGCAACCGCGACGTTCGCGACGCCGTTCACCAGGCTCGGGCTTATTCCCGAAGCCGCATCGAGCCTGCTGGCACCGATGCGCATGGGTCATGCGCGCGCATTTTCGCTCCTGGTCATGGGCCGTCCGCTGTCGGCCGAAGCGGCGAGAGACGCCGGCATCGTCAACGAAGTGGTCGATCCCGCGTCGGTCGATCAAGTTGCGCTGAAGGCCGCCCACGAGATCGCGGCGCTGCCGGCCGGCGCCGTCGCCGTGTCGCGTCAGCTCATTCGCGGCCAGCTTGACGATGTCGCCAAGCGGATCGATACCGAAGCCATGCATTTTAGGCAACGCCTGCAATCCGGCGAGGCGCGCGCCGCGTTCGCGGCTTTCCTCTCGCGCAAGAAGTGAGGGGGCGATGTCGCTCGCCGGAAAGACCCTGTTCATTACCGGCGCTTCGCGCGGTATCGGGCTTGCGATCGGACTGCGCGCGGCGCGCGACGGCGCCAATATCGCGATCGCCGCCAAGACCGTCGAGCCGCATCCAAAGCTCTCCGGCACCATCTACACCGCGGCCGACGAAATCGAGCGCGCCGGCGGCAAGGCGCTGCCGCTCGCGGTCGATGTGCGCGACGAAACGATGGTCAAGGACGCGCTCGAGCGGACCGCGCAAAAGTTCGGCGGCATCGACATCGTGGTCAACAATGCCAGCGCGATTGCGCTCACAGGCGTCGTCGATACCGACATGAAGCGGTTCGATCTGATGCATCGGATCAACGCGCGCGGCACGTTCGTCGTATCCAAATGGGCGATTCCATATTTGCAGAAGTCGGCCAATCCGCACATTCTCATGATCTCGCCGCCGCTCGACATGCAGGAGAAATGGTTTGCGCCGCATACCGCCTACAGCATGGCCAAGTTCGGCATGAGCCTCGTCGTGCTCGGCTTGGCCGGCGAGCTGCGTCCGAAAGGCATTGCGGTCAATGCGCTGTGGCCGCGCACCGTCATCGCCACCGCCGCGATCCAAAATCTGCTCGGCGGCGACGAGAGGATGCGCCAGGCGCGCAAGCCGGACATTATGGCCGACGCGGCCTATGCGATTTTCAATAGCCCGGCGAGCGAGCTCAGCGGCCGCTTTCTCATCGACGACACGTTTCTGGCCGAGCGCGGCGTCGCCGATTTCGACCGCTATCGCGTCGACCCGACGCAACCATTGGCGCGGGACTTCTTCCTGCCTGACGACATCCCGCCGCCGCCTAACGTGCAAACGGTCGAAAGCTCTGGAGATCGCCGGTGATCTATCGCGCGCCGCTCGCCGACATCGGCTCCGCCCTCAAACACGCCGCCGGGCTTGCGTCCGCGATCGACGAAGGATTGTTCGGCGACCTCGCCATGGACGACGTCGAGGCCGTATTGGCGGAAGCCGGCCGCTTCGCCGGCGAGGTGATCGCACCGCTCAACCGCGTCGGCGACCGCTACGGCACGCCGTTTCAGGACGGCGCCGTCACCACGCCGCCGGGCTGGAAGGAGGCGTACAAAGCTTGGCAGAGCGGCGGCTGGAACGGTCTCGCCGCGCCGGCCGAATGGGGCGGCCAGGCGTTGCCGCAAATCGTCAACTCGGCCTGCATCGAAATGTGGCACGGGGCGTCGATGGCTTTTGCCGACGGGCCGATGCTGACCGTCGCGGCGATCGATGCGCTCTCCGCGCACGGCAGCGATGAGCTCAAACGCATCTTTCTGCCGAAGCTCGTCTCCGGCGAATGGGCGGGCACGATGCAGCTTACCGAACCGCAGGCCGGCTCCGACGTGGGCGCGCTGCGCACCCGCGCCGAACGCGCGGGCGACGGCTCGTATCGCCTCAAGGGTCAGAAAATCTTCATCACCTACGGCGAACACGATCTCACCGACAACATCATTCATTTCGTGCTTGCGCGGCTGCCCGATGCGCCGCCGGGCACGCGCGGCATATCGCTGTTTCTGGTGCCGAAGTTTTTGCTCAATACCGACGGCTCGCTCGGCGCCCGCAATGACGTGCGCGCTCATTCGGTCGAGCACAAGCTCGGCATTCACGGCTCGCCGACCTGCACGATGATTTTGGGCGATCGAGATGGCGCTGAGGGCTACCTCGTCGGCGAGGAAAACGCCGGCATGGCCTGCATGTTCACCATGATGAATCGGGCGCGATTGGCCGTCGGTCTGCAAGGCGTCGGCGTCGCCGAATGCGCCACGCAGCAGGCGCTTGGCTTTGCGCGCGAGCGACGGCAAGGCCGCACCGCCGGGATGAAGGCAACGGAATCGGCGGCGATCGTCGCTCATCCCGATGTGCGGCGCATGCTGCTGTCCATGCGCGCGCTCACGCGGGCCGCGCGGGCCATCTGCTATGCGACCGCGATCGCGCTCGACCGTTCCGAGCGCGGCGCGGACGAAGCGGCGCGCAAGACCGCGCACCAGCGCGCCTCCCTGCTCACGCCGGTCGCCAAGGCGTTTTCGACCGACATCGGCATCGAGGTCGCTTCGCTCGGCGTGCAGGTGCATGGCGGTATGGGCTTTATCGAGGAGACCGGCGCGGCACAGCTTTATCGCGACGCGCGGATTGCGGCCATCTATGAAGGCACCAACGGCATTCAAGGCGTCGACCTGGTCACGCGCAAACTGCCGCTTTCCGGCGGCGCCGCGATCACGGCGCACATCAAGGAATTGCGCGGCATCGTCGAGGCGGTGGAGGCGAGCAACGATCCGGCGTTCGGCTGGACGCCGGTGCGGCTTGAGGAAGCGGTGGAAAGTCTGGCGCACGCCACCGAATGGATGCTCGGCCGGCGCGACAACGAGGCCGATGCGGCGCTCGCCGGCGCCAGCCCCTATCTGCGGCTGTTCTCGCTTGCGACCGGCGGCTGTTTGTTGGCGAAAGAGGCGTTGGCTGCGTTGCGGCTCGGCGACGAGGCGGCGCCGCGCGTGGCGCTGGCGCGTTTCTTTGCCGAGAATTTTTCCGTCCAAGCCGGCGCGCTCGAACGTACGATCGTCGAAGGCGCGCCGGGCCTGCTCGGCGCCGATGCCGCGCTTGCCTGATGGGTTTCGCCGGCGCTCAACCCATCCTACATTTGTGCAATGTCCACTCTGCTGATCACCCATCCCGCCTGTCTCGAACACTTGACGCCGCTCGGCCATCCCGAGCGTCCCGACCGGCTGCGCGCCGTCGAGCGGGCGCTGGAAACGGAAAAATTCCAGTCGCTGGCGCGCGTCGCGGCGCCGGCGGCGCCGCTCGAAATCATCGCGCTGTGCCATCCCATGGACTACATCGAGGAAATTCGCGACGCCGCGCCGCGCGAAGGAATGGTACGGCTCGACGCCGACACCTCGATGTCGCCCGGCAGCTTCGAGGCGGCCTTGCGCGCGGTCGGCGGCGCGATGCATGCCGTCGACGAGGTTTTGGCGAAAAAAGCCAGGAATGCCTTCGTCGCCACGCGACCGCCCGGCCATCATGCCGAGACCGCGCGGCCGATGGGCTTTTGTTTCTTCGACAACGCCGCCATCGCCGCGCGCTACGCGCAGAATCGTTACGGCGTCGCCCGCGCCGCGATCGTCGATTTCGACGTGCATCACGGCAACGGCTCGCAGGAGATTTTCTGGTCCGACAAAACGGTGATGTATTGCTCGACCCATCAGATGCCGCTGTTTCCCGGCACCGGCGCGGTCGGCGAATCCGGCGAGCACAACAATATCGTCAACGCGCCGCTTCGCCCGGGCGACGGCGGCGAGGTTTTTCGCGCCGCGTTCGAGAGCCGCATCCTGCCGCGGCTGGCCGATTTCCGCCCCGAGCTGATCGTCATCTCCGCCGGCTTCGACGCCCACTTCCGCGATCCGCTCGCCAGCATCAATCTCGAAGAGGGCGACTTCGCCTGGGCGACGCAGAAGATCATGGATGTCGCCGATCGTCATGCCGACGGACGCATCGTGTCGCTCCTTGAGGGCGGCTACGATCTGCAGGCATTAGGCAATTCGGCCGCCGCGCACGTTCTCGCGCTGATGCAGGGGTAATTTTTTGTGGAGCCCGGATTGAGCGCAAGCGAAATCCGGGAGATAGAATCCCCGGATTGCGCTTGGCGCAATCCGGGCTACATTATGCGACTCGGAGAAGCCGCCATGGCGCAGAAGGACTCCAAACAAAACGCCGATATCGGGCAAATGCCGTTCGAGCGCGCGATCGAGGAATTGGAATCGATCGTCAAGCGGCTCGAAGAGGGCAAAGTGCCGCTCGAGGAATCGGTCGCCATCTACGAGCGCGGCGAGGCGCTCAAGCGGCGCTGCGAGGATTTGCTGCGCCAGGCGGAAGCGCGCGTGGAGAAAATCACGCTCGACGCCGAAGGCAAGCCCACCGGCACCGAGCCGCTGGACGTGGAATAAACACCTGCCGGCCGCTGATTTCGTCAGCTTCAGCTTTCTTCGCGATACTTCGAACGGCCCACCTGCCCCTTCGCGGTGCGGAAATTCAGTGGGCGCCGCCGCGCCTGCGTCCTTGCAATGCCACACTTGACTCCCCAAGTGGCCGACGCCGCGAGTTGATGGAGACCGACGAGCGCAATGGAATATGTATGCCAACGCATTGAAAGGACGAACCATGCAACATGATTTCATTCTTCTCGACCGCTCCGGCTCGATGCAGGTGTTGTGGAGCGAGGTGCTCAACTCTGTGAACGCCTATGTGAAAAAACTCGGCGAGGACAAAGTCGACACCGGCGTGAGCTTGGCGACGTTCGACAAGGACGGCGAAGAGTTCAAGTTCGAGGTGATCCGCGACCGCATCATCCCCTCGACCTGGAAACCGGTTTCCAGCGAGGACGCCACCCCGCGCGGCTTGACGCCGCTCAATGACGCCATCGGCCGCATCGTGACGCTGGCCAAAGCCGGCGTCAATGGCACGCCATACGATAAGCTCGCGCTCATCATCATGACCGACGGCCTGGAGAATGCCAGTCGCGAATATACCCATGCCGCGGCGAAGGCGCTGCTCGACGACTGCCGCGCCAAGAACTGGCAGGTGATCTTCCTTGGCGCCGATTTCGACAACGCCGCACAGGCGGCGTCTTACGGCAACGTTGCCACGCAGACCGTCGCGGCAGCCGCCGCAAGCATGGGGCCGGCCATGGAAGCGACCGCTCGGAAGCGCGAAGCATATGCCCGTACCGCCGCGCCGATGCATTACACCGAAGAAGAAAAGCGCAGCTTTCGGAAGTAACAGGTCAGACTTTGATCCTCGCCCGTCATTGCGAGGAGCGGAAGCGACGAAGCAATCCCCTCCCTGACCCTCCGCCGCTTGCGGGGGAGGGAAGGGTGCGGGCAACTGGATTGCTCTTCGCGGAGCCTGTCATCGGGCTGGCCACTTCGGGCCGGACCCGTTGGCTCGCAATGACGGGCAAACAAAATCTTTCTCGCGGCATGCTCGAACTCCTTCTCCCCGCGCGCGGGGAGAAGGCATAGGCGACCTTCGGCCGCCGTTACTTTACGTAAAGAACGCCGACGCGAAGCGTCGGCTATGATGAGGGGGTCTCGCCGCTGGGCTGAGAATCGCCGGACTGTCCGCAACGCCGCCGCACAATCCAGAACGCTCAGAATCGCGGCGAGGCCCCCTCACCCTCGGTCGCTGCGCTCCCTCGACCTCTCCCCGCGCGCGGGGAGAGGTGAAAAAGCAAATCCGTTCTCGCGGCGCGTTTTTGTTTGCGCCCGAGTTTTGCCAAAGCTTTTCACGAACGGCCTCCCAAACGAGGGGAGGCGGAGCGCCGAAAGGCGCATCCAACCATTGTCCGCGCCACA
>Ga0102924_1001044_pt1 | contig 32673 bp, 27 predicted proteins | sample PaiPotPPM11metaG_FD_80116 | JGI IMG/M metagenome (GOLD analysis project Ga0102924, IMG submission 80116) | Iron sulfur acid spring bacterial and archeal communities from Banff, Canada, to study Microbial Dark Matter (Phase II) - Paint Pots PPM... ...
CCCCCACCCCCACCCCCGCCCGCGCCTACACTTCCCCAGCAAATCGCGAAGGCTGAGCCGCCGCCGCCGTCTCTGCCGCAGCAAGCGGCCAGAGTTCAACCGACGCCAACATGCCAAACGGACCCCTTTAGTGTGAACATGGCGGACAATCCCCATACGCCGCTGCACCAAACAATCGTCGGCGACGCTACCTGCAATTTGACTTACACCACGGATTCGCCGGGCCACGCCTCGATCATTTCCCCTCCCCGTGGCAACCTGAACCAAACTGGAGATCTCAGTCTGCAGTATCGGCCACATCCAGGTGACAAAAGTGATCGTTATATCATCGAGGTGTGCGACGATGCTGGATGCAACACCATCACGTACACAGTAACGATATCGATCGAGTAGTGGATGCAAATGCTCGTCCGAAACAGGAGCGAGCGTGAGTCAGTAAGGGGGACTGATGTTTACCGCAGTAATCCAACGGGCAAAACCGATTACGCTTGCCGCGGCGGCCGCCGTGCTGGTTTGCGCCACCGCGGCGGTGCACGCCGCGTCGGTGAAGGACATCTTTCAAAAATACAATCTGCTTGGAGTGTTTGCCCAGGATTGCACCAAGCCGCCGACCGTGCAAACGCCGCCGAACGGAGGCGATCAGAATTGGTGGTTCGTCAACCGGCTGATCGACGACAATCATGCGCAGCGCGACTTTATGAACAGCCCAACCGAGCGCGGTTTTGTCATTATCATCGACAGCGCCACGGAATTGCAGCCGAACCAGATCAGGGTCACCGGGGTGCGGGACGGCACCATCAGCGTCGACAACGTTTGGCACATCGACAAGAACCGGACGCTGACCTGGCAAGGCATCGGCGACACCAAAGGCAACATCGCCAACGGCAAGTACACGCAGACTGGAAATGCCATTCCATGGCTCACCCAGTGTGGAAACTAGCGGAGGTCCGCCAGTTTTGCCGTAGGCTGACTCCGCGCGGCAATCCGTTTCTGCCGGCAAAGGCGGCAGCGCTCGCTGCGGTATTTTCCGGCTGCGGCGATGCTGGTGTCCACCCTCGCCGCGGCGGACCCGATTCATCACACGTCCTAAAGCTTTGAGTTGCATCGGGGGCGAACATGCGAAAGTACAGGCTTGGAGTTGCGGTGATGCTCGTCGCGCTGGTCACGCCGGCCTTCGCCGACCTTTTCTCCAGTTATTCAGTGACCGGCCGCAATAACGACGGCGATTCCTATGACGGCACCATCACCTTCAAGCCGACCGGGCAGGTTTATCAGTTGGATTATTGCTGCGATAAAGAGACCGGCCTCGCTGTCGAATATAAGAATTTTCTCGTCGTAGCCTATTATATCACCAACAACGGCACGGGCAGTCTCAACGTCTACCAACGTGCAGGCGATGCCTGGGTCGGCATCTATTCGGATTATGGCGACGGCCGTCTTGACCCCGAAGTTTATTACAACGGCAATGCGCCAAATTTGCCCGATCCAAACCGGGCGCAGTCCGGCAATCCGGCCGGCAAATATCGGATCTCCGGTACCAATCCAGATGGCTCGAACTATACCGGTGAAGTGGAGATTACACCCTGGAATAAGGCATTCGATATCGATCGAACGATCGGCAAAAACGAAACCACCGGCACCGGCGTCTCATTCAACGGCGCTCTCGGCATCAATATTTCCGGAGCCGATCAGACCGGTCGAGCGCCTATTGGCGTGGTCGGGCTTTTTGTTCCCGACGGCAACGGCTTTCTCGGCGTTTGGGTCAGCAGCGGCAGCGACAAACTGGGCGCGGAGCGCTGGGTGCGCGAATAATTTCTTGGCGCGCGGCGTTGGGTTGCAGACAACCTCGCCGTGGCTGCCTGCCGAACTGGGCGGCGCCAGCGGTGCTTTCCATCGCCGATGAGGTGATCGAGTAAAGCTCGCCACGAAGTTTGTTGCGGTGCAAATTGACAGCCGCGATGACCGCTTTGGGTCACAAGCAGACATTTACGGTCTGGTTATGCGATGTCCGCGATTCTGGCCATACCGGACGTTCCGCTCGTTTGTGACCACACGCCCTAATGCGTCGCGTATTGCAGGCCGGCCGTATAGGCGGCGCCGCCGATCACGCAGGGAATGCCCAGTTCGATTTGCCCGGTGGCGGCGGCGACGACGCAGCCCATCGACAGCGCGCCCTGCCCGACCTGACCCCAGCCTGAGAGCTCCCGTTTCGAGTTCGGACCCTTCTCCTTGAGCTCCTCGATCGCGGCCAACGAGTCCTGACGCATATGCACGGTATCGACCGTTTCCGCCGTCTCGATGACGTCCTTGAGCACCGGCTTGATGTCGTCCGGCTGTTTTTTTTCCGCGGCTTGCAGCATCGCCAAGAGATCGGTGTCGCGCACCGCATTGCTCGCCAGCGTGAATTTCGCCGCGCTGCCGGTGGTGAGATTGTCGACATTGTCGTGATCGTTTGAAAGCGGCAAGAGCTTGATCACGCTGTCGATCGGCGGATAGCCGCCGGTCGCTAGATAATAGCCCCATAAGACGTCGATCAGTTCCGGCGTCGGCTCGAGCGCCACGATCTTCTTCGGCTTATCGCCGATATGGAGGTCTGCCCTGATCTTGTCGAGCATGCCCGGCTTCGCCGGCTTGAAATCGATCTCTTGGAGCGTGGGCAGCTTGCCGTCGAGATATTTGTCGATCATCTCGCGGCGCGTTGGCATGCGATCGACGAATGTCGCCAGAAGATCCTTCCAATCCGGCAAGCCGGAATAGGCGATGGCGCGCACCAGCACCCAATGATCGGCGGGATCGATCGAGATCATTTTGAGGGTGAGGTTTTCGGCGAGCGCCGGATTGGCGCCGAGCACCCCGGCGATAAAGCCGATATAGGGCCCGGAGCTTTCGGCATCTTTGAACGCCTGCATCGTGCTGAGCGCGTGCACGACGACGGGCAAGTCTTCCGGATCCGGCTTATGACGGTAGCTGTTGATCCATTTGAGGATCGCATTGGTCGAATTGAGCGCCGGAGCCAGGCGCTGTGCGGCAGCGGGCAGCGCGAACGCGACCGTCCCGAGAACGATCGCGACGCCAAGACCGGCGGCGATGCGGCGCAGATATCCGGCCGCCCCACCAGGTTTTGTAGCCCAATGTCCCTCGACCATGTCCCCTCCAGTGGAGAAAACCGGCTGTGCGTATTTGGAGATTGCAGAACGCGCACGCCCCCTGTGAGGTAATTGAGCAACAGCGCTGGGAAATTTCAGGGCCGCTACCGCGCGAAATCGCGGCCGCGGTGTGACATTTAGGAGTGGTAAAGAATTACGCTTTTGCCCGTCGTTTCGATTTCAAACGCTAGTTTGAAGTCCGACGGCGCGAGCGATGTCGCAATGTCGCCGCATTCGGCTTGACCCGAACGGACACAAAGCTTATAAACGTCGCGTTCAAGCAAAGGATGCAGCCGTGCGTATTGCGACGTCGCCGATCCTCGTAACGAAGCGCACCGCCGGGGGTGGATGATCCCACCCGCGAGACGTGGCGGTGCGCAATCCAGGGGCCCTTCGAGGCCCTTTTTTGTTACCTGAATTCCCCGCCCTTCCCTCCCCGCAGGCGGGACAAGATTACGGCGGGCGACTGAGTGGAGCGAGCGATGACTGAGATGACCGGCGCAGAAATGGTGATAGCGGCGCTTGCCGATCAAGGCGTCGAGCACATTTTCGGCTATCCCGGCGGCGCGGTGCTGCCGATCTACGACGCGCTGTTTCAGCAAGACAAGGTGCGGCACATCCTGGTGCGCCACGAACAAGGCGCCGTGCATGCCGCCGAGGGCTATGCCCGCTCGACCGGCAAGGTCGGCACCGTGCTGGTCACCTCCGGGCCGGGCGCCACCAATGCCGTCACCGGCTTGACCGACGCGCTGTGCGATTCCATCCCGCTCGTGGTCATCACCGGGCAAGTGCCGACCCATCTCATCGGCAACGATGCGTTCCAGGAATGCGATACCGTCGGCATCACCCGGCCGTGCACGAAATACAATTATCTCGTCAAATCCGTCGCCGATCTGCCGCACGCGCTGCACGAGGCGTTTCATATCGCCGCGAGCGGACGGCCCGGGCCCGTCGTGGTCGACATCCCGAAAGACGTGCAATTCGCCAAGGGCGCGTATTGCAAACCCAAGGAGTTCCAGCACAAGGGCTATCGGCCGAAGCTCGACGGCGATGCGGACAAGATCAAGCAAGCGGTCGAGATGATGGCGGCGGCCAAGCGCCCGCTGTTTTACACCGGCGGCGGCGTCATCAATTCCGGCCGCGCGGCCAGCAAAGGCTTGCGCGAGCTGGTCAAGCTGACCGGCTTTCCCATTACCTCGACGCTGATGGGACTAGGCGCCTTTCCGGCGGCCGATCCGCAATGGCTTGGCATGCTCGGCATGCACGGCACCTGGGAGGCCAATTGGTCGATGCACGATTGCGATCTGATGATCTGCGTCGGCGCGCGCTTCGACGACCGCATCACCGGCCGACTCGACGCCTTCTCGCCCGGCTCGAAGAAGATCCACATCGACATCGACCCGTCTTCGATCAACAAGAACGTCAAGGTCGACCTGCCGATCGTCGGCGATTGCGCGCACGTGCTCGACGAGATGCTGCGGCTGTGGCGTAGCGGCTCATATGCGCCGGACAAGAAGGCGATCGAGGCCTGGTGGGCGCAGATCGGCAAATGGCGGGCGAAGAATTCGCTCGCCTACCGCAATTCCAACGAGATCATCAAGCCGCAATACGCCATCCAGCGGCTCTACGAATTGACCAAGGACCGCGACACTTACATCACCACCGAAGTCGGCCAGCATCAGATGTGGGCGGCGCAGTTCTATCACTTCCAGGAACCGACGCGGTGGATGACTTCGGGCGGGCTCGGCACCATGGGCTACGGCTTGCCGGCTTCGGTCGGCGTGCAGCTGGCGCACCCGAATTCGCTGGTCGTCGACATTGCCGGCGAGGCCTCGGTGCTGATGACGATGCAGGAAATGTCGACAGCGGTGCAGTACGACCTGCCGGTCAAGATTTTCATCCTCAATAACCAGTACATGGGCATGGTGCGGCAGTGGCAGGAACTGCTGCACGGCGGCCGCTACTCGCATTCCTACAGCGAGGCGCTGCCGGATTTCGTCAAGCTCGCCGAGGCCTATCATGCGCACGGCATCCGCTGTGAACATCCGGGCGCGCTCGACGATAAAATCCGCGAGATGATCGAAGTGCAAAGGCCGGTCATCTTCGACTGCGTGGTCGATCCGGCGGAAAACTGCTTCCCAATGATCCCGTCCGGCCGCGCCCATAACGAGATGCTGCTCGGCGATGCCGCCACCCGCGTCGAAGACGCCGTTACCGAAGCAGGCAAAATGCTCGTTTAGGAGAAACGCCGTGAACGCCACGACGACTCATTATCCTGCCGCACCAACGAGCGAGCGCGTCGAGACGCGCACGCTCTGCGTACTGGTCGACAACGAGCCCGGCGTGCTGGCGCGCGTCATCGGCCTGTTCGCCGGCCGCGGTTACAATATCGACTCGCTCACGGTCTCGGAAACCGAGCACGAGAAGCATCTGTCGCGCATCACCATCGTCACGCGCGGCACGCCGATGGTGCTCGAACAGATCAAAAATCAGCTCGATCGCCTGGTGCCGGTGCACCGCGTTATCGACTTGACGACGGCCGGCCCGGCGATCGCGCGCGAACTCGCCATGGTCAAAGTGCGCGGCACCGGCGAGCAACGCATGGAAGCGTTGCGGCTCGCCGACGCCTTCCGGGCCCGCGTCATCGACGCCACCACCGAAAGCTTCGTGTTCGAAATCACCGGCGCTTCCGACAAGATCGAGAGCTTCATCAACCTGATGCTGCCGGTCGGCCTGGTCGAAGTCTCGCGCACCGGCGTCGTCGCCATCGCGCGTGGGCCGGAGGGGATGTAAACTCGACCTCGTATTTATCTTGCAGATCGTACGGCTATGCCGTACAGTCCGCTCTGCGCATCCGGAGCGGAACATAGGTTATGCCGATGAAGAACCCTCCTCACGTTGGTCGCGTCATCGAACACGGCATCCTCGCGCCCTTGGGTCTATCCGTCAGCAAAGCCGCATATGTTCTCGGTGTGCGTAGAGCCACGTTGTCCGACTTGATCAACGGCAAAGCTGCACTCACTGCGGAGATGGCGCTGCGCATTCACAAGGCGTTCGGTCCGGACATTGATCACCTTCTGCGGATGCAGGCCGCCTACGATGCCGCACAAATCCGCAAACGCGCGAAAACAATCAAGGTCAAGCGCTACGCCGCCAAGGCGGCGTAATCGCAATCACGCGTCATCACAGATACACCAACGTCACCGGCGTGGTCGCCATCGCGCGCGGGCCGGAGGGGATGTGAATCGTAAGAGCGAGTTTTAATCGCGCCCCTACGCCTTCAGTTTTGCCACCAGCGTGGCGAAGCGGTCGACGAATCCTTGCAGGAATTTTTGCGTGCTGTCGTCGCCGATATTGCCTTGATCGTCGATCAGGTTCGGTTTGTTGGTGATGTAGGCCTCGCCGCCGAGCAGCGTCATGCCGAGCCCGGTCATCACCGAGCGCAGATGCTGCTGCGCCAATGCCGTGCCGATGGCGCCGCCAGAGGTGCCGGTGATGAAGCCGGGCTTGCCGGGCCACACGCTTTTGCCGAACGGCCGCGCGCCCCACTCGATGGCGTTCTTCAAGACCGCCGGCATCGAGCGGTCGTGTTCCGGCGTGACGATGAGCACGCCGTCGGCACGGGTAATCTCGTCCTTAAAACGCGCCGCTGCCGCCGGCATGTTGGCCTCGTCGTCCTGGTTGAACATGGGCAGGTCGTCGATGCGCGCGATTTTGGCGTCGAACTTGCCGGCGCCGAGCTTGATCAGCGCCTGGGCGTATTTGCGGTTAATCGATTCACGGCGGTTCGAACCGACGATGACGGCGATTTGCGGGAGGGCCATGTTGAATACCTCGGTTAGAATTCGTAACTAGGGCTAGATAGGTGACCGGATAGCGGAGGCGCAAGCAGGCACATCCATGAAACTGAGATACATGCATTTGCCTGCGGATTGCCGCGCCATCAGCGACGTGCTGGCCCGGGTCGGCGACAAATGGTCGGTGCTGGTGGTGACGCGGCTTGGCCCCGGCCCGATGCGCTTCAACGAGCTGCGGCGTTCGATCGGGGGCATTTCACAGCGCATGCTGACGCTGACGCTGCGCGGTCTCGAGCGCGACGGCTTGATCACGCGCACGGTGTTTCCCACCATTCCGCCACGGGTCGACTATGCGCTCACTCCGCTCGGCCGCGACCTGTTGACGCCGGTTTCAGCGCTCGGCGAATGGGCGACCCGCAATCAGACGAAAATCGCCCGCGCGCGCGAGAAGTTTGATGGAATAGGTGCAAACACCGCACCGCTTGCGGGCCGAAAAGCGAGCTGAGGCTGGACAGTCTGCCGGTTCGGATATACATTGTATATCCAGATTGGAGTATTGATGAAAAGCCAAATTGCTCAATGGGGTAACAGCGCTGCAGTGCGGCTGCCGAAGTCCGTACTGGAAGACTTGCGCATCGCGCCGGGGAGCGAAGTTGAGATGTGGATTGAGGGGCGCGAGTTGCACATCAGGCCTATTCCGTCCGTCACCAGCCACCGCTTGGAGGATTTGTTAGCTCAAATCACCCCATCCAACGTTCCGGAAATGGAAGAATGGCCTCCGGTTGGCGCTGAGATCGTCAAAGATGACTATTCCAAATGAGGCAGACGACACACCGGATCGCGGCTATCTCGCTTGGGTGAATTTGGATCCTCGTGTAGGTCACGAACAGTCGGGTAATCGGCCTGTCGTCATCCTTAGCCCCTACGGCTATCACGCCAAAACGCCCTACATGATTATCTGTCCCGTCACTACGAACTTGACGCCATATCCATTCAAGGTGGAATTGCCGGCGGGCTTGCCGATCAGCGGTGCTGTCCTCGTGGACCAAGTCAAATCCGTCGATCGTTGGGCTCGCGGCTGCGACATCGTCGGTATCGTACCCGAATTCGTAATGGCCGATATTCGAGGAAGACTAGCCTCCTTACTGGGTATTACCGTCGCTTCGATTCCCATCTCACCGTAAAAACTGGAAATCATCTCCCGAACCAAGAAAGCTGAGAGACCATGCGTGTTTATTACGATCGCGATGCCGACCTGAACCTGATCAAGGGCAAGAAGGTCGCCATTATCGGCTACGGCAGCCAGGGCCATGCCCATGCACTCAATCTGCGCGACTCCGGCGTCAAGGAGGTCGCGGTGGCGCTGCGCAAGAATTCGCAAGGCGTCAAAAAAGCGCAAGGCGAAAAGCTCAAGGTGATGGACGTCGCCGAGGCCGCCAAATGGGCCGACGTGATGATGATGCTCACACCCGACGAATTGCAGGCCGACATCTATAACGGCCAGCTGCACGGCAATATGAAAGAAGGCGCGGCGCTGATGTTTGCGCACGGGCTGAACATCCATTTCAACCTGATCGAGCCGCGCTCCGATCTCGACGTGATGATGATCGCGCCGAAGGGGCCGGGCCATACGGTGCGTTCCGAGTACCAGCGCGGCGCCGGCGTGCCGTGCCTGCTCGCCATCCACAAAGACTCCTCCGGCAACGCGCACGATCTGTGCTTGTCCTATGGCGCGGCGATCGGCGGCGGCCGCGCCGGCATCATCGAGACCAGCTTCCGCGAGGAATGCGAGACCGACCTGTTCGGCGAGCAGTCGGTGCTGTGCGGCGGCGTCGTCGAACTGATGAAGGCCGGCTATGAAACCTTGGTCGGCGCCGGCTATGCGCCGGAAATGGCCTATTTCGAGTGCATCCACGAAATGAAGCTGATCGTCGATCTCATCTACGAGGGCGGCATCGCCAACATGAACTATTCGGTGTCCAACACCGCCGAATACGGCGAATATGTCTCCGGGCCGCGGGTGATCAACGACGCCACCCGCGCCGAAATGAAGAAGATCCTCGACGACATCCAGTCGGGCAAGTTCGTCAAGGACTGGATGCTGGAAAACAAGGTCAACCAGACCTCGTTCAAGGCCATGCGCACCAAGCTCGCGGCGCATCCGGCGGAAGCCATCGGCGCCAAGCTGCGCGAGATGATGCCGTGGATCAAGGAACGGGCCTTGGTCGATAAGTCGCGGAATTGATTCACGGCATTTTGCAGAGCGAGGGGCCGCGCCGGCGGGGCCCTTTCGGGATCAAAAAGCGGGCCTAAGAGATCGCGGCAAAACCCAGTCCGGGCCGGTCTCGTCTTAACTGCACGGCACGAGATTTGCCGCACCGCGCCCCCGCGTCCCTTGTCATGACGGTTTAATTGCAGTTTTATGACACTCAGCGCCGTGTGCTGGGGCTAGGGGTGGATCATTTCCAGGCACGGGCGCGTCTGTCATGCGTACCGCCGTCCTGTCGCTGCATAAGCGTCTCGCTTCCGCGAAGCTGTTCGTTCGGCATGGCTTTGCCCGGCCGGCATTGGTTCTGCTTCCGCATCTCATCGCGCTCGCGATCATGCTGGCAACCGAATCCACGGGCACGGCCATGACGGCCTTCGTCTTGGCCTGGGGCATATTGAATTTTTTCTGGCTGGCCCTCATCCGCCGCCCAATGCTGGCCGGGATGCTGTCACTCGTCATGATGACGGTCCTGGTGCTGCTATCGCAGCTCAAATACCAGGTGCTGATGATGACGGCGAACTTCGTCGACTTGATGATCGTCGACACCGATACCGTCAGCTTCCTGTTCACGATCTTCCCGGCGCTGCGCTGGACCGTTGCTCTCGGCGCGATCGCGCTGGTGCCGCTCGCGCTGTTCGCCTGGCGGCTTGATCCCTTCCGCGTCCGCCGCCACGTCGCCGCGATATTGGCGCTGATTTGTCTCGGTGGCCTGACCGCGCTCGAAATGCAATTTCCGATGCAGCCGTTCGAGGCCTTCTACGGCGGCAATCTTGTCTCCTCTTTCGCGCGCTCGGGCGTCGATGCCGTTTCCGAACTGACGACCCACGGATTGATGCAATCGGCCGCCTTCGCCGACGAACGGCTGAGCCCCATGGCGAAGACGTGCAAGCCGGCCGCCAAGTCCCCGCACATCATCCTCATTCACGATGAGTCGAGTTTCGACATTCGCATGGCCCCCGGCATCAAGGTGCCGCACGGTTATGGCGCGCATTTCAAGTCGTTCGACGGCAAAGAACGCAACTTCCTGGTCGAAGGCAATGGCGGCCCGAGCTGGTTCACCGAATACAATGTGCTGGAAGGTTTGTCGGCCCGCACGTTCGGCCGCTTTGCTTATTTCGTGACCCGGATCGCGGCCGGCCGCGTCAATCGCGGGTTGCCGGCCGCGCTGCGCCGCTGCGGCTATCGCACCTTCTCGCTCTATCCGGCGCTCGGCGCGTTCATGAGCGCGCGCAGCTTCCAGGCCACCACCGGCGTGCAGCGGTTCTACGACCGGCACGATCTCGGCGCCCGCGAGATCGAGCCGGACAGCTTCTTCTTCGACGCCGCGGCGCGAATGATCGGCGAGCAGCACGAGCGCGGTCCGATGTTCGTCTTCGTCTATCTCGCCGCCAACCATTTTCCCTGGAATTCTCGCTATCGGCCCGATCTGATGCCGCAGTGGCAGGATCTCGGCAATGTGCCGCCGGTCGACGAATATCTGCGCCGCCAGGCCATGAGCGCCAAGGACTATGCCGATTTCCTGGCGCGGCTGAAGCGCGAATTCCCCGACGATTCGTTCCTCCTGGTGCGGTTCGGCGATCACCAGCCGGATTTTGCGGCGACCCTGATCGATCCGACGCTCGACGACCACGGCATCGCGCAACGGCTGATGGCCTACGACCCGCGCTATTTCACCACGTATTACGCCATCGACGCGATCAATTTCAGGCCGGTCGACGCGTCGTCCGCGCTCGATACGCTGGAAGGACCCTATCTGCCGCTCGTCGTGCTGGAAGCGGCCGGCTTGCCGCTGGAGCCGTCCTTTGCCGAGCAGAAGAAGATACTCACCCGCTGCATGGGATTGTTCTATGGCTGCGCCAGCGGTGCGGAGGCGCTCCGTTTCAACCGCATGCTGATCGACGCCGGGCTGATCACGAATCTCTAGGCGGCACTGCCGGCAGGCAGGCGCGGCCCGCGGGAACAGGCCGGCCCATAGCGGTATTGTACCTGATTGCGCACCGATCCCGTGAAAGCGACGTTGCAGCAACGCCCCGAGGCCAAGATGAAGCTCGCCAAAATCGTCAAGCAGTGCCGGATCGATAAGCCGCAGCGTTTCAAGCTTGCCGATCACGATCCCGCCGAGCGTTTCGGCCTCTCGACCGACATAGCCGGGGTGAGATCGATCCTCGCCGACGGGATCGCTCGCATGACCGAATTGCAGCGGCGTCTTTACGCCCACGGCCAATGGGCCGTGCTGCTCGTGTTTCAGGGCATGGACGCGGCCGGCAAGGACGGCGTCATCAAGCACGTGATGTCGGGCATCAATCCGCAGGGCTGCGAGGTCCACTCCTTCAAGGCCCCGAGCAGCGAGGAACTCGAACACGACTTCTTGTGGCGGACCGCTAAGGTCCTGCCGGCAGGCGGCCGCATCGGCATTTTCAACCGCTCGCATTACGAGGAGGTGCTGGTGGTGCGCGTGCATCCCGAGAGGCTGGAGCAACAGAACCTCCCTCCCGGAACCGCCGGCAAGGACATCTGGAAACACCGTTTCAAGGACATCCGCGCCTTCGAACACCATCTGACGCGCAACGGCACGCTGGTGCTGAAATTTCACTTACACATTTCCAAGGAGGAGCAGCGCAAACGTTTCCTGGCGCGGCTCGACGAGCCGTTCAAGCGCTGGAAATTTTCCGCAAACGACCTCGCCGAGCGCGCGCGCTGGGACGACTACATGGCCGCTTATGAAGACATGATCCGCGAGACATCGACGGACTATGCGCCGTGGTATGTCGTGCCCTCCGACCACAAGCACATCGCCTGGCTGGTCGTCTCCGCGGCAATCATCGACGCGCTGGAAAAGCTCAAGCTCGACTACCCGAAGGTCAGCGGCAAGGCATTGAAGGAGCTAAAAGACTACGAGCGTGCGCTCAAGGAAGAGGGCGACGGCTGAGGCCGGCGCTTGCGCCGGCGCCGCCTTTTCCGCTAAAAAGGCGCCGGTCGCCCATGAAGTTAACGCGGAATTCACCTTAATCCGCAAGCTTCGGGCCATAACGAGGACGGTAGCCAATGTCGTCTCGCCGCGATTTCCGCGCGATGACCCGGGAGGCCCAGGCGGCCTCTCCCGGCGCTGCCCTCATTCTCAGCGGGCTCCTGCTGCTTAGCACCCCCTGAGGGCCGGCTGGGCGTTTGCGCCTGGGCACTCAGGGGTCGACCGCAGCAACGGAACCCAACGAGCGCCGCCCCCCTCCCTACCCTCCCCCGCACGCGGGGGAGGGTAGGGAGGGGGCGGGGTGCAAACGAGAAGGACCTCATGCCATGACCACGCCAACCAAGTCCGACAAGGACCGCGTCGTCATTTTCGACACCACCTTGCGCGACGGCGAGCAATGCCCCGGCGCCACCATGACGCACGAAGAAAAACTCGAAGTCGCCGAATTGCTCGACGACATGGGCGTCGACATCATCGAAGCCGGCTTTCCGATCGCCTCCGACGGCGACTTCGCCGCCGTCAACGAGATCGCCAAGCGCACCAAGCGCGCCGTTGTGTGTGGTCTGGCGCGCGCCGGCTTCAAGGACATCGACCGCTGCGCCGAAGCGATCAAGCCGGCCAAGCGGCAGCGCATCCACACCTTCCTGTCCACCTCGCCGGTGCACATGAAATACAAGCTGCAGAAGGAGCCGCACGAAGTCTACGAGATGGTGATCGCGCAGGTGACGCGCGCGCGCAATTACACCGACGACGTCGAGTGGTCGGCCGAGGACGGCACCCGCACCGAATTCGACTTCCTGTGCCGTTGCGTCGAGGCCGCGATCAAGGCCGGCGCCACCACCGTCAACATTCCCGACACCGTCGGTTACACGGTGCCGGACGAATATTTTTCGCTGTTCAAGACGCTGCGCGAGCGCGTGCCGAATTCCGACCTGGCGCGGTTCTCGGTGCATTGCCACGACGATCTCGGCATGGCGGTGGCGAACTCGCTCGCCGGCATCAACGCCGGCGCGCGCCAGATCGAGTGCACCGTTAACGGCATCGGCGAGCGCGCCGGCAATGCCTCGCTGGAAGAAGTCGTGATGGCGATGCGGGTGCGCAACGACGTGCTGCCGTACTGGACCGGCATCGACGCCACCATGCTGACGCGGGCCTCGAAGCTCGTCTCGGCGGTGACCTCATTCCCGGTGCAATACAATAAGGCGATCGTCGGCAGGAACGCGTTCGCGCACGAGAGCGGTATCCATCAGGACGGCATGCTCAAGCATACGCAGACCTACGAAATCATGATGCCCGAAGACGTCGGCGTGAAGCAGACCTCGCTGGTGATGGGCAAACATTCCGGACGTCATGCCTTCGTGCACAAGCTCGAGGAGCTGGGCTATCGCCTCGCCGGCAATCAGCTCGAAGACGCCTTCGTCCGCTTCAAGGCGCTCGCCGATCGCAAGAAGCACGTCTACGACGAGGACATCGAGGCGCTGGTCGACGAGGAGATCGCCACCGCGCAGGATCACATCAAGCTCGTGTCGCTGTCGGTGATCGCCGGCACGCGCGGGCCGCAGCGCGCCACCATGAGGCTCGACGTCAACGGCAAGTCGATGATCGAGGAATGCGAAGGCAACGGCCCGGTCGACGCCGTGTTCAATTGCGTCAAGGCGATGGTGCCGCACGATGCGATGCTGGAGCTTTACCAGGTGCACGCGGTGACCGAAGGCACCGACGCGCAGGCGGAAGTCTCGGTACGACTGTCGGAGCATGGCCGCTCGGTGACGGCCAAAGGCGCCGATCCCGACACGCTGGTCGCCTCGGCCAAGGCCTATCTCGCCGCGCTCAACAAGCTGGTGGCGCGGCGGTTGCGCGGCCAGCCCGAAGAGCGGCGGCTGCATTCGACCGAGGTGGGGTGAATTCCTGTCATTCCGGGGCGCGGGCCGACGGCCCGCGAGCCCGCAATCCATATTCGCCGACCGGTAATTATGCATTCCGGACTCGCCGCTTCGCGGCGATCCGGAATGACAGTCGCCCGGACTTGCGCCCGGACTTGGCATCCCGCAGCCAATGTCCTAGATACGGCTCCCGATACGGTGGCCGTGCCTAACCTCGCGCGTTTTCCCGGTTAGGGCGCATAGCTCAGTTGGTAGAGCAGCTGACTCTTAATCAGCGGGTCCAAGGTTCGAGTCCTTGTGCGCCCACCAGCCTTCGCAAGCGCAGTGCAGCGAAGGCTGTCACGCCAAAGCTCATCTTGAGCGAAGGCGGACGTGGCCCGCTTGCGACGTCTCGGTAAGCCGCAGCTTGCTCTCGCTAAGCGAAATAAATACCCCGCCGGCGCCGACGACGCCGGCATCGACGGATTGAGCGCCTGTTGGATGACGCGGCCGAACTTCAATATCCGGTACGGCACTTTCCCGCGGGCCCGCCGTTTCGACTTCATCTTTTGTATTCGTGCGGCAAATTTTTTTCATTTGCGCCGCCGGTGGCGATCGCCTTTGATGGCGCATCGACAACAACCGGGCCGACAGTGACGTCCAAACCCTTGCCGGACATCGAGTTCTGGTTCGAGTTCGGCAGCAATTACAGCTATCTGAGCGTCATGCGGATCGAGGACGCGGCGCGGCGATCCGGCGTGAACATCGTCTGGAAGCCGTTTTTGCTCGGGCCGATATTCCGCGCCTTGGGCATGGAGACGTCCCCCTTCATCCTGCAAAAGGAGAAGGGCGCCTATATGTGGCAGGACATGGTGCGGCAGTGCCGCAAATATGGATTGCGCTGGACCAAGCCCAGCACATTTCCGCGCCTTGGTGTGCTGCCCTTGCGCGTGGCGCTGCTCGGCGCCGACAAGCCTTGGATGGGGGAGTTCTGCCGTCAGGTCATGGAGCTCAACTTTGTGCTGGACCAAGACATCAATCAGCCCGAGCGCATGGCTCCACTCTTGACCGCGCTCGGTCTTGCCGCTTCGGACATTCTCGACCAGGCCCAGGCTGAGCCCACCAAGACCCGCTTGCGGGAACAAACCGAGCAGGCGCGGGTCAAAGGAATATTCGGCGCCCCCACCTTTTTCGTCGGCGCCGAGATGTTCTGGGGTAACGATCGCCTCGATGATGCTTTGCTGTTTGCGTCGGAGACGAGCCGCGAGGATGCCGTTGCGCGCCGGTGAAACGCAATGCTCGCGCCGGCGTTCAAAAAGATTCGCGGTTGGACCGCTTTGATCGCATTGTGGTGGCGCCGGTCGCGCGATCGAGAGCCGATGATTGATGCCGGTCATTGTCGCCTCGGTGACCAAATGGGGTTGCAAAGAAGCGACCGAACATAAAGCGCTGGGCCCTAAGCGCCCAAACGAGAATTACTACACCGATGGATAGTCCGGCTCATGTGTGGCCCGCGTCCGTGAGTCAGCGGACCCCAGCTTGTCGCGGGCGCGAAAAGCCTCGCCGATGTCAGCGCGAAAGCCGGGATTCGCGCGCCGATGTCTCCGTCAACTCGCCAGCACCGAACTTGCCGGCATCGACGGATTGAGCGCCTGTTGGATGACGCGGCCGAGCGCTGAAATCTGGTAGGGCTTGCGCAGCACCGGAAATTCCGGATTGGTATCGAACACTTTGGCGTAGCCGGTCGTCAGCACCACCGGAATATTCGGATAGCGATCGCGGACGATGCGCGCCAGCGCCAGACCGTCGGTATGGCCGGGCAACACGACGTCGCTAAAGACGAGCGCGACGCCGTTGCCGGCCGAGACGACATCGAGCGCGGCGGCCGCGGTTTCCGCTTCGATGGTCCGGTAGCCAAGCTGCTCCAACAGCGCCACTGCAACCTGTCTCACGTCGGGATTGTCCTCCACGACCAGGATCGTCTGCCGGCCGAGCGCAACGTAGTGCGTGTCATCTCGCAGCAACGGCGCATCGATGGCGGCATGACTGCGCGGCAGATAGACCGTCACTTTGGTGCCGCGGCCGAGCTCGCTGTCGACCGTCACCGTGCCGTCCGAGCGGCGCGCAAAACCATAGACCTGCGACAGACCGAGCCCGGTGCCCTTGTCCGGACCTTTGGTGGTGAAGAACGGCTCAACCACCCGGGATAGGAGATCAGGCGGGATGCCGGTGCCGGTATCGGCGACACTGAGCGCGACGAAGTCGCCGGCTAAACCTTCGGGCGCAATGCCTTCCGGCGCCAAGCCTTCCGGCGCCAAGCCTTCCGGCGCAAAGCCCGGATCGAGATGCGCGTTCTCGGCCGAGATTACAATGCGGCCGCCTTCGGGCATGGCATCGCGGGCGTTGACGGCGAGATTGACCAAAGCCAGCTCCAGCTCCGACTTGTCGACGCAGACCGGCCACGTCGTATCGGGAACGTCGATCTGGAATTCGATATTGACGTGCATCGATCCGGCGAGCACGTCGCGGATGGCCTGGACCGCCTCGGCCAGGTCGATCACCGTCGGATTGAGCGGCAGCGTGCGCGAGAACGACAGCAGTTGCCGCGTCAGATTTTCGCCGCGCGCCGCCGCCATTTCGATCGCCGCCAAGGCGCGTGCGTCCTTGGCGTCCTTTAAGCGGTTCTTGAGGCTCTGCGCATGTCCGCTCACGATCATCAACAGGTTGTTGAAGTCGTGGGCGATGCCGCCGGTGAGCTGCCCGATCGCGTCCATCTTCTGCAAATGCGCGGCCTGCCGTTGCGCGCGTTCGAGTGCAGCGGCGGCTTCCTTCTCCGCAGTGACGTGCCGGCCGGCGACATAGATCAGACCGTTGTTCTCGGTCATGGTCCATTGCAGCCACCGCCACGAGCCGTCCTTGTGGCGGAAGCGATTTTCCATGCGCACGGTCGGCACGCCCCGCGCCAGTTGCGCCCGGCCGGCGATGGCATTCGGCGCATCGTCCGGATGGCGCAGCTCGCTCACGTGCATCGATTTGATTTCGTCTTCGCTCCAGCCGAGCAATCGCGTCCAGGCCGGATTCATGCCGAGGAAATAACCCTCGAAGTTGGAGACCGCGAGCAAGTCCTCCGAGACGTTCCAAATGCGGTCGCGCTCCAAGGTGCGTTTCTCGACTTCGGCCTCGAGCTTTTCGCTGATCGAGCGTAGCTCCGCTTCCATACTGGAGCGCACCTGGTCCGCCAGCATGCGCTCGATGGCGAAGCCGAGCTGGCGCGCCAGCGTCAAAGCCAAATCGACGTCTTCGCGCTTGAATTCGCGCGGCGCGTCGTAATAGGCCATGAATTTGCCGACCAGCCCGCCTTCCGCCATCAGCGGAATAAAGGCGAGCGCGCCGATGCCTTCCCGTTTCACGGCGGCGCCGATGAGCGGGCCGAGATCGGCGCCGGCGGTATCGGCCAAACACACCGGATCGGGATTTTTTTCGCCTGCGGTCCACGGCGAATGGCCCGCGACGGCATTGCGGTAGCGGTCCGACAGACCGCGCCAGGCGACAAACCGCATGAACCCGTCGGTGTCGCAGCGCAGGATCGATGCCCGGCTGCAATGCAGCGCCGCGACGATGGCATCCAAAGCCGCTTGGTAAATTTCTTCCAAGGACGTCGCGCGATAAAGCCGGTCGGTAAAGCGATACAACGCGGCCTGCTCGTCCGCCCGCGTTGCCAGAACCGCCTCGGCGCGCTTGCGCGCGGTGATATCGCGCGCGATTTTCGAAGCGCCGACGACCTTGCCGTGCGCGTCTTTCATCGGCGACACAGTGAGCGAAATGTCGAGAAGCCGTCCGTCCTTGCGGCGGCGGACGGTTTCGTAATGCTCGATACGCTCGCCGCGCCGGATGCGCGCGAGAATTTTCGGTTCCTCGTCTTGCATCTTGTCGGGGATGATGATGGTGATCGGTTTGCCGATAACCTCATCGGCCGCGTAACCGAATAGATGCTGGGCGCCCCGATTCCAGCTGACGATGACGCCGTCGACGTCCTTGCTGATGATCGCATCGTCGGACGATTCGACGATGCTGGCGAGCTGCCGGCGCGCCTGCTCGCCGCTTCTTTCCTCGGTGATATCGAGCAACGACGCGATCCAACCGGCGACGCCGCCCTCGACATCGAGTTCAGGCCGATACGCGATGTAAAGGCAGCGCCTTCCAATCTGGGGGAAGTCGAGTTCGCATTCGAATTCCACCGTTTCGCCGCGCAGCACTTGCTCGATATGCGGGCGGAGCGTGTTGAAAGCCGCGTCGCCGAGCATCGCCGCGATTGTCTTGCCGATAACTTCGTCGCGGCCGCGGCCAATCATCTGCGCGTAGGCCTCGCTGATGAAGCGATAGCGCAAGTCGCGATCGCAGCGCACCAGCATGAACGGAGTGCGATTGATGACCGATTGCAGCTCCGCTTCGCTGGCGCGCAACGCCTCTTCGGCGCGCTTGCGCTCGGTCAGTTCCTGAAAGCTGCAGACGGCGCCCTCGACGCGGCCGGAGCGGTCCGTTAGCGGCGCGACATTCATCAGAACCGGCACGCGCGAGCCGTCGGGCCGTTCGATCACGAGCTCGGCGCCTATCACGCGCTCTCCGGTTCGCAGCGCGCTGGCGACCGGGGTGGAATCGAATGAAAGAGGCTCCCCATCGGCGCCATAGCGGCGGAAGGCCGAACTATATCGGTCGCTTGCATCCTGGAGCGGCGGCGCCCGGCCCCAAAGCTCGACCGCTCGCCGGTTGTAGCGGATGAGGCCGCTGTCCGGGCGGCACACGCAAAATCCCGTCGGAATGGCATCCAACGCGCTTTGGTCGATGTCGCGGAAGGCGTCCAAGCCAGGCGGCGGCGAGACGGTCGTAGGGTCCTGACCACTCATGTCGTAATTTCCCCCGACCGCCCCAACGCCGGTCGGCGGAGAAAGTTCCACATCTTATCAATCCCTTACTTCTATCCTAGGACAGCGGAAAGGGTCAGTTGCCGGCCAAGGTGGCGGGCCGATCGCCCCTGAGCCAACGAAAATTACGGTGTAGCGAGCGGTTGCGGCTGCGGGCATAATCCTTCAACCGTTGACGCCCCGGACTGCTCGGTCGATCGACGGCGGCCCGGAAATTGCAGGAAATTGCATATTCATCGGGCAAACCCGGGCGTAGCGCGTAACAGCATGTCGATCCTGATCGGGCTCCACCACACCACCCGGTACACTTACGATCGGCCGATCGGCCTCGGCCCGCAGACCGTGCGGCTGCGGCCGGCGCCGCATTGCCGCACGCGGATCCCGAGCTACGCGCTCAACGTCACGCCGGCGCAGCATTTCGTGAACTGGCAGCAAGATCCGCACGGCAATTGGCTGGCGCGCTACGTTTTCCCGGACAAGACTCGCGAATTCTCCATCACGGTCGATCTCACCGCCGAGATCGAAGTCATCAACCCGTTCGACTTCTTTATCGAGCCTTATGCCGAGCAGTGGCCGTTCACGTTTCCGCCTGAGCTGCATGAAGACCTGGCCGCCTTCGTCGAGCCGGAGCCGGCAGGTCCGCGCTTGGCTGAATTCGTGCGTTCGATCGCGCGCACGCCACGCAACACCGTCGATTTTTTGGTGGACCTCAATCGACAACTGCAGAATCTGATCCGCTATTTGATCCGCATGGAGCCGGGCGTACAGACGCCGGAGGAAACGCTTGCTTCCGGCGCCGGTTCATGCCGCGACACGGCATGGCTATTGGTGCAAATCCTACGGCATATCGGACTGCCGGCGCGCTTCGTCTCCGGCTATCTGGTGCAATTGCGGCCGGACGTGAAACCGCTGGAGGGCGCAGCCGGGGCCGAACTCGATTTCACCGATCTACATGCCTGGACCGAGATTTACTTGCCGGGGGCCGGCTGGATCGGACTCGATGCGACGTCGGGGCTCCTGTGCGGCGAGGGCCATATCCCGCTGGCCGCGACACCGCACTACCGCTCGGCGGCGCCGCTTAGCGGATTGGTCGAGCCGTGCGAGGTCGGTTTCGCCTACGATATGAGCGTGCGGCGGATCGGCGAACGGCCGCGGGTAACGGCGCCGTTTTCCGATGCGGCCTGGACCGCGCTTGACGCGCTCGGCACCAAGGTCGACGCCGATCTCACAGAACACGACCTGCGCCTGACCATGGGCGGCGAACCGACTTTCGTATCGGTCGACGATTATCAGTCGGCGGAATGGAACATCGACGCGCTCGGCGGAATGAAGCGCGAGCGTGCCGACGATCTGATCCGGCGCTTGCGCCAGCGCTTTGCGCCGGGCGGACTGCTGCATTACGGGCAAGGCAAGTGGTACCCGGGCGAGCCGATTCCGCGCTGGGCTTTCGCGTTGTTTTGGCGGCGCGATGGCGTGCCGGTCTGGCATAATGACGGCCTGATCGCGCGCGAAACGAGCCCCGAGACGGCGTCGATTGAAGATGCGCGGCGTTTCGCCGAAACCGTTGCCGCGCGCCTGGGAATTACCGCCAAATACGTACAGCCCGCTTACGAGGACCCGGCCGACCGGATGCTCAAGCAGGGTCTCATTGCGGACAACGTCGACCCCACCGATCCGAAGATCGACGATCCCGTTGAGCGCGCGCGCATCCTGAACTTGTTCGAGCTCAGCCTGTTCGACGCCCATTTCGGCGAGCCGGCAGGCTTCGTACTGCCGCTGCGACGCTCCCCGGCGCAAGCCAAACCGAGATGGCTGAGCGAAATCTGGCAAACCCGCCGCGGCCGGCTGTTTTTGGCGCCGGGCGATTCGGCCATCGGTTTGCGGCTGCCGCTGCAATCGTTGCCCTATCTCGCGCCCGACGACTATCCGCATGTTGTGCCGGCCGATCCGTTTGCCGAACCGCGGCCGCTGCCTTCGGCGGCGGTTGCAAATCCCCTCCCCCTACAGCGTGACGACTTCGAACTGCCGGTGCGCACGGCGCTGACCGTCGAGCTGCGCGATGGCCGATTGTGCGTTTTCATGCCGCCGGTCGAAACGCTCAATGATTATCTCGAACTGATCGCAACGCTCGAAGCGACCGCGGCCGAGCTCAGTTTGGCGATCCATGTCGAAGGCTATGCGCCGCCGCCCGACCCGCGCCTCAACGTGCTGAAAGTCACGCCCGATCCCGGCGTCATCGAAGTCAATATCCAGCCTGCGGCATCCTGGCGCGAAGCGGTCGAGATCACGCGCGGCGTTTACGAAGACGCGCATCGCGTGCGGCTCGGCACCGACAAGTTCATGCTCGACGGCAGGCATACCGGCACCGGCGGCGGCAATCACGTCGTGCTCGGCGGTTTGAGTGCCGCCGACAGTCCATTCCTGCGGCGGCCGGACCTGCTCAAAAGCCTGGTTCTGTACGTGCTCCAACATCCGTCGCTGTCTTATTTGTTCTCCGGATTGTTCGTCGGGCCGAGCAGCCAAGCGCCGCGCATCGACGAGGCGCGCCAGGATTTGCTCTACGAACTCGAAATCGCGGTCGGCAATGTGCCGATGCCGGGCGGCGCCGCACCGGCGCCGCCGTGGCTGGTCGACCGCCTGTTTCGCAACATCCTGGTCGACGTCACCGGCAACACGCATCGGACCGAGATCTGCATCGACAAATTGTTCTCGCCGGACGGCCCGACCGGCCGGCTCGGTCTCGTCGAATTCCGCTCGTTCGAAATGCCGCCGGACGCGCGCATGAGTCTCGCCCAGCAATTGCTGTTACGCGCGCTGATCGCCTGGTTCTGGCGCGCGCCGCTCGACGGCAAGCCGGTCCGCTGGGGCACGGCATTGCACGACCGCTTCATGCTCGAACATTTCGTCTGGGACGATTTTCTCGACGTCTTGGGCGATCTCAAACGCGCCGGTTACGCCTTCGAGCCGGCATGGTTCGAGGCGCAACGGCAATTCCGCTTTCCGCTCTGCGGCACCGTGCATCATGGCGGCGTCACGCTGGAACTGCGGCAGGCGATCGAGCCCTGGTACGTGCTGGGCGAGGAAGGCGCCCCAGGCGCCACCGTGCGCGTCGTCGACTCTTCGGTCGAGCGATTGCAGGTCAAGGTCGCGGGATTGAATGAGGGCCGTCACGTCGTGACCTGCAACGGCCGCCGCGTGCCGCTGACCGCAACCGGCCGCTCCGGCGAATACGTCGCCGGCATACGCTACAAGGCCTGGAAGCTCCCGCAATCCTTGCAGCCGACCATCGACGTTCACGCGCCGCTGACGTTCGACATCGTCGATGCCTGGAATCGGTTATCGCTCGGCGGCTGCGTCTATCACGTCGCGCATCCCGGCGGACGCAACTATGAGACTTTCCCGGTCAACGCCTACGAAGCGGAAGCACGGCGCCGCGCCCGCTTCCAGGATCACGGCCATACCGGCGGGCCGATCGACCTACCGCCGCTCGAAACGTCGCTCGAATATCCCACGACGCTTGACCTGCGGCGCGTCAACTAAAAACCGTTCAGGAAATTTCGCGAATCGCATCATGGCATTGCAACTGACCGGCGCCGTCGAAGCACCGAATGCCGGCCTGGAGACGCTGATCTCCGGCTACCGGCCGCTGCATGGCGTGTTCGACGAGATGATGGACGGCGATGGGCGCGTCCGCCCGCATTGGCAACCGTTCCTCGCCACGCTCGCCGCGCTCGGCAGCGACGAGATCAATCGCCGGTTCGCCGCGGCCGATCGCTACCTGCGCGATTCCGGCGTGTTCTATCGCGTTTACGAGGATGCCGCCGGCATCGAGCGGCCCTGGCCGTTGAGCCACATCCCCCTCATCATCGAGCCCGGCGACTGGCGCCAATTGGAAGCCGGTCTCATCCAGCGCGCCGAATTGCTCGAAGCGGTGTTGGCCGATTCCTACGGGCCGGGAACGCTGACGCGCGACGGCCGGCTGCCTGCCGCATTGATCGCCGGCAATCCGGAATTCTTGCGGCCCTTGGTCGGCATCGAGCCGCCAGGCGGCGCGCATCTGCGTTTCTATGCCGTCGACGTCGGACGCGGCGCCGACGGCCGCTGGTGGGTGCTCAACGATCGTGCCCAGGCGCCCTCCGGAGCCGGCTACGCGATCGAGAACCGGCTGGCGCTGTCGCGCGCCATTCCCGACATTTATCGCACTGCGCGCGTCGAACGGGTCGCGCCATTTTTCCAGGCTTTGCAGGCCGAGCTGTTCGGACTCAACCGCCGCGACGACGCCCGCATTGGGCTGCTCACGCCCGGACCGATGAACGAAACCTATTTCGAGCACGCCTATCTCGCCCGTTATCTCGGGCTGCTGTTGGTGGAAGGCGAGGATTTAAGCGTTCAGGACGACGGCGTCTTCATTCGCACCGTGTCGGGGCTGCGCCGCACCGAAGTGCTGCTCCGCCGCGTCGACGCCGATTTCGCCGATCCGCTCGAACTCAACGCCGCCTCGCGGCTCGGCGTTGCCGGACTGCTGCAAGCCGTGCGCGACGGCAAGGTCGTCATCGTCAACGCGCTCGGCGCCGGCCTGGTCGAGGCGCGCGCCATGTTGGCATTCCTGCCGGCGCTGGCGCCGATCATACTCGGTGCCGAACTGAAAATACCGAATGTGGCGACGTGGTGGCTCGGCCGCGCCGACACGCGCGAGGACATGATCGCGCAACTCGACAGTATGGTGGTTGCGGCCGCGTTCAGCGAACAGATTCCCAATACACGGTTCGGCAGCGAGATCTTGGGCGCTACGCTCGACCACGTGCAGCGGCAGTCGCTCATGCAGTCGATCCGCGATCGCGGCATCGACTACGTGGTTCAGGAGGCCGTAACGCTCTCGAGCATGCCGGTATGGCGTGACGGCCGGCTGCAGCCGCGGCCATTTACGCTGCGGCTTTTCCTCGCTCGGATCGGCGCGCGCTGGCAGGTCCTACCCGCCGGTTTCGTGCGTATCGCCGACGATGTCGATGCCCGCGCGGTCAGCTTGCAGCACGGCGCCGCGACCGCCGATGCCTGGGTGCTGTCGCGCGGACCGGTGGCCGAGACCACGCTGCTGCCGACCGCGGAGCGGATGGCGGTACAGCGCGCCAGCGGCCTGCTGCCGAGCCGCGCCGCCGATAATTTGTTCTGGGTCGGGCGCTACGTCGAACGCGCCGAGGCGACGCTGCGGCTGGTCCGCGCCATCATCAACCGGGCCGCCGAAGCCGACGACGCGGCGGCGCCGGTCATTGCCGCCATGGGCGCGCTGCTCGGCGCCTGGGACGCCATCCCGCCCGGCAGCAACATGGCGCCGGCGACGTTCATTGCCCGCGCGGTCTTGACACGCATGGACCTGGAAGGAGCCTTGCCGCGCCTGGCCGGCGCCGCCCGATCGGCTGCGTCCGTCATTCGCGACCGCTTCTCGCCGGACGCCTGGCGGGCGATCAATGACCTCGCCAAGCTGATCGCCGCACCGCTTGCGGCGGGCCCGACCGAAAGCGCGATTGCCGAGCGCGTGGAAGCCGGTTTGCGGATCATTGCGGCACTGTCCGGGCTGGCGCAGGAAAACATGACGCAGCTTGCCGGCTGGCGCTTTCTCGAACTCGGCCGCCGCATCGAACGCGCGTTGCTGACCTGCCGGCTGACCCGCGCATTGGCGCAAGCCGGCACGGCCGACGGCGAGCTCGACGTGCTGTTGGAGCTTGCCGACAGCCAGATCACCTATCGGCAGCGTTACGTGATGATCGCCGCGCCGGCGCCGGTCGTCGACCTCGTCGTGCTCGATCCGAACAATCCGCGATCGGTGGTGTTTCAACTCGACCGCATCGAAGCCCACCTGCGCGCGCTGCCGAAGCGCAATTCCAGCGGCCGCCTGTCGCCGGTTCAGCAAATCGCCGCGGCCATTGCCACGCGCTTGCGCACCGTCGACGCGGCCGCCGTCAATGAAGCGTTGATCGGCGATATCGAACAAGCGCTGATGAAATTGTCGGACGCCATCAGCGCTGCCTATCTGACCAACAATGAGCGCTCCGAACCGGTATGGGAGGCGCTGGCGTGATTTACGACGTGCGGCAGACGACGATATGCAGCTATGCGACGCCGGTTGCGCATGCGCGTCACGTGCTCCGGCTCACGCCGGTATCGCGCGACCGCGAGCGCGTGCATGTCGCTGCGCTGCAGATCGTGCCCGAACCGGCGCACCGACGCGAAGGCCAGGATTTTTTCGGTAATCGCCTGACCTGGATCGAGATCGACCAGCCGCACGAGACGCTGACGGTGAAATTGTCAGCGCGGATCGCGGTGGATGCCCCCGCACCCTACCTTCCCGCGCAAGCGGGTGAGGGTAGGGCGAAGGTGACGCCGGCATGGGAAGCTGTCCGCGAGCAGGCGTTTGCGACCAGCGATATCGGCCCGCTGTCGCCCGCGCACTTCCTGTTCCCGAGCCGCATCGTTTCGCTCGATCCGGAGATTCGCGACTATGTCGGGCAGAGTTTTACGCCCGGACGCGCCGTGCTCGACGCGGCAATCGAACTCATCGGTCGCATGAAGGCCGACATCGTCTATGAGATCGGCGCCACGACCGTCACCACAACCCCGCCAATGTCGTTCGCGTTGCGACGCGGGGTCTGCCAGGATTTCGCGCATATTATGCTGTCAGGGCTGCGCGGCATCGGCCTGCCGGCCGCCTATGTGAGCGGTTATCTGCGCAGCGCCCCCGCCAAGGACGCCACAAGGCTGCAGGGTAGCGAGGCGATGCATGCCTGGGTGCTGCTGTGGTGCGGCCCTCTCCTTTCCTCCCCCGCAAGCAGCGGAACGAAGGGAGGGGGCTGGATCGGGCTCGACCCGACCAATGGGATATTGGCAGCCGAGGATCACGTCACGCTGGCGATCGGGCGGGACTATACCGACGTCGCGCCGATGGATGGCGTGATCCTGGGCTCCGGCGGGCAGCACATTGACGTTTCCGTCAATGTGACGCCGGTAGCCTAAGCGCCGTCAGGCTCCGGTCGCGGCCATTGCGACTGCGGCAAGCGCGGCGGCGAGAGATGGGCGGCTCGGCAGAGTAATCAAGCCATTTTCACTCATTGCGGATGCTCCAATCTCGATATGCCGCGACAGCGGTATTGACCTGCGATCCCCGCCGCGAGAATAAGACCGGCAAAACCGAGGACAATAAGGAATGGCCGACGACGAAAAGAACAAAACGGCCCACACGCTCGCCGACCATCTCTACGGGCGCGACGTCGTGCACCTGCACGCCGACGATTCCGATCATGACCACGACCACGATTTCGACGACGACGACGGGCCGCTTGAGGACAACCCGCTTTGGCAGCAGGACAACGTCACGCTGACGACGGTCGGCATCGACATCGGCTCCTCCGGCACCCAAGTCATCTTTTCGCGCGTCCACTTGCGCCGCTTGGCGGAGGAGTTGACCAGCCGCTATTACGTCGTCTCGCGCGAGACTTTATTCCAGTCGCCGGTCGCGCTCACGCCGTATCAGAGCGAGGAACGCATCGACGACGCCAAGCTCGGCGCCATCATCGACGACGCCTATGTCGCGGCCGGCGTTTCACCCGACCAGATCGATACCGGCGTGGTCATCCTCACCGGCGAGGCGCTGCGACGCGAGAACGCCCAGGGCATCGCCAAAATACTTTCCGAGCAAGGCGGCGACTTCGTCACCGCCACGGCGGGCCATCACATGGAGGCGATGCTCGCCGCCTACGGCTCCGGCGCGGCGCGGGTGTCGAGCGACCAAGGCAAGCGCATCCTCAATATCGATATTGGCGGCGGCACCACCAAGCTCGGCCTGGTCGAGAACGGCAAGGTGATCGCAACCGCCGCGGTGCATATCGGCGGCCGCCTGCAGGTGGTCGAGAACGGCAAGATCGTGCGGCTCGATCCGGCCGGCAAACATCACGCCAAGCGCGCCGGTTTTTCCTGGAACCGCGGCGATGCCGTCACCGCTGCCGATTTGGACAAGGTCGCCGACGGCATGGCGGATGCGCTTGTCACGGCCGTCACCGCGCGCCCGCTGCCGCACGATATCGCGCATCTCTATCTCACCGATCCGATCTCCGAGCTCGGCCGCATCGACGGCGTGATGTTCTCAGGCGGCGTCGCCGAATATATTTACGAGCGCGAAGCGCGCGACTTCGGCGACCTCGGCCCAAGACTCGGCCGCGCCATTCGCGCGCATGTGGCGGCGGGTGTGCTACCGTGGCCGGTGCTGCCGGCCGGCGAGTGCATCCGGGCCACCGCGCTCGGCGCCTCCGAATACAGCGTGCAGCTGTCCGGCAATACCAGCTACATTTCCGCGCCGGGACTATTATTGCCACGCCGCAATCTTCAGGTCGTGCAGCCGCCTGTTGTCCCGGCCGAGAGCATCGATCCGGACCAGCTCGCTCAGGCCATCCGCAGCCACGTCACGGCGTTCGACCTTGGCGACACCGACCGCGACATTGCGCTCGCCTTGCGCTGGACCGGCTTGCCGTCCTATCAACGGCTTGCCGCGTTTGCCCAAGGCATCAAAAACGGGCTTGCCGAACGCATCGCCAAGAAACTGCCGCTCTACATTATGCTGGATGGCGATGTAGCGCAGACGCTCGGCCATATCCTGCGCGAAGAGCTGCATGTCGAGAGCGAGCTTCTGGTGATCGACGGCGTGGTGTTATGGGATTTCGACTATATCGATCTCGGCCGTATCCGCATGCCGTCCTTCACGGTGCCGGTGACCATCAAATCGCTGGTGTTCAACGAGGACCCGCGCGGGCCGCGGCCGCGCCAGCGCCTGCACCACCGCGAGCATGAACACGACCATGACCATGACCATGATCACGACCATGACCATAAGCACGGCGATCGCCACCCCCACGGCCTTAGTCATAGTGATAGCCATGATCACGATCATCAGCGCGATCACGCCCACGCCCATGACCATGCGCACGAGCGCACAGCGCCCCGCCGCCGTTAGGCCTTAGCATTTCCGCCGTCTTTTCGCTAAGATCAATGGCGAGGGACAAATTACGAGGTGAGCCAAATGGCCAAAGATGCCGTCGTTTCCGAGGAACTCGCGAACAAGTTCAAGACCGAGAAGGATTCGCCCTATACGCGCTGGGTAAAGGCGGAGGGCCTCGACATCATTCCGTCCTTCTACGTGAAGAACCTCAACACGGTGGCGCTGAAGCCTTGGGCGCGCCGCGGCGGCAACGCCGTGTTCCTCAACCACGACGCTTCGCGCACCTCGAACGACTGCTATGTGATGGAAATTCCGCCGGGCAAGAGCCTTGTCCCGCACCGGCAGCTCTACGAAGAAATGATCATGGTGCTGTCCGGTCGCGGCTCGACCACGGTGTGGAACGACGCCGGCGCCCGCATCACCTTCGAGTGGAAAGCCGGCGCGCTGTTCGCCATCCCGCTCAATTGCCATCACCAGCACTTCAACGGCTCAGGGCGTGAGCCGGCGCGCTACGTCGCCGTCACCAACGCGCCGCCGATCATCAATCTCTACGAAGATCTCGATTTCATCTTCAACACCAAATACGACTTCAAGGACCGCTTTGCCGGCGAGCCGGATTATTTTTCCTCCAAGGGCGAGCAGAAGGGTTTTTTGCTCACCACCAATTTCGTGCCGGACGCGGTCAACATTCCCTTGATCACGGCGGCGGAGCGCGGCGCCGGCGGCGGCCATATCCGCTTCAACATGGCCAAAGGCTCGCTGAACAGCCACATCTCGCAGTTCCCGATCGGCACTTACAAGAAGGGCCACGCGCACGGCCCCGGCGCCCATGTCATCGTGCTGTCCGGCGACGGCTTTTCGCTGATGTGGCCGGAAGGCGAGGAACCGCAGCGCTACGACTGGGAAATCGGCACGCTGATCGTGCCGCCGAACATGTGGTTCCACCAGCACTTCAACACCGGCACCACGCCGTCGCGCTACCTCGCCTTCAAGCACGAGGGCGTCGCCGTGCGCAATGCGCAAGGCGTGCCGAAGGCGTGGATCAGCCGGCGCGTCGGCGGCGACCAGATCGACTATATCGACGAGAAGCCGGAAATCCGCCGCCGCATCTTCGCGGCCGATCTCGCCAAGCACGGCCTCGCCTCGCGCATGGACGCGGCCTACGCCAAGGAGCAGGCCGAGCTCGGCGTGAAGACGGCGTAGCGCCTCATTCGATCACCTCGTCGGCGCGTAGGAGCAGCGATGTCGGCATTTCGATGCCGATCGCTTTCGCGGTTTTCAGATTCACGACCGCCACGAACTTCGTCGCCCGCTCGACCGGGAGGTCAGCAGGTTTTGCACCCTTGAGAATCTTGTCCACGAATGTCGCCGCGTAACGCCACATGTCGATATAATCGACGCCATAGCCAGCGAACCCTCCGGCATGCGCGAATTCGATGAAACCGCACGAGGCGAGCCGGTACTTCATTGCAAGCTTGGCGCCGGCCTCGGCATTGTAGATAAGGACCGGATCTTCCGTGATCACGGCCGCGCCTACCGGCTTGGCGGCCATCGCCGCGAAGGCTCCCTCCAGATCGGCCACCTCGCGCACCGCGAACTCGGCCAGTTCCAGCTTGAGCGCCTTGGCGGTAAGCCTCATGGCCGAAAGGACCGGCTCGTGCGAGGGATTTGCCGAATTGAACAGGACCCCCGCGTGCAACAGGCTTGGAACAGCCTCCTTGAGCAATTCCAGGCGTTTCGCAGCAAGTTCAGGAACGAAGTACGTCATTCCGGTCACATTGCCGCCCGGCCGGGCGAGGCTCGCGACGAGGCCCGAAGCCAGGGCGTCGGCAACCACGGCCATAACGATCGGGATCGTCGTCGTTGCGCGCTTGGCGGCCAAAACTCCCGGCGTCGCGTAGGTGACGATGACGTCGACCTTCAGGCCGACCAACTGGGCGGCGAGCTCTGCAAGCCGGTCGTAGTTGCTTCCATCGAGCCAGCGCGCCTCGATAATGAGGTTCTTACCCTCGACGTAATCGAGCCTGGCAAGCCCCGCCCGGAACGCGTCGAAGCGGGTGGCCTCCGCCGCGGGGGAGCCGAGGCTCAAATACCCGATTCGATAGACCCTGCCGGCTTGCTGCGCGCGCACGACGCGCGGCCAACCAACAGCCGCGCTACCGACCAGCGCGATGAACTCTCGCCGTCTCATTCGATCACCTCGTCGGCGATCGAGAGCACCGCCGGCGGCGCGTCGATACCGAGCGCGCGCGCCGTTTTCAGGTTGATGGCGAATTCGAATTTGGTCGATTGCAGCACCGGCAGATCGGCGGGCTTGGCGCCCTTGAGGATTCTGCCGGTATAGACGCCGACTTGGTGAAACCCGTCCGCAAGATCGGCTCCGTAACTCATCAGCCCTCCCGCCGCGACGAAGTCACGGTTCGAATAAGTCGCCGGAATTTTGTCGCGCGCCGTCAAGGTGACAAACTGCACGCGGCGGCTGGTGAAGAATGCCTCGCCGGCGACGAAGAGGGCATCGGAGCGTGCGCGCGAAATGTCGGCAAAGGCTGTATCGATCTCGCCGATCGTACTGGCGTTAAGGGTTTGGATTTGCAGCCCGATGATGGGGGCTGCTTCCTGCACTTCCCGCAATGTAGGCTCGGCGGTCGCAGCACTGGCCGGATTGACCAACACGGCAATTCGAACAGCCTTAGGTACCAAGTCATGTAGCAGCCGTAGCCGCTTGGCCGTCACCTCCTGGCTGAAAATATTGATGCCGGTCGCGTTGCCGCCGGGCCGTGCGAGGCTGGCGACAAGACCAAGACGGACCGGGTCTTCGGCGACACCGAAGACAATGGGGATCGTCGCGGTTGCAGCTTTGGTCGCGAGTGCAGCCGGCGTGCTAAAGGGCGTAGCGATCACGGCCACACGGCGGCGGACCAGGTCCGCCAAAAGCTCCGGCAGGCTATCGAGTTGGCTCTCCAGCCAGTGGTACTCGACCGTTACGTTCTGGCCTTCGATGACGCCGGATTCGCTCAGGCCTTTGCGGAACGCGGCCACATATCTCGCATCGGGCGATCCCACGCGCAGAAACGCGACCACCGGCAGCGCCGGTTGCTGCGCGCGCGCGGCGAACGGCAAGGAACCGACGACGCCAAGCGCCGCGATAAATTCGCGCCGTTTGATGTCGGAGATCACGACACTTCCCCCTTGGTGATCGCTTTGCTTGCACCCGCAAAACTAGCATGCTTCCATGCCGCCGTCAGTCACGCCGAACACAGTGACTTTTCGCTGTATTTGAGAAGTCGATCAGCTGCGAGCGACAGAACCAGTCCGGAATTATGAAGCCTGCGCCCTTCGACTATCACGCGCCGCGGCAGCTCAAGGAAGCCGCCGAACTGCTGGCGACGCTTCCCAACGCCAAAATCCTCGCCGGCGGGCAATCGCTCGTGGCGATGATGAATTTCCGCTACGTGATCGTCGATCATCTGGTCGATCTCGCCCACGTCGACGATCTGCGCGGCATTGCCGTGATCGACGGGCACTTGCGCATCGGCGCCATGATGCGCCAGCGCGACCTCGAGTTTTCCGCCGAGGTCGCGCGGCATTGCCCGCTGTTGGCGCAAGCGCTGCGCCATGTCGGCCACCGCCAGACGCGCAATCGCGGCACCATTGGCGGCTCTCTCGCGCATGCCGATCCGGCCGCCGAATTGCCGGCGGTCTGCGCGGCCTATGACGCGGTCCTGCATCTCGCCAGCATCCGCGGGCTGCGGTCGGTGCCGTTTCGCGACTTCAGCTTGGGCTTCATGGCGACCGCGCTGGCGCCGGACGAGATGATCGCGGCCATCGAGCTGCCGATCTGGCGGGCGGGTCACGGCCATGGCTTTCATGAATTCGCCCGCCGGCAAGGCGATTTCGCGCTGGCCGGCGCCGCGGCGCTGCTCGATATCGGCGCCGATAACGTGGTGCGGCGCGCCGCGCTCGCTCTGTTCGGCGTCGCCGAACAGCCGGTCCGCGTCGAGGCCGCCGAAGCGGCGCTGACCGGAAAGGTGGTCGATGCCACGGCGATTCAGACGGCGGCCGCCGCGGCATGGCTGATCGAGCCGATTTCCGATATCCATGCCGGCGGCGACTATCGGCGTCATCTCGCGCAAGTCTTAAGTGCCCGCGCGCTGGTCGACGCGGCGCGGCGCGCCGGCGTCGACGTGTAAAGAGTAGAGTTGCGTATGGGTAAGCAGGCGACGCGGATCACGGTCAACGGCAAGTCGCACGCCCGGGTCGTCGAAGCGCGGCTGACATTGGCCGATTTCCTCCGCCACGAGCTTGGCCTCACCGGCACGCATCTCGGTTGCGAGCACGGCGTCTGCGGCGCCTGCACGGTGCTGGTCGATGGCCGCTCCGCCCGCTCCTGCCTGATGTTCGCCGTGCAAGCCAATGGCTGCGAGGTGACCACCGTCGAGGGCCTCACGCCCGACGGCGGGCTATCGGTGCTGCAGCAGGCGTTCATCGACAATCACGGCCTGCAATGCGGCTTCTGCACGCCGGGAATGCTGATCACGCTGACCGAACTGTTGCGCGACAATGCCGAGCCGAGCGAGCAGGACGTGCGCGAAGTGCTGACCGGCAATCTGTGCCGCTGCACCGGCTATGCCGGCATCGTCAAAGCAGTGGAAGAGGCGGCGAAGCCATGAACGATCTGATCCCGCTGGCCGAGACGATCGCGCTGCGCCACGCCGTCGATCAGCAC